>Ga0136846_1238493_pt1 | contig 12887 bp, 11 predicted proteins | sample HopSoiMetagenom2_FD_96841 | JGI IMG/M metagenome (GOLD analysis project Ga0136846, IMG submission 96841) | Grasslands soil microbial communities from Hopland, California, USA - 2 Assembly 2016 (version 4) | ecosystem: Environmental > Terrestrial > Soil > Grasslands | place: USA: Hopland...
AACGCGCAGGCCAACCAGCTCGCCCATCACCTGATCGCGCTGGGCGTGCAGCCCGACACCCGCGTGGCCATCGCCTTGCCGCGCGGCATCGACATGGTCGTGGCCCTGCTGGCCACGCTCAAGGCCGGCGGCGCCTACGTGCCGCTGGACCCGGACTACCCTACCGAGCGGCTGGCCTTCATGCTCGCCGACAGCGCCCCGCGCGTGCTGGTCACGCGTAGCAGCGTGCGGCCGGCCCTGGGCCCTCTGCCGCAGGACCTGCCCGCGCTCGATCTCGACGCACCGTCCCGGCCATGGGAGAACCAGCCTGAGGGGAATATCGAAGCCGATGCAATCGGCCTGTCCCCTGCCCATCTGGCCTACGTCATCTACACCTCCGGCTCCACCGGCCGCCCCAAGGCGGTGGCGGTGGAACATCGTCAACTCGCCAACTTGGTGGACTGGCACGCTCGCGCCTTCGAACTTCGTGCGGGCGAACGCAGCTCCAGCGTGGCGGGCACCGGTTTCGATGCCGCCACCTGGGAGACCTGGCCGCCCTTGTGCGTGGGTGCCACGCTCGTCCTGCCGCCGGCACACGTCGGCCGGGATACGCAGGCACTGCTCGACTGGTGGCACTGCGAAGCGCTGGACGTGAGCTTCCTGCCCACCCCGCTGGCCGAGCAGGCCCTGGCCCGCACGCTGGGCCACCCGAGGCTGCGAACGCTGCTGACCGGCGGCGACCGCTTGCGCCCGCTGCCGGCCCGTCACCCGAGCTACGCCGTCATCAACAACTACGGTCCCACCGAGGCCACGGTGGTGGCCACCTCCGGGGTCGTGCAGCAGCCGGGCCAGACGCCGCACATCGGCCGCCCGATCGACCACACGCGCATTTACATCCTGGATACGCACGGCGCGCCGGTGCCCATCGGCGTGGCCGGCGAGATCCACATCGCCGGCGTGCAGGTCGCACGCGGCTACCTGAACTGCCCCGAGCTCACCGCCGAGCGCTTCCTGCCCGATCCGTTCGCCGCCGAGCCTGGTGCCCGCATGTACCGCACGGGCGACCTCGGGCGCTGGCGCATCGACCCCCACGGCGACAGTACGATCGAGTTCCTCGGCCGCAACGACCAACAGGTCAAGCTGCGCGGGTTCCGCATCGAGCTGGGCGAGATCGAGGCGCGGCTCCGGGAGCACGCCGGGGTGCGCGAAGCGGTGGTACTCGCCCGCGAGGACCAGCCCGGCCACCCGCGGCTGGTGGCCTATGTCGTGGGCGAACCCGCGCAGCCCGAGACGCTGCCCGAGACACTGCGTGCACACTTGGCCGCGGCGCTGCCCGAGTACATGGTCCCGGCCGTCTACGTGCCGCTCGATGCGCTGCCCTTAACACCCAACGGCAAGCTCGACCGCCGCGCACTGCCGGCACCGAATGAGCGGCACTTCCCGCTGCATCTGTACGAAGCCCCTCGCATGGGCATTGAACGGGCGCTGGCCAAGGTCTGGTCCCAGGTGCTCGGCGTTTCGCGCATTGGCCGTGAGGATCACTTCTTCGAGCTGGGTGGGCACTCGCTGCTGGCCGTGCGGCTGCAGTCCTTGTCAGCACAGCGGGGGTTGCACATGACGCTGCATGACGTCTACGCCTACCCCACGCTCAGAGCTCAAGCGGCCCGCTTGAGCGGCACGGAAGACTCCAGCCAACCGCAAGCACTGGCAGCACGCCGCGACGGCGCGGCAGCACCGCTGTTCGCAGTCCCCACGGGCACGGGCCACATCGCCTATGCCTTCGAGCTGGGCGCGCATATGGACGCCGATGTTCCTGTCTACGCGCTGCCATGGCCGCAGACGATGCCCGCGTCGATGGACGCGCTGGCCGCCTACATGGTCTCGCTGATGCGAGCAAAACAGGCACACGGGCCGTACCGGCTGCTCGGCTACTCCTCGGGCGGCCTGGTGGCCTATGCGATGGCCCAGCTGCTCGCCGAGCTCGACGAGCCGGTGGAGTTCGTTGGCCTGCTCGACTGTCGCAACCCCAAGATGCCGCCGGTGCAGGAGACGCAGGAAGAGCGCGCCAGACATCTGCTTGTCGGCCACCTCCTGGAGCTGGTACAGCAGGACGTGTACAGCGGGCAGGACGACCTTCAGCAAGCCGTCCGGCTGCTCGAAGAGAAATCGCCGATCACCGATTGGGCCGAACTGGTGGCATGGGCCGAGGCTCTCCCCGCGCTGCAGGCACTGGCTCAACAGGGAGAAACCACAATCGCCCAATTCGCGGCCTCATGCCTGCGCATGGCGGACTACGAAAAGCTGTGGCCCACCTATCTGCCCCAGCGCTTGCCCGCACCGTTGAAGCTACACCTGTTCTACGCGACGGAAGAAGCACAGCTGCCGCCCCCTCTGGGATGGGACCGGTTGCTGTCATCCGAGCAAGTCGATGTCGTTCCGGTGGCCGGCACGCACATGTCGATGATGCAGCCACCGCACATCACTGCACTCGGCCGTGCGATATCGCAGGCGTTGTCTGCAACGCAGCGACGGTTCAAGCTGCTACCACACTGATTCGACCCTGGAGCAGTCGAACGAAGGGCAGGCGTCAGCCGAACCGCTTCAAGCCCGGCGGCAAGGCTTCGCCGAACACGCCGCGTTCGCCGGCTTCGTCAAGCGGCGCGACATCGCGTACGCGGGCCGTCCAGCTCGGCGGCGCCTGAACGGCCTTGAGCCTGGCGACGACACAGTCGCGTGCATCGAGCGGCAGATCGCGCGCGCGGTCGCCGCTCAGGCGCACAAGGTTGGCGGCAGCAGCTGCCGCACCTTCGACACGTTTCCAGTCCAGAGCGAGCAGTGTCCGCGCCGCGGCAACTCACCGGCCGGCACCTGCGGGAAGAAGCCGTCGACGACGATACGTTCGACCTCGTCGCGGCCCAGCTCGAGCGAACGTGCGCCGCCGATCAGGCGCGAACCCGCGCCGAGCAGCGTCACCGTCGCGCTGGCCGGCGCGTCGGCCGCCAGTAGCCGTTCCTTGGCAGCACGGCAGCGCTCGACCAGTTGCGACAGTTGGCCGGCCGACAGTCGCGCCGCTGCGCCATCCGTTGCCGCATCCAGCTTGGATTCGGCCAAGTGTGCAAGTGCCAAATCCATATTGTCGCCGCCGCGCATCAGGTGACGGCCAACCGCGAATCGTTCGAGCCGCGGTTCGCCGCCCTGCATTTCGACCCGAACCAGGCTCAGATCGGTGGTGCCACCACCGACATCGCACACCAGTACCAGCCGTGCGTTCGCCAGATCTTTGGCGAGGGTATTGCGATGGCGGAACAGCCAGTCATACAGCGCGGCCTGCGGTTCCTCGAGCAGGTGCAGCTGAGGCAGGCCAGCGTCACGTGCAGCCTCGAGCGTCAGAGCACGAGCCGCATCGTCAAACGAGGCCGACACGGTCAGCACCAGTTCCTGCCGTTCGAGCTGATCCTTCGGGTGGAGGTGGTTCCAGGCCGCGCGCAGATGCACGAGGTAGCTCGCGCTGGCGGCCACCGGGGACACCTTGCGCAGATCGTTCGCCGCCCCCCCCAAGGCAGGATGGGCGCCAAGCGATCGACGGCGGCATGTGACATGCCAGCTCTCGGCGCTCCAACTTGTCAACTTGTTTCGCGCACGTTGCGTCCGCGCTGGTAAATGCAGCTGGGACGATGTATTCAGTCATCGTCTGCAGGCGTCTACTAGTGTCCGCAAACGGCCACAACGCCGTTTACCCCTTTGTTTACCCCTTTGATCCCTAGAGGAAAAAAGGCCTAGCAGGTACTAACCTGCTAGGCCTTGTCTTCTTTGGTCGGGGTGGCGGGATTCGAACTCGCGACCCCTTGCACCCCATGCAAGTGCGCTACCAGGCTGCGCTACACCCCGACGAATTTCGCATTATATGTTGAAAAAAGCCATCTCGTTGATCCGACGCATCAAACGGTGAGCAAGCCTCGTATTGACATCAGCTCTTGGCGCATCTGCATCAACGAAACCTCGGACAGCGGCGACGGCTCAGGTGCTGAATCCGCCGTGACATTCATCACGATCTCTTTGATGCCGTCACCCAATTCAGTGACGTCGACGTCCAGCCCCTCCATCGCCGACGGTTCGATATCGCGATGCAGCGGTGCTTCAGACAGCCGGTTGCGCGCCCCGCTGATGGTGAAGCCCTGTTCGTACAGGAGTTCCCGGATGCGGCGGATGAGAAGTACCTCATGGTGCTGGTAGTAACGCCGGTTACCGCGCCGCTTCATGGGCTTTAGCTGCGTGAACTCCTGTTCCCAGTAGCGCAGCACATACGGCTTCACACCGCACAAATCGCTCACTTCGCCAATTGTGAAGTATCGTTTGGCTGGGATGGCAGGAAGCGCTTTCTCCATTGAAATCAATATGTTCCGGAGAGAAAGCTAAGACTTTACTCGAACTCTTCCCCAGACGGTATGTCGCCCTGCACAACCCCCTTTAGTTTGTGACTGGCGTGAAACGTGACGACGTTGCGCGCCTTGATGGGAATGGCTTCACCGGTTCGCGGATTACGTCCTGGTCGCGGGGCTTTCCGCCGAATGTTGAAGTTGCCGAAGCCTGACATCTTCACGTCATGACCCGACACCAGGGTCTGGTGAATGATGTCGAAGAAGGCCTCGACCATGTCCTTGGACTCTCGCTTGTTGAGCCCCAAGCGTTCAAACAGTAACTCAGCCAACTCGGCTTTGGTCAGAGTCGGTGTCTCAAGACTGGGAAGCATCACGCGAGAGGCGGACTGGTCCTTCTCGGACATTGCCTAGCCCCTCAGCCGCACGCCAAGGCGCTGGCCCAGGCTATCCAGCACTTGGGCCACGGCAGCATCAATGCGCTCATCAGTGAGCGTCACCTCGTCGTCCAGCAGTTCCAGCCGGACAGTCAAGCTTCTTTCGCCGGGACCAATGTCTGAAGACGGCGTCTGTGGCTTGTAGATGTCGTAGAGCGAGGCCGAACGCACTAGAGTCGTGGGCGTCGAGCGGATCGCCGCAATCAGCATGTCGTGGCTCACCGTGTCTTTCGCGACGAGCGACAGGTCCCGCCAGACCGACTGGTGGCGCGGCAGCGGCTTGACTTCGGCAATGTCGCGGGCCAGCAAGGCGGGCAAGTCGAGTTCGAACACGACGGGTGCTGTCGGAAGTTCATACTCCTGGCGCCACCGGGGATGCAACTCCCCGACAAAGCCCACCGACGCACCATCGACTTCGACTCGCGCCGAACGGCCGGGATGCATCGCGGAGTGCGACTCCGAAACGAAAGTCACAGCCTTGGGTGCGAACAGGGCTTCGATGTCTCCTTTGACATCGAAGAAATCGACTTGGCGCTCCTTGATGCCCCACTGGAGCGGATTCGCATTGCCGAAGGCCAAGCCAGCAACGCGAGCCGGTTGGCTAACACCTGCCACACTCAGTTCGCCATCCGTCGATGACTCATCACGCTTGAACACGCGACCGATCTCAAACACGCGCACGCGAGTCGCCTTGCGAGCAAGGTTGTACCGCAGCACGTTGACGAGGCTGCCGATCAGGCTCGATCGCATGACGGACAACGGGCTCGCGATCGGGTTCAGCACCTGGATGGGGGCTTTGTTGCCGGCGAAATCACGCTCCCACTTCTCTTCAACGAAGCTGAAGTTGATGGTCTCGTGATAGTCGAGCGTGGCCACCGAACGCCGCAGAGCATGCTGTCCGCGCTGCGATTCGCTGCGGACCTTGGCCGTCACGGGCGCAAGCGGTGGCGTGTTCGGCAGTTTGTCGTAGCCGATCACGCGAATCACTTCTTCGATCAGGTCCTCTTCGATCTGTAGGTCGAAACGCCAGCTCGGCGGCGTGACTTTCACGACATCCTCGCCTTCGCTGGTTTGGAGACCGAGGCGCTTCATCACACCAACGCAGTCGGTTTGCGTGATCGGCATGCCGATGACCTTGGCCGCACGGGCGACGCGCAGGCTCACCGGCTTGCGCTCGGGCAACGCGACGATCTGGTCGTCCACTGGCCCGGCCTCGCCGCCACAAATGTCGATGATCAATTGCGTGATGCGTTCGATGTGGTCGACCGTCAGTGAAGGGTCCACGCCACGCTCGAAACGGTGACCAGCATCGGTCGAGAAGTTAAAGCGACGTGAGCGGCCGGCGACTGCTTCAGGCCACCAGAAGGCGGCTTCGACATAGACGTTCTTGGTGTCGTCAGTCACTGCCGTCTTATCGCCGCCCATGACGCCCGCGAGCGACTCAACCGCCTGGTCATCGGCAATGACCCCGACCTTTTCGTCGACCTCGATGGTGTTGCCGTTCAGCAGCTTGAGCGTCTCGCCCTTGCGTCCCCAGCGAACGCTCAGTCCGCCGTGGATCTTGTCGAGATCGAAGATGTGCGAGGGCCGGCCAAACTCGAACATTACGTAGTTCGAGATGTCGACGAGTGCCGTCAGCGAGCGCTGGCCGCACCGTGCGAGACGGTCGACCATCCACGCCGGCGTCTGCGCCCTGGTGTTGATGTTCCTCACAATGCGTCCGGAGAAGCGCCCGCACAGATCGGATGCCTCGACCTTCACGCGCAACTTCGCATCGTGCTTGATTTTCACCGCAGGAAACGAGGGCTGCTTCAGCGGCGCGCCGGTCAGCGCCGACACTTCGCGCGCGACGCCGTAGACGCTCAGGCAATGCCCGAGATTGGGTGTGAGCTTCAGCGTGAACAATGTGTCGTCGAGCGAAAGATGCTCGCGGATGTCCTGCCCCACTTTTGCGTCGTCGCCAAGAATGAGCAGTCCCCCCTGGTCTTCCGACAATTTCAGCTCGCGTGCGGAGCACAGCATTCCCTGGCTCTCGACACCGCGCAGCAGGCCGAGCTTGATGTGAAAAGCCTTGCCGTCCTCACCCGGAGGAAGCTCGGCACCAACCAATGCACACGGCACCTTGATGCCCGGCCGCACGTTCGGTGCGCCACACACAATGTTCAGCGTCGTGGCCGTGCCCGTATTCACCTGGCACACGTTCAGGCGGTCGGCATTCGGATGGCGCTCGACCGACAGCACCTCGCCGACCACGACCTTGGTGAAGGGTGGCGCCACCGGGCGCATCTCTTCCACCTCCATACCCGCCATTGTCAGAAGGTCGGCCAGCTGGGCGGTGTTGATTGGCGGGCTGCAGAATTCGCGCAACCACGACTCTGGGAATTGCATCGCTCTTGTTTCCGCTCTGGGGTTATTTGAATTGACTGAGGAAGCGCAAGTCGCCTTCGAAAAACAGCCGAAGATCGTTCACGCCATAACGCAGCATTGCGAGGCGATCCGGGCCCATGCCGAAGGCGAAGCCGATGTAGCGCTCGGGGTCAAGCCCAAAGTTGCGCACGACGTTCGGATGCACTTGGCCCGAACCCGCGACCTCGAGCCACTTGCCCTTGAGCGGACCGTGCCCGAAGGCGATGTCGACCTCGGCCGAAGGCTCGGTGAAGGGAAAAAACGACGGCCTGAAACGCAGATCCAGGTCGTCGGTCTCGAAGAAGTTGCGGAAGAAATCGGTGAAGATGACTTTCAGGTCCTTGAAGCTTACGTTCTCGCCGAGCCACAGTCCCTCGCATTGGTGGAACATGGGGGAGTGCGTAGCGTCGCTGTCCACGCGGTAGGTGCGGCCCGGCGCGATGACGCGAATCTCTGGCATCGGGTTCATGCCTGCGTATTTCTTGGCATGCGCGCGGGCGTAGCGCACCTGCATCGGCGAGGTGTGCGGGCGCAGGTTGAGCCACCGGCCTTCGCCGTCTTTCATGTCGACGTAAAAGGTGTCCTGCATCGACCGTGCCGGGTGGTTCTCGGGGTTGTTGAGCGCCGTGAAACTCATCCAGTCGGTCTCGATCTCGGGACCGTCGGCCACATCGAAACCCATGGAACCGAAGATCTGCTCGATGCGCTCCATCGTGCGCGATACCGGGTGCAATCCGCCGACATCGCGGCTGCGGCCGGGCAGCGTGACGTCGAGCGCCTCGGCCTTCAACTGGGCTTCCAACTCGGCATCGGCAAGCGCCTGACGACGCGCATTCAGCGCTGCCTCGACCTGCTGCTTCGCGGCATTGATCGAGGCGCCGCGCGCCTTCTTCTGTTCGGGCGATAGCGCCCCAAGGGCTTTCAACAGCTCCGTCAGGCGGCCCGCCTTGCCGAGGTAACGCGCCTTCGCGTTCTCCAGATCCGCGGGCGTCACGGCTCCAGCGAAATCGGCATGCGCGTCTTGCACCAATTGATCGAGGTCGTTCATCGATTTCGAAACATAAAAAAAGGCCGAACAAACGTCGGCCTTGAGGAGCTTGCCCGTCGGGCGCTTTCGCTTTCGCGGATCCGCCTTTCGGGGCTTGCCGTGACGCCCGGCACCAAAAGCGCCGGGCATCCACGACATCAAGCGAGCTGGGCCTTCACCTTGTCGACGATGCTGCTGAAAGCAGCGGGGTCATGTACGGCCATGTCAGCGAGAACCTTGCGGTCGATGTCAATCGACGCCTTCTTCAAGCCAGCCATAAACTTGCTGTAGGTAATGCCCAAACCCCGGCTCGCTGCGTTGATACGCGCGATCCAGAGTTGGCGGAAAACACGCTTCTTGGTACGTCGGTCACGATAGGCATATTGCCCGGCACGCATGACTGCTTGCTTGGCAATACGAAACACGTTCTTGCGACGGCCGCGGTATCCCTTGGCGAGAGCGAGAACTTTCTTGTGACGTGCGCGGGCGGTTACACCACGTTTAACGCGAGGCATATTTCTTCTCCTTCCAGGGGGTCAAAGACCGGCGAAAGGCAACATCTGTGCGATGCGGCCCAAGTCGGTCTCATGCACGGTGACAGAGCCACGCAGGTGGCGCTTGTTCTTCGTGGACTTCTTGGTGAGGATGTGGCGCTTGAACGCCTGACCGCGCTTGACGGTGCCACCCGGGCGGACGCGAAAACGCTTCTTCGCGCCGCTCTTGGTCTTCATTTTGGGCATGACTGCTCCTTTTGATTTGCGCTGCAGGCGCCGGCAAAACTCTCGCCGTCTTGTAGGCCTTCAGTCGCTTCTGACAGCGGCGCAGTGACCAAACCGAACCGCTGAATTCTGCTCTTACTGTTTCCGCTTCGGCGCCAGAACCATGATCATCTGGCGGCCTTCCAGCTTGGGCATGTTTTCCACAACCGACACATCGGCCAACTCGTCGCGAATACGTTCCAGGAGTCTCATGCCGATGTCCTGGTGAGTGATTTCGCGGCCTCTGTACCGCAAGGTCACCTTGCCCTTATCGCCGTCTTCTTCAATAAAGCGGCGCAGGTTGCGCATCTTGATCTGGTAGTCGCCCTCGTCGGTGCCCGGACGGAACTTCACTTCCTTGACTTCGATGACTTTTTGCTTGGACTTGGCTTCCGCTGCGCGCTTTTGCTCTTGGTATTTGAACTTGCCGTAATCCATCAGTCGGCACACCGGAGGGTCTGCAGCGGCTGCGATCTCCACCAGATCGACGTCCAGCTCACCTGCCATTCGCAGGGCCTCCTGGATGGAAACGATACCCAGGGACTCGTTCTCGACGCCGTTCAGACGGACTTCCGGTGCCATGATCTCCCGGTTCAGCCGGTGCTTGCGCTCGGCGTTGGGAGTACGGCGGTCAGCAAAAGTAGCGATGGTTCTAACCTTTCAGCGAACTCCAAGGCCTTTGGAATCCAAAAAACGACAACTGCGCGCCCTGGCCTTCAGTGGCGTTGAATCACACCTTTTGGGCGATGTCACTGGCGATCTTCGATTGGAAGTCTGCCAAGGGCATCACTCCGAGGTCTTGATTACCCCGGGCGCGCACCGCAACGGCCCCGTTTGCCTTCTCCTTGTCGCCTACGACCAAGAGAAACGGAACCTTCTGCATGGAATGCTCGCGGATTTTATAGTTAATCTTTTCATTGCGCAAATCAGATTCAACTCTAAGCCCTTGTTTTTGAAGCGATTTCACCACTTCGCGGGCATATTCTGCTTGCGCTTCCGTGATATTGAGCACCACAACCTGCGTCGGAGCCAGCCAAGCGGGCAGTGCACCGGCGTGCTGCTCGATCAGGATGCCGATGAAACGCTCCAGGCTGCCGACGATGGCACGGTGCAGCATGATCGGTCGGTGACGCCCCCCGTCCTCGCCCACGAACTCGGCGTCCAGGCGCTCGGGCATGTTGGGGTCCACCTGGATCGTGCCGCACTGCCACTCACGTCCCAAGGCGTCCTTGAGCGTGTACTCGACCTTGGGACCATAAAAGGCACCCTCGCCCACAGCGATTTCGAACTCGCAGCCTGAGCGGCGCAGGCTTTCCAGGAGCGCATGCTCGGCCCTGTCCCACGACTCGTCCGTGCCAATGCGCGCATCGGGCCGCGTAGCCACCTTGTAGATGATGTTCGTGAAGCCGAAGTCCTTGTAGACCTTCTGCAGCAGCGTCGTGAAGGCTGCGCATTCATTGAGGATCTGGTCCTCCGTGCAGAAGACGTGGCCGTCGTCCTGCGTGAAGCCGCGCACGCGCATGATGCCGTGCAGCCCGCCCGTGGGCTCGTTGCGGTGGCATTGCCCGAATTCGCCGTAGCGCAACGGCAGGTCGCGATAGCTCTTGATCCCCTGCTTGAAGATCAGGATGTGGCCGGGACAGTTCATCGGCTTGAGCGCGTAATCGCGCTTCTCGCTCTCCGTCGTGAACATGTTCTCGCGGTACTTGCCCCAATGGCCCGTCTTCTCCCAAAGCGACTGCTCCAGCAACTGCGGACCCTTGACCTCCTGGTAGCCGTTGTCCCGGTAGATGCTGCGCATGTACTGCTCAACCTGCTGCCACACCGCCCAGCCCTTCGGGTGCCAGAACACCACGCCCGGCGCATGCTCGTCGATATGAAAGAGGTCGAGCTCACGCCCGAGCTTGCGATGGTCGCGCTTCTCGGCCTCTTCGAGCATCGTGAGGTACTGCTGCAGCTCTTCCTTCGTCGCCCAGGCCGTGCCATAGATGCGTTGCAGCATCTCGTTTCGGTGGTCGCCACGCCAGTAGGCGCCGGCGACTTTCATGAGCTTGAAGTGTTTGAGCTTGCCCGTGCTCGGTACGTGGGGCCCGCGACACAGGTCTTCGAACTTGCCTTCGCGATACAACGAGACGTCTTCGTTGGCCGGAATGCTCGCGATGATTTCGGCCTTGTAGGCCTCGCCCAGACCCTTGAAGTACTCGACCGCCTCGTCGCGAGGCAACACACGGCGTTCGACCTTCTCGTCCTTCTTGGCAAGCTCAGTCATCTTCGCTTCGATGACGACGAGGTCTTCTGGCGTGAAGGGGCGCTTGTATGAGAAGTCGTAAAAGAAGCCATTTTCGATGACCGGGCCGATCGTGACTTGAACCTCGGGGAACAACTCCTTCACCGCATAGGCCAGCAAGTGCGCCGTCGAATGGCGGATCACCTCGAGGCCCGCTGGGTCCTTGTCGGTGATGATCGCAAGAGGCGCGTCACGGTCGATCAGAAAACTCGTGTCCACGACCCGCGCCGACGTTCCCTGCCCGATGCGCCCGGCAAGCGCCGCCTTGGCAAGACCGGTGCCGATGGATTGCGCCACTTCGGCGACCGTCACCGGGCCGGGGAATTCGCGTTTGGATCCGTCGGGCAATTGAATCGAGATCATGAAAAACTCCGGAGCAAAAACAAAAAAAGCGCGGGGTGAGCCGCGCTTTGTTCGAGGGGGGGGAAGTAATCTTGGGACGAGCCGCGGTCAGCTACAGCAAGGTGCTGCTGGGGGAAGTTCGCGGTGTCATAACCATGATGCCTTTCTCGCCCTTGTATCGTGAGGAAGGCGGATTGTAGCCCGGATGACTCCGAAGTCGCCCTTCTCGACGCCGATCACCAGCGGTAAAGCTGGTTGTTTTCGATCCGCACGCGGTCGCCGACGCGCAGGTCGCTCAGCGATGCGTAGTCGAAGCTGCGCAGCCCGCCACGTTCTACCTCCACCGTGACTCGGTAGATGTCGCGCACGCCGCGATTGTTCTTCTCGATCTCGTTTCCGATGAGGGCACCCGCGACGACGCCGGCGCCGGTTGCCAAGTCCTTCCTCGCGCCATGATCCACCTGGTGACCCAGCAGGCCTCCGACCACGCCGCCGACGATCGCGCCGCCGCCGCTCGTCTGGCTTTGCGCACGAATGGTCTCGATGTTCTGGACCACACCATATTGCGTGCCGTAGCCGGCTTGGGAATACTGAGGAGCGGGCGCCGCCTGACGCGTGGCGCAACCGGTGGCGAGCGCAGCGAACAAGACTATGCCCGCGAATGCAAAGGACGATTTCATCGGATTCTCCTGAACGCCCCGACAGCGGGGCCTGCCCGGTTAAGGATTTGACCCGAAACAATTTCCCGTTTTGGGGCGCTGGGCGGGCGCGCTGCGGCGTTGCTCCTCACTTGTGTGGCTCGCCACACAAGTGAGGAGCGCCTTGCATCGCATCCCGCCCAGCCCCCCCCAAAACGGGAACTTCCGGGCCAAATCCTAAACGCCCGCGCGCGAACCCCGCCTGACCGCGCTCACGCAACTTTGCAATCGAGCAACACGGTTACATCGGCAACAGGGAGGCATTGGCTCGGTCGCGTCCACCTTGGGTGTCGTGGTAATCGACGGTGCCTCGCGGTGGCTGGACGCCTGGGCGGGCAGCGCTAGCAGCCCGGCGAACGTGGCGCACAAGGCGGCCACGAGGGGCAGCATGCGCCCCAGTAGAACTGGTTGAATCATGGTCTGTCTTCCCTTCGGCTTGTTCCAACACAGTGAGCTGTCGGCACGCCATCTGAGATGGCTGAGAGTATTTCGAACGTGTCCGAGCAGCACGTCAAAAGGCGCCTGATCTAGGCGCAAAGCGCAGCCATAGCTTGGCTATGGCGAGCATTTGCAACGA
>Ga0136846_1243072_pt1 | contig 12886 bp, 19 predicted proteins | sample HopSoiMetagenom2_FD_96841 | JGI IMG/M metagenome (GOLD analysis project Ga0136846, IMG submission 96841) | Grasslands soil microbial communities from Hopland, California, USA - 2 Assembly 2016 (version 4) | ecosystem: Environmental > Terrestrial > Soil > Grasslands | place: USA: Hopland...
CCCTGCCGCGACGATCTCGCCATCGGGCGCGATGGCGACGGCGTTCAATGGCGCTGGCAATTCCACCGTCTCAGGCCGGCCCTCGGGCAAGCGCCAGATGCGCAACGCACGATCATAGCCGACGCTAACGAGCGACATGCCGTCTGGAGCGAAGGCCACACCGTTCACATTCTGCGCGTGACCTTCGAACACCCGGGCGGCGCCATCAGCCAACGACCAAAGGCGCACGCTATGGTCCCAAGAGGCCGAGGCGAGGCTCGATCCGTCCGACGCCACGGCGATTGCCACGACGGGAGCGGTATGCCCCTCGAGGACTTGATCAGGCTGTTGGCGGCCGGCTGTCCATACCGCCAGCCGGGCGTCGGACCCCGCGGTGACCATGCGGCCGTCCTGCAGGAAAGCAACGGCGTTAACGGCGTCCGCATGATACCTTAGCACCTCGCCCGCCGCGTTGGTCTTAAGCGACCAGCGGATGACGGAAGTGTCGAAGCTGCCCGACAACAGGCTGTCGCCATCAGCCGAAACGGCGAGCGCACGGACGGGGCCGCCGTGACCCGCAAGCTGCGCGTGCGCCGCTGACGCAGCAACAATCTCCAGGAGGGTTGCGGCAACCCGGGCGCACGAAGCCCATCGCATCAATCACTGCCAGCCATGGTCACTCTATGCCGTCAAGAATGCCCGAAATAAGTGTTCGCGGCACCGCACTTACTTCTTCGGCGCCACGACTTTCTTGGACGAGCCCTCGGGCGCCGCCTGCATCCCGGGCGGGCTCTGGCCCTGCGGACTCTCGGCGGGCGCGCCGCCCGAACCCGTATTAACCGGGCCGGTCCAGCCCTGTGGCTGCGGCTGGCCCCTCTCTTCGGGAACCGTCTGTGGCGCAGGCGCCCCCGTCTGACGGGATTGGGCGAGCGCACTATCGAAGGCCACGACCGCTGCCAGGCATAGTATGGATGTCAGTGCCTTCACGGCCAGATCCTCCTTCTGGGGCGCAAGCTTCAACGAGGAAGGATCGGTATCCGTTCCTCGACGCGCACTGCGTCAGTTCGCCCGCCGCCCGCAATCTTCCCTTGAATCGCGGCAGCGCGAGTCCTAGCCTTGGTTTTTGCTCGTCATGTCAAGGAAGAAGGCATGCTGGGGCAATCGAGGCCATTGCTGCGGATGATCTCATGGCTACGCGCCATGCGCATGTTCTTGATCGCTCCAGAGCCAGCTACCCGAAAAGCCTCGCCTCTGCTCGCTTTTACGGTTGTCGTGCTCATGCTGCTCCTCCTCATATTGGAAGTGGACTTGCAAAGCGCCGACCTTCAATCGCTGGGGTTGATGAGCGATGCATTTTCGATCGACCCGGTTTTTAAGAGCCCCTAGACCCGGCAGCAACTGCGGGCGAGCTTGAGATCGTTCGCCACAGTTACTCACAGGAAGCGGCATCGTAAGATGAGTACGGCTTGTAAATGATGGAGTTCGCGCATGAAGGCTTTTCTGCTCGGTTGCGCTGCTGCCGTTGTGATCGCAATTGCAGCAATGGCGCTCTTGGATCAGGTGCAGAAACCAGTTGCCCAAGCGTTTGCTACAACCGGTGTCCGCCTGTAAGACTGCCCGCCACAAGACGCGCCGGGGTGGCCGCTTGATGCTCGGCTACTAATCTCCACGAGGTGAGGCGCGGGCTTCCATGACATCGCTACAAAGCGATCCCTTGTCGGAGTATCGACCGCGCCTCAAGGGCAGAATGCGATCAGGCACATCAAGAGTGGCACTTCTCCCTTCTCAGTCGAAGTACGACGTTCAGCAACATGGGAACGCTCTTTGTTGGACCGGTGGCTTGCGGCCTGTCACTCTATCGGTGAACCTTCGATAACGAGCAATCAACCTCGTCGCTCGATCGCACCCGGTGCGGCCTTGTTCTTACCTGTCAATGTTGTTGACGGTAGTCCTCCGGAGTTGCTGTTGCGCCAAACGCGGTCTGGGATGCGGCGTTCAGCGCATCCACTCGACGTCAGGACAATTGCCGCTCGCATTCGTATCTACATCAGAATTGGAGATGATCATGCGCAGCATAGCACTGGTGATCGCATTCGTGATTTCGTTGACCGGCCTAGCATCGGCTCAGAAGGCCGAAATTGAAGTGATCAACGCCAAATGGATTGAAATGTTCAACAAGGGCGACTTCTCTGGAATTGGGTCACTCTACAGCACGGATGCGACTGCATTCCCGCCCGGCTCTGCGATGGTGCAGGGCCGAGCAGCCATCGAGACAATGTGGAAAGGCATGGCGGAGCAAGTTGGCGATCCGAAACTTACCACCGTTGACGTTAAGCCGCTTGGCCCTATGGCGGCACGCGAGATCGGCACCTTCGTGCTGAAGACCAAGGGACCGACACCACAGGAAGTGACTGGAAAATATGTCGTGGTTTGGGAAAAGGTCGGAAATGATTGGAAGCTCGCCACCGATATCTGGAACGAAGGCAAGTAGCATCGTTCGCAGGCCTGCTTCGCGTCAAAAGCTTCCGAACGTCAAGGCTGTTTCATTGGCATGAAAGGGCGGGCCCTGCAGGCTTGCGCCTAATGGATTTTTCTGGATCTCCCGGTGCACACGTCGTGCACACGAAAGCCGGAGTGCACACGCGTGGCGACCTACACAAATTGCATCCGGAAACCGGCGCGTCCAAGTCCGGCGCAAGACCCGTTATGTGGCCGAGACGTTCCGAAGACGCAAGGATGGCGAAGGAAGAATGGGCGCTCGAAATGGAGCGCAACATTGACCGTAATGGATCGTCGAAGCCACGCGTGGTCCGGAACGTTCGCACGTTTGGCGATCTGATTGACTTGCACGACCAAGACATGCGCGAGGTCGGTAAGCCCCCTCGCCGATCAAAAGCTGCTGTGATGGCCTAGCTCAAGACCGAACTCGGCAGTGTGAAGCTGCCCGCTCTGAACAGAGAGTCGCTGACCGAGTTCGGAAGAAAGCGCGCCAAGCTGGGCGCTGGCCCCCGCGGCACTGGCAATCGATTTGTCCTTCTCCGTACAATCATAACGAACGCCGCCGCCGTGCACGGTGTCGAGGTTTCAGCCGAGGAAGCCCGCCTCGCACGCGTCGCGTTAAGTCACCTCAATTTGGTTGGAAAGAGCAAAGAGCGTAACCGACAGCCCACGCAAGACGAACTCGACGAGCTAATCAAATACTTTGAGACGAACCGCCGGCAATTCATCCCGATGGGACGGATCGTCAGACTGTTCCAGACGTTGCGCATTCGGTAGATTCGGCCTGTAAATTTGTGTCAGAAGCATACGCGACAGGCAATCATTGGACCACGTCTGACAGGTGAAAGCCTTTGCGACACGGGCCAGGCGCCCAGCTATGTGACGGGTGAAAGCCTGCGAAAACGAGGATGCGGAGTCACAACCAAGAGCGCGGCTGATTTCGTCGTTGATCTGGTTGCTTTCTCGCAAGGCCTTGGCGACGAGATTGACGCGCCAGCGCGTCGCGCGTCTCCAGCAGGCGCTGAAGCGCCGCACCCGAAAGCCGCTGACGTCACCGCTTGGGAGGCAGGATTCAAACTTTGTTGCGATATCACGGACGCTCACGATCTTTCCCGCGGGCGAAAATGCCGCTTCGCCGCCTCCCGAAGATATGTTCAAGCACGTGCAGGATCTCACCCTGTGGATGGATTCCCTCCGTGAACGTCACAAGCAATTCGCCTAAAATAGGAAGCCGCACCAAGGGCCGATCTGCTCAATAGCAGGGTCGTTCGAACTTGCGGCACACTCGTTCGGCAAATGGTGACTTAATGGGGAAGCCGCTCGGCGAGCCGCTTTGTCACCGGCACCGCCGATCACGTTGTCGGGAGCAACCGTCCGGTGGGATCCAAAAAGCACCGTTTGAAAAACCGTTTTAGTTCGGTCTTCTCAAACCGTGGATCGGCCTAAGGCTTTGCGAGGTGCGGTGGGCGGGGCCCAAACCTGGGACCCGCTGATTAAGAGTCAGCCACGAGTTAAGAACGTTCAATGATTAGGCGGTCGCCGCCTGAGCATATTCGGCCGAAAATTGGCATCCGTCGCACAGGCATAGAGCGTCCGCTTCGATGACACTCTTTCCGGTTCCCGAGAAGGCGGACGAGCGATAGGCTTGGCCGACATCAACTGCAATGCCCGCGAGCCTGCCGGTCTCCAGTTGGAGCCAATCGCAGGATCTAGCGGGATCGTGCGTGGCGGTGCCGTCGCACACGCACGACTCCCAATTGGAACCATATCTCCGGTGACCGATTGGAGCGCTGTTGAGTAGTGCAGACCAGCCGGCACCAGCCGGCAGGAGACCTAGCGCCGGACCTCCGTGGGGGACGAATCCCATGATGGACCACGCGACAAGAGTTGGTAATCGATTGTTAGCAGCGTTGCCGGCGGCGGATTTCGCTTTGCTTGCGCCTCACCTGCGGAAAGTCGTACTCAAGCGCGACGCCGTACTGGTCCGATCGGGAGATCGAATCGAGCACCTTCTCTTCCCCTGTGGCGGCGCGATTTCCTACATCGTGGACTTGCCGAACGGGCAGACTGCCGCCATAGCGGTGATCGGTCGTGAAGGTGCGATCGGTCTAACGTTGGCGCTTGGCACATCCCACTCATCCGTGACGGTAGTCGTCCGCGTACCGGGGCCCGTGCTGCAGATTCCGGCGGCGCAATTTTTGTCAGCTCTGGGGCGCAGCGCCGCGATCGCATCCATGGTGCAGATTTTCACGAGATCGCTGCTGACGCAGGTTCAGCACGTCGCGGCTTGCAATGCACTGCATTCCGTCGAAGCCCGGATGGCCTGCTGGCTGCTTCAAATTCACGACCGGGCGAATGGCAGCAATCTCCTCCCCTTGACCCAGGAGACTATGTCGGAGCTACTGGGCGTCCGACGCACCACGGTCACGCATGTTGTGAGGGCGTTGCGCGCGTCAAGAGCGTTGAAATCCAACCGCCGCGGTCAGCTCGAGATTGACCGGCCGCGGCTCGAAGCCGTGGCATGCGAGTGCTACAAGGTGATGAGCCGCAGGATCGATCGGATAATTTCGCGTGGCGGAGCAGGACTTATTCAAGCCGCGCCGGCGCGAGACGCCCGCCAGCCGCCCGGCGACCGACTATCCAGGGCAGGCTCGTAGACCCAGGCCTCTCGCGCGAACCACTCGTGTGTAGCCGCGCAGACCCGACAATAGGTGCGCGAGAAGAATACCGCGCTGCAGCGAAACCTTTCGCGATCAGTCTCGATACCCGTCGAAATAGCGTCGCCCGTTTCCGGGCATTTGATCATTACCACACCCATCTTCGTTTCCTGCAATCTGTTGCGGACCCTGAGCACGCTGGCCCGCCATCGACTGGACCGAGCGTCCCCTCGTCGCGGAAACGCCTGTCCAGTCGATCCGCGCGGCCGGTAGCCTCGGTTCAGACGGTCTTGTGCAGCACTCTGTTGAAGCTGGTCTTGATGGGCTCGGTCGTCTCGATCGCAACTTTCTGCGCGAGCTCCCAAAGCTCCCGATTCTGTGCGGAGACAACTTCGAAAGCCTCGCGGCTTCGGGCGGTCGAAAGATGCACGATATCCAGCAGCGACCTGGTCTCAGCGAGCCGGGATAAAAACTCCAGGGTGGCGCTGGTATTGTCTTTGGAAATCTCGATGACCTTGGCGCCGTAATCAACGGCCCCTCTGGCGTTCATAGAGCAGGCTTCACGGAGAATGTCGCTGATCTCCTCGGAAGTCGCTTTCATGCTCGCGATATTTTTCTTGGTCTGTGCGGCGCCCTGCTCGGCGAAGCCACGGAGGAGTTCCTGGAAATTCAAAAGCGGCAAATCGAACCTTGGTTTTGCACCATTCGCGTTCTCATTCACCGGATCGGCCTGCGTTTCGACTTTCACATTGGCATCATTCACGAGCTTTCATCCTTTCAAGCGAAACTAGTTAGTAGATTGAAGACCCCCCGCTCCCCGCACGTACTGCGCCAGAAAACTAGCGCCCCTGTTCTCGGCGTGACGGGATGCTGCTGCGGATGAACCGCTCGCCCCCCGCCGAGCCAAATATGATCGATTAAATTCGAATCATCCGTTCGCTTTCGGACTCTCGCTGAATAATTTGATGGGTTGCGACCAGGCGGAGCAGGCATAAGCTTTAAATCTGCGACGTTGCAGGGTTGCGCTCTGAGCTCGCGCGCCGTCCGAGATAGCCCGACCGGCGCAGCTCGCGCTGATGGTTCTCTTCTCGATCCACTCGGTCCCTGAGACTCTCAAGTTCCGCGAGTTGGGAGGCAAGCGCTTCGAGACGCTGGCGAAGAACAGCAGCGGGGTTGTCCACTCGAGCGCAGATTTTCATGTGAGGTCTCCTGGCAATATGTCCGCGAGAATTCCGCCAGCTTCGATGGTGGGCAAAAAAATATGCAATCAGAGAAAAACGCGACTAACATTCGGATGCTGCGTTGCCGATAACGATGCGGCGGCGCGTTAATAGAGTACTCATGTGCCCAGGCGCGGCACGCTCCATTGGGCCAGGCTGCTCAGCATGCAACAACAGCGGGTCGAACCGTTGTTAATGCTCGGAGCGGGTTGCGCTCGAAAGTCGAGTGGCGGCTCGCTCGCACTCGGGCTTGTGCCTCCGCTCGTCGTCTTCTTCATCTGCACAATCGACCCCTCCATATGCGGTCGGATCTCCGGAGTTCCCTCCCGTCGCGAAAGGTCCTTTGCCACCGGCCGCTCCGCCGGATCCGCCGCCACTGCCGGATGGCCCTCCAGCAGCAGATGCCCCTCCACGCCGCCCCCCAGGTCCGCCACCGCCTCCAGGTGCCCCGCCGCCAGAGGACCCCGACGCTGCAGAGGACGGGCGGTCGTTGTCGAGGAACGACTGGCCCCTGTCGTCGCCATGCGTTGCTCCGTTCTGTCCGCCTGAACGCGCGATGGCCGTCGAGGTCAGCGAGGTCGACAGCAGCAGCGTCATGACGGGGGGTGTCACGGCCGCGAATCTTCCGCAGGTTTTCAGGAACGCCCGCCGGTCGTCATCTTCATTGCCACTTTGGCTCACGATGCGCTCCCCTTGATTTAAATTTGCTTTATTCCTATTATATATTAAATAGACTTTCAACCAGAATTTTGTTTGAAAGATGGAGATTACGAAGCGTGCGCCGCCAGCAGATTGCCAGCATTTCCATGGCCTCGGGCTTGCTCGCCCCGGCGCCGGGAAATCCCAATCTGGAGTGTCAAACTAATATTTAATATGCATATATCTGATTAGCTTGATTAAGGGCAGCGCACGACGGATGATTGCCATGCCACTGCAATTTCACCGGCCCATCGAAAACATGGAGATCTGGAGCGCGAGCGGCGATGGCTTCTCGTTTGTGATCAGCCTGGAGAGCCCTACCGGTCCAGGCTTTCACGGACGCTCCGGATACCTGGCGAGTTGGCGACCACTCTACGAGAACAATGGCGCGATCAAGATCAGCGGGTCGCCCTTCCGAACATTGGCTGAGGCCGAAGGAGCCTGCCGCAACATGGCCGAGCATCTGCGCGCCGCAACCGATGCTCACCGCCCAGCATGATGCGGTGTCCAGCTAACGCGTACCTTCCGGAAGGACATTGCTTCGCTTAACGTCCTCGTCGTTTCGAACCGCCGAATCCTGCTGTAGTAGGCCGGAAGAGGCGAGTTCACGTGCGGCCGCATGTTTCCCGTTTTGCGAAATTGCAAATGCCGCGAGAACTGTTCGATTGCTGATATCGAGCTTCTGGAAGATGTGGTGAAGGTGGACTTTGATCGTACCGTCGGTAATGTTCAGGAAACGCCCAATCTCTTTGTTCGACAGCCCCTCCGATACAAGTCTCATGATCTGCCGCTCCCGGTCGGTCAGCTGCGTCGGAGCCTTTTCCTCACCGGTGTGAGACTCCCCACGGACCTCGCCACCTGTGCACGGCGACCGCGATGCCGGTCCCTGGCGTTCCGCGACCTTCCTCAGGGTCGCGACCAGCATCTCCGGCTCAGCATCCCTCGTGAGGACGAGGCAGGCGCGGCCCGCGGCCAGCGTCTGCAACCTTTGATCGCCGGCCTTTTCAGCGAAGAAAATGACCCGGGTACCTTGGCCAGCGGTGTTTGCGATAGCCAGAATGTCCGGTCGACTGATACTGGGCATTGCAATATCGACCAGTGCAATATCGGGCACCAGAAGTCGGATGGCCCCAATGCAGCTTGCAGTATCGCCGCAGGCGGCCACGATCGCAAAATCGCGCTGCGCCGCAAGGACGCTGCTGATCCCCTGCAAGACGATCGGGTGCCGATCCGCGATGACGACTCTGATGCGGCGCATGCTTCCCCTGCCTATCCCTGATACCCCGCGCGGCAGTTTTTATTCCTGCATTCACCTCAAGACGCGCGGGAAGCACAACCAATCCGTTCTGCCAAAACGCCGCACTGTCGATTCGTCGCGGCGCGTATCGGCAACGCATGATGGCCACACCACTGTAACTCGCTTTGAGAATGCATGCAGCACCGTAGGATTGCGGTCCTCCACGGAAAATCCGAAGCAGCCGATTCATCTACAAAACAGCGCCTTCTCAGCTGGCCATGATCTGCAAAACTCTCCCGCAGATCTGGCGGTCCAGTATGTGGCTGCCTTGTCAGGATTGGTTAACAGCCATCAAGCTCATCACCGACCACTTATTACGAACGATATATAGTCACATTCATGATTCAAATCTAACATTCGACAAACTTGACCGGAGCGAGGCGGCTGAAAAGCCTCGATCCATAACACGGAGGAGGCTCAAAAAGTAAGACTATTCATCCAACATCAATATGAGGAGTGGAAATTTTCTAACCATTAATCAGACGTCTCGAACGATAACGGCTGCTTCGGCAGGGGCACCGATGAAAACCTGGTCAGCAAAGTTCGGGCGACATTTTCGTTAACCCGGCAAACTTCAATCTGCGGTCACGGGTCATCGCTGGTAATGAGTAGGTGGTCACATGTATTCTTCGGCTGTTTTGCGGCAAACGCATGAATCTCTGATCGTTCAATTCACTGAATTGCAGAATTTACGTAGTCGTGTGTCGATGGCCGAGCAGCGCTTGCTCGGCCCGATGCGAAGGGTCCGCCGGCGGAGACCGGCTGGGAGGCGACCGGCCGGTCGAAGGCACAGGCCCGGCTGGTAGCCCCAAGAAGTACCGCACTGCAAACTAGAGTTCTGTGGGCAGGCCGATCAGGCTTGCCCGACGGGGCTTCGACCTGATAAGCCCCCCTCCTATTTCAAATCGGAAGTAGTGGGGACGGCTTCCATGGGGAACGACGAGTGGGCATCCGCGGCCACAGCCGAGCTGTGGCGGCTTTACGATGAAGTGACGACTGTTCTTAGTCGGAGAATGATTGCGGAAAAAGCCAAGCTCGAAGAGCGGCTTCGCAGGATCGAGGGAACTTCCGGGGCCCCCAACGGCGAACGTGCGCGCCGCCCCTACCCGCCAGTGCTGCCGAAGTATCAAAATCCGAAAAACCCGTCCGAGACCTGGTCCGGTCGTGGCAAGCAACCCCGCTGGTTGAAGGCGCAGCTCCGAGCCGGCAAGAAGCTGGACGATTTGTTGATCAACCGTTCATCCAGCCGCAAGCGCCGCCGCACCGGTTGAGCCCCGCGACGGTCGCGACGCCGTAGACACCGCTATGGCGCGGCTGTCCACAGCAACATCTAGCGATCGCGATCCTCTTTATTGTTCGGACTGCCGTCACCGCCGCCGTTGCCGTAGCCATTGTTGCCGTGCACAATATGACCGCCTGAACTGGCTATCGCGGCTGAAGTAAGAGAGGTGGACAGCAACAGCGTCATGGCAGGAGGGGTGACGGCGGCAAATTTTCCGCAGCTCTTCAAGAACTCACGACGATCTTCGCCGTCGGTATCAAGATGGGTCATGGGGATCATCCTGCAACACCAGCCCATCTTGCAGAATAGACCAAAATCATCCCATGGCAACTGGTGTATATTAATTTAACGATTTAAATTTGGTCACAGGCGTATTCGACTTCGCGGAGCAACCGATTGAAACGACATCTGCCTCGGAGAAGATCCCCCAATCTCCACCCGTGCGCAGCTCACACCCTCCTGTTATTTAATTTGACATTTAATTAGCGCGGTTTTAATCATAGAATTAAATTTGTAGGCAGCATGCCTGGAAGGGGGCAGCTCGAAGCCGCCGCAGCGGGAGTCCGCGAAATTGCATGTCGACGTACAACTTCACTCGCTAAGCGGCCTCTTCGCCCAAGGCGATGCCCTGCGTTCTGAATACGCCAGTGCAAAACCCTGGCCACACATTGTCGTCCACGACGCATTTCCCGAGAAATTACTGGATATGGTTGCGGCCGAATGCGTCGCGCTCGAAGAAACCAACCTGATTGCCACAAACACCGATCGCCTAGTGAAGCAGGAGATTTCTCACGGGCTCGGGCCAGCCACTCAACATCTGCTGAGCCTGGTGGACAGCGCTCGTTTCCGTGAATTCGTGTCGGCCATCACTGGAGTTCGCGATCTTCTCTCCGATCCAACCCACAAATTTGCGGGGGTACATCGAACGCCTCCGGGAGGCTTCACGAAGATTCATCGCGATTTCGAGGTTCATTCGACGACCCGACTGTTCCACCGGGTCAATCTCCTCATCTATCTCAATCGGGATTGGCCCGAAGCCTACGGCGGCAGCCTCGAATTGTGGCCTGCCGACATGTCAGCTCTCGGACGCCGTATCTTCCCGCAGTTCAACACCATGATCCTGTGGGAGACACACGGCGCCACTCTTCACGGCCTCCCTGATCCGGTCACATGTCCGCCTGGTCGAATGCGCATTTCCGTCGCATCGTATTACTACACGACGACGCGCCGCGTCCCGGCGCCGGGCGAACGCCGCGTCCGGTATTGGGCCGCGCGTCCCGGCGAAGACCACTGCATTGAGCGAATGAGTTGGCAGGATCATCTCCGCGCCCTCATACCCGATCCGCTCTATAACGTGCTCCGGGCGGCACGCGATCGGATATCCAGAGCGCGCCGGTCGAGGGCATCATGAATCCAGTATTTGCAGCGGCAACGGCGGGATCCCATTCCACGACCGGAATTGAGGCAGGAACTGCCTTCACCCAACCGCGACCAGCCGATATCGACAAGCGAATTCCTTCCAGGCCGGGCTTCTCGCCTGTTCGGCTGCGAACATTGATGAAGCTCGCCGTCGAGCGAACAGGGCTAGACCTTTCGGAATTGACCGTGCTGACCGAAGCGGCGACTGGTGCCTACGCCGTGACTGCCGTCCTCGCCGCGATGGCCGGAGCCAAGCACGTCTACGCGTTTGCAAAACCTGGCCGCCACGGGACCGTGGCCGATGCCAAACAAGAGACTCTGGAGCTCGCTGCCCCCTTGGGCGTCGCTGATCGCATCGAAATTCTGGAGAAGATCAGCCCCGAGGTGCTTTGCAATGTCGACATCATAACCAACAGTGGCCACCTTCGCCCCCTGATGGCTCCGCTGATTGCACATTTGCGCAACGACGCCGTGATCGCCTTGATGTTCGAGGCGTGGGAATTTCGTCGTGAGGACCTGGATATCGAAGCGTGTGCAATGCGCAAAATCCCGGTGGTCGGTGTCAACGAGCGACACCCCGCCGTGGACGTCTTCTCATTCCTCGGACCGCTTGCCGTGAAACAGCTGCACGACTGCGGTTTGGCGGTGCTCGGCAACAGAATCGGTCTGCTCTGCGATAATGACTTCCTTGTCCCGTTGCGCACTGGACTAGCAAGCTCGGGGGCGAGCGTCACGACGTTCGACAGTGCTGCGGCGGTCCATCCCGAAGGATGGGACGCGTTCGTTGTCGCGTTGCAGCCAGCGGCAGCGCCGCGTATCGGCCAAGCGGAAGCTGCGCATCTGGCTGCATGCGCGCCCGCCGGCGCCGTCGTGGTACAGTTCTGGGGCGACGTCGATCGAGCGGCGCTGGCCCGAAATGGTTTTTCCCTCTGGCCCACGCAGCCGGTCGGGCAGGGCCATATGGGCATCCTGCTGTCAGAGATTGGCCCCGAGCCGATCGTACGATTGCAGACTGGAGGATTGCGGGCAGCCGAATGGGTGTGGCGCGGCGGTGCCGTGACACGGGACGGCTTTGCCCAGCTCGTACCATGGCAGGAATGACATGACCGAGCGGCTGCAGCCCGATGTCCTCCTTCTCGCGGACGGACCGACAGGCTTCACTGCCCTTCGGTCGTTGGCTGCGCAGTGCCGCGTGGTCCAGGTCTTCCGGAAGCCGGACCAACCCGAAGCCAGCGCGCTAAGGGCATTTGCGAAAGCCCAAGGCATCTTGGTCACGGAGTTGCAGGAATTGAACCAGCTTCGGAAAGCGATCGCCGACTTGCGTCCCGCTGCCGTCGTGATCTCTTCCTTCGATCGGATAATCCCACCGCAAATTCTTGCATTGTGTCGCTTTGTTAACGTGCACTATTCGCTTCTGCCTCATTATCGCGGCCGCGCCAACGTGAACTGGGCAATCATCAATGGCGAGACGACCGCCGGAATCAGCATTCACCTTGTCATCCCGGAGCTCGATGGCGGCAATCTGCTGTTTCAGCAGGCGATCCCGATCGCCTCGAACGACACGGTCGCGTGCCTGTACAATCGTCTCAACGCCATCCAGGAGCGTGAGCTCGGCGGGGTAGTTCTGCGAGTCGTCGCCGGCTATCAGGGCACCGGCCAGAATACCGATCAGGCCTCCTATGGCTGCACCCGCGTGCCGGACGATGGCGAGATTGATTGGCGACAGCCGACCGACGCCATTGATCGACTGATCCGCGGATTAACTCCGCCTTTTCCTGGTGCCTTCACCCATCTTGACGCTCAGCGGCTTATCATCGCCAACGCTTCGCCGCGG
>Ga0136846_1212905_pt1 | contig 12885 bp, 13 predicted proteins | sample HopSoiMetagenom2_FD_96841 | JGI IMG/M metagenome (GOLD analysis project Ga0136846, IMG submission 96841) | Grasslands soil microbial communities from Hopland, California, USA - 2 Assembly 2016 (version 4) | ecosystem: Environmental > Terrestrial > Soil > Grasslands | place: USA: Hopland...
ATCGAATCGGCGGCCGCGGTCGCCGCCGCCGACGACATCGCCGCCATCGACGGGGTCGACGTGCTCTTCGTCGGTCCCCGCGACCTCAGCCACGACCTCGGCGTTCCCGGCGACATCACCGCACCCGCGTACATCGAGGCCATCGACGCGGTCCTCGCCGCGGCGCGTCACCACCAGAAGGCCTGCGGGATGCTCGTCGCCGACGGGGCCGCAGCGGCCGCCCGCCTCGCGCAAGGCTGGTCGTTCCTCGCGGTGGGCTCCGACTCCACCCTGCTCGCCACGGCTATCCGGAGTGAACTCGGCCGGGCCCGCACAACCACTCCCTGAACCGCGCTTTTCTGACCGAAGGAAGACACCGCCATGGCTGGACACATCACCGCCGACGGTTACACCGAACTGGGCATCGGCCTGATCAGCGTGGGCTGGATGGGCAAGCTGCACAGCCGCGCCTACCAGGCCATCCCGGTGGTCTACCCGGAGCTCAAGATCCGACCCCGGCTGGTTCACGCCGCCGATACCGCGCCCGATCGTGCCGACTACGCCCGAGACGTCCTCGGCTACGCCAGGGCCAGCACCGACTACCGCGCGGTCCTGGCCGACCCGGACGTCGACGTGGTATCGATCTGCGCCCCGAACCTGCTGCACCGCGAGATCGGCATCGCGGCCGCCGAAGCCGGAAAGCCTTTCTGGATCGAGAAGCCAGTCGGCCGTGACGCCGCCGAGACCGCCGCCGTCGCCGCTGCGGCCGGGGCCGCCGGGGTGGCCACCTCGATCGGTTACAACTACCGCCACGCCCCGGCGGTCGAGCGAATCCGCGAGGTGATCGCGAACGGCGACCTCGGCCGGATCACCAACGTGCGGGCGGTCTTCTTCAACGGCTATGCTTCGGAGCCCAACGGCGCTCTGTCCTGGCGGTTCAAGAAGGACCTGGCCGGCAGCGGCGCCCTTGGTGACCTGCTCAGCCATGTCGTGGACCTGGTCCAGTACGTCGTCGGGCCGATCACTGATGTCACCGCGCTGCTCTCGACCGTCCACCAGCAACGACCGATCCTGCCCATGGGGTCAGGCACGCACTTCGCCGTGATCGAAAACGGTGAGCTCGGTGACGTCGAGAACGACGACTACGCCGGCGCTCTCGTCCGGTTCGCTGCGCACTCGCCGGGTGCCGGAGCGGTCGGCACCCTCGAGGCGTCCAGAGTCATCGTGGGCCCGCAATGCGGTCTCGGCTTCGAGATCTACGGCACCGAGGGCTCCGCGGCGTGGAGCTTCGAGCGGATGAACGAGCTGCGGCTCTCGATCGGGCGGACCGGGCCGAACCCTGGCTACACCACCATCCTGGGCAACCAGTCCCAAGGTGACTACGCCCATTTCCAGCCCGGCCCCGGCAACGCCATGGGTTATGACGATCTCAAGGTCATCGAGGCGAAGAAGTTCCTCGTCGCCGTGACGGGCGGTGATCAGCTGAACTCCACTATTGACGAGGCCCTCGCTGACGCCGAGGTCATCGCTGCCACAGCCGCGTCTGCGGTCGACGGCCAGTGGCACTGCGTACCCGAGATCCCCGGCGCGACCTTCGGCCACGCGCCCTCCGTCCTCCCCGCTCATGTCTGAGCAGCTGCCCTTGGTGGTCGGGCTCGGGATCGTTGATCCTGGCCTGGTCGCCGGAGTGTTCACCGGGCGGTGCCGGTTCGCCGCGGACCCGACCGACCAGGACCTGCGGGAAGCGCAGGGAGCCATCGCCCGCGCGGACGCCACCATCGACAGCGCCTTCCTTGACCGGGCTCCCCGGCTGCGGGTGATTGCCCGGACCGGTGTCGGCGTGGAACGCGTCGACCTGGACGCCGCCACCTCCCGCGGGATCGCCGTCGTGACCACCCCCGGGACGGGTGCCATCGCGGTGGCTGAAGGTGCCATCGCGATGGCCCTGCATCTGGTGAAGCGTTTCGGTCCCTTGACCGACCTGGTCCGCTCGGGTCGATGGGCCGACCGGGGTTCGGTCGCCGTCGGCGATCTCGCCGGCTCCACCCTCGGCGTGGTCGGGTTCGGCCGGATCGGTCGACACGCGGGCACCCTGGGTGCTGCGCTCGGCATGAAGGTCCTCGCCTACGACCCGGTCGCCCAACCTCCTGCGGGACTCCGCTGCGCCACGTTGGCTGAACTGCTGCTCCGCAGCGACGTCATCACCCTCCACCTGCCGCTCACCCCTGAAACCCACCACCTGATCAACACCGAGACGCTTGGACAGACGAAGCCCGGGGCTATCGTGATCAACTGCGGCCGTGGATCCCTGATCGACAATGACGCGGCTTTCCAGGCGTTGGTCGCCGGTCGGATCGCCGGAATCGGACTGGATGTGTTCGACCCCGAGCCGCCGCAGCACCATCCGCTGTTCGACCACCCGGACGTCGTCCTCACGCCCCACCTGATGGGCTTGAGCAGGCAGGCCACGGCGGCGACGTTCACCGCCGCCGCCACTGGTGTCGTCGACGTCCTGGACGGTCGTGAACCCGCCGCCGTCGCCAATCCGTGCTGGAGAGTCGCTGTCGCAGGTGCTGCCTCACCCGTTGCTCCAACGGGAGCGATGTGATGCAGGATCTCCTGACGGGGAAGGTGATCCTGATCAGCGGCGGCACTCAGGGTCTCGGTGCCGGCATCGCTCGGGCCTCCGCCCGCGAAGGTGCCACCCTGGTTCTCGTCGGGCGCAACGCTGAACGCGGCGAGCACGTTGCCGCCGACCTCGCCGCTGCGGGCGCCGAGGCCAGCTTCGTACAGGCCGACATCACCGATGTTGCCCAAGCTGTCGCCACGGTCGAGGCGACGGTGACGAAGCATGGGCGGATCGACTCATTGGTCAACTCCGCGGGACTGACCACCCGCGGCACCCTGCTCAACACCACCGAGGAACTGTTCGACCGGCACATCGCGGTCAACCTCAGGGCTCCCTTCTTCCTCATGCAGGCGGCGGTCGCCGACATGAAGCGACGGGGGACCCCCGGAACGATCGTCAACATCATCTCCATCGACTCTCACGGTGGTCAGTCGTTTCTCGCGCCATACGTCGCCGCGAAGGCCGGCCTCGCTGGCCTGACCCGCAACGCAGCGCACGCGCACCGCTGGGACCGGATCCGGATCAACGGGCTGAACATAGGTTGGTCGGCCACCGACGGTGAGAACCTGACCCAGCGAGAGTCCCACGGCGCCGACGTGGACTGGCAGCAGCGGGCGGCCGCGACCCTGCCGATGGGAAAACTCGGCCAGGTCGACGAGATCGCGGACTTCGTCGCATTCCTGCTCTCGGACCGCAGCGGCGTCGTCACCGGGTCCGTCATCGACTGGGATCAGAACGTCATCGGCGGTCTCGGTGACTGAGCAACAACCGCCTGCCCTGCACCATCTCTCGCGAAGGAGACCGCCATGCGTCTCGGTCTGATCGGACTCGGCCGGATCGGCGCGTTCCACGCCGACACCCTGTCCCACCTCGACGGGGTTGACTCCCTCGTCGTCACCGATGCGGTGCCAGCGGTCACCGCATCCGTCGCCGAACGGTTCGACGCCGAGCCCGCGGATTCGCCGAAGGCGCTTATCGGCAGTGGCGTCGACGGCATCGTGATCGCTGCAGCCACGGACGCGCACTCCGTGCTGATCAAGGCCGGCGTCGACGCAGGCATCCCGGTGTTCTGCGAGAAACCTCTCTCCGGAGTGGTCGAGGAAGCTGTCGCCATCGCCGAATACGTCAACACCAGCGGGGTGCCGGTGCAGATCGGCTACCCCCGCCGCTTCGACCCTGCTTACGTTGCGGCCCACGACGCGGTGGCGGGCGGGGAACTCGGTTGGGTTCACACCGTACGGTCCACCACCCTGGACCCCGCACCACCCCCACGTGAGTACATCGCCGTCTCCGGCGGAATCTTCCGCGACTGCTCAGTCCACGACTTCGACACGGTGCGGTGGGTCACCGGTCGAGAAGTGGTCGAGGTCTACGCCACCGGGAGCGCCCGCGGTGACGACTTCTTCGCCGAGCTCGGCGACGTCGCCACCGCGCAGACTCTGCTCACCTTCGATGACGGCGCCACCGCGGTCGTTTCCAACACCCGCTATAACCCGCGCGGGCACGACGTCAGGCTCGAGGTGCATGGCACCGCGGACAGCGTCGCCGCCGGCTGGACCGACAGAGCCCCGCTCCGCAACCTAGAACGTAGCGCCAGATGGCCGTCCGGAAAACCGTGGACGTTCTTCATGGATCGGCTCGCCGATGCATTTCGCGCAGAGCTCACCGCCTTCACCGACGTCGTCGCCGGGCGCCGACCTTCGCCTTGCACCGTCGAGGACGCGCTTGCCGTGGCGTGGATCGCCGAGGCAGCCACCCGCTCCCTGCAACAGCACCGACCGGTGCAGATAGCCGAGGTCCAGCAGTGACCAGCCCACTCAGCTCCACCTTCCCCTCCACCACCTCAGCCGGCTTCACGGCACCGACGGACGGCCAGCCGAGAATCGCCGGTGCACCGATCTCCTGGGGAGTCTGCGAGGTGCCAGGGTGGGGTTACCAACTCTCACTGAACAGGGTGCTCGATGAGATGCGCGACATCGGGCTCGGCGCCACCGAACTCGGCCCGGAGGGATTCCTACCCGCCGACCCCGATGAGATGGCGGGGGTGCTCACCGCCCACGGACTGACCGCCGTCGGCGGTTTCACACCCGTGCTGATGCACCGCCCTGGGCACGACCCGCTCCCGGCGATCGACCGCATCCTCGAGCAGTACCAAGCGACGCATGCCGAGGTGCTCGTCCTGTCCGCGACGTCCGGACGCGACGGCTACGACACCCGGCCCACCCTCGACAACGACGAGTGGGATCTACTGCTGCGCAACCTGAACCGGATCAGTCACCGTGCTGCCGAATGGGGGGTCCGTGCGGTGCTGCACCCCCACGTGGGCACCATGGTCGAGAACGGCGACGAGGTGCAGCGGGTGCTCAGCGGCTCCTCCATCTCGTTGTGCTTGGACACCGGGCATCTGCTGATCGGCGGAACCGACCCGGCAGACCTGACCCGACAGGCGCCCGACCGCATCGCGCACACCCACCTCAAGGACGTGAACAGCCAGATCGCCAACAAGGTCCGAGCCGGACGAATCAACTACACCGAAGGCGTGGTCGAGGGAATGTACCGACCGCTGGGCACCGGTGACGTCGACGTCGCGACCATCGTGAGTACGTTGCAGGGCAACGGATACACCGGCTGGTACACCCTCGAGCAGGACACCATCCTCACCGAGGAACCCCAAGGGCTTGGACCCGTGACTGACGTACGAATCAGCGCCAACCACGTCCGTAGCCTCCTCACAACGACCGCCGGGGCGGGCAGCGCCACAGCCCGCTGACGAAGATGGAACCACTACGAGTAGGTGTGCTGGGAGCGGCACGGATCAGCGAGCTATCCATCATTGGGCCCGCAGCGGCCACTGGGACCCAACTCGTCGCGGTCGCCGCGCGTGACCGAGGCCGCGCCAAGACCTTTGCCGACAAGCACGGGATTGAGAGGGTGCACGAGTCGTACGCCGACGTGGTTGTCGACCCTGAGGTGGAAGCGATCTACAACCCGCTGGCGAACAGCCTGCATGCGCCCTGGAACAAGGCGGCGATCAGCGCCGGCAAGCACGTCTTGACTGAGAAGCCGTTCGCGAGCAACACCACCGAGGCTGCCCAGGTGCGCGATCTTGCCCAGGGTAGATCGCTGGTGCTGTTCGAGGGATTCCACTACCTCTACCACCCGCTGATGAAGCGCTTGATGTCGCTCCTCGCCTCCGGCGAGCTGGGCACGTTGAAACGAGTCGAAGGCACCCTGTGCATGACCGCGCCCCCTGCGGACGACCCGAGATGGTCACTTGCCCTGGCCGGCGGAGCCCTGATGGACCTCGGCTGCTACGCCCTTCACGCCCAACGTGTCCTCGGTGACTTCGCCGGGGGCGCACCCCGCCTCGTCGGCGCCACGGGCGCTGAGCGAGCCGGAGTACCTGGTGTCGACGAATGGGCAGAGGCGGTCCTCGAGTTTCCCTCCGGCGCAACCGGTCTCGCCCGGTGCAGCATGGTCAGCAAGAGCTGGGACATGTCGCTGCGAGTGGTGGGAAGCATCGGAGAGGCGTTCATCCCCGACTTTCTCTACCAGAAGTACGACGACCGGATCATCGTCACCTCCGGCGCCGGAGAGCGGACCGAGCACTGCGGCAACGCAACCTCCTACACCTACCAGCTCGAGGCCTTCATCGATGCCGTACGTCATGGTGCGCCTTACCGCACCGACGCCGACGACGCGGTTGCGACCATGTCGCTCATCGACACCTGCTACCGCACCATCGGGCTTCAACCTCGCCCGGCGCACTCATGATCGCCTTCGCGGCATGAGTCGGCCCAAATGAGGGGTTTTTGATGGCTCGCTGATGTTCGACAGCTGACAGAACCCTCGTACGCTAGGGATATGTCTCCCCATTTCCACGAAGGAAGTTACGACCAGTGACCACGCCTACCGCTTCTCGGACGACCGGATGGCTCTCGGCAGATGAGTGCTCGATCGACGATTTCGCCGCCCTCGTCGAGCAACAGACCCAACTGCCGGACTACCCCTACGCGGACGCCGTCGAGCGCAACGTGCTGATCTATGGCGAGAAGCTCCGCGCCGCAGTCGGCACCAGTTCGGGACGGGCCGCGGTGCAGACCGAGTTGATGCGGGCGTTGACCGACGGCCCGGGCATCGTGATGTTCAAGCGTGCGTTCGACGACCTGTCGGTGGTCGACCACGCAACCGACGCGTTCCTCGCCCAGATCTCCGCCGAGAAGGCGGCCGGCGTCGCCGGTGGGGACCACTTCGCCAAGCCCGGTGCCAACGACCGGGTGTGGGGTGCGCTGGACAAGCTGGCCGCCGCCGAACCTGCGGTGTTCGCCGAGTACTACGCCAACGACGTCATCGCGCTTATCAGCGAGGCCTGGCTCGGTCCGGGCTATCAGGTCACGTCACAGGTCAATGTGGTCAATCCCGGCGGCCAAGCGCAGGTCGCCCACCGCGATTACCACCTCGGATTCATGGACGCCGAGGCGGCTGCACGCTTTCCGGCCCAGGTCCACCAACTGTCGCCGGCGCTGACCCTGCAGGGCGCCGTCGCGCACTGTGACATGCCGATCGAGACGGGCCCGACCCTCTACCTGCCTTACTCACATCAGTACGAGCCCGGCTACCTCGCGTTTCACCTGCCCGAGTTCACCGAGTACTTCGGACAGAACTACATCCAGCTGCCGTTGGAGAAGGGTGACGCCGCCTTCTTCAATCCCGCCCTGTTCCACGGCGCCGGGACGAACGTCTCGACCACCGTGCGGCGGATGGCGAACCTGCTGCAGGTGTCCTCACCGTTCGGCCGCGCCATGGAGACCGTCGACCGGGTCGCGATGTGCCGGGCCCTTTTCCCGGTACTGCTGGAGAAGAAGGCGGCCGGCGCATCCGATAGGTACCTGAGCAACATCATTGCCGCGTCCGCCGAGGGATACGCCTTCCCCACCAACCTCGACCGCGACCAGCCGATCGGCGGCATCGTACCTCAAACTCAGGCCGACCTGGTTCGCCAAGCCGTCGCAGAGGAATGGACGCGGCAAGCGTTCGAGTCCGCTCTGGCCGCTCAGGCTGCCCGTACCCGACCGGCACCCTGACGGTGGAGCGGGCCGAGGGGTCACTCTCTGGCACACCTGACACCGATGAAACTTCGCCTGATGCGATAGAGCTACTGGCTACCTGCTGGACCCACGCGGGTGACGCAGCGCCGGTGGCTGGTCGCCATCTGAGTCCGTTGGACCTCCGTGTGAGGGCGGAGGCCGTGGCTGCCGCCGGCTTCACCGGCATCGGGTTTACGATCCAAGATCTGGAAGCAGCGGAGGCAACCTACGGCTTGCCGCAGGTGAAACGGATCTGCGATGACCTCGGTCTTGTCCACCTCGAGGTCGAGCTCCTTGAGCAGTGGTGGACCGCTGGCAGACGCCGCCGCGTATCGGATCAGACCCGGACCTCCTTGCTGACGGCCGCCGAGGTCCTTGGAGCGCGACAGATCAAGATCGGACCTGACGTAGAGGTCGTCGACGGCGCCCTTCCACCACTGACCGATGTCGCCCATTGGGCGACTGAGCTGCACCAGCTGGCCGCGCAGGCCACCGAGGTCGGAACCCGGGTGGCGCTGGAACCGCTGCCGTTCTCCAACATCACCGACTTCCGAGTGGCCGCGGAACTGGTCGCCGCCGCTGATCACCCCGCGGCCGGCCTGGTGGTGGACATCTGGCACCTGGAGCGTGGGCCCTCTACGTTGGCCGATCTTGCCGACGTCCCGGGCGGCAAGGTGTTCGTCGTCGAGCTCAACGACGCCCCTGCATCGCAGTCCACCGATCTGTTCCACGACACCATCAGCCACCGGGTGATGTGCGGCTCGGGAACCTTCGACGTCGAGGGTTTCGTCAAGACACTCCAACAGATCGGCTTCGCCGGACCGTGGGGTGTCGAGATCATCTCCGACGCACATCGCCGACGACCCTTGCAGCAGGCGCTCGTGGACGCGCACCGCACAACGATGGCGCTGTTCGACAATCTGACTGTAGATGGTGAAGATCACGTTGCGGGCGCCGTCCGTTCGCAGGTGCAGAAGAGCCGCGGTTGATCTGCACCGTCCTTTCGGTGGTCTCGGTCATGCCAGGTTCGCTTCGGTGCTGAGAAGTACGACAGCGGCGTCAGTGGGCAGGTCAAGCGTCGCCCTGCGCGCCCGGTCGGCCAGGGCGACCCGTACGCCGGCCAGGGTGGCGGCACCGCTCGGGCCCGACGAGAGCCCAAGCATCCCAAGGTCGGCGACCGCGTGCCGCGTCTGCTCGTCGGTGACGGCGACGGCGGCGTCGCAGCCGTCGCGGAGCACCGGCCACGCGGAGGTGGAGACGGTGCCGCAGTTGAGGCCGGCCATCACCGTGGAGCCGGTGGGCACCGTGACCGGCTCGCCCGCAATGAGGCTCGCCAGCACGCACGCCGCGGTGTCGGGCTCGACGGACAGCACGCTCGGGTGTGGGGCGTCGGGTCGGCGGTGGTGGCGTACCACGGCCTCTGCGAGCGATCCAACGCCTACCGGTACCGCGACCATATCCGGTGCGCCGCCGAGCCGCTCGTCGACCTCCTCGAGCAAGGTTCGGTAGCCGTCGACGATCCACGCGGGCACCTCGGTGTAGCCATCCCACGCTGTGTCCTGCACCAGGGCGCGGCCGTCCGACTCCTCGGTGTACGCCGCGGCGGCGCGCACCGCGTCGTCGTACCCGACCCCGAGCCGGACCACCGCCGCGCCCTCGCATTCGATGAGTGCGGCGGTCTCAGGGAGCATCACGTCCGGCACGAACACCGTCGCGGCGACTTCGAAGTGCTTGGCCATCCGGGCGACCGCGCGGCCGTGGTTCCCGTCCGTCGCGGTCACCAGCTCGGCGCCCGGCTGTTGCAGGAGTACCTGGTGGCATGCCCACGAGGCGCCCAGGACTTTGAACGCCGGCAGCCCCAGCCGCGACGACTCGTCCTTGACCAGAAGCCGGCCGACACCGAGCTCCGCGGCCAGCGCAGGCAGCTCGACCAGTGGCGTCATGGCGTAGTCGGGCAGCGCGCGGTGGAACGCGCGCGCGCTCCCTCGGTCGCCTGGCGCGGTCCACGCGCGAGCGGACGGGGAACTGAACCAGGTGGGCATGAATGGATCGTCCAGGACTCGACTCGTCAGCACCATCACCGCCGTCGCCCGCTCTTTCAGCCCCTCAGCGGTCTCACAGCAGTTGGCCACCCTGGAGCGCGAGACCGGTGTACGCCTGCTCGAGCCGGCGGGCGCCGAGCCCGCCTCACGGCGCAGGCCGAGGTCCTCGTCGCACATGCGGAGGTCCTCGTGACCGAGATGGAACGAGTCGACAGCGGCATCCGGGACCGGAGTTCGGTTACGGCCACCCCCTCAAGGGGTGCCCGTCCGACAGATCTTCACCGCTGCCCGCCGCGGAGCTCGGAGCACCCGGCCGTCCGGGCCTTCATCTCTGCCACTGTTGCGGCATAGACCGGTGAGCCGCACGTCACATGTGCGTCGACGATTTGTGGGTACGTGCGCGTGGTGCGGTTGGCGCACGTCCGGTCCGATGCCACGAGAGGCTGACATGAGCGAGTTGAGCAACGAGAACACCTCCGAGGCCGAGCGCGAGCATGACGCGGAGCGGCGGCAGATCGCGGAGGTGCAAGACAAGCTCGACGCCGAGGCGGACGGTGACGGACTTGCTGCCGAGGCCGGCTCTGGCGAGGAGATGGGCCTCGCCGAGGGCTGAGGGGCGGTCTCCGAGGCTGCCATCCAGCGTGAGCTGTGGACCGAACGTGATCTGCGGGTGCCGCCCCACCGCCGAATAGACGCCAGCGTACGCAACCCCGCGGACTCCGCCAGCGCGACCATCGGCACCAACCCGGCCGACGACACCAGATTCGGGCCGTCGAACACCGCAGACCTCGGCCCAGAGGTATGAGAAAGTTGCACCTGACGAATGCCCTTCGAGCTTGGACGAGAACGGATCCTAGAGAAGTCCCATTCTCCAAGCCCGCAAGGGCGTCCGTCCGTTACGGCACGCTCACCCAAGGCCAACAGCCGCCGATCATCGGTGAATCCGGGCTTAGTAGTACGTCGTGATCCGCAATTCCGCCTCATGCCCTGAACGTCCCTGTCACCGAGGCAATATCAGGGCCCGTTGGTTCAACCGTTTGACGCCGCCCTGTCCCTTTCTCGGCTAGTTATCAGTTGAAATTCACTGTTCGTTTGATAAGCATTCCGCTCGGTGACCGCCCCCGCGAGTAAGTCTGGAGCGTGAGAAATATCGTCGTGTTGTGTAGTTTGCTCGCCGGAGCCACGGCGCTCCGGGCGCATAGGCGGGCTTGCGATTACAGGGTCCGAGCCAGCGAACGGACCGCCCTCCGCCGAGGCACTGGGGGCGGAGAAGGCCGGGCGTTCGCCATGCCGCAAGTGCCCACGCGGATTCCAACCGTGTGGGCAAACGACGATTGGTGGCGTTGGGAAGTCGAGTTGTCGGCTCATCGGCTTGGACAGTGAGAAGCCTGCTTAGGGCCGTTCAGTCGTCGGTCGTCAGTCGTAGGAGAAACCGGCCCCGACTTACAGCAGGATGATCGTCGGCGTGTTGCCAGACGTTCACCCCCTTCGACTAGCGTACGTGCGTGCAGTCTCAGAGTTGGGAGTTGGTGAGCCAGTGGTGGGCGGACCTGCTGGGTCTCGACGCCGCGGATCTGTGGCGGCCCGGAGTCACAGTTACGGCTCACGCACGACTAACTGATGACGACGGCCTGGTTGTCGTCGAGCGCGAAGACGGTGTCCACGTCTCGGCACCCAGTTGGCTCGGCCGCTCGGAGGCCGCCTATCTGACTCAACGTGCCGGGGCCGAGCTCCTCGACCGTCAGTTCTGGTCCGAGTGGCCGCCCCTTGGGGAGCGAAAGGCCGATCGCGCCGTCGTGCACGCTTACACCGACCGTCAGGTCGAGCCGGCCGGCCACGTGGAACGAATCGACCCGGCGGAGGTGGCTTCATGGGAAGACATCGTGAGCCCGCGCAAGTGGCGCGCGAGCGGCTTCGATGAACACGTCAACGACGCCTTCGGCGTTCGGTCACACGGGAGCTTGGCCGCCGCGTCGAACCTCACAAGGTTCCGGGGGTCTCCACCGACCCTCGGGATCCTGACTCATCCGGCTCACCGAGGCCAGGGGTTCGCGACCCGGGTCGCACGCACGGCCACTGCTGCCGCAGTTCAGCAGCAGGGATTGGCGCGTTACCGGTCGGAGGCAGACCACGCCCGCTCGCAGGCGATTGGCCGCACGCTCGGGTATGAGCCGTACTGCCGTGCGTTGAGTGTCCGATAGGCGGCTGCACATCGACGGCCACACCATCGGTGAGGACCACGACGACGACCCACTTTTGATCGGACCGGATGGCCGGGCAGTGCACACGTGGCGGGAGAACTATCCGTACGACGTACGGATGCCTCGGGAAGACTATGACGAGGCAAAGTACCTTCTCCAAGTCGAACTACTGAAGTTCCAGACCTGGGCGTCGGAGACGCAGAGCAAGCACGTGCTGCTGTTCGAGGGCCGTGACGCTGCCGGCAAGGGCGGGACGATCAAGCGGTTCATGGAGCACCTCAATCCCCGGTACGCCCGGACGGTGGCCTTGACGAAGCCCAGCGACCGCGAGCAATACCAGTGGTACTTCCAACGCTACGTGCAGTACCTCCCCACCGCCGGGGAAATGGTGTTCTTCGACCGGTCCTAATACAACGCGCTGGTGTGGAGCGGGTCATGGGCTTTGCGTCACCACCGGAGTATGAACAGTTCATGGCCCAGGCGCCGCTGTTCGAGCGGATGCTCGTAGACAGCGGGATCTCACTGACCAAGTTCTGGTTCTCCGTGACGAAATCCGAGCAGCGAACCCGGTTCATCATCCGCCAGGTCGACCCGGTGCGCCAGTGGAAGCTCTCGCCGATCGACTTGAAGTCGTTAGACAAATGGGACAACTACACCTCCGCCAAGGAGGCGATGATCCGCCGTACCGACACCGAATGGGCGCCCCGGAGGACCGTCAAGAGCAACGACAAGGAAACGGGCGCGTATCAACGCGATGCGCTCCTTCCAGGATCACCCGACCTGCGTCGGACCGCCCCCCGGGTGATCGAGCCTGTCGAGATCACCACACCGGCCGCCGAGTCTCCTCGGTGATCGAGCCTGTCCAGATCACCTACGGTCGCGTCATTCTGAGCGAACGGCAGGTCTGAAGCCGGCAGGTTCAATCGGTCGAAGCAACACACGTCGAG
>Ga0136846_1214487_pt1 | contig 12885 bp, 9 predicted proteins | sample HopSoiMetagenom2_FD_96841 | JGI IMG/M metagenome (GOLD analysis project Ga0136846, IMG submission 96841) | Grasslands soil microbial communities from Hopland, California, USA - 2 Assembly 2016 (version 4) | ecosystem: Environmental > Terrestrial > Soil > Grasslands | place: USA: Hopland...
CCAGGCGCTGGCCGCGGTGACCGTCCGGCCCGGCGAGACCGTGCTGGTCCACGGCGCGGGCGGGGTCACCGGCAGCCTCATCGTGCAGCTCGCCGCGCACCTGGGCGCGCGGGTGATCGCGACCGCCAGCGAGGCGAGCGCGGCCCGGGTCCGCGCGATGGGCGCGACCGAGGTGCTCGACTACCGCGACCTCAGATGGCCGGAGCGGGTCCGCGCGCTGGCCGGGTCCGGTTCCGGTGCCGATGCGGCGGTCAACGCGGCCCGGGCGGGGGCCGCCGACGCGCTGCGCGCCGTCCGCGACGACGGCAGGCTCGCTACCATCACGTCGGACCCGCCGCCCGCCGAGCGCGGCATCGTGCTGGCCGACATCGTGGTCGAGCCGGACGGTGCCCGGCTCGCACGGCTGGCCGGGCTGCTGGGCCAGGGCGTGCTCACCGTCGCGACGCTGCCCGCCTTCCCGCTCGAGGAGGCGGCCGCGGCGCTGGGCCAGGCGCGGCACGGCACGCACGGCGCAGCTGTCGTCCTCGATCCAGCCGGCTAGGGCGCCCGCGCCGGGTGACGGCGGCGGGCCGGCCGGGGGGCGGGCACGGAACTCGTTCGGATCAATGGTCTTGAAGCAGGCCGAGCCGGGCGGGCGGGCCGAACTCGATGGTCAGGACCGACCCGGCCAGGCCCGCGTAGGCGGGCAGGTAGGGCGAGCGCTGGGCGTGCAGGAAGGCCAGCATCCGGTGCGCGGTCCCGGCGGGCGCGGTCAGCTCGGCGGTGCCCACCGGCAGGCTGGGGCTGGCCCCCGGGGCGGCTTAGGACATATATGTCCTAAGCGGACGCGGGATGAGGACGGAAGTGGCTCAGAGGATGACGCGGGGCTGGTCGCCGGCCGCGACGGTCACGGCGGCCGCGACTGCGGCGTTGTCTGCCTGACCTGCGGTGGCTGGGTTCTCGGGGCTCTCTGGGCTCTCCGGGCTCTCTGGGCTCTCTGGGCTCAGCCCGACGGCCGAGCGGGCGAACTCGGCGGCGATCGCGTGCCACAGGCGGGCGCGGCGCAGCATCGGGTGATCGCCGTCCCGCACCTCGATGGCCGTAACCGCGGTGAACTCACGCGCGCGCTGGACGAAGGCCCAGGTCTCGGCCGGGCTGGTGATGGTGTCGGCGGTCCCGTGCGCGACCAGCACCCGCCGCCCGGCGAGCTGGGCGGCGGGCTCGCCCAGGGGCAGCCAGGGGGCCAGCCCGGCGACGGCCGACACCGCCGGATGTCCGGCCGCCCGGATCGCGGCGCGCGCGCCCATGGAGTGCCCGATCAGCACGACCGGGACGGCACCGTAGGTGGCCGCGATGCCGTCGAGCGTCTCGTTCAGGTCGCCGACCGGGGAGGCCTGCGCGCCGTTCCAGCCGCGGACCCGGAACCGCGGTCGCAGCACCACCGCCCCGCTCCCCCGCAGCGCGTGCCGCACCGCCGCCGCGACCGGGATCATGCGGAGCACGGCGGGCTGCAGCGGGTTGGTGGGCTGGGTGCTCGCGGACTGGCCGCCGTGCGCGATCACGACCACGCCCGCTACGGCCCGGGCCCCGCGAGCCCCTTGGGGCCGGGTCGCTCCGCGTGGGAGCGTTCCGCCGCTCGTCATCCGTTCTCCCGCCGCTGCGTCCCGCTGCCGTGCCGATGCCTGGCCGGATGGCTGGCTGGCGCTAGGCGCCGCCGGGGCCGCCGCCGGCGTGCCGCTGGGTGCCGCTGGGCGCCGTGTCCCCTGGCCCTGGCCAGGCTAACAGCCCTGAGGGACACTGCTGCGGTGGAGGCACCGGTGAACGAATGGGACCTGGTACTGCGCGGCGGCCGGGTGATCGATCCCGAATCCGGCCTGGACGGCGTCCGCGACGTGGCCATCGCGTCGGGACGGATCGCTGCGGTCGGGACCGGCCTGCCGCCCGGCTCGCCGTCCGACGTGGACGTGTCCGGCCAGGTGGTGACGGCCGGCTTCATCGACCTGCACAGCCACGTCAACGACGTGGGCGGGCTGCGGCTCCAGGCCATGGACGGCGTGACCACCGCGCTCGAGCTGGAGGCGGGCGAGACGCCGGTAGCCGCGGCGTACCGCCGCGCGGCCGAGCAGGGCCGCCCGGTCAATTACGGCTTCTCCGCCTCCTGGGCGCTGGCGCGGATGGAGACTGTCGCGGGCCTGCCCGCGCAGGCCCCGGGCGCGTTCATGGCCCGCATCTCCGATCCGGCCTGGCAGCGCGCGGCCGGGCCGGCCCAGCTGACGGCCCTGCTCGAGCGGATCTCGGCCGACCTGGCCGACGGGGCGCTCGGCATCGGCGTGCTGCTCGGGTACGCGCCCGGGGCCGAGCCGCAGGAGTACCGTCGCGTGGCGGGCCTGGCCGCGGCCAGCGGCGTGGCCACCTTCACGCACGCACGGGACCTGATCGAGATGGTGCCGGCCACGCTGGCCGACGGCGCCGAGGAGATCGTCCGGGTGGCCGGGGAAACCGGCGCCCACATGCACTACTGCCACATCAACAGCACCTCGCACCGGCACATCGACCGGGTCCTGGCGCTGGTGGGCCGGGCCCAGGCGGCCGGGTCGCGGGTCACCACCGAGGCGTATCCGTACGGGTCCGGCATGACCGGCATCGGCGCCGCTTTCCTGGCCCCGGAACGACTCAGTGAGCGCGGCCTGTCGCCGTCCTCGCTCACCTACGCGCCGACCGGCGAGCGGGTGGCGAGCGAAGAGCGGCTGCGCGAACTGCGCCAGGCCGACCCGGGCGGGCTGGTCATCATCGAACAGCTCGACGAGTCCTCCGCCGCCGACCGGGCGCTGCTGCTGCGGTCGCTGACCTTTCCCGGATCCGTCGTGGCCAGTGACGCCATGCCGCTGACCTGGACTGCTTCCCCGGCGCAGCCGCTGGCCTGGCCGCTGCCGCCGACGGCCATCACCCACCCGCGAACGGCCGGGACGTTCTGCCGCGCGCTGCGCCTGCTGACCCGGGAGGCGCCCGACGGGGCCGGGCGGGCCGGCCTGGCGCAGGTGCTGGCCAGGTGCAGCCTGGACCCGGCCCGGCTGCTCGAGGGCTGGGTGCCGGCCATGCGCGCGAAGGGGCGCCTGCAGCCCGGCCGGGACGCCGATGTCGTAGTGTTCGACCCGGAAACGGTCACCGACCGGGCTAGCTACGCCGACAGCACCCGCCCGTCAGCCGGCATCCGGCATGTCCTGGTAAACGGGGCCTTCGTGGTGCGCGACGGCGGCATCGTGCCGGACGCCCGGCCGGGGCGCCCGGTGCGGGCCGAGCCGCGCTAGCCGGCCGCTGACGCCGGGCCGCCCGCTCATGGCAGGCCGCCCGCGGGCGGCGTTCGAACGCAGCTCAGCTGTGAAAACAAACACTTCCCATGGTCATCGATCCTGTGTTCTAATACCTACATGGGTCGGTTCGGCGAGGCAGGAGCGCGGGGTGGCCGGCTCGGCCATCCGGGACGCGGAAGGCCGCCCGCCTAAGCCCGCACGCCGGCCATCGGTCCGGAGTGTCTCAGTTCATGGCAGTTGCTGGAGGTGAAAACGATGCGCGAGGATTTCGAAAATTTTAACGATGAAGACGAAGAGTGGCTGAGCGAGCTAGAAATCAGCGACACGGATCTCGAGAACGAGCTCTCCGACTGGCACGCCGCCCAGGCCCGGCAACTCGCGGAGACCAGCTACGGCCAGGACGAGATACCGCACCGGGGACGGCCGGGCATGCTGCGGGCACAGCCGAGGCCACCCTCATCCCGGCCGGCACCGTCCAGGCAGGCATCATCACGGCAGGCCCGGGGGCGGCCGGCGCCGCCGCCGCGGCAGTTCATCGAGGAGGACCCGGACGACGACTTCACGACGCCCATCCGGACCGGAGGCTGGACCGCGTCCGGGCACCCGGGTGAGGACCGGACCCAGGCCATCATCGACCGGGGTCGCCGCAGCGCCAGCCGGGTTCGCCGGCCGCGGTCGCGCAAGATCATGTTCGGCGTAGCGGCCGCCGTCGCGGTGATCACCCTTGCGTCCGTGCTGATCCTGCGGTCGGGTCCCGGCTGGCCGTCCAGCGTGGCGACCGTCCAGAGCCAGGTCACCACCGCGTGCCAGAACCCCAACGTGGCCTCCGAGCCGGGTCAGGTCAACTTCGCCTGCGGCAAGACGACCAGTCAGATCCTGTGGGTGTTCGCCCTGATGACCAGCGGGAACAATCCGAGCTTCACCGACGCCAAGACCGGCCGGCAGGGACTCGAGCCGATCTCGCCGACCCAGGGCGGCGAGATCGCCTGGTCGCTGAACATGCACCACCCGTACAACCCGCTGGACCCGGTGGACAGCCTCGAGGTGGCGGCCCGGGCGCTGAACAACATCATCGGCGGGGCCACCCTGACCGGTACCAACGGCAAGCCGACGGTGCAGCCCGGGCTGGAAGGCAACCCCGCGAACTGCGCCAAGTACACCGGTTCCTCGGCCGTCGTCTCGCACGCCGGCTTCCCGAGCCTGTGCGCCCAGCCGGTGAGCACCGCGACCGGGCAGGCGGCCCTGGTGGCCGACGCCTACAAGCAGTGGGTGGTCGGCGCCACCGACGCCCAGGCCTATGACGTCGGCGTGCTCTTCGCCAACGCCGACAATCCGGGGAACGCGCAGGTCCAGGCGATCCTCAAGAGCCTGCCCAACGCGAGCTGAAGGAGCGCGACCGGAACCCAGAGCCCCGAACGCAGCCAGCCAGCCAGAACCGCAACGTGGAAGTAGGTGATTTCGTGCACCCGGGCAGGAAGCCGACCTGGCAGCAGGCAACCGCGCTGGTCAGCCTCAGTACCTGCGGTGCGATGACCGGATTCGCCTTCGCCCACGGAACGGTCGGCGAGATGACGTCGCCGACCCGCATGCCGGTCAGCCTGATGGCGCTCAAGAAGGCCGCCGCGCCGGCCACCCCGTCGGTAAGCGCCCAGCCGTCGAGGGCCATGTCGACGAGCGAGAAGGCGATGCGGGCGGCCGTGGTCAAGGTGGCCAGGTACTACCTCCGGATGGCCCAGACCAAGAGCCCGGCCGAGATGGAAGCGCTCATCTGGGGGCAGGACAGCGTGGACGGCACCGACCACGGTCAGTCGTGCGCCGCCTTCGCCAGCCTCACGCTCGCCCTCGGCGCCCAGGCCACCGGCCAGGAAAGCTGGGTGACCGGCGGCTCGACGTACCCGTGGCCGCTGCGCCAGTGGGCCGACGTGCGCGTCGACACCAACCCGGACTCGCCGCAGATCACTTCGGTGATGCAGGACGCCCAGGCGCACGACCGCTGGCATCCGCTGGGCGACGGCTACCGTCCCCAGCCGGGCGACTGGGTGCTGTTCGAGGGCCACGTGGAGGTGGTCACCAGGTACGCGGGCGGCGTCCTGTCCACGATCGGCGGGGACTCGGCGCCGAACCTGTCGGTCAACGCCCACACGTTCACCGGCTCGCTGGCCGGTCAGGGCGTGACCGGATTCGTCAACAACGGCCGGCTGGCTGGCGCGGCGAGCCCGGCCGGGAACAGCACGGCGTCGGCCAGCGCGGGATCGTCGAGCACGGGATCTTCGAGCACGGGATCTTCGAGCACGGGCGGCGGGGCGGCGCAGGCCGTGACGGCCGGGATCGTGGAACAGGGGAACCCGGCCACGGCGGGTGCGGGTGGCGCGGTGGTCCCGGGCACGGGCACGGCGGTACTGACGCCGGCCGGGAAAGGCGCGACCAGGATGGTGGGAACAGCGGGCCGCACGCAGGCGGCCAGCACGGTCGGCACGGTGACGGTGCCCGGCCTGATGGCGGACCTGGCGGCGGGCAATAGCCAGGCCCCGGCCGCTAAAGCGGGCGCGAGCCAGGCCAGCGGATCCCCGGGTGCGGCTAGCCAGAGCCGGGCGGCTCAGAAGCGGACCACGCCGGGTGGTGCGGCGCCGAGCCGGGCCAAGGCGGCTAAGGGACGTGGCAGCCGGGCGCAGGCCAGCGGGGCGGCGGCCATCCCCGGACTGCAGTCGGGCCTGACCGGGACCACGGGCCAGTCCGGCGCGGCTGCCAAGGCCAGCAAGGCCAGTACGGCCTCCTCGTCGGCCACGCCGTCGTACACCAGGAACAACCCGCCTAAGGCCGCGTCGCACGTTCCCGATACCTTGAGCCAGCAGGCCTTCATCAGCGCGATCGCGCCGGGTGCGATGGCGGCGCAGAGCCGGTACGGAGTCCCGGCCGCGGTGACGATCGCCCAGGCCATCGACGAATCCGGCTGGGGCCAGAGCGCGCTGGCGATCCGGGACCACAACCTGTTCGGCATCAAGGGCACCGGGCCGGCCGGCAGCGACGCCCTGCCGACGCGCGAATTCGAGAACGGCCAGTGGGTGACGGTGACGGCCCAGTTCCGCGTTTACCACAACGTGGCCGAGAGCATCGCCGACCACAGCGAGCTTCTCGCGACCGGCCCGAGCTACCAGCACGCGATGGCGAACCGGCATATCCCGGACGCCTTCGCCACCAACCTGACCGGCATCTACGCGACCGACCCGCAGTACGGCACCACCCTGATCACGATCATGAAGCTGTACAACCTGTACCGTTACGACGCCTCGACAGCACCAGCGGCCCAGCCCGCGCCGAGCAGCCAGGTGACGGCCATCCCGGCCGCCTCGATCCCGGGCGCGCCGGCTCCCTCGGCCGCGGCCTCACCTAGCCCGTCCTCGGTTCCGGTGGCTCCGGCTCCGTCCGCGCACGCCGCACCGTCGGCGTCCGCGCACGCCGCGCCCGTAGCGGCCGCGTCCGCTGCCGCCGGTCACGACGGAGGCAGGACGGCGAGCGCGAACCGGGGCTCGGCCAGCGGATCCCGCGGTACGGCGAACCGGTCCCAGGGGGCGGCCAGCCGGTCCCCGGGGACGACGAACGGGTCCCGGGGCACGGATAGCGGCTCCCGGGGCACGGGGAGCGGCTCCCGGGCCGCGGGAAGCGGAGCCCGTGGCGCGGGTAGCGGATCCTACGGCACGGCGACGATTCCCGGGGTACTTGACGCTTACTCGGCCGGACCGGACCACCAGGCGCCGGCCGCGGCCGGGGCGCTCGCCGGGGCGGTGCTGGCCGGTTCGGGTCTCACCCGGGCCGCGGCGGCGCGACGGCGTTCCCCGCGCCCGGAGGCCAGGGTGACGCCGCGCCGGCCGCGGATGATCCGGTACGTGCCGCAGCTGCCGCCGACGGTCACGGCCGCGTTCGCCGCCACGGCGGAAGCGCCGCTCAGCCGGGCCGAGCCGCTCTACGACGAGGTGGCGGACTACACCGGCATCCGCTGGGAGCTGCTCGCCGCGTGCGACTGGATGCAGTGCCAGGCCCGGCCGCGTTACTCGCCGGTGTACGGGGAGAAGCTGGGCACGGCCGGCGCGGGCGGGACGGTGTACCGGACGAAGTCCGAGGCCCTGACCCAGTGCGCGACCGACCTGATCGAGCTGGCGATGGCGGTCTACTGGATCGACATCACGGCCCGGCGCCCGCTGTCCGTCCGCGAGCTGGCCCGGGTCTTCGCGGCCTTCCGCTGGGGCGGGCTGCTCAAGCTGCACGACATCTCGGCCATGGAGTTCCCGTACTCGGTGGAGGGCCTGACCGCCCAGCACGTCAAGATGCGCTGGCCCGACCTCAAGGACCCGAACGCTCCCGACAAGCCCGGCACGCGGTTCCGTCAGCCGTTCGGCGCGGTACCGGTCGTGCTCAGCCTCGGCTACCCGGCCATCGCCTAGCCTCCCGTTGCCAGGAAAGCCCCACGACCAGAAAGCACCGTGACCGGAAGGCAGGGCCCGCCATGCTGCGCTTGCTGATCCTCCTCGTGAGCATGCTCACCACGCGCCGGCCCGGGAGGACGGCGGGGCCGGGACGGCTGCCGCTCCGCGACCGGGACCCGCGGGACTTCGATACGCGAGAGTTCGATACGCGGGACTTCGCTGCGCGGGACTTCGGTGCGCGGGAACAGGGCGCGTGGGAACGCGAGGCCTGGGAGGACGACTCCGGGGAGGACGACCGGTGGGAGGAGGACGCGCGGCAGGGCAGCCAGTGGTATCCCCGGCCGGGTTCCCCGGCGCGGCTCGAGCGGCCGCCGCGCCCGGTGATCCGCGGGCAGCTGATCAGGCCGTCGCGACGGCGCCGGCGGGTCCCGCGCAAGCTCGCCTGGGGCGCGGTCCTGGTCCTGCTGGTCCTGATCTTCCGCAAGGTCATCGCCTGGGCGGTGCTGGCCGCGCTGTCGGCGGCCCTGCACCTGGTCGGGCTCAACGTGCGGCTGCCGCACGTGTCTCTCAGCTGGCCTTGGCAGTCGGTCACCGCCGGGACGACCACCGATGTCAGCGTCGGCCCCTGGGTGCTGCAGAAGATCGAGGGCATCTCCCGGCCCGCGCTGGGCACGGAGAACTTCAACTTCACGTTCACCCATAAGGTCTCGAAGAGCATCGGCATCTGGCCGTGCTGGTATTCGAGTACCTTCGCCACCACCGGGCACGCCTCGGCCACGGTAGATCTCAATCCGGGACCGGCCTGGTGGGCCCCGGGCACCGGTCACTACCGGCTGCAGGTTCTGTCCCGTCCGGCGACCGGTGTCCCGGGCCGGGTCAGCGTGGCCATCGTCCTGCCACTGCCCCAGCTGCCGCAGTCGGTCCACGACGTCACCGTGGACAATACGATGTCGCACCCGATCGACACCCAGCACAGCTGGACGTATCCCGGGCTCGGGTGCGGCGCGCTGATACGGCCGCAGTTCTCCGTATCGGTGCTCTACGCCCAAGCGCAGAACCTGGCGTTCGATCAGGCCAGGAACAACCCGAAGGTCACCGGGCCGCTGATCAAGGCGGCCGAGGCCCAGGCCGCGCTGATCGTCAGGAACAACTTCGTCCAGCCGACGGTTAACGCCCTCGGCTACACCCTGGCCGATTTCACGATGACCTGGGCCGCGACGTCATTTAAGTGAGCCGCGGAGGGTGATGCCGATGCGCGTGAGCTGCGAGATTTCCGCGGTGGTCCAGCCGCGGCGGCCGGCACCGGCCGTCGCGGCCACGACTACGTGGAAGCAATTCCCCGGCCAGTGACGGGGACGGTCGTATGTCGGGTGAACGGCGACTGGCATGAATGCCCCCGCCCAGCTGCAGGCCATGGTTTTCGGCCGCCTGCAGCAAGCGCGCCCGGACGATGCCTAACATGCCGGTCGAGGCATCCATCAGGCAGGCGAGCATGAAGCCGTCGATGTCCGACACTGGGTCGAGCAGCGCTTCGGCCTCATCAAGAATCACAGATGCTTTCTCCCTCGCGCTGCAGGCCTCGGGTACGGAGCTATCGTAAGACAAGAATTGGCTAAGCCGGCGGCATAGTGACGAATAACGAGCTAACGACCATTCTGAGCGATAAGTCCCCCGTACCCTGGCCATTTTAGTAAATGCTGCTCCGGGGGACCGCTAGCGGGCGGCGCGGGCCAGTTCGGGCACGAAGAGCTCGGCGTTGATCGTGCCCAGGCCGGTGGCCAGGTTGTAGCCGGCCCGGACGCTGAACCCGCGGACCGTGTGCTTGCGGCCGCCCTGGCGGAACGAGACCGTGTTGTTCCCCGAGCGGATGGCCACCAGGCCCGGCGCGCGCTGGGCCGCCAGCCGGTACAGGGCGTGGTTGATCAGGCCGAGCCGGTGGCCGGCCACCTGGTCGGCGAGCGCCACGACGCCGGCGAACAAGGGCGAGGACTCGCTAGTGCCGCACACGGCGTACCAGCCGGCCGGCTGGCCGGCGAAGCTCTGGTACGTGTTGACCGCACCAGAACAGGCCGCGCTCATCGAGATGTCGGGCACGCCCCGGTGGCCGCCCGTGATGGCAGCCACCTTGCCCTGGTAGGAGGGGCGCGTGAAGACGACCGACTTGCCGCCCCCGGTACCCAGCGGGTTCGGCCCGTTGTTCCCGTTGACCAGCTGGTTCGCCGTATGGCTGTAGGTGTCGTTCCACACAGTGTCGGCGGAGTCGCGGCTGCCGCCGGCGTCCAGGTGCAGGCGGGTCCCGCCGACCGCGGTCACCAGCGGGTCGCTGGCCGGCCAGGACGTCACCCGGTGGGTGTAGTAGCTCCGCTGACTAGGCTTGAAGCCGGTCACGCCGGTGTCGCCGGAGGCCGCCAGCATCGTGACATGGCTGGCGTAGGCAGCGGTGTAAGCGCCGCGCAGCGACCGGATGGCGGTGGATCCGACGGCCTGCTCCGCGACGCCGAAGCTCTGGCTGATCACGTCGCCGAGATGGTGCCTGATCACGTACTTCTCGGCCGTCAGGATCTGCGACAAGCTGACGTTCCCGCCCGTGCCGCCCCCCGGCGTCTCGACGAGCAGGATCTTCGCACCGGGCGCGACCGCGTGCGCGTACTCCACGTCCAGCGTGGTCTCGCCGGCCCAGCTGAGCATGCTGGCGTTGCCGGGGTTGAAGTGCGGAACCTTGCCCGCGGGCCTGATGATCCGCAGCGACGGCGGCCTGGGCACGCTCTCGGCGCGGTCGAAGGCACGCAAATCCCGGGCGATCGTCGGCGAGCCGTACGGCTCGACGACGACGATCGTGGCGCCCTTGCCGGTGACCCCGCGCGAGTAGAGCGCCGTCAGGCCGTACGCCTGCTGGAGCTGAGCCGGGTTATAGCAGGCGATCTGGAGTGACTGCTCGCAGTCGGCGGTGGTCGAGGGCCCGCCGTCGGCCTCCCGCTGCGGATGCCGCATCCCGGGGGTGATGATCACGCTGCCCGGGCCCGCGGCCGGTCCCCGGCCGGCCAGGGCCAGGCCGGCTCCGGCGGCCGCTCCGCCGTCCGCCGTGGCGGTGGCGGCGGCTGTAACGGTGTCGACGGCGGTGGCGGTGATCACCGCGAGGCCGATCGTTCCCGCTGCTAGAACCCGTGCCCCGTACGCCAGATGCATGGCTGCTCCCCGTTGCGTTTATCAGCGCCATTTCCGGTCATCGGATCGCCGGGATTTAATCCCCGCTTATCCGGCTAGAGGACCATAGCATTCCTTAAGCGCCCGAAAGCACATATTCCAGCACGCCCCATTAACCCCTTGCCCAGGCTGCGCATAGCGCGGGAAAATAGGCAGGTGAGAGCGGGAGCGAGCTTCGAAGTAGTGCCGGTCGGCTGGGTGGAGTCGCCGCTGACCGACCGGGTGCAGGCGCCGCGGCAAGCCGACGAGGGGGCCCCGCCCGCCTGGCTGGCCTTCGAGGCCGGAGTGGCCGAGGCCCTGCGCGATTTGCGGCCCGGCACCGAGATCATCGTGGTGACCTGGCTGGACCGGGCGGACCGGGACGTGCTCGTGACCCGGCCCCGCGACGACCCGGGCCGCCCGCTGACCGGGGTGTTCAGCACCCGGTCGCCGGACCGGCCCAACCCCGTCGGCCTGCACCGCGTCTCGGTGACCGCCGTCGACGGGCTGCGGGTGCAGGTGGGCGGCCTGGAAGCCCTGGACGGAACGCCGGTAATCGACGTGAAACCGGTACTGGACCTGGCCGCCGAACGGTAGAGCCCCGGATCCCGCGCGGGGATCCGGGGCACTGAGTACCGGGCGCTTAGCGGGCCAGCTCGAGCTCCGGGGCCAGCTCGGCCGCCGGGCGGGTGCGGAGGCCGGGCAGGAGCAGCGCGGCCGCCGCGGCGACGGCCACCGCCGCCGCGCCGACCCAGACCGCGGGGGCCAGGCCGGAGACGAACGCGGTCCCGCTGGCGTAGCCGCCCCGGGCCGAGAACACCGCGCCGAGCACGGCGATCCCGAACACGCCGCCCAGTTCCCTGATCGCGTTGTTCGCTCCCGAGGCGATCCCCTCCTGGTCCCGCCGCACCGAGCTGAGCACCACGTTGGCGACCGGCGCGAAGAACAGGGACATGCCGACACCGGAGACGACGAACGCCGGGACCAGCGTCAGGTACGGCACGGTGGGACTGATCACCGCGGCCAGCCAGCCGAGGCCGACAGCCTGCAGCCCGAGCCCGGCGACCAGCAGCGGCCGCCCGCCGATGCGGTCGGACAGCACGCCCGCGACCGGGGCGATGAACACCGGCATGGCGGTCCAGGGCAGCGTCCGCAAGCCGGCCTGCAGCGGGCTGTAATGCTGCACGACCTGGAGGAACTGCGCGAGCAGGAAGATCGAGCCGAACATCCCGAAGAACATCAGCAGCGAGGCCGCGTTGGTCACCGCGAAGCCGCGGCTGCGGAACAGGTGCAGCGGCAGCATCGGCTCGCGAGCCCGCAGTTCCCAGGCGACGAACGCGGCGACCAGCAGCGCGCCGGCCACCAGCGGCGGCAGCACGGTGAGGCTGGTCCAGCCGTGGTCGTTGCCGCGGACGACGCCGAGCACGATGCCGAGCAGGCCGACGCTGGCCAGGACCACACCGGGGATGTCAAGGCGGGTCGAGGAGCCGCGGCTCTCGGTGAGCCGGAATCGCGCTACCGGCAGCAGCGCGATGCCGATCGGCACGTTCAGCCAGAAGATCCACTGCCAGGACGCGCCCTCCACGACGGCTCCGCCGACCAGCGGGCCGATCGCGATGGCCAGGCCGCCGACCGCACCCCAGGCGCCCAGGGCCAGGCCGCGCCGCTGCGGGGATACCGCCGCGGACAGCAGCGTGAGGGTCAGCGGGATCACGATGGCGGCGCCGACGCCCTGGACCGCCCGGGCCGCCACCAGGAAGCCGATGCCCGGCGCGAGCGCGGCGGCCGCGGAACCCGCGGTGAACAGCGCCAGCCCGGCCGTGAACATCCGGCGGCGGCCGTACCGCTCGCCCAGCGCGGCCCCGGTGAGCAGCAGGACGGCGAAGGTGAGGGTGTAGGCGTTGACCGTCCACTGCAGCCCCTCGAGCGAGGCGTGCAGGTGCTCCCGGATGGACGGCAGCGCGGTGGTCACCACCAGGTTGTCCAGCGAG
>Ga0136846_1230425_pt1 | contig 12884 bp, 15 predicted proteins | sample HopSoiMetagenom2_FD_96841 | JGI IMG/M metagenome (GOLD analysis project Ga0136846, IMG submission 96841) | Grasslands soil microbial communities from Hopland, California, USA - 2 Assembly 2016 (version 4) | ecosystem: Environmental > Terrestrial > Soil > Grasslands | place: USA: Hopland...
TACCGTGGATGACGGCCGAGGAGCATCCCGGGCCGATGTGCTACTGCGGACGCGCCGGATGCATCGAGCAGTGGATCGCGGGGCCGGCGCTGAACCGCGATATAGCAGCGCGCGGCGAAGAGGTCGCCAACGAGCTGCACGAGGACCGTCTCGCACGCGCCTTTTCCATGGTGATCAATTTTCTCGACCCCGACGTGATCGTGCTGGGCGGCGGCCTGTCCAACATTCAGCGCCTCTACACCACGGTGCCGCGCCTCCTGCCGAGGTATGTCTATTCGCAGGCGGTCCACACGCCGATTGTCCCGGCGCGCTTCGGCGACGCGAGCGGGGTGCGCGGCGCGGCGATGCTATGGCCTCGCTAGCGCTTTCTTGATGAGGGCGAGATCCTTCACGAACTGCTTGAAGGCGAGCTCGCGCTCCGCTTCCTCCTGGACGCGCAGCAGCGCCGACGGGTGGAGCGTGGCGAAGACGTAAGGGGCAAGCGCACTGTCGACGAACTGGCCCCGCTGCACGGAGACCTTGAAATCCTTGCCGATCACCGCCCTTGCCGCGGTCGCGCCGAGCGCCACGATCACTTTCGGCTTGACCGTGGCGATTTCGCGCTCGAGCCACTGATGGCAGGCATCCACCTCGCGTTGCGCCGGCGTCTTGTGCAGGCGACGCTTGCCGCGCAGCTGCCATTTGAAATGCTTCACCGCATTGGTGACGTAGAGCTGCTCCCGGTCGACGCCAGCCGCCTCGAGCCCGCGGCTGAGGAGCTTTCCCGCCGGGCCGACGAAAGGCAGGCCCTTCCGGTCTTCCTCGTCGCCGGGCTGCTCTCCGACCAGCATGACCTGTGCGTGCGGGTCCCCCGCGCCGAACACGGTCTGCGTGGCATTGGCCCACAGCGGGCAATCCTGGCAGGCGCGGGCGTCCTCTCGCAGCTGCTTAAGGCTTTTAACCATCGATCATTAGAATGCCCAGCTTGAAAAAAATTGCAGTCCTGACCAGCGGCGGCGATGCCCCCGGCATGAATGCGGCCGTGCGGGCGGTGGCGCGAGGTGCGCTAGCGCGCGGCTGGCAGGTATTCGGCGTGCGAAATGGCTATGCCGGCCTGCTCGGCGGCCACTTCGATTCCCTGCAGGCTCGTGACGTCGGCGGCATCATCCAGTCCGGCGGCACGGTCCTCGGCAGCGCGCGCTGCCCGGAATTCGCCGAGGCGCCCGGGCGCGCCAAGGCGCTCGGCCACCTGCGCAGCCTCGGCATCGAGGCACTTGTGGTGATCGGCGGCAACGGCTCGCAGTCGGGCTCGGCGAGCCTGGCGCGCGAGGGCTTCCCGGTAGTCGGCGTGCCGTCCACGATCGACAATGACCTCTTCGGCAATGACGTCAGCATCGGCTGCGACACCGCGATCAACATCACGCTGGAGGCGATCGACCGCCTGCGCACCACGGCCTCCTCGCACCATCGCGCCTTCGCCGTCGAGACGATGGGCCGCAACTGCGGCTATATCGCGCTCATGTCCGGCATCGCCGGCGGCGCGGAAGTGATCGCGCTTCCCGAGCACGAGCTGAAGCCTGCGGAGGTCGCCGAGCGTCTGCGCGCGGCGTACCAGCGGGGCAAGACGCACGCCTTGGCCGTGATCGCCGAGGGGGCGCAGTGCGGCGTGCATGAACTGATGGAGTACTACGGCGCCAACCGCAAATCGATCGGCTTCGACCTGCGCGTCACGCGCCTCGGCCACGTGGTTCGCGGCGGCATTCCCAGCGCGGCGGACCGCGTGCTCGCCACGCGGCTCGGCGCGGTGGCGGTGGACACGCTCGCCGCCGGCAAGCACGGCGTGCTGGTCGGCATCGCGAAGGGCGACACGGTGACGACGCCGCTCGTCGACGTCGCGGGCAAGATGCGACCCGCCGACGCGAGCCTCCTCGAGCTCGCGAGGACGATGGCGCTCTAGTTGTAGAGGCGGTTGATGCCGGTGGTGAGCTTGTCCGCGCTCACGCCGTAAAGATGAAGCGATACGACCCGCGCGCCGCTGCGGTTCGAAACCCGGTGCACCCCCTGTTGGTCCAGATCGGCGCGCGCGAGCTCACCCGAGCGGTAGACGACTTCCTTTTCCATGGCGAGCGCGCTCGAGTACTGCTCCTCGGTCAGGTCGCCCTCTACGATGCCGAACATGCACCACACGTGGTGGCCGTGGATCGGACTCACCTGGCCCGGAAGCCAGGTGATCGCCGTGATGACGAAGGCATCGTGCGGATCGATGTAGAGGAGATGGCGCATATAACGGTCGGGGTCTCCGACGCGGTGCTCGGGCCGCAGCCAGGTGGGCTGCCTCAGCGCCACGTGCAGCGTCTCTTCGAGCTCGGCGAAGTCCTGATGCTCGGCCGCGCGCGCAAGGCGCGCGAGCGCCGGGTGGATCGGGTGCGCCTTCATGAGGCGGCGAGCCGCCGCCAGGCCGAGCGCAGCGCGAGAAACCCGGCGCCGCCGCTAGCGGCCATGATCGCCCAATAAGCGAAAGGATTGGCGGCACGCGTGATCGTCATCGTCTTCTGCTTATCGATCGACAGCTCCCCTGCGAGGAGCATATACGCAATGAGCGCGAGGCAAAGGGCGCCGATGGCGAGGTAGCGCCAGGCAGGGCCTTCGTCCTTCAGCCTAGCGCCTCGAAAAGCTGCACGGCAACAGGTTCTCCCGCCTTAACGGCGCCGCGTTCATGCTCCAGCACGATGAAGCAGTTCGCCTCCGACATCGAGCGCAGCACGCCGGAGCCCTGCTGACCCGTAATCTTTGCTTTCCATTCGGCTCCATCGCGAAAGAGGACGCCGCGCTGATACTCGGTGCGTCCCGCGACCTTGCGCATGTTCTCGGCGGCCGGCACCCGTAAAAGCGGAATGCTGTAGTCGTCGCGGCGCCCCGATAGATGCAGCAGGGCATCGCGCACGAACTGGTAGAAGGTGACCATTACGGCCACCGGATTGCCGGGCAGGCCGAAGAGCACGGCGTCGCCCACGCGGCCAAAGGCCATCGGCCGTCCCGGGCGCATGGCGATCTTCCAGAAGAGCACCTCGCCGAGCTTCGCCATCAGCTGCTTCACGAAGTCGGCCTCGCCGACCGATACGCCACCGGTGGTGATGATGGCGTCGGCGTTGGCCGCGGCCTTGCGGAAAGCGGCTTCCAGCTGCGCCGGATCGTCGCGCACCACGCCGAGATCGTCGATCTCGACGCCGAGGCGCTCGAGCATGCCGTGCAGGGTGTAGCGATTGGAGTCGTATACCTCGCCGTCCTTCAGCGTGTCGCCGACCGAGGCGAGCTCGTCGCCGGTGGCGAACATCGCCACGCGCAGCTTGCGACTTACGTGCACTTGGCCGATGCCGAGCGAGGCGATGAGGCCGAGCTCCGCCGGGCGCAGCAGCTTTCCGGGCTGCAGCACCGGCACGCCGATTTTCAGGTCTTCGCCTGCGTAGCGCACGTTCTGCGCGCGCTTCTGCCCCGGCGGCACGCGGATGCGATCGCCTTCGCGTTTCACCACTTCCTGTATGACCACGGTATCGGCGCCCGTGGGCAGCACCGCGCCGGTCATGATGCGCACGCACTCGCCCGCGCCGACGTTGCCTCCGAACGGTTTGCCCGCAAGGGCGGTGCCGATCTCGCGCAGCGGATTTGCTATGTCCGCAAAGCGAACCGCATACCCATCCATCGCCGAGTTGTCGTGGGCCGGCACGTTGATCTCCGGCACGACGTCCTGCGCCAGCACGCGGCCCAAGGCTTTTCTCACCGGCACCTGCTCCGTCGCGGAAAGCGGTGTGATGCAGGCTTTCATTGCTTCGCGCGCCTTGTCGACGTGGAGCGCGTCGGGGTCGTAGCCGCTCATGCAGCTCACGATCTCCACGATGCGGCTCATGCGCGGTTCAGTTCCTCGAGCGTGTTGATGTTGCGGAACGCGTCGGCCTCGTCGTCGAAGCTCACCTCGACCACCTTCAGTGCGGCATACCAGGCATCGATCTTCCTGCCGCCGGAGGTTAGAAATGTTTCAAGGTTGGCCGCGACCGATTGGCGCACGAGAGCGAATACCGGATGCGCCTGATCGCCCGTTTTAGCCACCGCGAGATCGTTGCTCGCCAGATGCTCACGCAAGCGTGCGACGAGGTCTGTGGGAAGGAACGGCGAATCGCACGGTACCGTGATTGCAAGAGGATTCGCGATCGCCTGCAGTCCCGCGTGCAGCCCGGCTAGGGGTCCGGCGAAGCCGCCGATCGCATCGCTCACCACGCGGTGCCCGAATGCTTGATAGCGCTCGAGATTCTGGTTGGCGTTGATCACGATCTCGCCGACCTGAGGCGAAAGCCGCTCGAGCACATGCCCGATCATGGGCTTGCCATGCAGGACCTGCAGCCCTTTGTCGACGCCGCCCATGCGGCGGCCGAGCCCACCTGCCAGCACGATTGCGGAGACATTCATGCGCGAAAGCTCGAGGGCGGCGCGCCCAGCTCGCGGCGGAACATGGCGCTGAACGCGGAAGGGCTTTCGTAGCCGAGCTCGATCGCAACTTCAAGGATCGGCCGACCCTCGGCGATCCAGCCGAGCGCACGGAGCAGTCGCGCGCGGCGGCGCCATGCGGCGAAGCTCATGCCGGTATGGCGGCGGAAATGGCGCGCGAGCGTGCGGCCGCTCAGCGCGCCGGCGCGGGCGACTTCCTCGAGCGTGGCGGCATCGTCGGGTGCATCGAGAAGACGCCGGCAGATCGCGGCGAGCGGCGCCGTCTTCGGCATCGGCAGGTGATAGGGCAGGCGCGCGACGCTGCCGAGCTCGTCGAGGAGCAGGCGGACCAGGCGGCCGGGCGGCCCGCGCATGTCGTATTCGAGCGGCAGCCCGGTGGCGCGCACGATGAGCTCGCGCAATAGCGGCGTCACCTCCAGCACTTCGCACGTGCGCGGCATGCGGGACGCGGCCTGGGGCTGGACATAGAGGCTGCGCAGCTCCAGTACACCTTTCGTCGCGAGGCGGTGCTCGACGCGCGGCGGCATCCACACCGCGCGCTGCGGCGGCACCACCCAGGTCGCTTCGCGCGTATCGACGGTCATTACGCCGCGCGAGGCATAGACCAGCTGGAAGCGCGGGTGACTGTGCCAATCGAAGCCGTCGGCGGGCGGCAGGTCGCGCGCGAGCGCCACGACGGGACGCGGAACCGCCATGTAGTCATTGGCGCGTCCGACCTTCGCGCTGCCGGCGAGTCTCACTTCGCCAGCTTCTCCTCGATTCTCCTCAGCCGCGCCCGGATGCCGAAGTTCTGCATCGCGAGGAGGAGCAACAACCCGACCTGAATCAGCTGCACCGATGCGTCCAGAAGCGCGTCCATGTATCCCCCGTGTCCCATTTTCGACAGAGATTGTCCGAGAGTCGCGTGACGGACGCAAGGCGCGCGGCTACGATGGCTGCATGAGAAGAAGCTGGCTGGCGCCCTTCATCAATCTCGGGCATTTCGTCGATCACCTGGCGATGCTCGTCTTCCCGACGGTGGTGATCGCACTCGCGCGCGAATGGGACCGTTCGTACTCCGAGCTGCTCCCCCTGACGATCGGCGGATTCATCGCCTTCGGCGCGTTCGCGCTGCCGGCGGGCTGGCTCGCGGACCACTGGAGTCGTTACAAGATGCTGCTCGTGTTCTTCCTCGGCATCGGCGCATCGCTCATCCTCACCGGTTTCGCCAGCACGCCGTGGCAGGTCGGGCTCGGGCTTACGCTGATCGGTGTTTTCGCCGCCATCTACCATCCGGTCGGCATCGCCATGCTCGTCGCTGCGCCGACGAAGCTCGGCTCCGCGCTCGGCTGGAACGGACTGTGGGGCAATCTCGGCCTCGCCGCCGCCGCCCTGATCGCCGGTGCGCTGATGGACGTATTCGGCTGGCGCGCCGCGTTCTTCGTGCCGGGCGTGCTGTGCATTGCTGCCGGATTCGCGTTCCTCGCCATGGTGCCGGACCCGGGACCCGTGAAGAAGACGTCGAAGTCGATCGGGTTGCATATCGACCGGCGTACGATGACCCGCATCTCCACCGTCCTCGTCGTCGCGACCGCCTGCGGCGGCGTGATCTTCAATTCAACCACGGTGGCGATGCCCAAGGTGTTCGACGAGCGGTTGCGCGAACTCACGCAGAGCAGCTTCGGTGTTGGGGCACTCGTCGCGTTCGTCTACACGCTGGCGGCTTTTGCTCAAGTGGCGATGGGCGCGCTGATCGATCGTTTCGAAATGCGGCGGCTGCTCATAGCGGTGGCGCTGGTCCAGATTCCGCTCCTTGCCGTGGCCGCCAACCTGACGGGGTGGGCCATGCTCGCAGCGGCGCTGGCGATGATGCTCGCCATCTTCGGCCAGATCCCGCTGAACAACGCCATCGTCGGCAAGTACGTGGCGGACGAGTATCGCGCACGAGCGCTCGCGGTGCGCTACGTGGTCTCCTTCGGCGTGGCCGCGGTCGGCGTGCCGCTGATCGCGATCCTGCATCGCACCGAGGGCGGCTTCAAAAACGTGTTCCTGGTGCTGGCGGTTCTCGCCGCCGGGATGCTGGCAGCCGCGATGTTCTTTCCTGCCCGCCAGGCAGCCAAGCCGGCCGCCGCGTAACTACGCAAGCATGGTCGGTTGGTGCGTCGAGCGCACCAGTCGCTCTTTTCCGCTGAACACGAGGTAGTGCTTGCCGCTCGCGCGGCCAAGCATCGTGATGCCGACCTTGTGCGCGATCTGATGGCCCATCTCGGTGAGGCCCGAGCGCGACACTAGGAAAGGGATGCGCATCTGCGCGCACTTAATGACCATCTCGGAGCTCAGGCGGCCGGTGGTGTAGAACACCTTGTCGGAACCGTCGATCGCGTCGAGCCACATGAAGCCGGCGATGGCGTCCACCGCGTTGTGGCGGCCGACGTCCTCGACGAACATCAGGATCTCGCCCGAGGTATCGGCGAGCGCGCAGCCGTGGACTGCGCCGGCCTGCTTGTAGATGGTCTCGTGACGCCGCACCCGGTCGAGCAGGCTGAAAAGACTCTCGTCAGTCAGCGCGACATCCCCGCGCAGCTTGACTTGGTCGATTTCCTCCATCAGATCGCCGAATACGGTCCCCTGGCCGCAGCCCGAGGTCACGGTACGCTTGCCGAGGTGCAGCTCGCGCCCGTGCGCCGTGGTGACGGCGACCGAGTCGGTCTCCCAGTCGACCTGCACGGCGCGGATTTCTTCGAGGGACTGCACGAGCCGCTGGTTACGTAAGTAACCTATGACCAGCGCCTCCGGAGCATGACCGAGCGTCATCAGCGTGACGATCTCGCGCTTGTCGACGTAGAGGGTGAGGGGGTGCTCGCCGGCGATCGACGTCGGCACCATCTCCCCGCGCTCGTTGTAGGCCTCGACCTCGAACGTCGCGGGGCGGGCGGCGTTCGTCAGCTGTGGCTTGTAATCAGCCACCGATGTAGGACATCTCGACTTTGCGCTGCTTTGCCGTCTCGGCGGTGCGGATCTCGGAATAACGGTCGTCACGCCGCTGCCAGACGGCGGCGATTTCGTTGCGGATCTCGTCATCGCTCGCGCCCGCGCGCAGCAGCGATTTGAGATCGTGCCCGGACTGGCCGAAGAGGCAAGTGAAGAGCGACCCCTCGGTAGAGAGGCGCATGCGATTGCAGCTCGAGCAAAACGCCTGCGTGACGGAGGAGATGACGCCGATCTCGCCCGCGCCATCGACATAGCGCCAGCGCTCGGCCACTTCGACGGCGTAGTTGGCGTCGATCGGCACGAGCGGCCATTGCGCGGAGATGCGGCGCACGACCTCCGCCGAGGGCACGACGTCGTCCATCACCCAGCCGTTGGAGCTGCCGACGTCCATGTATTCGATGAACCTGACGATGTGCCCGGTGCCGCGCCAGCGCTCGGCCATGCGCACGATGTCCTGATCGTTCACGCCGCGCTTGACGACCGTGTTGATCTTCACCGGCAGACCCTCGGCGGCGGCGACGTCGATCGCCTCGATCACCTTAGCGACGGGATAGTCGGCGTCGTTCATCGCCTTGAAGGTGGCGTCGTCCAGCGAATCGAGGCTCACCGTCACTCGGTCGAGGCCCGCCGCTTTGAGCGCCTTGGCCTGCTTCGCCAGCAGCGAGCCATTGGTGGTCAACGTGATTTCCACCTTCAGCGCGGCGAGCATCGCGACCAGACGATGAACGTCGCGGCGTACCAGCGGCTCGCCGCCGGTGAGGCGGATTTTCTGCACGCCGAGGCCGACGAAGATGCGCGCAAGGCGCGTGATCTCCTCGAAGGTGAGGATCGCGCCATGCGGCAGGAACTGGTGGCTCTCGAACACCTCGCGCGGCATGCAGTACACGCAGCGGAAGTTGCAGCGGTCGGTAACGGAGATGCGAAGGTCGCGCATCGGCCGCGCGCGCGTATCCACCAGCTTGCCGCCAGTGAATGGCGCTGCGGCTGGACGGCGTTCAGAAACGAGGGGAATGACCTTCTTCATCGCGCTGTTTCTCTGGGGAAATCATAGCAGAGCGGCGTATAGTGCCGGGCGTGGAAAGGCCGACTTTTCCCATCGCAATCATCATGCAACGCCGCGCCGCACAGAGCCGCTGGGCCGAGTTCGTGTGGGAGCCCTTCGGTGTGGTGCCGAGTACCGGAAACACCGCAAGCGGCAGCAAGATCCTCGTCGAGCAGGCGGGCCTCATGCAGTGGCTGCACGAGGGCTTCGCCATCGAGCTGCACCGCGACGAAGCCGAGGGTTTCTATCTGAATCTCACTGCGCCGGATCCGCGCGTTTTCGTGCTCTGGCGCATGGAAGGCGAGACCGCGCTGCCGGTTCACGTCACGGTGAGCTCGGAGGAGGCGAGCCGCTGGATGGACGGCGGCCACTCCGTCGATGGCGTGAAGATGCCGCGCGAGATATTTGCCTGGGTCGGCGAATGGGTCGAGAAGAACTACAAGCCGAAGCCATTCGAGAAGCGCATCAAGCCGCGCTCGTTCCTGCATCCCAAGGACCGCGTCTGATGTCGGAGGAAAAGGAAGCGTTCCTTTCGCGCTGGTCGCGGCTCAAGCGCGAAGCGCCCGATAAGGAAAAAGCGCTCGAAGTGCGCAAGGCCGAGGAAGCGAAGCCCGCGCCCGTGCTGCCGCCGGTGGAGAGCCTCACGCCGCAGTCCGAGTTCGCGCCGTTCATGCAGCCGAAGGTCGACGATGCGCTGCGCCGCGTGGCGCTGAAGAAGCTCTTCGGCGATCCGCATTTCAATACCCCCGACCCGTTCGAGCCGTTCTCGGGCGACTGGACCGTGGGCGAGGCGATCACCCCCGAGTTTCTCGCCACGCTCAACCAGGCGCGCACGGTGCTCTTCCCGGAGGCGGAGAAAAAACCCGAAGAGCAGCAGGAAGCAAAGGCAGAAACGAAAGACGATGAGCCTGGAAGGCAAGACACTTAAGGTCTGCAGTTGTAACCGCACGGTCGCGATCGACGCCAAGGCGCTCTCCGCCGCGCTCGGCGCAGCCGAGCCGATCGCGGTGCACGATCAATTGTGCCGTCGCGACGCCGCGGCATTTCAGGCAGCCCTGGGCGCGGGCGACGAGGTGATCGTCGCGTGTACGCAGGAGGCGGCGCTCTTCGGCGAGTTGGCTGAAGCGAAGAAGCCCCTGAAATTCGTCAACGTGCGTGAGCAGGCGGGCTGGGGCGCGCGCGGCACGCAGGCGATGCCCAAAATCGCGGCGCTCGTCGCCATGGCGACGCTGCCCGACCCGGAGCCGATTCCGGCGGTGGATTTCAAGTCCGACGGCGAGCTCCTCATCATCGGTCCGGCCGAGGCGGCGCTCGACTGGGCCGAGCGCCTGTCATCCCAGCTCGCGGTCAGCGTGCTGATTTCCGGCAGGAGCGGTGAGCTGCCGCTGGAGCGCAAGTTCCCAGTCTGGTCCGGTCGCGTGACCAAGCTCTCCGGCTGGCTCGGCGACTTCGACGTCGAGTGGCAGCAGGAGAACCCGATCGATCTCGAGGTCTGCACTCGCTGCAACGCCTGCGTTCGCGCGTGCCCGGAAAGCGCGATCGGCTACGACTACCAGGTGGATCTCGCGAAGTGCAAGTCGCACCGTGCGTGCGTCGCTGCCTGCGGTGCGATCGGCGCGATCGATTTCTCGCGCAACGACGCGAAGCGCAGCGAGAAGTTCGACCTGGTGCTCGATCTGTCGCGCGAGCCGCTCGTGCGGCTGCACCAGCTTCCGCAAGGCTACTTCGCGCCCGGCGCCGACCCCCTGGAGCAGGCGCTCGCCGCCAATCAGCTCGCCGCAGTAGTGGGCGAATTCGAAAAGCCGAAGTTCTTCGAGTACCGCGCCAAGATCTGCGCCCACAGCCGCTCGTCCAAGACCGGCTGCAACCAGTGCATCGACGTTTGCTCGAGCGGCGCCATCAGCGCCGACGGCGACCACGTCAAGGTCGAGCCGCATCTTTGCGCGGGCTGCGGCGGCTGCACCACCGTGTGTCCGTCGGGCGCGATGACCTACGCGTACCCTCGGGTTCCCGACGTGGGCCTGAGGCTGAAGACGGTGCTCGGCACTTACCTCAAGGCGGGCGGCAAGGATGCGTGCCTGCTATTCCACGACGGCGCGGAAGGCCGCAAGGCCGTTCTCGAGCACGGCCGCCGACACGGCTTGCCGGCGCGCGTGATTCCGTTCGAGTGCTTCCATGTCGCGTCCACCGGCATGGATATCGTGCTGGGAGCCATCGCCTATGGCGCGAGCCAGGTGCGGATCCTCGTCACCGATAAAGTCGCGCAGGAATATGTGCGTGCGCTCGAGCGCCAGCTCGGCTTCGCGCAGACGATCCTGACCGCGCTCGGCTACGCCGGCGCCCATGTCGGCCTCGTGCGCGGGCTCGACTCGCTCGCCGCCCTCGCGCCGGCGTCGACCGTGGCGAAGCCCGGCACGTTCAACCTGTCGCGCGAAAAGCGTACGACGCTCGATTTCGCCGTCGATCATCTGGCCACCCATGCGCCGACGCCGCAGCAGCAGATCGCGCTCGGTGCCGGCGCGCCGTTCGGCACCATCACGGTGAACAAGGAACGCTGCACGCTCTGCAAAGCGTGCGTCGGTGCCTGCCCGGAATCGGCCCTGATCGACGCAACCGAGACGCCGGCGTTGCGCTTCATCGAGCGCAATTGCGTGCAGTGCGGCCTTTGCGCGAACACCTGTCCGGAGGATGCGATCCGCCTCGTGCCGCGCCTGCTGATCGGCCCGCAAGCGAAAGAATCCTTGACGCTCAACGAAGCGGAGCCTTTCAACTGCGTGCGCTGCGCCAAGCCCTACGGCACGCGGCAGATGGTCGAGGCGATGCTCGTGCGCCTCGGCGGGCACTCGATGTTCGCGGGTCCGAACGCGCTGCGGCGACTGCAGATGTGCGGCGACTGCCGGGTGGTCGACATGATGGAGAACAAGACCGAGGCCAGCGTTCTCGATTTACCGAAATGAGACCTCAATGACGCCCGAGGATCAGGCGCGGGCGAATTTCTATGCGCTGCTCTCGCGCCTCTTCTATGCGCCGCCCGATGGGGGCCTGCTCGCCGCACTCGGCTCGGCGGAGGAGCTCGAAGCGGAAGACAAAGCGTTGGCGGGGAGCTGGCGCGAGCTGTGCCTCGCCGCGGCGCGCGCAGATGCCGGCGCGTTGCGCGAAGAATTCGAAACGACTTTCATCGGCACTGGCAAGGCGCCCATCACACTCTATACGAGCGCATATTCCATCCGCAGCGCGAATGAAGCGCCTCTCGCCGCTCTGCGCGACGAGCTCGCCACGCTCGGTATTGCGCGCCGCAGCGAAGCCGGGGAATACGAAGATCACATAGCGGCGCTGTGCGATGTGATGCGCCACCTTATTGCGCAGCAGCAAGCGGAATTGTCGATCCAGAAACGTTTCTTCGAGCGCTGGATTGGGCCCACGTTCGGCCCATTGTGCGCTGCAATAGATGGACGCGGCCTCGGAGCGTTTTATCAATCGGCCGCGGCGCTCGCGAAAAGCTTCTTTTCATTGGAGCGATCGAGTTTTGAAATGCTCTAGAATCGCCGCAGCAAGCCGGATGTAAGGTCATCCGGTGCAAAGGTCGTCATAAGTAGGTCCATAACTATTAGAGTGGCGACAGTCATGAGCGAGCGCACGAAGAAACTTTCTCGACGCAACTTCCTTTTGGCCGCAAGCGCCGGCAGCGTCGCCACTGCCGCGGCGATCGTGGCCACGAAGTCGCCAACCCAGAAGCCATCTCCGGCAACGAGCGACAAACGTGCAACGCAGGGCTATCAGGCAAGCGAGCACGTCAACAACTACTACCGTACCGCCAAGGTTTGAGGAGTACCCCATGCTGCTGACCCGCAAAGCAACCAGCCAAGCGGTTGCCCAGCCGCGCCTGTCGCGCGGACTTTCCTCGATCACGGTAAAGACGATGGATCGGCGCGCCTTTCTCAAGCGCTCGGGCGTCACGGTGGGAGCCGGCGCCGTCGCGTCGCAGCTGCCCTTCTCGATGATGCAGGAGGCGCAGGCGAAGGAAGACGCCGGCGGCAAGGTCGAGGTGAAGCGCTCGGTGTGTACGCATTGCTCCGTGGGCTGCGCGATCGACGCGGTGGTGCAGAACGGCGTCTGGATCCGCCAGGAGCCGGTGTTCGATTCGCCCTTGAGCCTCGGCGGCCACTGCGCCAAAGGCGCGTCGGTGCGCGAGCACGGCATGACGCACGACTCGCATCGGCTCAAGACGCCGATGAAGCTCGAAGGCGGCAAGTGGCAGAAGGTGAGCTGGGACCAGGCCTACGACGAGATTTCGAAGAAGCTGCTCGAGATCCGCAAGGCGAGCGGCCCTGACGCGCTGTTCCTGATCGGCTCCTCCAAGCACAACAACGAGCAGGCGGAGCTCCTGTGCAAA
>Ga0136846_1218863_pt1 | contig 12883 bp, 11 predicted proteins | sample HopSoiMetagenom2_FD_96841 | JGI IMG/M metagenome (GOLD analysis project Ga0136846, IMG submission 96841) | Grasslands soil microbial communities from Hopland, California, USA - 2 Assembly 2016 (version 4) | ecosystem: Environmental > Terrestrial > Soil > Grasslands | place: USA: Hopland...
TCGGCGTCCGGTCCTTTGCGACGTTTCAGATCTTCGATGTAGCTCTGATAATTTCCCTCGAACCACACCGTTTCCGAGTTGCCTTCGAACGCGAGAATGTGCGTTGCGATACGATCGAGGAACCACCGATCGTGCGAAATGACCACGGCGCAGCCAGGAAAATCCACGAGGGCTTCCTCGAGCGCGCGCAGGGTATCGACATCGAGATCGTTCGTCGGCTCGTCGAGTAGCAGGAGGTTGCCGCCTGATTTCAAAAGCTTGGCGAGATGCAGGCGATTCCGCTCTCCACCTGACAAGTCTTTCACTTTCTTTTGCTGGTCGGGCCCCTTGAAGTTGAACTGCGCCAGATACGCTCTCGCCTGCATCTCGCGCTTGCCCACCATGATGATGTCGTTGCCTTCACTCACTTCCTTGTAGGCAGTGTTGGCATCGTTCAGCTCGCGCGCCTGATCGACGTACGCAAACTGAACAGTGTCGCCGATAGTGAGGTCGCCACCGTCGGGCTGCTCTCGGCCGGTGATCATCCGGAACAAAGTCGTCTTACCGGCTCCATTGGGGCCGATAATGCCGACGATTCCACCACGGGGCAGTGAGAACGACAGATCGTCGAACAGCACTTTGTCGCCGTACGCCTTCTTGAGTCCCTTGGCAATCACGACATCGTTGCCGAGTCGCGCCGGCGGCGGGATGACGATCTCGTTCTGCATCACCTTCTCGTCCTCGGCGGCGGTCGCGAGCTCCTCGTACTTCTGGATGCGCGCCTTGCTCTTGGTTTGCCGGGCGCGAGGCGACATCCGAACCCACTCGAGCTCCCGCTCCAGGGTCCGCTGGCGGGCCGATGCCTGTTTCTCTTCCTGAGCCAGCCGCGTTCGCTTCTGCTCCAGCCACGAGCTGTAGTTCCCCTCATAAGGAATTCCGGCGCCACGATCGAGCTCGAGAATCCATCCGGCGACGTTGTCGAGGAAATATCGATCGTGCGTAACTGCTACTACGGTTCCCGGAAACTCCGCGAGAAATCTCTCCAGCCACGCCACCGACTCAGCGTCCAGGTGGTTGGTAGGTTCGTCGAGCAGCAGCATGTCTGGCTCTTCGAGCAGGGTTCTGCACAGCGCGACTCGACGCCGTTCACCGCCGGATAGTTTGCCCACGTCGGCATCGCCGGGAGGGAGTCGAAGCGCGTCCATCGCGATCTCGACCTTCCGATCGACGTCCCACGCGTTGAGCGCATCGATCTTCTCCTGAACCTTCGCCTGCTGATCGAGCAGCTTCGTCATCGCATCATCCGACATCGGCTCGGCGAATTTGTTCGAGATGTCCTCGAACTTCTTCAACAGATCCTTAATCGGCTTTACGGCGAGGTCGACGTTCTCCTTGACATTCTTCGTTGAATCGAGCTGCGGCTCCTGTGCGAGATAGCCGATCCGCGTCCCCTCATGGGGCCACGCTTCGCCCTGAAAATCGTGGTCGACGCCCGCCATGATGCGGAGCAGGGATGATTTGCCGGCGCCATTAGCGCCGAGTACGCCGATCTTGGCGCCAGGATAGAAAGACAACCAGATGCCGCGCAGAATCTCCCGCGATGGCGGGACGACTTTGCGCAGATCTTTCATTACATAGATGAATTGTGGAGGCATCCGAACAATTTATCGGGTGCGACAAGTGGACAACTGGAAGTGCCCTCGATCCTCAATTAAGCCGCATTCAGCAATGCCGTTGGTCCGAACGCCTCAATCAGGTTTCTTCGGCTCTCCGAGCATCGCGTGATCGTGGTCCATGTGGTCATCGTGCCAGATGGACTTCAGATCATTTCCCGCGAAGGTAGTCGCATGCAGCATCCAGCCGAATGCCTGCGGGATGAAGCGGCCGTTGGCCGCCTCGCACTCCTCGCGCGTCGCGACACCGAGCGGACCAAAGATCGGGCGACCGTCCTTGGTTTCGTACCAACGCTCCTTTCGGTTCCGCGCAGGGATGCACCAGTTGACGTGACGGTGCCAGCGCGCAACGCTGAGCGGGACTCGCTCGTTGAGCTCGTCTTCGCTGGTTCCACGTGAAGCGGTGTACATCGCACCAATGAGATGGAATTGCCCCTGAGCGTCTTTTGTGTAAAGCAGCGAAGTGGGACGGGCGGGATCGAACCCCCATTGGTTGCGCAACGCGTTCCAACCCTTGGTGAAATGATATTGCGGCTGATTCTTGATCTGCGGCGCGAACATCTTGTAGCCGTCCGCTTCCGCGACCTTTACGTCCGAATACTTCGCGATCGCCTGACGCAGCTCATTGATCACTTGCGCCGCACGAACTGAATCCGCGGCGGTCAGCGCCCGCGCATTGGAGTAGGCCATGTGATTCGCCATTGCTTCCATCCGCCAATCGGGCGCGGCATCCATGTGCATGTCGCCCATCGAGTGCGCTGACATCGAGGTATCCGCGTGTGCGTGCGACTGCTGCGCGAAAACTCGGGTGGGCGCGCAGAGAGTGCCGAGCACACACAGCGAGCGTGTGAAACGAAGAGCCTGCGAACGAATCATCGCCAACCGTCGTTGGGGGTTAACCGACTGCATGTACCCAGTTAGACGATCGCGACGAAGGCGGGTTAACCCCCGTAGGTCGCTATCAACCGGTTCAATGCGTCCTTGACCCGCTCGTGCGGCAGCTGATGAATTTCCGCCTCGTTCCAGGCGATGATCTCTCCCGGCGTATTCCACGGCGCGTAAGGCTTGTGCTCGCGCTTCAGCAAGACGAGTGAAGGCCGGCGGAACGCCGACGCGGCGTGCGAGATGCTGGTGTCCGGCGTGAAGACCATATCGGAGGTCCCAACCAGCGCGAATGCATCACGCAGGTTTGGCGTTTTCACCGGCAGCGCATTCGCTGCGCTTGCAACCCTGCTCACCGAATCCCACTCTGCCGGGAGGCCGATCACGACTATCGGCATTCGCGGATTCGTCGCGCGAACTGCCTGCAGCGTAGCAATGAATTTCCCGTCCGGCCAGCGTCGCTTCGGCTCCGACGCGGAGAGGTTGACGAGCAATCGTTTTGGCGAGCCACCGGCGGCTCCGCTGACCAGATCGGCCGCTTCCTGCCATTCCTTCTCTGCCTGTCCACGCTCATCGTCGGAAAGGAAGATCTCGGGTTGCCAGTCAGCGCCAGCAGGATCGACGCCGAACGGAACTGCCAAATGCTTGGAGCCTTCGATGTAGTGATCGACGCGGTTCCACTCCGGCACACAGACGTTGTAAATGCGCGGCCGTCGATCACCACGTGCGCCGACTCTGAAGCGCGCTCGTCCAGCGTACATCAACAGCGGCGTCGACGTGAACATGGGTGGATTATTGATCCGACCATCCACCATTACGGTGTACTTCTCCTGGCGCAGCCGTCTCATCGTATCCGTGTAGCTCCGCCACGATTTCCGATCGAGCATCAGGATATTGCCAACGTATGGATTCTGCTCGAGAACCGCCGCGGTTGTCGGCGTTCCCAGCACGTCGACTTTTCCACTGGGCAACGCGCGGGCGATGTTCCGGATCACCGACGTCGCCATGATCATGTCGCCAATGCGCTCGTATCGCATGAACAAAACGCGATAATCGGAATTCGTGGCGGGTGGCAATGTGGTTTTATCCGGACCGGGCAACATCCAGTCGAGCACGCGCATCCAGAAGCCGCGCCAGGCGATTTCAATCTTTCTCAGGTCCACCGGTCAGCCGAAGCTCCAGCAACTTTCGTGAAGGTTGCGGATCGCGAGTGTGATAGAGCTGAATCGCATCTATCATGAACGGTTCGGGAATCCGCACATCGAGCAGCTCCCGTCGCGATTTGGAATCACGCGATGGGTACAGACTCAGCGTCACATGAGGGCTAAAAGTGTACCGCGACCTCGTAAAGGGCAGTCCACTGGTTAGAAGCCGGTCGTGAAGAACCCTGATTGGGCCGTGGGGAGCGATCGGTAAAACGACGATGTCGGTCTGCATGAACCGCTGTGGAGGCTGAAATGAGAGCATCAACGGCGGAGTGGCACGGGCGATCGGCTCAACTGCCGCACTCATTTCCTCCACGGTCACAGATGGCGGTATCGGGCCAACGCCCGACGAGCCTGTCAGAGTTATGTGCGGCGGCTTCGACCGGGCGAGCTTCGGATCGTATCGCTCGTTGATGGCGCGAATCTGTTCGCTGATTGGGCCCGGCAGCTCCGCCAGGATAAAGATGCCATTGAGCAAGCATCACTCGCCGTAAAGTGCAGTGATTGTCAGAACCGGATTGAAAATAAAACCGGGTTCGCTCCGATCTGCGACTTTTTCCCCCGATCGGTTCGAGCGGATCCACAGCGTTTGGTCAACACAAACGCAAGACTCTGACCCCTTGTAAATCAGCTTTGCAATCGCGATATCACTCGAATGCTGACTATCGACCTTACAGGCAAGCGCGCACTGGTTGCGGGCGTTGCTGACGACGCCGGGTTCGGATTCGCTATAGCCAAAGCATTAGCCGAGGCAGGCGCCAGTGTGTCTGTTGGCACCTGGCCGCCCGCGCTCAACATCTTCATGAACCTTCTCGATCGCGGCAAGATGGACGAATCGCGCAAGATGTCCAACGGCCGCACGCTGGAGTTCGAGAAGATTTATCCGCTCGACGCCGCCTACGACACCCTCGGTGACGCGCCGGATGATATCCGCAACAACAAACGCTACAAGGACAACGGCGATTTCAGCATCGATGGTATGGCGCGTCGCATCGAATCGGACTTCGGTAAAAACTCCCTCGACATCGTGATCCATTCGCTGGCTAACGGTCCCGAGGTTAAAAAACCGCTGCTCGAAACCAGTAGAGCGGGCTACCTGACTGCCGTCAGCGTCAGTGCGTACTCGCTGGTCTCGATGGTCGCTCGGCTGTCGCCCCTAATGCGAAAGGGTGGATCGTTTCTGTCGCTGACGTATATGGCGAGTGAGCGTGTAATCCCGGGCTATGGTGGGGGAATGTCCTCAGCCAAAGCTGCACTCGAGAGCGACACTCGCGTGCTCGCATTCGAGGCGGGCCGAAAGTACGGAGTCCGCGTCAATACCATCTCTGCCGGCCCGCTTGCATCTCGCGCTGCCAGCGCGATCGGCATCATCGAGAAGATGGTCGAGTACTGCGCACAGAATTCGCCGCTGCCGGATCCCTTGCAGGCGGAAGAAGTCGGAACAGCGGCCGCGTTTCTATCGAGCCCACTCGCTGCCGGGATCACCGGCACCGTTGTCTACGTCGACAAGGGGTATCATTCGATGGGGATGACGATGCAGGAAACAGCGCCGACGACGTGAGTTATTCAGGATTCTTCTTCGACTGTGAGCCTCGCAGTCGTTGAATTTGATCCCGGATTCTCTCCAGCTCTTGCTGCGAGTGGCGTCCTGACAGAATTATGACGCGCCTGGTCGAGGGATCGAGCCAGCTGATCGAATGCCGCTCGCCGACCTGTGCATCGTGCAGGGCAGCCACCGACGGTGGTGGCGCGGGCTGAGTCTTTTGCTGGGATTCGACCTGCGCGGCTGCTTTTTCGGCGCGCCGCGCGGGCTGGCCCTGGGTGCTGAGTGTAGTCACCACGCTCTGGAGCTGCGATGAAGTTTGCTCCTCGAGCATCACTGTGTCGCCCGGGGCGATCTCGTAGAACGTTTGCGTTCCACCGACAACGCGCTTGCTTGCGACTTCGCGCAGTACCGTCTCGGCAGCCCCTCCAGCAACAGTGCCAAAAGCCTGACGAAGGGGAGTCGGAGCGGCGGCGGCGCCCGGTACACGCGCGGGAGCTACAGGTTCAACCACATCCGATTTTGACTCGGAGGGAGCAGTCAATCGCCGTGCATCAGCAGATGCACGCGCTCCCCCATTGTCTAAGCGAAGGTCCTGCTTGGACGTCGCACGAATAGGGGGCGGCGTGACGCCACCCACTGCCCCAACTGGCGCAGCTGCTCGGATTGCAGGCGCCGCCGCAGGTTGAGCGGTCGCAGGTTGAGCCGTCGCGTGTTGAGACGTCGTGCGCGTACTCGCAGTAGAGTCCGCGGCAGCGGTCTGCCGGGAAAGGATGGTGGCGGGTCCGGGAGCCAGCTCGGCAGACGCAGCGCTCGAGTCAGCGGTGTTGCTCATCGCTGAGCGACTCTCGCTCCCGCGCTCCTTAACGAGCAGCACTGTGCCCGTTGCGACGACAAGAACGGTCGCGGCAACCCTCCACACCCACGGCTGCACTCGCCGCGTCGGCGCCATCGGAATCACACCGCGCGGCGCATCGTCCAGCGCAGTCAGAATCCTCGATGAAGCCGCGATGAACCCGCGCGCTTCCGCGACTGCCGCCTGACACTGCGGACAGCCTTCGACGTGCGCGTTCGCCCTCACCGCTTCTTCAGGGCTCAGCGCGCCGTCCAGCCAGGCGTGAATTGTTCCTTCGTCAAGATGCTGCATGCTTCTCTCTCTCTTCTCTGCTCTTCTGCAAGGCTTCGTAGCTTTCAACCAAACGCCGCCGCGCCCGCGACAACGTCGTTCCGACCGAACCCGGCGAAAGCTGCAACGCCTCGGCGATCTCGTTGTAGTCCAAACCCTCTTCGCGCATTAGCAGCGCCAGTCTGTCACGCTCTGCCAACGCGTCGACTGCCTTGCGCGCCATTGCCGCTTCCTGCGCACGCTCGAGCGTAGTCTCGGCAGGCTCAACCATCGACTCACGCTCCTCTTCCGCCAGCAAGGCCAGATGCTTTCGCCGCCGGCTATCCTTCCGCGCTTCGTCCCGCACCAGATTCGTCGCCACCGCAAAGAGCCACGCCCGCTCGTTTTGTATCGAAGGTTGGCGCAGTGCACGCACGAACGTCTCCTGAGCCACTTCTTCCGCCCAGTCGCGATCCCCCAAACGCCGCGTCAGATATCTCACCAACGCGGCGTTGTACGTTCGGAAGAGACGCTCTACGTCTGTCACTCGCTCACCAGCGATCTCGCAACATTGCCTGATCGCGGTCCGACAGTTGTTCTACACCATTCGGCGACAGCTCGATCGCCATGCTGCGGCCGGCGACGATCGCGCGCTCGCCGACCGAGAACGCTTCACGCAACTCCGGCTCGAGCTCGATGATTCTGAAGTACGCATCCGAGAAAGGCTTCACTCGCAGCACTGGTCCCGAGCTCTTGTACTGTATATCAGTCCAGACTCCGTCGCGCAGAACGAAAGTGTATGTACCCGCACGCTTCATTCTCGCGTCGGCCATTCCGCCCATCGCTGAATCGGCCGCAGCAACGGATGTAGCCGCACGCTGAGCAGACGCCGCCTTGGCGGCCTCGAATTGCACTGAGGGCGCTGCTGCCGGTGTAGCCCGGCTCGTACCTCCAGCTGCAACGACCTGATTCATATCGGCCCGACGACCAAGCTGCTGCTGCAGACGATTCATTCCAGGCTCGACCACCAGATAGGATGAGAACTCAGTCGGAATTCCAAAGCGCTCTCCCAGGTCACGGATTTCGTCGTCGATCTCTCGCGAGCCGCCATTCTTGCGCTTTTCCGCGCTCAGATAGCCCACACGCTGAGTAGCCCACAGCCTCGCGACGAACGGATTCTCGCGCGAGCGCTCCGGAAAACGCACCCGACTCGCCCAGCTCACCGGCCCATTTGTCGTTTGACCATCGACACGAATGATTGCGTCGCCGCTTCCGTCGTAACGAGCGAGCAGCACCAGATCCTCGCCGGCAAATATGTCCACCGGCCCGCCTGGATGCATTTTGCGCAGGCGCACGCCGTCAGCGCGTACCCGGACATCGGTGACGAGTGGACTGGTGAGTCGGCTCGCTACGATACCAACCGCACGCTCGACTGATTCATCGGGACGGACAAAGCTCGCCGTTCCTCTGCCCTCGAGCGCCAGCTGCTCGATGAGGGAGACATTGAGATCAGCTCCGACACCGAATGTGAATAGGCGGCGTGAGCCACGCTGCTTCGCAACGCCGTTCGCAATTACAGTCGCATCACGCTCGCCGACCGTCGGTTGACCGTCGATGAGGAACAGGATGATTGGCAACCGTCCCGACTGCGTCGGCGCCGACAGTGCCTCGTCGAGCGCGCCGGATATGTTCGTCGACCCCTGCGCGTCCAGATCATCGAGATAGCGCTCCGCGGCGCGGACGTTCTCGCTCGTCGCGTAAGAGAATCCGTCGCGGAATGTGCGCACATCGCTGGAGAAGTCGATGAGACGGAACCGATCCATTGACGACAGCGTGCGCAGCAGCTGCTTCCCGGCGGCTCGGGCCTGCTCGATCTTCTGTCCACTCATCGAGCCCGACACGTCGAGCACGAATGTCACGTCACGTGGTACCGCGCGTGGTCGTAGCGCGGGGGGTGAGACGGTGATCAAAGCAAACCCATCGTCATTACCCGGCGCATTCGCGAGCAGCGAGATTGCCGCACTGGTCGAGCGTCGGATCGGGATAAGGAGCGTGACCTCTCCGTTCGCGTCCCTTACCTCGAACCGGCGCATCGACCCGCGATAGCCGCTCGCAAAACGATCGCTGTCAGAAGGACCTGCGTTATAGTCGGTATTTGCGTAGCGATCTTCATATATCGAATGCGTCGGTGAATACGCCGTCCCGTACATCGGGTCGTTCGGATAAGTCAGTACGAACGAAACGCGACCTTCGGGATAGCGCGCGGCGACTTGATTCGTGCGCAGTCCGCGGAAGTAATCGACGCGTAGCGCATCGCCTTCGCGCTCTGCTACCGTTTGAAAGCGGACGACGACTTTCTTCACCTCGCCGGGCGCGATCGGGAAGATTCTCGCGCGCAGCAAGCCATAGCCCATCCACTCCAGTAATGCGGGATCACGTTGGCGGCGCACGATGTCTTCATAGATCTGACGTGCGGCATCGGCGCTCATCGTTTCGCCCGAAACCATCTCGCCGTTGATCGAGAGCTTGAGATCCTGGAACGCCGCACCCTTGGGCAGCGGGAACATGAAGTCCGCTTCGCCGACTCTGCCACCGCGGTTGACGAAGGTTTCCGTTATCTCGTAATGCAGCACGCGGTCAGCGAGATCGACCCGCACATCGCTGCTTTGTCTGAAGATGTCGGGCGAGGTGATTCCGCACGAGCGCATGATGCACGGTTGTCCGGGTCGACATGGCGGCGGTACCGGGCAAGGCCACGGTCGCGGCATCTGGTCGACGATTTGTGAAGAAGCCGTCGAGACGACGGCGATTAACGCAACGGCGAGACTAGAAATGAATGAGCGCATGACACACCAGTAGGAAGGTTCTACTGTGGGACGTGCGCCACTCTACTACTTGCACACCGTTCCTTTGGTGTTTTGCCGGTTCAGCGCTTCTGCTTCTTCCGCCTTTTCTGCAGGTCGCGCCGTTCATCGACCCTAACGGCCAGTAACTGATGATCCGCCCTGATCATCGTGGTCTCGAACTTCTCGCTGCCACGCCTGGCAGCCCAGCCCATCGAAAATGGAACTGGCGCCGATGTCGGAGCTGCTGCACGCAGGCGCGTCACCACGTGTGCCGTCTGATCCTCATCCGAATCGCACAACACCACCAGAAACTCATCGCCTCCCACACGAACTACTGCTTCTTCCGCGCGCACATGTCGCATTAGAAAACGCGCCATCCTCACCAGCACTGCATCACCTTCCGCGTGGCCATTGCTGTCGTTGTATTGCTTGAAGTGATCGATGTCGAGATAAATGCAGCCCCACTCACCTTTCGGCTGTGCCTCGCACTGCCTGGTGACGGTGTTGAGATAGCGCCGGTTGTAGCAGCCGGTGAGAGGGTCCCGGATGCTGAGCTCCAGCAATTGCGTCTGCAGCTCCTTCCGATGTGTGATGTCGACCAGCACGCCGTGACAATACTTCTCCCCGGTTTCGGGGTCGATCGACAGGAAAGCGCTGTCGACGACCGTTCTGATCTCGCCATCGCGACGCGTCAGCTGGAACTCGAAATCGCGCACCGCTCCTTCGCGCTCGAGTTGGGCCATCTCACGCGCTCGTACCTCCGGTCGAACGAAATCGCCCGTGCCATGACCCTTGAGATCGTCCAGTGAATCCACGCCGAACATCTCGAGAAACGCCGGATTCGCGTCGATGATCTCTCCGTCCAGCGTCGTGATGTAGATTCCTTCCTGCAGCCGACGCGCGAGCTCGCTGAGAGTCTTTGGATCACTCAGGCTGCGAAATCGTCTTCGTTTTTTGGGTTTTGGCCTTCTGGCAGGCTGGAGACGACTCACATCATTGCCTCAGCAAACGGCATATCCGTTGCTTCAATCGATGGATACGAAGTGGAGATATTATGACACCCAGGGACCAGCAGGAACAGACTAAGCAAGGGCCGGCCAACGACCGCGAAGTCAATCACGGGACGCGATCCGGTCGGCCAAATCCAGAAGATGTTCCGTCCCATCCCGAAGAGCACAAAAGCGGATACGGCGGCGAGCAAGGTCAGCCTCGCAAAAGCACCGATCAGCGCGAGACGCAAAAAGGGCGCTAGGCAACTCCGTCGTGCTCTGCGCTCTAAAACCTTGAGAAATACTGCACGATGAGTTTTCGGACCGCCGGTATTCATCACGTCACCGGCATCGCCAGCGATCCGCAACGAAATCTGGATTTCTACGCTGGCATCCTCGGCCTTCGGCTCGTAAAGCGCACCGTCAATTTCGACGACCCGACCACGTATCACTTCTATTTCGGCAATGAGAATGGCAGCCCTGGTACAATTCTGACATTCTTCCCCTGGCCAGATGCACGCCGCGGGCGCCAGGGCGGTGGACAGGTTGCTGTCACCTCCTTCTCGATCAGGCCTGCGTCGCTCGGATTCTGGATCGAGCGCTTCATCAAGAAGCGCGTTGAGTTCGAGCAGCCCGCGGCGCGATACGAAGACGAGCGCATCATCGCCTTCAAGGACCACGAAGGCTTTATGGGAGAGCTGGTCGCTCACTCGGGAGCCGACGCTCAGTCAGGTTGGTCCGCAGCCGGCGTACCCTCCGAGCACGCAATCCGCGGTCTTTACTCCGTAACACTCTGGCTCGACGCCAACGAGCTGACCGGCCAGCTGCTTACCAACACGCTCGGATTCAAGCTCGCCCGTGAGCAGGGCAGCATCTTCCGCTACACGACGAACAACGGTGGATCCGGCACCATCGTCGACCTGCGCTGTGTCCCCGGCATCTGGCGCGGAGTCATGGGTGCCGGCACCGTGCACCACGTTGCGTTTCGCTGCACCAGTGAAGCCGAGCAACTGGAAGTGCGCACGGAGCTCACATCCCTTGGCTATAACGTGACGCCTCAACTCGATCGGGATTACTTCAAGTCGATTTACTTTCGCGAGCCGGGCGGCGTTCTTTTCGAGATTGCCACCGATGCTCCCGGTTTTGCAGTCGACGAGCCTGTTGACGCACTCGGCCAGTCATTGAAGCTGCCCAGCTGGCTGGAGCCGCGGCGCTTCGAGATCGAAGCATTGTTACCGAACATTCATGCTCCATTGGAGCTGCGTGGTCCCAACGCGTGACTGATGATCTTGGATTCATTCATCGATTTGTTCCCGGCGAAGAGTCGGCGGACACTCTGCTCGTTTTGCACGGCACCGGCGGCAACGAGAACGACCTCATCGGCATCGGTCAGGCGATCGCGCCCAGCGCCACTATTCTGAGTCCGCGCGGAAATGTTCTGGAGAACGGTGCTCCGCGGTTCTTCAAACGCCTCGCCGAGGGCGTGTTCGATCCCAAGGAAGTTCGCTCGCGCGCCGAGGAGCTCGCCCGGTTCATTCGTGCCGCTGCAATTACGTACCGACTCGACCCTTCACGGATCTTCGCGTTTGGCTACTCCAATGGCGCCAACGTCGCCTCGACGGTCATGCTGGTCGAGCCGGGCGTAATCCAGGGATCGATTCTGTTTCGTCCAATGGTTGTATATGAGCCACCCGATAAGGCCGACCTGAGCGGCTCCTCAATCTTCATTTCCGCTGGCAGGCTGGATCCGATCGTTCCAGCAGATAGTGTCGAACAGCTGGCAGAAATCTTTCGCTCAGGCAATGCGGACGTGACGCTTAAGTGGCAGATCTCGGGTCACAGCCTCGTCCCCAGTGAGGTTCGTGAGGCCGCCGACTGGTTCGCCCTACAACGAGCGAGAGTATGAGCTACTTTCAACATCATGACTGAGTCGACCGACACCGCGACGGCTCCGCGTTCAGCGTCCTCTTCTTCAGCTTCATCAGCTGGCCAGTCGCTCGAAGAACTTTGCATCAACGCAATCCGCGTCCTCGCGATGGACGCAGTACAAAAAGCGGATTCGGGCCATCCGGGCACGCCGATGGCGCTCGCACCTCTCGCCTATGTGCTCTGGACTCAGCACCTGCGTTACAACCCGCAGGACCCACATTGGATGAACCGCGATCGCTTCGTCTTGTCGGCCGGCCACGCGTCGATGCTTCAGTACAGTGTGCTTTATCTCACCGGCTATGATCTCTCAATCGACGACGTCAAGCAGTTCCGTCAGTGGGAGAGCAAGACGCCTGGCCATCCCGAGTACGGCTACACCCCGGGTGTAGAAACCACGACCGGTCCACTCGGCCAGGGCATCGGCAACTCTGTCGGGCTGGCTGTTGCTGAAGCTCACATGGCAGCGGTGTTCAACCGCGATCAGAAGATCATCGACCACCACACCTACTTCATCGCCAGCGATGGTGACATGATGGAAGGTGTGTCGCACGAAGCGGCTTCGTTCGCCGGTCACGCGAAGTTGGGTAAACTGATTGGCTTCTACGACGACAACCACATCACTATCGAGGGCGATACCGCTCTCACCTTCAGCGACGATACCGGGCTTCGCTTCGAGGCGTACGGCTGGCATATCCAGCACGTCGCCGACATTAACGATCTCGCAACTCTCAA
>Ga0136846_1226896_pt1 | contig 12882 bp, 12 predicted proteins | sample HopSoiMetagenom2_FD_96841 | JGI IMG/M metagenome (GOLD analysis project Ga0136846, IMG submission 96841) | Grasslands soil microbial communities from Hopland, California, USA - 2 Assembly 2016 (version 4) | ecosystem: Environmental > Terrestrial > Soil > Grasslands | place: USA: Hopland...
CTGGAACAGGAACCTGCCAACGAAGAAGCGTTGTACAAGATCTGTTTCTGGACCGATTTTACCGGGCGTAATGAAGAAAGCATCACGTTGCATCAGCAGATCATTGAAGAGAACCCATACAGCGAACTGGCCTGGTTTAACCTGGCAGCCGCCTTCCAGGGATTAAAACTCTACGAAAAGGCCATCGATGCCTATAAGTACGCGGTTGCCATCGACGAAAAGTTCGATTATGCCTACCGCAACATGGGCGATGCCTTTATCCGGTTACGTAAATACAAAGACGCCATTGAAGTACTGGAGAAGGTGTTGGAGCTGTCGCGGCCCGAAGATGTGATATACGAAGCCATAGGTCACTGTTACGACCGGATGAAGAATTTTGCGCAGGCAAGGTTCTATTACCGTAAGGCATCGCATTTGAACCAGGGCGATAGTAAGCTGTATTACAAAATAGCCTGCACCTACATCAACGAAGGGCAGTGGTCAATGGCCGTAAAACAGCTGGAGAGCGCCATGCAGATCCATCGGCTGCAACCGGAGTACAACCTGGCCATGGGCGAGTGTAAAATGCAGCTGGGCGATTATAAAGAAGCTATTCAATATTTTTCTAATGTGGTTCGGCAACGGCCACGCAATATCTCAAGCTGGGAAGCGCTTATCCGCTGTTTATACCAGGGCGAATTTTATGAAGAAGCCCTTGAACAGGCAAAAGCCGCTTTAAAGATCACCGAGTCGAAACCCATATTCATCTACTACCTCAGCGCCATTTACCTGGCATTGGGTAAAACCAAGGAAGCCCTGTTGCAACTGGAAGCAGCGCTTACGGCATCACCTAAATTGCTGAAGAAGCTGATACACCTTAACCCCGCTATCTTGCGGCATCCACTGGTTATTGATGTAATAGCCCATTCCAAAAAAAGAAATTAATAAACAATACGACCTCAGGTGGGTCACTCTTTCAGAGTGGCTCACCTGAGGTTTTGATGCCAGGGTAAGCCGTCCGCCAGCCGGCGGACGACCCACCTGACAGGTCTGTTTATTAGTCTACCCGGCTGGTTATTGCATAAAGCCCGGGTTTTAATTTGCTTTTAACAGTCTTGCCAATTGCTTTTCGCATATGAGCTGAAGCATATCACTTGTATGATGTTTTCCATTATTTTTGCGGCGGCTTTAAAAATTGTTGCACAAAAAAACTAGGAATGAATTTTAACCTCACACAGATCCCCGACAGGATTAAGAAACCACGCAACAGCGGTATTACCATGGTAATGGATAAAGGCCTGAGCATTCCCGAAGCACAAAATATGATGAGCGTGGGACACCCGCACATTGATATAGTTAAGCTCGGCTTTGGCACTTCATTCGTAACACCGAACCTGCGTGAAAAGATTGAAGTTTACAAATCGTATGACATTCCCGTTTATTTTGGCGGTACTTTGTTTGAGGCGTTCCTGATCCGTAACCAGTTCAATGATTACATCAGTGTTTGTAAAGAGTATGGTATTTCCTATATGGAAGTAAGTGATGGCTCTATCAATATTCCCCATGCAGAAAAATGCGGTTATATTGAAAAGCTGGCCAAACACGGCACCGTGCTTAGTGAAGTTGGAAGTAAAGATGCTGCTCATATTATTCCCCCTTATAAATGGATTGAGTTGATGAGCGCCGAGCTGAAGTCCGGTTCAACATACGTTATTGCCGAGGCCCGCGAAGCTGGTAACGTAGGTATATACCGTGGCTCTGGTGAAGTACGTGAAGGCCTGGTTCAGGAGATCCTTACACAAATTCCCGGTGAAAAGATCTTGTGGGAAGCGCCCCAGAAAGCACAACAGTTATACTTTATCGAGCTGCTGGGCTGCAACGTAAACCTGGGTAATATTGCCCCTACAGAAGTAATACCATTGGAAACAATGCGTATTGGGTTGCGTGGCGACACGTTCAATTTGTTCCTGAACGGAAACGGAGTGAAATAGGTTGAGTCGTTGACAAGTTGACGAGTTAACACGTTGACAAGTTGACAAGCGTGAACTGAAAGTAGCATTCGTGTAGAAAGTGGTAAGTTGATAGGGTTGATAAACTTGACGGGGTTAATAGAATTTGCGAATGAACAGGTTGAGGAGGCTTAAAAGCGAGGCCCGGATTTCGGGAACCCTTTCACGTTTCACGTTTGACGTTTCACGATCTTAAGTTCTCAAAAGCATCAATTAAAGGAGAATCCTCATGAAAAGGTATGGCTTGATTGGCTATCCGTTAAGCCATTCATTTTCTCAGAAATATTTTACAGAAAAGTTCCAGCGGGAAGGGATCACCGGTTGTGTGTATGATAATTTCCCGCTGGCTTCTATTGATGAGTTTGCCGCGCTTATCCAACAACAGGCCGATCTGCATGGCCTGAATGTTACCATTCCCTACAAAGAGAAAGTAATTCCCTTCCTGCACGCGCAAAGCGAAGTGGTTAAAACAATCGGCGCCTGTAACTGCATCAGAATTGAGAATGGTGAATTAACCGGTCATAATACCGATGTAGTGGGCTTTGAGGAATCATTAAGACCGCTGCTGCAACCCCATCATAAAAAAGCATTGGTGCTGGGCACCGGCGGCGCTGCCAAGGCCGTTCATTATGTGTTGAACAAGCTGGGAATTGATTTTTACGAAGTGTCGCGCACGCCCGGCACTGCCCGTCAGCTTTCTTATCAACAGGTAGATGAAGCGGTGATAAAAGAGCATGAGGTGATCATCAATACCAGTCCGCTGGGTATGTATCCCAACATTAATGAATGTCCGCCCTTGCCATACCAGGCACTTACTCCCAGGCATTATTTGTTCGATCTGGTGTACAATCCCGCCAAAACATTATTCTTGCAAAAAGGGGAGGAGCAGGGCGCTGCTATCAAGAATGGGCATGATATGCTGATTATACAGGCGGAAGTGAGTTGGAGGATTTGGAATAGTTGATCAGTTGACAAGTTAACAAGTTAACAAGTTAACCAGTTGACCAGGAAGAAGAAAGTTAGGAGAAATAAAGAGGAAAGTTGATAGGGTTAATATAGTTGATAGGGTTGATAAAGTGATCAGAGGGTAAAGTTAAAAGAGAATATTGCACTTTCGCGAGTCCTTTCACGTTTCACGTTTGACGTTTCACGACTGGCTACTGCCTTTCAACTTAATTGCCACTTCTTCCGGAATAGCCGCTACCTTTTTCTTCGCATAGTCATAACAAACCATACCTGTTTTAGCTACAGCTACTAATACTGTAGTATCACCGGAACGCTTTTCCAGCTTATAATACAGATCGAAAGCTATTTTGGAAATATCGCCTGCAGCTACGGAGGCAATCACTTCATCGCCGTAGAACAATTCGCTTTTGAATTCAATCCCTACATCGCTCATGATTACGCCTACACCGGCCAGGTCCAGTTCACCATAGCCTAACTGTTTCAGGTATTGCACCCGGGCTTCATGGATCATTGAAAGGATGGTATCATTACCCACATGTTTGCCATAGTTCAGGTCGGTAATGCGAACGGGTATAGTAGTAGAAAAAGTAAGCTGTTCGGGGAGTTCAACTTTAATTCTGGCCATGCTGGATGTGATTAATTACCTTTCTGATTTCTCATTCTTCATTTTCCTATTCATTCTCCATTAGCAGGTCCTTCAGCTCCAGGATATCGGAAAAACTGTTGGCTGTAGGAACAAACGAAGCCTGGGTCATGAATTTTTCTTTCCATTCACTGAAACGAACCTTCCACAGGCTGTTTTCCTGCATCATGAAATCGAAGTAATCCTGCGGTTCAGCTTCCTGGTTCAGGGTGCTGATGATGTGCAGGAATTTGGAAGAAATCCGGGTTTGCTCACCATTGGGGCTGGTCACATTGATGTAACAATTATCAGGAGAGGTAACCAGTTTTTTATCGAGGATAACCTGACCCTTGGCATCGCGGATAAGCGGCGCTTCCACGTCTGGGGAATTGGCATTGGTAAAATCAACTGCCTGCATGTCGTCTGTACCGGCATAGCTGGTAGCGATGGGCTGATAGTCGTAAAAAGCAGTACGACGGGCGCCATGGCGGTTATAGCGGTTGTTGAGCATATTGACGTCAGCAGAAGCCGTTAAAGCCGCAATAGGCTTTTGCGAAATAGCCTCGCCAATTTCGATATCAGCAGCGCGCGTTCTGTCTGGTGTGGTTACACTTTTACTATTGGCTGGAGCCGTGGTGGCTTTGCCGGCCACTTCAGGGGTATCGGTTGTATTGGCCTTATCTAAAAAGTACCAGGCGCCAACGGTTAACAAAACCATGGCGGCGGCAGCTATAATAGCTTTGCGAGAAGAATGCAGGGCAATTACCCGGCCTTCTTTTTTGACGGCAGGTTGTTGGGCTGATAAATAAGCGGCTATCTTTTCCCATACCGTAGCAGGAGGCGCTACGGAAATATTATTTAATTTATTTGCTACCAGTACTTCATCTGTTTCGTGCGAAGGGTTCAGTTCAGCTGCGATAGTCGACCATAAGCCCGCAGGAGGCGTAACCGACAGTTCTAACATTTTTTGAGCAACAGGAACATCCTCCGCATCAAATTCAGCATTCAGCCTGGCCGCAATTTCGGGCCATACGCCCGGTGGAGGCTGTACTTCCAGGTTATTCAGTATATGTTTGATCTTTGTTGCCATGGTTACCGGGTGTAGGATTTTTGCGTGTCGCTTAAATATTGAGCTATCTTCTTTTGTAAAACGGATTTGGCCCGCGCCAATTGTGATTTGCTGGTTCCTTCGCTGATCCCCATCATATCACCGATCTCTTTATGCGAATATCCTTCCACTACATACAGGTTGAAAACTGCTCTGTAGCCGGGAGATAATTCCTGAACAATCTTTATGATGTCTTTTTCTGCCAGATTTTCAAGAGCCGAAATGTCGGTATTTTCAATAGCGCCTTCTTCTTTTTCCGTAACCATCGACAGTTTGGTCGATTTTTTACGGAAATGTTCGATGGACGTATTCACAAATACCCGCCTGATCCAGCCTTCAAAGGAGCCTTCTGCCCTGAAATGGTGTAAGTTTCTGTAAACCTTTATAAAACCTTCCTGCAGCAGATCCTGCGCGTCTTCGACATTGCTGGCATATCGCAAGCAAACCGCATACATTTTAGGAGAAAAACGGAGATACAGTTCTTCCTGCAATCGCCGGTCTCCTGCTATGCATCCTCTTATTAAGTCGGATTCAGATATTGTATAGTTGCTTTTCTGCTCCAAAAAACTTTATCTAATATTAAAATTACTCCTATCGTGTTGTAATTACCTGATTTTGCAAAAATAATACAAGTTTATCAGCTGCTTTTTTGCGGTGGCTGAGCTCATTCTTTTCTGCCATGGTCATTTCGGCGAAGGTGCGATCGCTGCCGGTGGGTTTAAAAACCGGGTCGTAACCAAAACCACCTGCGCCGGATCGCTCCCGGGTAATTTCGCCTTCACAAACACCTTCAAAAAGCCATTCCTTTCCTTCCCAGATCAGGGAGATCACCGTGCGGAACCGGGCCTGGCGGTTTTCTGCATGGCCCAGTTTGGTCATCAGCTTTTCAATATTCTTGTCAAAAGCCTTGTCTTCCCCGGCATAGCGGGCGCTTTTTACGCCTGGTTCGCCGTTCAGCGCATCTACCTCCAGACCGGTATCTTCGCTGAAACAGCTCAGACCCGTTAACTGGTGAATGGTGCGCGATTTTTCGGAAGCATTGGCTTCCAGGGTATCGTGCGGTTCAGGAATGTCAATGTCTATGCCTGCCTGCTTTAATGGAATAACTTCCAGGTGCTGGCCAATGGCCGCCTGGATCTCTTCTACTTTATGCTGGTTATTGGTAGCGAATATTAGCTTCATATAATTAATCGTGAACGTCAATAATGTAAAGGCAGTGAGCAGTAGGCAGAGGTGAAAAGGCAGAAGGCATAGGGCAGAAGGCAAAACCGCGTCGCGGCAACCCTTATCAGCTTTCAACTTTATCAACTTCCTAAATGACTCATCCTAACCTTCTTCTTTCTCGTCAACTGGTCAACTGGTTAACTGGTCAACCTGCTCTCAAAGAAACATACGCTTCAAACAATCCCACAACTTCCTTTTCAATACCTTCGCCCCCTCCGTTTCCTGGTTCAGCTGGCTGAGCGGGGGAGTGAACAAATACGTAGTACCGGCGTAGGGTTGTTCCTTAAACGGTGGAAAACTAATAGGTAATTGAATATCACCCGGTTCTACCCCCAATAATAACAAAGATTTAGGTTGTAACTGCGTTTTCAGCCTGTCGATGGTAATAGGAGCATTGGCATAGTTCACAATGGCCACATCGGCCATGTTCAGCTTACAGGCGCCCAGCATTTTGGTCAGGAACTGCAGATCGGCTTCCGGCACATACACATCGTTGGGACAATTCACTACTACGGTGATCTGTTGTTTATTATTGCCCAGGGTTTTATATGCTTCCGGCTCTTCTTGTTTCACCGGTTGGGTTATTGTAACAGGTTCTGCTACCGGAAGCTTCCCGCCGGCCTCATCCAGTGGAGGGGGCGTATGGAGTTTCGTATTTGCCGTTTCCTGCCGGGGAAGGGTTCCTCCTTCAGGCTGTATCAACGAGTTACGATACAGATCGGCAATTACAAATCCCGGTAAATTTATATTAGTCAGGCTCATTTTTTAAAATACGTTCTTTATCAAAGATATAGCTGTCTAGCGGATTAGTAGGTTTAACGAACGATTGTTAGTAATTTATTTGACAGCCCGAAACTTTATTTGTTTATTTGCGGCTCAAAAATACTGATTATGGTAGAAGCTTATAGTATCCCGGTTACAAAAATTGAGCGTAGCCGGTTACAGGGCGTTACGCTCGAAAACATTCCTTTTGGAAGAACATTTACCGATCACATGCTGGAGGCGGATTTTGAAAACGGCGAATGGAAGAACGTGGAGATCAAGCCGTACCAGCCGTTGGTGGTAAGCCCGTCATTGGCGGCCATTCATTACGGCCAGTCTATATTCGAAGGCATTAAAGCCTATAAGAACGAAGCCGGGGAAGCTTACATATTCAGACCTTACGATAATTTTAAACGGTTCAATTTTTCAGCCGCCCGCATGGAAATGCCCGAGGTGCCTGAAGAGATCTTTATAGAAGGCATGCGCAAGCTTGTAGAAATGGATAAGAACTGGATCCCGGCGCTGAAAGACCATAGCCTGTATATTCGTCCATTCATGTTCTCAGCCGATGAAATGATCGGCGTACGGCCTTCGGAAACCTATAAATTCATGATCATCCTGGCGCCTACCGGTCCGTATTACAGCGCGCCCATGCGGATATATGTTGAAGAAAAGTATACCCGGGCCGCACCCGGTGGGGTAGGGCAGGCCAAGGCGGCCGGTAACTATGGTTCCAGCATGTATGTAACCGCTCAGGCAAAGAAAAAAGGGTACGACCAGGTTTTATGGACAGACGTTTATGAGCACAAATATGTGCAGGAGATAGGCACCATGAATGTGTTCTTTGTAATTGGTAATAAGGCATATACGCCCGATCTGAGCTCCGGCACCATCCTGGCCGGCGTTACGCGCGACAGCGTAATGACCATCCTGGAAGAAATGGGCCTGAAAGTGGAAGAACAACCCATTTCTGTAGATATGCTTATGGATGCGTACCAGGCCGGAGAGCTGCGCGAGGTGTTTGGCACCGGTACGGCCGCCACGGTTTCACTGATCCGCGAGCTGCGATATAAAGATTTTGTCATGTCTTTCGATACCACCAAATGGACAGTTACCCCGGAAATTAAAAGCCGCCTGGATAACATTCGCGAAGGCCGGGTTGCCGATAATCACGGGTGGATGTTCAAAGTCTGAGGTATTTTACGAGGGAAAAACGCTGTTTTTCAACTTATTTTGCACACTTTAGGCACATAAGCAGGATTGTCCTGAAAATTGGACTCAATTTTTTTGGTTATAAAATTAATCCGCTTACCTTTGCCGTCCCAAAATCAAAAGGTTAAGAATGCCTACTATACAACAATTGGTAAGAAAAGGAAGAGAAATCATCAAGGCTAAAAGCAAGTCAAGAGCATTAGACTCCTGTCCCTTCCGTCGTGGTGTGTGCACCCGTGTTTATACAACCACTCCTAAAAAGCCTAACTCGGCTTTGCGTAAAGTGGCCAAAGTGCGTTTAACAAACAAAGTAGAGGTTATCGCCTACATTCCAGGTGAAGGACACAACCTGCAGGAGCACTCAATCGTGCTGGTGCGCGGTGGTCGTGTAAAGGATTTGCCAGGTGTACGTTACCATATCGTACGCGGTAGCCTTGATACTGCCGGTGTTAAAGACCGTAAACAAAGCCGTTCCAAATACGGAACTAAAAAGGAAAAGGCTAAAAAATAATTTAGACAGCTCTACAAATTTTTATAAATGAGGAAGACAAAAGTCAAAAAGATTCCCTTAGCGCCTGATGCCAGGTACAATGATTTGATGGTAACTCGTTTTATCAACAACCTCATGTGGGAAGGTAAAAAGAATACAGCTTTCAATATATTCTATACTGCATTGGACCGTGTTGCTAAAACAACCGGTGAAAATGGGTATGAAGTATGGAAAAAAGCACTGAGCAACGTTACGCCTGCTGTAGAAGTACGCAGCCGTAGAATTGGTGGTGCCACATTCCAGATCCCAGCCGAAGTTCGTGTTGATAGAAAGGTTTCTCTCAGCATGAAGTGGTTGATCCGCTATAGCCGCGAAAGAAACGGTCGTAGCATGGCTGAAAAACTGGCTAACGAGATCGTTGCTGCCAGCAAAGGTGAAGGCGGTGCTTTCAAAAAGAAAGAAGATACTCACCGTATGGCTGAAGCCAACAAGGCTTTTGCTCACTTCCGCGTATAACACGTTAAGTATATCTTACCATATATACCCACCAGTTTCCTGGTGGGTTTTTTTGCGTTGTCTGAACTGGGATGTGTAGGATGAGTGGGATTTATGGGATGGTACCTGAATGGTAGCATAATGGTATCGGAATGGCCTGGGTATTGTCTGAGGATGCTCTGGAGACTGTACTGGAACCCTAGTCCATATGACCACTCTTAGACAACTCTCTGACCACTCTTAGACAACTCCCTGAGCATTCCGCTACTGCACCATCACCTTGCCGGTAAATTCCTTCTTCCCATTCTTCTTTATTATCACAAAATAAACACCGCTTTTAAGTCCGTACAGGGGGATCGTTTCAACCGTTTGCTGCATCCGGTATTGTAATACCTGTTGCCCCAGTGTGTTGTACAGTAACAAATAGGTGTTTTGAGGCTCTTCCCGGGTAAGCACCGATAAGTAACCTGTTGCTTTTACCGGGTTAGGGAAAATAAGATAGCGGGTAGTGAGGAAGTAATAGATGCTTTGGGGATTACTGTATATCACCATCCCATTGTTGAGCTCTATTTTAACCCTGTAGGTATTTACACCGTCTGTCAGGTTCTTGTCGGCCCATTCAAAATAAAGTGTTGTTCCTGGTTGAAAACTTTGCAAAGGTTCATACCCGCTCCTGGTAAGCTTCTCAAACGTTATACGCTGAACATTCAGGGTAGTGCCGATCTCGGCCATCAGCTCACCGGTATTTCCATTATCGAGGTCAACCAAAAAATTCTTCAGGTAACAGTCAACCCCCTGCATTTGATAGTTGATGGTGTACGCCTTCAGGCCGGGACGATCGGGGGTGACCATCGGTGCAACGGTGTACCACAAAAAATTACCCGGCTGGCGAATGATGATGCTGGTATCGGAAGAAGTGGTAACAGGCTCCAGGTACTTTTGTCCCAGGCGAAATACCCGGTAGCTATTGATGCCGGGGATGCGGTCCCAGAACAGCATGGCAGAATCGGGACAATTAAATCCTACATGAATGGGTAATACCGGCGAAATGGTGAACGTATCGGATGTAAACACCTGTCCATTGATGGTCATTCGTAACAGGGCAATGCTGCAGGTATCGGGTACATGCCAGTAGCTACTGCCTTGAGACAGGACCGTGGAATTATCTATGGTTTGCCAGCTGGCGCCTTTGTTAAGACTGTATTCCAGCGAGCCGGTATTGGTATTGAAAGTTGATGACCAGCGCAACAGGTTGTCTATACCACTTTGGGCATAATCCACAGCTGTAGGAAATTGCCATTGAAACTGATCGGCTGCATCGGTTTGCCAGGCAATGGAGAAGGGCTGATTACCACCGGAAGTAATAGAGGAACCCCTGACCCGGATGGTATAGGTGCCGGAAATGGGGTTGTCGATCGTGATCAGCTCAACCGTATTCAGGTTATCTTTTTTTCGCACGGCTGGTTTTAACAGGGAGTCGATGATAGGGGCCGGGCTGAGCACCCAGGGTTGCCAAACCTGCAGGTTATTATCAACCAGCTCCAGGTCCAGGTCGTTCACCAATGCTTTGGAGGCGTTGGCGGTGGCAGCCGGGTCCATCCAGCACAGGGTGACCTTTACCTGCCTTGTATTGGCAGGCACGTTTATGGTAAAGGTTTGTGAAGCGCCTTGCGCCGCGGAACCGGAAAAGTATTGTTCCTTCACCAACTCCTGCAGGGCCTGGTAAGCGTTCAGGCTACCATAACCCGACTGATAATCGGGTCCTTTTGTACCCCGGTCATCGGCGCTATTTATTAAAACTGCTTTTACCAGCGAGGCGGGTGGGAGGGCGCCGCCATGTTTTTCCCTGTAATACTGCTGAAGCAAAAGCACGGTGCCTGAGGTATGGGCGGCTGCGCCGGATGTTCCATCTTCACCAAATGCAATCAGTTCGGGTTTTATCCGTCCATCATAAGCCGGCCCGCGGGAACTGAGAAAGGCCACGTTCCCAAACGAATCGGTAGCACCCACCGTTATAATGTTCTTGGCCATTTTAAAACTGCCGGTAAGGTTGGCCATGTTGTTGATGCCTGCGTATGGACCATTGCTAACGAGATTACCTGAATTACCTGATGAAAAAACATGCAGCAGTCCGGGATTATTAATAATACTGGCGTCGTAGGCGGCCGCATCGGCCCCATAATAATTTTCAATACCGGTTCCATAAGAATGGTTCTGTACCGAAATGCCGTATTGTTTATACACATTATCGGCATCGGGTAACAGGCTGGAGAAGTTCGAGGAGATGAGGGAGGCGGCTGACGCAACTCCGTTGCCGGTATAAAAAGAGTTTTCTCCGCCTGCAATGATGGTACACATGTACGAAGCATGTGAGGTAATGAGGTTAGCCGAGAGTGGGGTAGAAATATACCGCGCTTTATAATCGATGTCGGTAGTATCGGGTTTGTTTTCTTTTACCGATGCCACCATATTGGCGCCGGTTAACAGGGGGTACTGGCTATGCACCAGGTTGATGGTGTTAAGGCTGTTATCGAAGGTGCCTACCGCCAGTTCTTCATGCGGAATACGGGGTACATCCACAAACCTGACAAAGGGTTGGTTCAACACAAATGAATCGAGGAGGGGGCCACTGGCTGAAACCACCAGCAGGCCACCAGCTTGTTCCTGGAGAATTTGAACAGGTAACTGTTTTGTACGAAAGTAGTTTTTGGCAGAATCGATGTTGGATGTAACAATCCAGAACACCTGTTCTTTTTTATCGGTGAACAACCGCCTGTTGTTTTGTAAAACAGGCGATAGTTTGCGGTTGACCGGAACTATAGCACGTTGCGCCTGTACTATCAGTACGGTGAATGAAAGGATAAGCAGCAGAAGCCCGGTTCGTTTCATGATACAATCTACAAAATTTGTGAATGATGGCGCCACACGGATCAATAATTTCGCCTAACCCTCCTGGACATACTAAATTTGACTGAAAACAATTTTTTAATAAGCTGTCTAAACGCCAATGATTTATAAATAAAAGTGCTTCTTCTGCAACGGCGTTGCTTAAATTACCTGAAAGTTATGTTATGAAATTTATTAAATTGAAGGAACCATCAATTTGTAAACTATTTAAACAAAACACTTATGAGAAAAATTTTTCAGGGGGCTGTGGTATTCACAGCCTGTGTTGTATTATTCTCCTGCCGAAAAAATGCTGCCAGTGAACAAACAGCCGCTCCCTCCGATGAAGCCCTGAGTAAAATTTATGCACTTGGATTTAGTAATAAAAATGTATCCCTGGATGAGGATGGGAATTATATAGTGGAAGGGGATATTGCGTTAAGCGAAGCCGATCTGAAAGCCGTGCCTGATATGCAGTTTTTACGGATAGGCAGTGCTGAACAGTATCGTACCTATAATCTGGTGACCCGCCTGCCGCGCGTTATTACGGTTAGCATGGATCCAAAAATGCCTTCCTCTTATATAGCTGCCCTGGATGAGGCGCTTGGCCGTTACAATGCCGAAAAGCTGTTGATCACCTTTCAGCGGGTATCTTCAGGTGGCAATATTGCTATAGTAAAAGGGAATGGGAGTTACCTTGCCTCTTCAGGTTTCCCTACCAGTACCGGCAATCCTTACAACCAGGTAAAGGTGAATACAAGGGCTATCGGCAATCAGCCACAGGCTACGGTAGCCTCCATACTGGCGCATGAAATAGGGCATTGCATAGGATTCCGTCATACCGATTATATGGACCGCTCGTACAGTTGTGGCGGCCAGACAGTAAATGAAGGCGCTTCTACCATAGGAGCGGTATTTATCCCGGGCACCAATCCCAATCCGGATCCCAACTCATTTATGTTGTCGTGCATTGGTTCCGGCGAGGACAGGCCGTTCAATGCGAATGATAAAACGGCTTTAGCTTATTTGTATTAAGGCAGAAGGCAGAAGGCAGAAGACAGAAGCGAGAAGGCATAAAGTATTAGTCAGAAGACAGGCGAGATAATCATGTGGAACCGAAACTTAAAGC
>Ga0136846_1227611_pt1 | contig 12881 bp, 11 predicted proteins | sample HopSoiMetagenom2_FD_96841 | JGI IMG/M metagenome (GOLD analysis project Ga0136846, IMG submission 96841) | Grasslands soil microbial communities from Hopland, California, USA - 2 Assembly 2016 (version 4) | ecosystem: Environmental > Terrestrial > Soil > Grasslands | place: USA: Hopland...
ATCGGCTGCTGGATCCGCGGCCGTGCCGTTCCAGCCTCGGTAGCGGTAGCGCATGAGCCCGATAGCAGCCTTCGGTGCGGCCGAACGCGCGGCCACGGCGAAGGGCCACATGCGGAGCAGCGCAGGCCGCCACAAGTGCGGGTCCGCACGCGAGTGTTCCATCCCGCCGTGCGCCAGCAGCACGAGGTCGGTCGCCCCGGACGGGTGCCGGACCAGGTCGACACCCGGACACTTCACAGCTGGCCGTAGAGCTCGGCCGGATCCCGGCGGATGGCCATCATGCGGCCCGGCTGGGTCTCGGCGAAGCCGTACGAACGGTAGAGCTCGTGAGCGTCGGCTGTCGCCAGCAGGATCTGGCGCAGGCCCTTCAGGTCCGGGTGCTCCAGCAGTGTGGATACGACGAAGCGACCGAGGCCGTGCCCGCGATGCGACTCCACCACGAAGACGTCAGCCAGCCACGCGAACGTGGCCCGGTCCGTCACCATCCGGGCGAACGCGACCATCGCGCCGTCGTCGGCGTACACCCCGAGGTTCAGCGACCCCGCGACGGCGCGCTCCACCACCTCGCGGGGGATGCCGGCCGCCCAGTACGACGTACGCAGGAAGCTGTGCACCACGTCGACATCGATCCGCGCCACATCGTCATCGGCCTCGAAGCCGTTCGTCCCGGTCCACCTCATGCGTTGAGCACCTCCGTGATCGGCATCGACGAGTCAGCCGGCAGGTCCAGCGGCGACGGCGCCTTGCCGGCCCGGACGAGCTCCGAGCCCAGCGCGGCGACCATCGCACCGTTGTCCGTACACAATCCCGGTCGCGGCACCCGGACGGCGATCCCGGCCGCGGCACACCGTTCTTCGGCCATCGCGCGCAGCCGAGAGTTCGCCGCGACGCCGCCGCCGATCAGCAGGTGCTCGAAGCCACGGTCCTTGCACGCATCGATCGCCTTGCGGGTCAGTACGTCGCAGACCGCTTCCTGGAAGGCGGCCGCGACATGGTTCACCGGCACGTCCTCACCGTCACGCCGCCGAGCCTCGACCCAGCGCGCCACCGCGGTCTTCAACCCGGAGAACGAGAAGTCGAACCGGTGCCGTTCCAGATCCCGCTGCGACGTCAGGCCCCGCGGGAACGTCACGTACAACCGGTCGCCGCCGTCGCGCGCCGCCTTGTCGATCCACGGACCGCCCGGGAACGGCAGTCCCAGCACCCGCGCGACCTTGTCGAACGCCTCGCCCGCCGCGTCGTCGATGGTGCTGCCCATCGGTTCGACGCCGTCGGTGATGTCCTCGACCGCGAGCAGCGACGAGTGCCCACCGGACACCAGCATCGCGACACAGCCCTTCGGCAGGTCACCGTGCTCCAGGGTGTCGACCGCGACATGTGCCGCCAGGTGGTTGACGCCGTAGATCGGCTTGTCGAGCGACAGCGCCAGGCCCTTGGCCGCGGCGACGCCGACCAGCAGTGCGCCGGCCAGACCCGGTCCGCTGGTGACCGCGACGGCGTCGACGTCGGTCGGCTTGATGCCCGCCTTCTCGCAGGCCCGCCGGATCGTCGGCACCATCGCCTCGAGGTGCGCCCGGCTGGCCACCTCCGGTACGACGCCGCCGAAGCGCGCGTGCTCCTCGACACTGGACGCGATCGCATCGGCGAGCAGCGTCTGCCCGCGCACGATCCCGACACCGGTCTCGTCGCACGAAGTCTCGATCCCCAGGATCAGGGGCTCACCGTTCACTGTTCCTCCCGCCACCGCATGATCACCGCATCCTCACCGGCGCCGTAGTACCCGCGGCGCCGGCTGATCTGTTCGAATCCGAAAGCCCGGTAGAGCCCGATCGCCGATTCGTTGCTCGCAGCAACTTCCAGCAGTACCGTCCGGCCGGCGCACCGGGCCAGCGCCGCCGTCATCAGGTGCCCGCCGATCCCGGTCCGCCGCTCCGCCGGGCGCACTGCGATCCGCAGCACCTCGACCACGTCCACTTCGACCGGCGGCAGCAGGAGTACGACGTACCCGACCACCAAGCCCTCCCCCGCGACCAGGATCACCCGGTCGGCGGACAACCGCTCGAACTCGTCGGTCCAGGCGACCGTACTCCACGCGGTCGGCCCGAAGCACAGCTCGTCCAGCGCGACCAACGCCGGCAGGTCGTCCGGGCCGGCCGCCCGAATGGCAGGTCTCACTGGGGCAGCACGCTCTTGGGGCCGCCGGACAGCGTCACGTCCGGCCGGCGCAGGTACAGCGGCTCCGGCGGTACGACGTCCAGCGTCCCGTTTGCCACGCCCGTGGCCAGCACCTCGGCCGACGGGTACTCGATCACGTCGCCGGCCGGTAGTCCGAGCGTCTCGCCGTACAGGACGGCGCCTCGGCCGATCACCGGCAGGCCGGCGAGCACATGGGCGACGTCGGCCGGCTTGTCCACCGCCGGACCCTCCAGCCGACGACGGCTCCCGTCCGCGGCCGGACCGTCGTACAAGGCCCAGTAGATCTCTTTGCGCCGTGCGTCGGTGGCGACTGCCACCGGCAGCGACAGCGAGGCCTGGTGGGCGAGGATGTCCAGGCTGCACACGCCGGACACCTCGATGCCGAGTACGTCAGCCATCGTCCGTGCGGTCACCAGCCCGACCCGCAGTCCGGTGAACGGACCGGGGCCGACTCCGACGGCGATCCCGGTCAGGTCGCGCGCCGTGATCCCGGCCTTCTCCAGCGCAGCGGCGATCGCGGGGGCGAGCAGCTCCCCGTGGCGCAGCGCGTCCACGGTCGTCGACGACGCGACGATCTCGCCGGCCGGCGTGGCCAGCGCGACCGTGACGGCCGCGCTCGAGGTGTCGAAAGCAAGCAACATGTCAGTTCTTCTCCAGTACGGACACCCGGACGCCGGACGCCGCCCAGCGCGGACCCACGGGCGAGATCCGCAGCCCCCGAGTCTCGTCGGTGTCGTCGTCGCCACGGGTCACCACGATGTCCAGCCGATCCGGCGCCAGTGCCTCGGCCAGCCCATGACCCCACTCGACCACCGTGACCGCGTCCTCCAGGCTGGCGTCCAGGTCGAGGTCGTCCAGCTCGGCGAACCCGCCCAGCCGGTAGGCGTCCACGTGCACCAACGCCGGACCCCCGGCCAGCGATGGATGCACCCGCGAGATCACGAACGTCGGCGACGTGATCGCACCCCGCACCTTCAGCCCGGCACCGAGCCCCTGCGTGAAGGTCGTCTTTCCCGCGCCGAGGTCACCGGACAGCACGAGCACGTCGCCCGCGCGCAGCTGACCGGCCAGCTCCTCACCGATCGCCTGCATGTCCTCCGCAGTAGGCACGGTCAGCTCGATCGGCATCGCTTTCGCGTAGGTCAGGTTGTGCGCCTGCTGGTCGACAACGGAGTACCCGCGGCGCCGCCAGAACTCCACGGTGTCCGGCAGCTCGACCCGGGCGATGAGGTTCACCCGGTTCAGTCCTCGACGTACGGCGACCTGCTCGGCGCACCCCACCATCGCCGAGGCGACGCCCCGGCCCTGGTACCGAGGGTCCACCGAGACCCGGCGCAGGTTGAGGACGTCGCCGGCCTGCTCGAACAGCACCGCGCCGGCCGGGGCGCCGTCGATCAGGACGAGCAGTCCGCCGTGCTCGGCGACCGCCGCCGCGACGGTCTCCGCGTTCTCGGAGAGCGCGGTCGACGGCGGGTCCAGAGCGCGCCGCGCGGTGAAGGCGTGATGGATCACCGCCACGATCTGGTTCACATGGTCGGCGGTGGCGTCCACGACGTGCAGGTCGGTCATACAGTCATCTCGGAGTCATCTCGAAGGTCATCTCGAAGGGTCATCTCAACGGGTCGTCGGGAAGGTCACGTGGCGGTCAGGTGGCGGTCAGCGACTGTTCGGCTCGCTCGATCATGCCAAGCAGCGCCGCGGTGAACTCACGGTGGTGCTCGATCAGGCCCAGATGGCCGCAGTTCGGCACCTCGACCAGTTCGGCGCCGGGCACCCGCCGGACGATCTCCTCGGCATGCGCGAACGGGGTCAGATGGTCCTTGTCGCCGCCGATCACCACGCACTCCACCTTCTGCAACGGCTCCAGGGCCTCGAACTTGTCGTGCATGGCGAAGATCGGGTAGAAGTCCGCGATCACCTCGATCGGCGTGGCCGCGATCATCTCGTTGACGAACTCGGTGAACGCCGGTGGCACCTCGGAGCCGAACGAGTACTTCCGGGTCAGCAGGAAGCTGATGTCGGTGCCTGCCTTGCGGCCGCGCTCGACCACGTCCGGGATCCGGGCGAGCACGGACACGGTCGGTGTCGCCAGCGCCCGGGCGAGCATGCCGATCCGGCCGGGGAAGATGATCGGCACCTGGTCCAGCCGGCCGGCGCTGGTCGAGCACAGGCCGACGCCGATCACCCGGTCGCCGAAGAGCTCCGGGTGCTGCTCGGCCAGCGCCATGATCGTCATGCCGCCCATCGAGTGACCGATCAGGATGACCGGACCGGTCGGCGCGAACTGCTCGAGGATCCCGTAGAGGTCCTGGCCGAGCTGCTCGATGCTGACGCCTTCCTTCGGCGACCGGCCGGAGCGGCCGTGCGAGCGCTGGTCGTAGAAGACCATCGTCCCGATCCCGGCCAGGTCCCGGCGTTCGAAGTGCCAGGCGTCCATGTTCAGCCCGTAGCCGTGGACGAAGATCACGGTCAGGTCCTCGGGCGGCAGCGGCAGTCTGCGCCCGAAGCGGCGCCTGGGCGGATCGGGTCGTCGCGACCGCTTCAGCTCGTCGACCTCGACGTACAGCTCGACGCCGTCGTCAGCGGTGAAGATGTGTGGCGTACCGCGCAGCGACCCGAACGGCTCGGCCTCCAGCTGCTTGCGCTGGCCCGAGCGCCGGCCGATGACCTGGCGTTCGACCGCGATCCCGGCCGCCGCGCCGGCAGCCAGCACGCCGACCGCGGCCCCGATCAGACCGGCGGTCCGCCCTGCTCTGGACACTGCCGGTCTACCTTTCGCTGTCGACGTACCTGCGTGGGATCCGAGCGCCCAGGCGGGTGACGATCTCGTAGTTGATGGTTCCGGCCGCGTCGGCCCAGTCGTCGGCCGTCGGCTCGCCGGACGTCCCCGGACCGAACAGTACGACCTCGTCCCCGGCGGCGGCCTGGTCGTCCTCGAGGTTGACCACGCACTGGTCCATGCAGATCCGGCCGACGATGGTACGCCGGCCGCCGCCGGACTGGACCGGGCCGCCGTTGGACGCGTGCCGCGGCAGCCCGTCGCCGTACCCGAGCGGGACCAGCCCGAGCGTCGACGGCCGCGGCGCGGTCCAGGTCAGGCCGTACGAGACGCCGGCGCCGGCCGGCACCCGCTTCACCATCGCCAGCCGGGCCCGCAACGTCATGGCGGGCTTGAGACCGAGCTCGGCCGAGGACAACGTGTGCCCGAACGGCGACAGGCCGTACGTCGCGACGCCCGGACGGACCAGGTTGAAGTGCGTCCCGGGCAGCGCCAGGGTCGCGCCGGAGTTGGCCAGGTGCTTGAACTCCGCATCGATGCCGAACGACTCGGCGACCTCGATCGCTTCGGTGAAGGTCGCCAGCTGCGACTCGTTCGCCGGGCTCTTCGGCTCGTCCGAGGACGCCAGGTGCGACCAGACGCCCTTGATCTCGATCCGTCCGGTCGCCTGCTCCCGGACGGCGGCGCGGATCAACGCCGGCCACTCCTCCGGTACGGCGCCGCCGCGCGACATCCCGGTGTCGATCTTCAGGTGCACCCGAGCCGGGCGGTCCGTCACGCCCGCGGCCAGTTCGTCGATCTCCCAGGGCGCGCCCGCGGACAGGTCGATCCCGGCCGCGATCGCGTCCGCCAGCGGCTCACCGGGTGTGGTCAGCCAGCAGAAGATCGGTCCGGTGTCCCCGGCGTCGCGCAGCGCCAGCGCCTCCTCGAGGACGGCCGCGCCGATCCAGCCGGCACCGGCCTCACGGGCGGCCCGGGCGACCGGGATCATCCCGTGCCCGTACCCATCGGCCTTGACCACGGTCATCACCTGCGCACCTTCGGCGCGGGCCCGCAGCGTGGTCACGTTGTGGCGAATCGCGGCCAGGTCGACGACCGCCTCGGCGCGCACCGGGCGGCCTCCACTGGGTGACTGGAGAGTAGACATGGTCCCTCCAGTGTCTCAGGCTGCGTCGATCAGGGCCGCGAGGGCCGCCATGTCGTGGACGACCGCATCCGCATCGGAAAGTTTGGCCGGGTCCGTCATCCCGGCGTACCCGAACACCTTCATACCGGCGGCCACCGCCGCCGCGACGCCGAGCGGGCTGTCCTCGATCACCAGGCAGTTGGCCGGTTTCGCGCCCATCGCGTTGGCCGCGTGCAGGAAGAGATCGGGGGCAGGTTTGCCATGGGCAACATCCTCGGCGCTGAAGATCCGGCCCTCGAACCGGTCCAGGAAGCCGACCGCGGTCAACGCCGTACGGATCCGCCGGTGGGTGCCGGAGGAAGCGAGGCAGTAGGCGATGCCGCGGGCGTCCAGGTGATCGAGCACGGCCTCGACGCCTTCGATCGCCTGCAGGTGCGCGAACCCGTCGAACAGCCGCTGGTGGTACCGATCCTCCAGATCGGCCGGCAACGGCCGCCCGAGCCGCGCCTCGGCCTTGCTCCGCATGGACGCCATCGAGCCGCCCATGAAGTCGCGCACGGTCTCCTCGAAGCTGTACGGCAACCCGGCCTCGGTGAGCAGTTCGGCCAGGATCGTGTTGGCCAGCCGCTCCGAGTCCACCAGCACGCCGTCGTTGTCGAAGATCACCAGTTCGATCACGTCGCAACCCTATGCGGCCACCGCGAGAACGCGGTGGCCGCAGGGTTCACGAGAGCGAGCTTCGAGGGGTCAGTTCTCCTGGATGGAGAAGTCGGTGAAGTTGAAGCGCTGCTTGGTGTTGCCGGTGGAGACGACCTCGACACCGAAGTCGACCTGCCAGGTGGTGGCCTTCGGGGCCCAGCCACGAGACGACATGTCGTTGAAGAAGCTCGCCAACGGCATCGTGCCGGACTTCTGCGCCACCTGGGACACGTAGGCGGTGTAGCCGTTCTCGTGCCAGACGTCGTAGGTGAAGCCGCCGAAGGTCACGGTGCCCACCTTGTTGCCGGCCGGGACCTGGCCCTTGTTGTCGGTCCAGATCATCAGCTCGTTGTTCAGCCCGTCGCCGATCCACGCGTCGAAGGCGACGTTGTAGATGCAGGCCGGGCAGTTGGCGGGCGTGCTCGCCGCGAACTTGGCCGACTGGATCTTCGACAGCGGTACGTCGTTGTAGTCCTTGTGCACGTTCGGGTACGCCTGGACGCCCTTGTCACCCGGTAGCGGCTGGGTGACGTCGAGGAACCAGTTGTTGTAGTTGCAGGCGCTCAGCGTGTACGTACCGTTGTCGTTGTTCCACATGTTGTTGTGGACGTAGTACGCGCCGAAGGACCGGCCGTCACCGGAGTTGTTCGTCGAGGTGGTGACGAACGACGGGTTGGTGCAGGTCTGGGTCGGGCTGCTGGTCGAGGCCGGCGGCGTCGTCGTGCTCGGGGGCGTGGACGCCGGGGTTGACGCCGGAGTGGACGCCGGGGTCGACGCCGGCGGCTTGGTCGGGCTGGTGCTGGTCTGCGTCGGCGTCGGAGTGGGGGTCTCGGACGCCGGCGGCTTGGTCGGTGTCGTCGAGGTGGACGGCGCCGGGGTCGTCGGCTGCGCGGGGGCGGCCGTGAAGTCGTAGTGGACGGTGTAGGTCAGCTTGGTGCCGGCGCGGTACTTGGTGCCGTCGTACCGCAGCGCGCGCAGCCGGTAACTCTGGTCGGTGGTGCGGCTCGGGTCGACCGACACCAGCGCCGGGCCGGACGCGGTCGCGGTGATCGCGACCGGCTTCTGACCGAAGCCGTGCAGCACCGTGCAACCGGAGGAGTCGTCCAGGACACAGGTCTCGACGCGGCCGACGCTCGGAAGGGCGGATACCGTGCTGTCCGCGGCGTTCGCGGTCGCGACCGGGGAATCCTTGGACGCCTGGACGGCGATCGGGACGCCGACAAGGGCGCCGACGGCAAGGAAGACCGCGGGGACGATCACGCGACTCCGGGCAGTTCGGGTGGGGGGCATGCGAAAAGTTCCTTCGTGTGTGTTCGACGGGTCGCACCGACTGCCCCAGAACTCCAGCGCGACCTCAACTGTTCGATTGGATCCCCAGTGGGCCAGATGTCCATCCGGCCTTGTCGTTCGCACTCGCTCTCTCGCGTACGGCGGTGACGTTATCGAACCGTGATCACGGGTGCCAAACCGGGGCCCCGATTTAACGAACCCTTCACCTGCAACGCTAACCGCTGCTGCGGCGTCCTGGGGGTGTGAGCAAACGGATCATCGCCCTCTCCGCGACCGCCCTGCTACTGGCACTCACCGCCTGCGGGAACGAGGCCGCGACGGTCGCCTCGCCGACCGGCAGGACGTACTTGTCCACGGCCGTGACCCAGGACGGGAAGCCGAAGCAGCTCGCGCCGAACACCCGCGTCCGGCTGCAGTTCACCGACGACGGACGGCTGGTCGCCGACGTCGGCTGCAACTCGATGCAGTCCAAGGTGTCGACCAAGGGCGGCAGGCTCACCCTGGACGGCGAACTCGCGTCGACCGCCATGGGTTGTCCTGGCATGCAACAGGGGCAGGACGCGTGGCTGGCCGGCATCCTCGAGGCGAAGCCGGCCTGGACGCTTGACGGCAACAAGCTCGACGTCACCGCGGGCAGTACGACGATCTCGCTGACCGACCGCGCGACGGCCGAACCGGCCGTCGCCCTCGACGGCACCAAGTGGCGACTGTCCACGGTGATCTCCGGCGACGTCGCGTCGCACCAGGCCGGCTCCGAGAAGGCCTGGTTGACGCTGAACGGCGATCGGGTCACCGGATCGACCGGCTGCAACGAGTTCCAGGGCCTGGTCGCCCGATCCACCGGCAAGCTCGTCTTCGGTGAACTCAGCAGGACGCTCCGGGCCTGTCCCGGCGACACGGCGAAGCTCGAATCGGCGCTGCTGAACCGATTGCACGGCGAGGTCAGTTACCAGGTCGACGGCTCGACCCTGAAGCTGCGCTCCTCCGGCGGCGGGCTCGATTTCACCGCGTCGCGCTGACGCGAGCAAGTGCGGGCCCGCCACCGGCTACCCGAGGCGGATGTCGAAGGCTTGAACCTCGTTCTGCGCGGTTTCGTAGGAGACGAGCAGGTGACCGCGGTCCCTCAGCTGGGTTCGTTGCGCCGCGGTCAGCGGGATCGTCCAGTGCTGGACGCCCGGTGTCACCTGTTGCGTGACCTGCTTGACCAGGTGGCCGCTCATGTCAGGTGACCACGGTGGCGTCGCGCCGTCGGTCAGGGCGCACGGTGTGAAGCCGTAGTCCGGCGCTGGGTCGGCAGCCGGCGAGCAGGACGTAGTCCAGACCGGGATCGCGCCGAGTTCACCACTGGTCAGGAACGCCCGAGCGGTGCCGGATCCCTTCGACGAAGTGACCAGGTCGACGGCATTGGCCCGCAGAACCGAGGACAGGATCTTCAGGTCGTCGGTCGGGACCCGGCCGGAGATCGGTACGCCGTTGCGCGCCGACTGTGCAATCGTCTGCGGGGACAGCGCGCCGTTGAGGTTCGGGTTCGAGACGTTCGGCGGCGCCGGCGTGGTCGGCCGGTCCGCGGGCGGCGTGTAGCCGGGTAGTGTCGCGAGACCCCAGCGGTACGGGTCGGACTGGACCGACCCGAGCGCCGACCATCCCAGTCGGGTGCTCATGTCGATATGCCGCAACGTCGTCGTACCCGGGGCTGAGGTGTCGTCGTTGTCGTACGGCGTGATGTTCAGCCCCAGCCGCGACGGGTCGACGGCGGCCGGCAGGTCGGCGAGCGGGATCTTCACCTCGAGGTCGTAGCCGCCACCGGCGTACGCGTGCGGGACGGTCGTCTCGTTGCTGCCGACCCACTGTGCGGTCGACGCGACCTGGACGCCCGGCGCGTTGCCCGTGTCGAGGGCACCGCTGGAGTAGCCCTGGTGGTTGTCGGCGTCGCGTTCCCAGCACGGGCCGCCGCTCTGGGTGAACGGGAAGATGCCCAGCTTGAACGTATTCGCGGTGTCCTTCAGCGCCTGCGACGCGTTGCCGCGCGGATCGAGCAGGATCTCGACCGAGTCGGCCTGCCAGTGACCGACACATTCGGCCGGCGTGACGGCGTACGACTGGTAGTCGTCACGGACGTGGATGAAGAAGTACAGCGCGTCGTCGGACCAGCTGACCTTCGCCGTACTGCCTTCTCCTGTTGACGAAACGCCGCAGTCGTCGACGCCGGTGCAGGTCGCCGCGCCCTGCCAGATCCGGCCGAGGTCGAGGGTCGGGCCCGGGTACTCACCCGGTGCGGCCTTGCCGTCGACGACCGGGGTCGCCTGCGGGATGACGGTCGTCGGGACGAGCGTGAGGGTGAGTGTCTCGCTGCCGGTGGCCGTGCGGATCGGGATCGAGACGTTCTGCTGGGCCGGCAGCGTGGTGTCGGTGTTGGTCAGCTTGAACGTGACGGTGGTGTCCGCACCGGGTGCAAGGTCGTACGGCTTGGACGGCGCGTCGACGGTGAAGTCGGCCGGGAGGTCGAGCGTCACGGCTCCGGTCTGCTGCTTGACCGACCAGTTGTGCACGGCAACCGGTACGTCGATGGTCTGACCGATGCCCATCGACTGGATCGCCTGCGAGCGGCCGAGGCGGTTGGCCTGCGGCGCGGTGTTCTGCAGCCAGGCGTCGTACTCCTGCCAGTTCCCCCAGCGCTGGAAGCGGCCTTCGGCGGCAGCGACGATACGTACGACGTTGTCGGTGTAGCCGGAGGCGTCCGCGGTGGTGTAGAGCGCCGAGATCTTCGCGTTCTGATCGACCGGCGCGTTGGCGGCCGGCGTCACGGTGAACGTGAGGTCGGCGGACGGCTTCGGCTGGACTTGTTGCGGACCGTCGACCGTCCAGCCGGGCGGGACGGTGAGCTGAACGTTGCCCGAGGCAAGCTTCCCGTCCGGCGCCCGCAGATGCACGGTGGCCTGGAACGGCTCGCCCGCGACGTTGTAGAACCGGGAGAAGGTCAGGTACTCGAGGGTGCCGAGCGGCAGTCCGCCCGGATCGGGTTCGGTCGCGCCGAACAGGATCGCGTCGTCGCGTCCTGCCGCTGCGCTGCTGTTCGGCTGGAAGGGTACGAACGACTCGGTCATGCCGAAGCGTGGACAGGCCGGGACGGAGACGCCCTTGTACATCACCCGGCTCTGCGTCGGGTAGGCCGCGCGTCCCTCGTCCGAGACCTGCTGCCAGATCTTCGGCGTACCGGCGGCCTGACCCTGCGAGTTCCCGGCCGGCCATTTGTACGGCGAGTTGTAGCCGGTCCACACGCCCGCGACGGTGTCGAGGCCGGTCGGGGTGAAGCCGGTGGTGCAGTTCGCGGCTGTCGTCGTACCACCGGTGCCTGCCGTCGTACCGCCGGAGAAGACCTTCTTCACCTGCCACGTGCTGAGCGCGTGCGGGCCTTTCAGTTGCTCCGGGAACTTGGTCGGGTCCGCGGCCGCCAGGACGCCCTCCCAGATCAGCCGGCCGGCCTGCTGATGGTTGCCGTGGCCCGCCGCGAGGGTCGGGGTGAAGCCGATGTAGACCTCCGGCTGCGTCTCGCGGATCACCCGCGTCACCCGGCGGAGCGTCTCCTGCTCGTCCCAGAAGTACTGCGTCAACGGCGCGCTCTGGTTGTAGAAGAAGTCGATCCGGTCGAGGTTGAAGATGTCGACCGTACCGGAGCGGTAGTGCGCCACCCGGTCCTCGTTCTCCCGGCGGAGGCCGAGGTCCGGCCCGAGCTCGGTGCCGGCCGCGTTCCCGCCGCCCTCACCTCGGGTCACCATGATCACGCCGCACTTGACGCCGTACAGCTGATGCCAGACACCGCACGGACCGATGAAGCTGGTGTCGTCGTCGGGATGGGCCCACTCCCCCATCACGTCGATCTTCGTCTCCCGATCAGCCACGTACGGCTGCGTCTTCGCGCCGGCCGGCACCGGCAGGACGGTCAGCAGGACGGAGAGCAGGACAAGGACCAAGAACCCCACGAATCGCTTCACGTGCACACTCCAAAGGCGGCGGAGGCACCAGCAACACCAGTCCTACGTCCGCCCGCACTGCCTCGCAACACGTACCGCGCGCCATCCGGCCGATCTACCCGATCGGCAACCGCGGCGCCATCGGGTCGGATCGGGCGTACCGTCAAAGAATGGAGTGGGTGTTGTTCGTGCTGGGTGGCGGTGTCGCGCTCGCCGGGAGACACCTGTGGGATCGTCGCGCGCTGCGGCGCGCGGATGCCGTCGACCTGCGGCAGATCAGGACGGTCGCCGACGAGGACGTCACCCTGCTCGGCGAGGAGTTGTCGCGACTCGGTGTCGATGTGGCCGGGCGCGAGCTCGACGCCGCGACCCAACGGGACTACCAGGTCGCCTTGGATGCTTACGACTCCGCCCAGCTGACGGTCAAGGGCCTGACGAACGGGGAGGCCATCAGCACGATCACCGACACCTTGGCAACCGGGCGCTATGCCGTGACCTGCGTTCGCGCCCGGGTCGCCGGCGTCGCCGTACCGGTGCGGCGCGTTCCCTGCTTCTTCAATCCTCAGCACGGCCCGTCGACCACTGACGTGGTGTGGACCCGGCCCCGGCACGGGACCCGCACGGTGCCGGCATGCGCGCAGGACGCGGCCCGGCTGGATGACGGCCGGCAACCCGAGATCCGGTACGTCCAGCTCGGCTCCCGCCTGGTCCCGTACTGGGAGGCCGGCCGGGCCTTCGCGCCGTACGGTCAGGGCTACTTCTCCGGCGGCGGTGAAGGCGCGAGTTTCATCCCACTGTCCGCCTTCGACGGGCAGTCAGG
>Ga0136846_1222428_pt1 | contig 12880 bp, 8 predicted proteins | sample HopSoiMetagenom2_FD_96841 | JGI IMG/M metagenome (GOLD analysis project Ga0136846, IMG submission 96841) | Grasslands soil microbial communities from Hopland, California, USA - 2 Assembly 2016 (version 4) | ecosystem: Environmental > Terrestrial > Soil > Grasslands | place: USA: Hopland...
CTTGCTGCCACCCTCTTTGCCCAACAGCCCGCCACCGCCCCACAGGACGCCCCGCCTAGGGCACCAGTCAGGCCGCCTGACGGCGGCACCTCCGAAGTATTGGAGAGCATCTACATCCCCCCAAAGCCGGGGGCTCCCTTCGCCCTGACGCTCAATACCGAATGGGTGCGGACCTATGCCGACGGCAATACCACCACCGTGACCAACCACCGCTTCATCGCCCGCGACGCCCAGGGACGAATCTTCGAGGAGCGGCGCCTCCTGGGCCCCGTTGGCAGCCGCGGAAACTCCTATCTCTCCTGGTGGCAGCACGGCGACCCGGCCGCGCATGTCTTCTACAACTGCCATCCCTATAAGAAAGTCTGCTACATGCTGCCCTACAACGATCCGGTCGACGTCGACCCCACCTTTGACCCGGGTGTACAGAGCTTCCCGGCCGGCTCTACGACGCGCGATGACCTTGGCCGGCGGTTCATCCTAGGCATCGATACCCACGGGGTTCGCGTGACCACCACCCTGAAACCGGGAGTTCTGGGCAACTCGCAACCCTGGATCATCACCCGGGAGTACTGGTACTCCGAGCAGCTCGGCATCAACCTGCTCTCCATTCGCAATGATCCACGGTCTGGCCACCAGACCTTCACGGTTGCCGAAATCAACACGGCACCGCCCGACCCTAAACTCTTCGATCTTCCGGACGGCTTCCCCATCATCGACCAACGGGCACCCAGCCAAAAGTAAGCAACGCAGCGCGACCGCTTCGTTCAGCAGGGCTTCCCGGGAAGACACTCTCACTGACGCCACCCCAGGCCAACTGGCGACCGGCAACTGGCTTTAAGCTGCTATCGGAATCTCCGGATGCCCATGGGGCAAAATCAGGTTCCCGTCGCCATCTATCTCATTCGACTCCACATAGAAGTGGGTTAGATTTGCAACGCCGAAGGTTGTCGTAATTGCGACATCGGTCGCATCGCGCCCGGCCGCCATCAACACACGGCCGATCCGTGGATGGTTATGACGAGCGTCCATCGTCCACCAGCGCCCGTCGAGAAAGACCTCGTACCACGCGGAGAAATCCCCCACTCCGGCATAGGGCGAACGAATGTCACCGAGGTAGCCGGCTACATACCGTGCCGGAATATTCATGGCCCGCGTCAATGTAATGGCCAGATGCTGAAAGTCGCGGCAAACGCCGACACGCTCCGTGAACAGATCGAGCGCGGTCTTGGTGGGCCGCGCCGAGTTGTAGTCAAACCTCACATGATCGTGAACCCAGTCACGAATGGTCACCGCCAGCAGCCATCCCTTAGGAACGCTCCCGAAGAGGTCGCCGGCGAGACCGCACATCCGGTCTACCTCGCAGTAGCGGCTGGCAAGCAGGAAAGGCAGCACTGCCGCCGGAAGATCCCGCACCTCGGCCTGTTGGGCGTCTACCTTCACCAGATCGGGCATGCCATCGATCTCCACCACATTCGATCCGCTTAACCGCACCGCCCCAGCCGGTAAATGTACACGTGAGCAGCGATTACCGTAGGTATCCTGATACTTCTCGGTCACCAGGCGCGACATCTGCCCACCATCAACATGCTCCACGACAAGCGGTGTCACCTCACGCGCGAGAGCATCGACCGATGGATGCAGATCCAGCATAGCGAGCATTGTTATCGGAGCAGGCAGCTGGAACTGAATATCGAATTCAGAGCGAATGAGCATAGATTCACCACGGGCTTTCCTGGAGTGAGATGCCGAAATGCCATCGGACCGCTGTCTGCGGCCCTTATGCCACAGCCATTGCAACCCTAAATGCCTGCATACCAGGCATATCCGCCCTCCGGCGAAGACGATCCCAGCCCCTTGCCGAAGTGCTTCATCGAGTTGGTTACGGTGATAGAGTCGACAAACTTCAGGCTCTTGTAGCCAAGCTGCCGCGGCAGACGAAGACGCAGCGGTCCGCCAAACCTGACAGGAAGATCGTCATCATTCATCCCATAAGTAAGCAGTGTCTGCGGATGCATGGCATCGGCCATGTCGATACTCTCCCACCAATCGCGGTCGATGGAACGATAAACAACGTAGCGAGCCTGAGGCACCATGCCCGCAGCGTGCAGGACTTCGAAGAGCGGCGTGCCGATCCACTCCGCGATATATGACCAGCCCTCCTCACACGCCAGCTCGGTAATCTGGCTGCGCATTGGCAGTGTCTTGAGATCAGCAAGCGAGAGCGATGCCGGGTGCGCCACCATGCCATCGATCGTCAGCTTCCACTCCTTGAATCCCGCGGCCTGATGGCGCTTGAACTCCTCTTTGAGTGGCGGTATCTCATTCGCGAACGGAGCCTTCGAGATCATGTTGCGGGAGAACTCACGCGCTGTCGAGTGAGTGGTCATCAACCGTTGCGTCGCATAGGTCAGCGTCTCTCCCGGACCATAGATCCCACCGCTGTCAGGAGGCACCAGACCATATCTCCGCGCCAGCCTGGCCGCCACGCCCGCAACAGAAACACCGGCGCCCGCAGCCACAGTTGCAGCAATCATCCTTCGCCGCGTCATGCTCATAGCTGTTCCTCCTTCACGACACCAGTCACCATCGCCCGGGTCCTGCTCCAGAAACCCGCCAGCGTCACCATCACGACGTGCACGACAAAGAACAAGACCAGCGCAATAGTCGCGAAGAAGTGCAGCGTCCGCGCAGACTGCCGTCCACCAAGGGCCTCCACTGCCCACGGAGCAACCGAGGCAACCGCAGGCGACAGCGCCAGACCTGTCCAGATGAGCAACGGCAACAAACCAAAGATCACACCGAGATAGGCCGCGCGTTGCACGGCGTTATAAGCGCCGCTCTCTTTCACGGGAGCACGGTGAAGATATCTGCCAAGCACCGCAGCGTATGCCTTCCAGTTACGCTGTTCACGCGCCGGCAGAAGATCACGGCGAAGGTGACCGTTCCAGAGACTCGCCAGCACATAGACAATGCCTATCAGGACAAGCAGCCAGGCCGCCTCAAAGTGCAGATAGCGGCTCCATCCGTTCTGATCCGGCAGCACGGCGTATCCCGTAGGCACCATCGACCGAGACGACGGCACATGCAGCGTGAATAACGGATGCATGTTCACATTGCCGGTCTCTCCCCAGTAAAACCGCGGATGCGAGAGAAGAATCTCAACACCGGTCACCAGCAACGCGGCAAAACACAACACCGTGATCCAATGCGTCACACGCACGACGGCGGAGTGCCGCGATCTCTCGGTAGCAGGCGCTGCAACGGTTGTTGGCACGACGGGAGCATAGCACGGAGTCACCCTCGTCTCTCCACAAGAAATCAGCCATTTTCCGAGGTGCAACAACTATGCTGCAACCAGCTATGCTGCATCTATGATCCGCACCGTCGCCATCCAGGGATACCGCTCGATTCGCGATCTCGTTCTTCCCCTGGGGCAGCTCAGCGTCGTCACCGGAGCCAATGGCAGCGGAAAGTCCAATATCTACCGTTCGCTACACCTGCTTGCGGATGCGGCGCAGAACGCGGTCGTGGGTTCGCTGGCGCGTGAGGGCGGGCTGCCCTCCACCTTCTGGGCCGGCCCTGAGAGCATCGCACGTAGTGTGCGACAGGGCGAACACAAGGTCGAACCTCTGGCCGGCAGGAACTCTGCAAGCCTTATGCTCGGCTTCGGTGGCGATCTCTACGGGTACAGCATTGATCTCGGCTACCCGACACCCTCGCGGACAATGTTTGGACTAGACCCACGCATCAAGCGGGAGTGCATCTGGAACGGCCCCATCTATCGCAAAGCCTCCGCGATGGTGGACCGCCGCAATAACTTCGTCTGGCTCTCCACCACAAGGGACGAAGAACCGGTCATGCTGACCCAACACCTCGCCGCCACCGACAGCATGCTCGCCAGCATTCCCGATCCCCAGCGTGCGCCGGAGATGCTTGCCGTTCGCGAGTCGATCCGAAGCTGGCGCTTCTACGATCACTTCCGCACCGACGCAGACTCTCCCGTACGCACCGCGCAGATCGGCACCTTCTCTCCGGTGCTGCATCACGATGGCAGCAACCTCGCCGCCGCCTTGCAGACGATCTTCGAACTGCGTTCTGACGAAGAACTTGCCCGCACCATCGACGATGCTTTTCCCGGAAGCAGCCTCTACATCGAAAGCACCGCCGGCGGTTTCAGCATCTGTCTGAAACAGCACGGGCTGCTGCGTCCGCTCTCCGCGAAGGAGCTCTCGGATGGAACACTTCGCTACCTGCTGCTGACTGCCGCTCTGCTGACTCCGCGGCCACCGGAGCTGTTGGTCCTTAACGAACCGGAGACCAGCCTCCATCCGGACCTGCTGCCTGCTCTGGCAAGGTTGATCCGCGCAGCCGCAAGAAACACGCAAATCATCGTCGTCTCGCATGCTCCGGTGCTTATCGAAAACATCCTCGCCGAATCCGGTTGCGCCCATCTGCACCTGATTAAGTCATTCGGAGAGACCACACTGGAGTCAGCCACACTCTTCAACACACCGAAGTGGGCATGGCCTGCACGATAGAGCATCTATGGGCGTTTCCCGCAATGAAAACGCCGCTGTACGCCCTCTTCCGGAATACCCAACAACAGAGAAAACGCTCTGGTAGAAGATCTGATCATTAGCCAAAGGCAACGATCGCGGCAGGCTGCGCTTCCGGTGCCTCTTTCGCTGCCCGAAGCAGCCACCAGCCCACCACATAACCGACAATCGCCAGGGGCAAAGAGATCTGCAATGGCGCCTCTATATCCGGCAGGTAGCTCACAATCAGATGAATCGCCAGGAACCCCCACGCCTTCGCGCCGCTCTTGAAGATCGGCGGCACGCATGCCGGAACAGCAAGCATAAAGAGCGGCCAGGCATAGCCGAACAACCGCGGCACTGCTGTTCCCAACATCGGCGCCAGCAAAAACGAGATTACGCCGTAAATCAAGCAGAAGCGCAGAAAAAGGCTTTCACGCCACAACGAACGCCACGTACGGACAGGGAAAAAGAAAAGCAGGAGCAACGGGAAAAGCCCAAAGCGTGTGAGGCCATCAAAAAGTGTCATCAACGGCAAAGACAGCACCCACCCGCAGACACCAAAGACTTTGATGGGACCGAATGGCAAATGTATCTGCCAGGTCGGTGTACATATGTTCATTCCGGGTGTCCACGGATAAGCTCCAATAATATTCTTAAAAAAATTCCAGGGAATCTTGCCCAGAACATAGAGCGAACCCGGAACGTGTTGCTGGTTCGCCAGAGCGTTCGCGCTCAGCCGGCCAGTAATAAAGGAACCTGCAAAGGTCGCCGCAAAAGCAAGTACACGCTTGACTACACTCAGACGCTTCCAGGCAGCTAACAGCAGGCATAACAGCACCAGAAGAGTGGACTCTCGCGAGAGCGAAAGCGGAAACAGCATAAGTATCGCCGCAAGCGTCTGACGATTTGCCAAGGCGTAGAGCATGAGCGCCAACAGCGCTGCATACCAGAGATCGGGAAGTGCCAGTCCCCGCACCAGATCAGCCCAAAAGAAACAACCGCCTGTAGCAATCAGGATCCACACCGGTGTCCCTGAGCGCAACAGAAGACCACCAACGATCGTCAGTACGGCAACGATCGAAACGAATCCGAGAGCGATAAAGATCGAGTAGACAGAAAAACCTGTCAGATGCGAAAGGCCACGAACGACCAAAGGCTGCAGTTGACGCATGGCGAAGGGCTGCATGACACGCTCAACATGGCCTTCGGCGAGAGCGATGTACCACTCTACGTCAGAGATCGTAAAAAGACGGCTGCCACGATACCCCCTAACGAGAGCCAGCAACGAAGAAAGTACAACAAAGATCGCCAGTTGCAACGGTTGAACGGGCTGCTCTGACCGCATCCGTGTCTGCGAAGAAGGAGCCGAGAACAAGGTCATGACCTGTTTTCTTTCGGAAAAAGTAGATAAGCCTACTTTATCGTGACCGGCATGGAGCGCGCATCGCCCTGCAAGAGGGATGCTGCATAAGGAGCAAATCGTACAAGAATCGATATGGAGCGAAGTATTTGACTCTAAGGCGAAATGGTCCTTAGAGCATTTCCCTGCGGATGTAATCTTGCTGCAAGATGAAGGGCACGAACACGAAAGATCATCCCCAGGCGCAAGAGAAAGAAGCGGCGCCATCCTAAGGATGGCGCCTTTGATCCGGCCAAGAGGCTTCTTTCAAAACCTCCCTATTTCAAAATCTTCTGATACAGCCGATACCGCTCCTCCACCAGCCCTCCAGCTCTAACGAGTTCGCTGGGAACCCAGAAACTCCACACCATGACTTTAGGAGAATGCTCTACCGCAGCAGTGCGTTGGTGCACCAGATGGCAGCTTCCTGCCCATGGAAGTCGCCGGTACGGCGGCGGCGAGCGTAGTAGTAGGCAAGATCATTCTTCTTGCCGGTGCCTTCGCATACCTGCGTGATGTCGCTGTTCTGATCGATATAGCCGGCCACGCCGATCCATCCCTTACGTGCCGCAGGACCGTACTCCGCCTCTGGCAGCCAACCGTTCTTTACACCGGTGATGAAGGCGTAGGTAAACATCGCCGAGCTCGAACTCTCCGGCCAGGCATCGTCCTTATCGATCAGCTCACGCCACATGCCGTCCTTGCCCTGGTACTTCAGAAGGCCGGCCATCATCAGCTTGTAGCCCTTCAGGATTCGTGCACGGTCGGGATGATTGTCAGGCAGGTCACGCAGCATCTCAGCCATTCCCACGGCGACCCAGCCATCGCCACGTCCCCAGAAGAAGGGCACATCGGGCGCGTGATGGAACAGGCCGTTCGGCTGCTGCAGCTTATCGAGATAGCTCACCATCTCCTTTGCGGTGCGGTCCAGGTACTTCTTGTCACCCGAGGCGCGATACTCCTGCAGCTGCAGGATGGTGAGCATATACATGTCGTCGATCCAGTAGCGGGTCTCTGCCGAAAGTCCGTCCGGCTGCGGATTCTCCCACTGACGGTCAGCCCAGCTCTTGCCGTAGCTGGCATACTTCTCGTCCTTGGTCAGGATGCCGATCTCGATGGGTACGATGCCGAAGATCGAGTCATCCACGTGCCGCCGCTGCGGAATACGGGATGCCTCGGCGCCGCCAGGCATCAGCGGCTCGAACTTCTTAATCAGCTTGTCGCGGAGATCGGTGTCGCTGGTGAGTTTCGAATACTCCAGCGATCCATACCACGCCCCAACCTCGGAGTAGTGGATCGTCGCCGTGTACTGGTGAGGGCTCACAACAAAATGATCAGCCAGCTTCTTTCCCACAACCTTGGGTTCGGTATTTTCAGGCCAGTTCGTGAAGTACTTGTCACCGGGCTTCTGAGCCAACAGAGCCGTCGCAAAAAGAGGTAGAACAGCCAGGATGCAGAGCTTCATAAGAAAGCGATTTCTCCTTATAGAACGAGAGGAATTGTATCGAATGGAACCACCATTTGTTGAGTACTCCGTTTTTTCATCCTCTCAATGAAATCAATCGAGGTTAGCGCTAACAATCCCGCAACACGGTCTCCCGCAAACGTAAAACATCGGCGTTCATTCACTACGAATGAGCAGTTATCCTCTAACGGCCTGCGGAGCACCTGGAAGCCCGGTATCGAAACGGTGGAACCTCACCTGCAACAGGACTTCAAGGATCATCATGAGCAGCGTGTTAATCGCCAACAAAAAGCGCCGCAAACGCGGCGCTTTTCTTTTTCCATCATTCTTTATTAATTACTTAGTAGCGACCGCTTCCTGCGCCACGGCAGCCTTCAGAGCGGCAGCCTTGTCGGTCTTCTCCCAGGTGAACGCATCGCCGGTGCGGCCGAAATGGCCGTAGGCTGCGGTCTGCTTGAAGATCGGGCGGCGAAGCTCGAGGGTCTCAATGATACCCTTCGGCGTCAGCGAGAAGTTCGCGCGGACGGCCTCAGTGATCTTCGCCTCGGAGACCTTGCCGGTACCGAAGGTGTCCACCAGAACCGAAACCGGCTCGGCGACGCCGATGGCGTAGGCAAGCTGAACCTCGGCGCGATCGGCCAGGCCGGCAGCAACGATGTTCTTGGCGATGTAGCGGGCCATGTAAGCAGCCGAACGGTCAACCTTGGTTGCGTCCTTACCGGAGAAGGCGCCACCGCCGTGACGGCCCATGCCGCCATAGGTGTCAACGATGATCTTGCGGCCGGTCAGGCCCGAGTCGCCCATCGGTCCGCCGATAACGAAGCGGCCGGTCGGGTTGATGTGGTACTTGGTGTCGGCATCCAGAAGCTCGGCCGGAATGACGGCCTGGATCACGTTCTTCAGGATGTCGGCATGGAGCTGCTCGTTGGTCAGCGTCGAGTTCGGATCGCGATCCTTGAACTCGGCATGCTGGGTCGAGATCACCACCGCGTCCACGCGGACGGGCTTGTGGTTCTCGTCGTACTCCACCGTGACCTGGCTCTTGCCGTCAGGACGCAGGTACGGCATCAAGCCGTTCTTGCGGACCTCGGAGAGGCGGAACGACAGCTTGTGCGCCAGCGCAATCGGAGTCGGCATCAAGTCCGGAGTCTCGTTGGTGGCATAGCCGAACATCATGCCCTGGTCGCCGGCGCCGCCGGTGTCCACACCCTGGGCGATGTCAGGCGACTGGCTGTTGATCGAGGAGATGACGGCGCAGGTTTGGCTGTCGAAGCCCTTCAGAGCGTCGTCATAACCGATACCCTTCACCGTGTTGCGGACGATGGTCTGGAAGTCGACGTACGCCTTGGTCGTGATCTCGCCGGCAACCACCACCAGGCCGGTGCAGGTGAGGGTCTCACAAGCGACACGGCTATAGGGATCCTGCGCCAGGCAGGCGTCCAGGATTGCATCCGATACCTGATCGGCAATCTTGTCAGGGTGTCCCTCGGTTACGGACTCACTGGTAAACAGAAAACGGTCGCGTGTCGCCAAAACTACTTCCTCCAATGCCGCGTTGCAGCTTGTGTGATGCACTATTCATTTTACGCCGTTGCGCCCATTTCGGGTCACATTTGCAGCAAGCGGGGCGTTTGGGCCGCCGAACGGAGCCATTTCACCGCAAAAAAGAACGACGGCCGATTTTTCGGCCGCCGTCCGAGATCCCCAATCGAGGGGAATGAAGGGTTTTAGAAAGTGAGCTTTGCGCCAAGCTGCACGATGCGCTTGTCACGGAAACCAGTTACTTGTCCATAGGTTGTCGTAGTTGAGATATTCGTTCCCACGGTGTCCCAGTTGGTGTGATTGAAGACGTTGATGAACTCGCCACGAACCTGCACCGAGACGCCCTCGACAATGCGCACGTTCCGGAACAGTCCCGGATCCACACGCCACCAGCCAGGCCCGTTGATCACACCGCGGCGAGCATTACCCGGACGATAGACGCCGGTTGGAACGGTCGCAAACGCTGCGGTATTGAACCAGTGCAGGTACTGGCCTGTACCGGTACCCGAGTTAGGATCGGCGACCTGATCAGGACGTCCGCCTGCCGCCGAGGATCCCAGGAAGCCAATCCCACCCGGATCCACCGAGGAGGTAGCAGGGCTGATCGGCAGACCGGTCTGGAAATAACCGGCAGACGACAGCTCCCAACCACCCAGCAGCCGGTGAACCAGACCGCGCTGGTCCGCAAACGGCAGGTTGTAGACGAAGTTGAAGTTGAAGATGTGTGTACGATCGGCGGCGGCGCGGCCATACTCGGCCATCAGATCGTAGTTGTTCTGCGGTGCTCCGGTCCGATCGGCACTCGCATTGGTCAACGCACGTGACCAGGTGTAGTTCGCGCTGAACAGGGAGCCGTTCTTCCAGTTCTTCTGTCCGGCCAGCTGCAGGGCGTTGTAATTTGCCATGTACATGGGCGATACCGTATTGATCGCGTTGTAGCCCTTGTAGGGGCGAATGCGGTTCAATAACGGCGTATTGGTGGTCGTAACCACATTGCCCGGAATGATTCCGGCGGTCACATAAGCCCCCGGCTGCAGGTTGTTGATATCGATCAGACCGATCAGATGACGCGAGACATTGCCCACATATCCCACATCAACCATCACACCGCCCGGCGCCATCGCCTGAACATCCAGCGAGTACTGCTGAGTATATGGAGTTTTGAAATTCGGATCGGTCGCGCGTACGACAAAGGGGCTGAAGCTGGCCGCCGCCGAATTACAACCGGCGGGGTCGTTAAGACACGTGTTGGGAATGGAGGGTGAATTCACATACGGCTTGTTCTGAAAGATGTTCTGCTCGTAGATGCCGAACAGAGCCGAATCATAAGCAAGACCGTAACCGCCACGGAGCGCGACCTTGCCGTTGCCCAGAACGTCATACGCAAAACCGAGACGCGGTGCACAGGTCCGGCCGCTCGACTTGCCCACCTCCGCGCCATACGGAGAGCTGCCGCCGTTGACGCTCATGCCATTCAGCGGATCGTAGGATGTATTCGGGCTCACACCTGTGCACGGAGCACCAGTTGTGCAGATCAGGCCGTTGTTGTCGATCGTGGGAGCCTTCGCTGCCACGTAGAGAGACGGATCGAAGGTCGTCAACATCCCCTTCGCGTCAGTCGGCTGATTGAAACGCGAGTAGCGCAGACCGGCATTGATGGTCAAACGGCGAGTAGCCTTCCAGTCATCCTGAAAGAAGATCTCGTATTGCGTCGTACGAATATCCGGAGTCAGATCCAACGATGCCTGCGAATAGGTCGTTACCCATCCGGTAAGGAAGTTGGCGAACGCCTGAACGTAGTTAGGAGTGCTGGCCGCAGGCGTACCGCTGACACCGGCGCCTGCGTTGGTGAACGAGAAGGTACCCGCATTATTGCCGGCGTTATTTTCCGTCTTCTGGTACTTGTTCCAGGTGAAGCCGGCCTTGAGCGTATGGTTGCTTACGGTCTTGGCCACATTCACAAAGATGTTGTGATTGCGGTTGTAGTCGCGGTACGGACCGTAGCTGGTGAGGTTTCCGTTGGTCACGCCCGTGCTGGTGTATGTAATGGTCGGAACACGGGCCAACGTAGACGAATAGGGAAGCTTCGGACTGATATCGGGCGAATTAGCCTTGGCCATCAGACCGACCGGATCGCTCGTGATTGCACCGTATGAGAACGCATATCCGCCGTCAATCAACAGGGTCGGCGAAACGATATAGGTAATGTGTCCCAGCCAGTTCTGGCCGGGAGCGTTCGTCTTTGTGGTGTTCACACCCGGCAGTCCAGAACCGCTGAACAAGCCGCCGGGTTCGACGGTAGGGATGATGTCGTTGATCACGCGGAACGTCGCCGTAATCTTTTGGCCGAACTGGTGGTCCAGGCGGCCGATCTGCTGGTTCTGGTTATAAGTGCTTTGCTGCGTCGTGATGACGCTGTTCGAAGTAGCTGACAGCGGAAGCTTGGAATAAATGTCTTTGATGTAAGCCTGGGCGACCGGATTGATGGTGGTCACCTGATTGGAGTAAGAGGTGCAGCTGCCGGCAGCATTGCGCGCAACGCAGACCGTGTATGCACCGAAGTTACCGGCCAACTGTGAAGTCACCGGCAGACCGGTGCTGCGCACCTGCGCCTGGGTCACCACACGACGAACTTCCTGTGAGTAGAAGAAAAAGGTATGGTCCTTCCATACCGGACCACCGATGGTGCCGCCAAAGTCGTTATAACGAAGTTTGGCGCGCGGCGCTCCGCCTTGCTTGCCAAGTACGGTATTGCCAGCAAAGACGTCGTTCCGCACGAACTCATATAAGCTGCCGTGGAACCGATTGGCGCCGGATTTCGTAATCACGTTAATCTGGCCGCTGGCGCTGCGGCCATACTCTGCCGAGTAATTGCCTCGCAGCGTGCGGAACTCAGCAATCGCATCGACCGAAGGATAGGTCAGCACGTTCAGGTTCGCTCCGCGGTCGACATTGTCTGCACCATCCACGGTCCAGTTATTACCGCTGGTACGAGCTCCATTTACAGAGAAGCTCACCAGGTTGTTTCCGCCGACCGGGTTCGTATTGCCGACATAAAGCTGGTCGCCACCGGTGTATGAGACGCCCGGCTGAAGCGCCACAAGCTGCTCATAATTACGGGTAGCCGTCACCAGTTCCTTGATCTGCGTGCTGTCGATCAGGCCGGCCTGTGTCGAGTTCTCGAAGTTGATTTGCAGGGTGTTGGCATTAACGGTCACCGTAGAGTTCTCGGCGCCCGGCTTCAATTCGCGATTGACCGTAAGAGTATCGTTCGCGTGCAGAACGATGCTTTGCACCTCTTCGGCGGTAAACCCACTCGCCTTGATACGAACGTCGTAGGTTCCGACGGGCAACGCCGAGGCGGCATAAAACCCGGTATCAGAAGTTGTTAGTGTGCGGAGAGTCTGATTGCGTTCAGTGAGAACAATCGTGACGCTAGCTCTCTGAATCGCTGCGCCGGTTGGATCGGTTACGGTACCGCTGATAATACCTGTCACGGACTGAGCCAAGGCGGGCGTACCGGTCAGCAGCAGTACAGCCGCGACGGTACACAAATACTGCAAAATGCGCTTCATAGTGGAACTGCCTCCTCAAAATGGCGAATAAAAGAGGAATCGCCAAACAACGATTTGGTTGGAAATGCAGGTGCTGACGCGCCCTTAAAGAGTTGGCTGCGCCGCGTGGATGGCCTTTGTGTTGCAAGCAGTTGAATATGCTGCAACAGGATTGTCAACGAAGATTCTGCGCAGCTGACGGGTAAACGATCATTCCATCTGATCAAAGACGGCGATTAAGCAGATACCATGCCAGCGCCGCCAGGAAGAGGAAAACGAGTCCCATCAGCGCAACCCCAGCCCAACGCAACCGGATCGCAGGATCGGAGGCCTGATCGGGGTTCGCCATATTTTCGGTAAATGCGAGCCAGTCGGCGTCATC
>Ga0136846_1237583_pt1 | contig 12876 bp, 9 predicted proteins | sample HopSoiMetagenom2_FD_96841 | JGI IMG/M metagenome (GOLD analysis project Ga0136846, IMG submission 96841) | Grasslands soil microbial communities from Hopland, California, USA - 2 Assembly 2016 (version 4) | ecosystem: Environmental > Terrestrial > Soil > Grasslands | place: USA: Hopland...
CAACGGCCCGGAGAAGTCCACCACCTCACCGAGCCCGGTCTTCGTCGCCGGCGCGCTGCCGGAGACCTGGATGGTCTTGGTCGACACCGTCGTGCCTGGCTGGGTCGCCGTCTGTGCCTGGGCGGTGAGTGCGAAGAGGAGGATTCCTCCTGCGCACGCGCTCCAGAGGATTGCCTTCTTTGAGAGTCCGCGATGTGTATTCATTTTAGATTCGCTCCGTGTCTTTCAATGGTTGGTATCGTGAACTCTTAGAAGGCCGTCGGCAGGATGTCGTCGGGCGGAACGAAGGTGACGCCCTGGGCGGTGGGGATCGGGGTGGGCAGCGGACGCAGGAACGGAGCGCCGCCGTCATCCAACTCCCAGCGCATCAGCATGGCGTTGTCCTCGTGCACCGTGTTGTGGCAGTGCTCCATGAACATCCCGCCCCAGTCGCGGAACTGCATGGCCAGGGTGAGGCTTCCGCTCGGACGCAGGCGATACACGTCCTTGCGGCCCTTCTCCCAGGCGGGCACGTTGCTGGCGCTGCCGTTGCGCGAGAGGATCTGACCCTCCTCGAAGTGGATGTGGATGGGGTGATCCCAGCCGCCGCCGCCGTTCTTCAGCGTCCACTGCTCGGTGGAGCCCGCGTGCGGAGCGGCGGTGATGCGCCCGAAGTCCGCGTCCAGCGTGTCGCCCTGGTTGTCGGTCTTCACGCCCCAGGGGCCGATGAAGGCGGTGACCTCGGCGCGGCTGCCGGGCTTCTTGGCCACCAGCGGTTCGGAATTGTTCGCCAGCGTGGTCTGGTTCGCGCCGCTGTTCCACTCGAAGGTGCGCGAGCGGGTGACGGCGGGCAGGACCGGGTTGGGGATCATCGGATCCGGGACCTTGCTCTGGTCGGCGACTGCCGGCTTGCGCACGATGCGGAACTCGAGGAACTTGCCCACCACCGGGTCGGCGTTGCTGCCGGCCAGGGCCTCCTGGATGGAGAGGTCCTTGTCAGGACGCTTGCCGTTGGTCTGCTGCGCCAGGTTGACCATCGAGACCGTGCTCCCCACGGCGTAGCGGGAGAAGTCGATGACGATGTCGTAGCGCTCGGCGATGCCCTGCTCGTCCAGCTCGGTCAGCGGCACCGGGTGCGGGAGCAGGTTGCCGTCGTTGGCGATGAAGATCATCGGCGAGCCGTCGCTCAAGGCGACCTTGAAGAAGCGCGAGACGGCGCCGTTGAGGATGCGGAAGCGATACTTTCGCGCCTCGACCTCGAAGTACGGGTTGTCCACCAGGTTCACCGTCATGCGGTCGCCGAGGAAGCCGTCGAAGTCGAACTTGTTGAAGGCCAGCTGCCCCTTGGCGTCCCAGGCCTTGTCGGCCAGCACGATGTTCACGTCGTAGTCCAGGTTGCCGTACGACTTGGCGGTGCCGCTGGGGAGCCGGAGGTTGACGCCGTCGTTGATCGCCTCGTTGCCGCGATCCTTGGCGCTGTAGATGTTGAACATCGCGGCCATGCCCTTGTACACGTTCTGGGAGGTGAAGCTGAACATGTGGTCATGGAACCAGTGCGTGCTCATCGTCTCGTGCCAGTCGCCGGGGATGTTGGTCTTGCCGCCGTTGTCGTCCGGGGTCGCGGCCTGCGGATCGGTGGCGCCGGTGTTGATCGTCCTGAAGCCTGCCAGCACGATCGGCCAGTGGTAGTCGTAGAACTGGCCGGGGAAGAAGTACGCGCCGGTGAAGCCGTCGTTCTCGGCGCCGTGGTGGCCGTTGTGCTCGTGCGTCGAGATGGTGTGCATGCCGAAGCCGCCGTTGGCGTTCTCGTCCACGGGGAGCTTGTTGTGCTCGCGGAAGAGGATCGGCTCCTGGTAGCGGCCGAGCACGAGCTTGGGCGGCAGCGTGCCCTGGAAGGTCCACATCGCCAGCGGGCCTTGGTCGGGGAGGTTGGGGTGGAAGCGGAAGTGGAAGGGAGTCGCCGGATTGATTCCCGAGTTCAGGGTCGCGGGGACCTGGGGGTTGTAGGCGAGGTTGGTCTTCGCGCCTTCCATCGTCACGTCATAGGCAACCTTGGGGGGATTCGTGTCGAAGCCCTGGTGCGCCCAGATGGGCCCCGGAGGACGGCCCTCGATGGGACCGGTGCCGCCGCCAAGCGCGGGATCGACCGGCTGCTGCGTCTGGTTGGACTCGGCCGTCGGCGGAGGGTTGAGCGTCGAGACCGCCTGGCGCTGCAGGACGTCGAAACGCGGCATCGGCTGCGTGAACTTCTGGATCCCGAACGTCGGGCTGGGGGGCAGGCCGGTTGGAACGCTGTCAGCAAGGGCTGCCGGCGAGAGCGTCGCCAGTCCCAAGCCTACGATCAGCGCCGAAGCCGCCGTCCCGAGTCCGGTCCGGAGGATTCCCGGAAAAGTTGCTCGTGGTGTTTCACTGGGGGGGTGCAAGGTGCCTTCTCCTTGGCCCCTTCCGCCGCGGCAACATGCCGTGGCGGAGAGGGCGTTGCGGTGAGTAGTGCACCGTTGTTCAGTAGCATGGCTCATGCCACGCCATGGACCGGAGAAGGGTTACCCCGATATCAGAGCGATGCCGCGGCGGATTCGGTCCCATTGAAGGGGTGGACGAAGGGTGGCCATCCCACGTTCGTCCCGTTTCGGAACAAAGTCGGCGGTCTATTGCGGACCATTGCACACGCAGCAATCCCATTGAAACATCCCGAGGCGAAGCGAGCGACTGGTCGTCATTTCTCCGCGTGCTCCGTCTTCATGTGCTCGATGTACTCGCGAGCCTTGAGCGCCTGCTTGCTGAGGGGCGCGACCTCGATGATGTGGTTGAAGGTCGCCAGCGCCTTCTTCTGATCCTTTAGATCCTGCGCGTAGGTCACGCCGAGATCGAGCAGGCTCGCCATGTGCTTGGGGTCGATGGCGTTCGCCTTCTTGAAGTTCGCGATCGCCTTGTCGGTCTTGCCGAGCTCCCGGTACATCACGCCCTGGTCGGTCAGCACATTGGGGTTCTTCGGCTGCAGGGCGAGTGCCCGGCCGTACGCCTGCACGGCCTGCTCTCGCTGCCCGGTGTCGAAGTAGGAGTCGCCGAGCGCGATCCACGCCTTCACGTTCTTCGGATCCTTCTCCGCGGCCTCTTTCAGCTTTTCGATCTGGGAATATGATGGACTCGGCGGCGCGGGCAGTTGCTGCTTCGGGGTGGCCGCGCCGTCGGCAGGCTTTGCGGGAACCGGAGCGGGGGAGTCGCTGCGCGCGGGCGGTGAAACGACGAAGGCGGCGGCGAGCGCTGCCACGACGACTGTGAATCTGCGCTGCATCGATTCGTTCCTCCTGAGGACGAAGCCCCGAACACCGAGATCGATCTCGGCGCTCGGGGCTTCGCTCGAATTCCGGAACGGGTTCTTGCGACTCGCCCGGATTGGGTTACTGCTGCTGGTATACCAGCGAGTGGTTTCCGCCGCAGTAACTACCGGTGACGGTGAGCACGCTGCCGCTGAGCGTGCCGACCAGCGTGCCGTTGCGCGGGGAGGTCAGGGTATAGGTGTCGCCGCTCACCGACACCTTGCCCTTGTCCGACACCGACAGCGCCTGGCCGGCTTCCGTTCCCTGAAGGGTGGCGCTGTACGTAGCATTACCGACGATTGCCAGCGTGCCGCCGTTGACGTTGTAGATCGACCCGTCCGAACAGGTGATGTCGACAGGGAGGGGCTGCGAATCGACGCCGGTGAGGACGAAGTTCGTGGTCGTGGTGGCCCTCACGTCGGCGGTTTGCTCGTCCGCGGGCGCCTCACCGCCGCAGGCGGAGGCAGCCAGCAGCGCGGCCGCAAGACCGGCAAAGGCGAAGCGGGTGGTGAGAGCGACGAGGCTATTTCGAGGTTCGTTGGACATGTAGTGCTTGCTCCGGTTGAAATCGGCCGCCGGGGGTGACGGTCGAAGCGACATTGATGTGGGACACCGTACTAACGTCACGCGGAACAACTTTCAGGCCTCTTTCGAGCTCGTCTTGTCGGTCAGCTGACATCCGGGTGCTCGTGCGAAAGATCATTGGGCTCCAAACCTTCCCCCCACTTGCGTGAGCCCGTGCCGCTTCATCGAGCGGACCATGCCGGCCCGCACGACGCTCAATCGCTGGCTGGATCGAAGAGTACGGCCTGGAGGACGACGGCGGTCCGCGTCCTAGCGCGCCGGGATGTCGTAGAGGCGGAGCTTGCGGTACAGCTTCCCGCGAGAGACGCCCAGCTCTTTCGCAGCGCGCGTGACGTCCCCGCCGCAGAGGGCCAACGCCTCCGCGTAGACCTCCCGCTCCACGTCGGCCATGGGCCGCACCGCTGCCGCCGCGCGCACCTCGGGGACGTTTCCCGGCTCGTGGCGAAGGCGCTGCAAGCACGTCGCCTCGGGCGGCGCGAAGTGGATTTCGCTCTCGATCCAGTGCTCCAACTCGCGGACGTTGCCCGGCCAGGTATGCGCCTCCAGCGAGGCGAGGGCCTCTTCCCCCAGCGTCTCCAGCCGGCGCCCGAGCAGCGGCGAGTAGCGATGGAGGAAATGCTCCGCCAGCATCCGGATGTCCTCGCGGCGCTCGCGCAGCGGCGGCACGGGGAGGTGCAGGACGTTGAGGCGATAGAAGAGATCGGCGCGGAACCGGCCGTCGGCCACGGCCTGCCGGAGCGGCACGTTGGTGGTGGCGATGATCCGCACGTCGATGGTCCGGGGCCGCTTGGCCGCCAGCCGCGTCACCGACTTTTCCTGAAGCGTCCTCAGCAGCTTGGCCTGCATCTCCAGCGGCAGTTCCACGACGTCGTCGAGCAGCAGCGTCCCGCCGTCGGCCAGCTCGAACTTTCCGGGGCGGCCATGCGGGTCGGCGCCCGTGAACGCGCCCCGTTCGTAGCCGAAGAGCTCGCTCTCCAGTAGATCCCGCGGGATGGCGGCGCAGTGCACGGCGATGAACGGCGCCTGGGCGCGGAGTCCGCCGGCGTGGACGGCCTGCGCCAGCACTTCCTTGCCCACGCCCGACTCCCCCTCGATCAACAGGCTGGAGGTGCTCCGCGCCGCGACCCGGCACACCTCGCGCACCCGCGCCAGCGCGGGACTGCGTCCGATGAGGTTGCTCCCAAGGAGATCCGGCTGCGCGAGCCGGCGGGACGGCGTTCCCCGGGCCGGTCCCCGGCGGCGGCCGGACGGCTGCTGGGCGAGCGCCGCCATGGCGAGATAGCGGGCGAAGATGGCGAGGGTGAGACCGTCGTCGGACATGAAGGACCGACCCTCTCGTTCCACCAACACCGTTGCGCAGAAGTCCCCTACCTCGAAGGAGGAGGCCAACGCCTTGCCCTGGTTGAGCGTCGAGTAGGCGCCGACCAGGTGCGTGGTGGGGCGGTTGAGCGTCGCAAGCCGCGCCGCGGCGGCGGCCCGGGCGATGGTTCCGGCCGCAGCCACCAGCGGCTCCGAGTCCGGCAGGGCGACGTAGACCACCGCGCCGGAAGCGTCGAGCAGCGGGCGGAGCTCTTGTGCAGCGCGATCGATCAGGACATCGAACGAAGCGGCGTTTGCCAGCGGCTCGATGGCGGCGAGGAAGGCCGAGGCACGTCCGCGCGACGGCGGGCTCGCTGGCTCGAATACCGGCAGGTCCGTCGGCTCGAACAAGGGCCCGGTGGACTCGCGGACGAGCGCGTTCGATGGCATCTCGGCAGTTCCTCGTTCGGAGCTTCGCTCCGGGTTTCAGTGGGCGGGGGCCGGGGAAACTACCGGCCGCCGCGCCCGGCCGCAAGAGAAACCGTTGATACGCAAACTTTTCATCAGCGCCGCGCAAGACCATACCATCCGGACCCGACGATTCGACCCGAGCCGCGGGGCGTCGCTACGGCGTCCGCACTCCTGCCTGTTGATTGGCCGACGCGCTCGGGTCGCGCGGTTCAGTTTCCGACGCGGTTGACGCCGTGTTCCTTCACGCGCTCGAGCGCACGCTCTGCGCTGGCCACCAGGTCGCGCGTCTTGCCGCTGCTGCGCGGCTCGGGCACGTCGACGGCGATTCCCACCGTCGCGGTCACGGCGATCTCGCGGCTGCCGAAGCGGGTGCGAAGCCGCTCAACCGCATCGCGCAGCCGCTCGGCGAGCGCCTGGGCACCCGCCAGATCGGTCTCGCGCAGGAGCAAGGCAAACTCGTCTCCGCCGATCCGGGCCACGACGTCGCCCCCGCGAACCAGGCTCTCCAGCACCAGCGCGGCCGCGCGTAGCACCTCGTCGCCGGCGGGCCGGCCGTGCAGCTCGTTGACCTGCCCCAGATGGTCGATGTCCGCGAGGACGACTGCAACCGGGCGCCGGTACCTGCGCGCGGCGGCCAGCTCCGCGGACAGACGCTCGCCGAAGTGGCGGCGGTTGTAGACGCCGGTCAGCGGATCGCGCAGCGCGATCTCGGCCAGCCTGCGCTGGTAGTTCACCTCGACCTCGTCCGCCCAGGCGAACTTGAAGGTGGTGGACACCCCGACTTGCACCCGATCGCCGTCCACGAGGACGCGCTCGGTCACGCGCTCGCCGCCGACATAGGTGCCGTTCTGGCTTCCCAGATCGCGGAGGACGGCCTGCGGTCCGCGCGCCTCCAGGCTGCAGTGCACGCGCGAGATGCCCTCGTCGTCGAGGCGGATGTCCACCTCCTCGCCGCGGCCGACGCGCAACACGCGGCCGGGGTGGAGCTTGTAGACCTCGCCGAAGCGCGAACCCGCCAACACCAGGAGGAACGAGCCACGCGGCAGGACGCCGGGGGTGGTGGAGGGCTCGGTGACGATGGTGCGCGCTTTCGGATCGACCGTCTTCGCCATGTGCTGAGGGCCTCGTGGTTTGGGCGCGTGTTGGGCGTGCTGCAAGGAACCCACGGAAGGGCGGGAAGCGTCAACTCCCTTGTCGGCGGGCCTTCCGCGCAGGCGCCCGGGCCGGGATCGGACCGCTGAGCACCACCCGGTTCCGCCCGCCTTTCTTCGCCTTGTAGACTGCGTTGTCCGCGCGCTCGAACAAATCGCGCTCGGTCTGCTCGGCGCCCAGTTGCGCAACCCCGACGCTCACCGTCACCGAGATGCCCACCGGCACGTCGTGGCCGCTCTCCCAGCGGGTCTGCGCCACTTCCACCAGCTGCCGCAGGCGCTCTGCCAGGGCCATCGCCTCGGCCGCCGCCGCTTCGCGCGCCAGCACGACGAACTCCTCGCCGCCGAACCGCGCCAGGATGTCCTCGATGCGGATTCCCTGGGCCAGCGCCCGAGCCACCGACTTGAGCACCTCGTCGCCGGCAAGGTGCCCATACCGGTCGTTGACGCGCTTGAAATGGTCCACGTCCACCATCAGGAGCGAGAGCGGACGCCCGTGCCGATGGGCCACCGCCACCTCGGCGGCGAAGCGCTCCTGGAAATGGCGGCGGTTGTAGAGCCCGGTGAGGGGCTCGCGCAGCGCCGCCTCCACCAGCTTGCGCTGGACGCCTGCCTCCAATTCGTCGGCGATGCTGAACTTGAGCGTGGTGGTGGTGCCGATCTGGAAGCGATCCTCGCTCGAGAGCACCCGCTCGCGCACGCGCTCTCCCTCGACGAAGGTGCCGTTCGCGCTGCCCAGATCGACCAGAACCGCCCCCTTGCCGCGAGGCTGGATGCTGCAGTGCCGCCGGGAGACGCCGTCGTCCTCGACGCGCAGATCGGCGTCGCCCCGCCCGATGACCGTGAGCGCGTCCGGCGCCAGCCTGTGCAGCTCGCCGACCTGGGGGCCGGAGAGCACCAACAGGAAAGGTGCCCTGTCCAGCGCGGGTCTCTGCGGCGCGGGGGCCGAGGTGGTCTTCTCCAGCCTGTCGATGGACCGCGGCATGGCGCTAAGGCTCCGGAGCCTGCCGCTTGCGCGGCCGCGGGATGTTGAAGGTGGAGAGCCGCTTGACCAGGGTGCGCCGGGAGATCCCCAGCGAGATGGCGGCCTCGGTCTGGTTGCCGGCGCAGCGTGTGAGGGCGTCGACGATGCGCTGCCGCTCCGCCTGCGCCAACTGCTCGCGCAGCTCGGCGGGAGCCATCGGACTCCCGCGCAGCAACGCCGGCACGGGCGAGGGCACCGCCAGCGGCGGAAGGGGCGTGGGCAGCGGCGCCGGGCCGTAGTCGGGCTTCCGCGCCGCGAAATGGGAAGACATCTTCTCGGCCGGCAGGTGCGCGAGCGTCAGCGTGGAGTCGGCGCAGAGCAGCACCGCCCGCTCGATCACGTTGCGCAGCTCGCGGATGTTCCCCGGCCAGGGGTACTGGCGCAGCAACGCCAGCACCTCCGGCGACAGCTCCGGCTCGGCGGCGCGGCCCATCCGCCGGCAGGCATCGGAGACGAGCAGCCGCGCCAGGCCTTCGATCTCGTCCAGCCGCTCCCGCAGCGGGGGGATGACGAAGGAGATGCCGTTGAGCCGGAAGAAGAGGTCCTTGCGGAAGCTTCCCCGCTGCACCTCCAATTCCAGATCCCGGTTGGTGGCGGCGACGAAGCGGACGTCGATCTCGGTGGGGCGGACCGCGCCGACCCGGCGGACCTTCTGCTCCTCGATCACGCGGAGCAGCTTCACCTGGGTGGTGAGCGGCATGTCGCCCACTTCGTCGAGGAAGACGGTTCCGCCTTCGGCGGACTCGAGCAGACCGGCCTTGGAGTTGGCCGCGCCGGTGAAGGCGCCCTTCTCGTAGCCGAAGAGCTCGCTCTCGAGCAGCGTCTCGGTGAGCGCGGCGCAGTTGAGGCGCAGGAAGGGACGCGCGGCGCGGCGCGAGTTCTTGTGCACCGCCTCGGCCAGACGCTCCTTGCCCACGCCCGTCTCGCCGAAGATCAGCACGCTGATGTCGCTGGAGGCGATGCGCGCCACCATGCGGTAGAGATCCTGCATCGCGCCCTCGGCAGGGGGAGGTTCCTCCGCCGGCGTACGGATCGCGGGGTCGCCGCTGCTGGCGCGCGCCAAGAGCGCGTCGGGGCTCCGCCCGTCTCGCGGGTAGAGCGCCACCCAGATGCGGGGCCGGGCGCCGCGCTCGGCGAGATGCGCCTCGAGCCGCGAGACCACCAGCGGGATGTCCTCCGCGCCGGCGTCCAGCAGCAGCAGCTCGTACTGGGCCGGCCCGTCCTGCGCCACGATGTCGACCAGGCGCACCGAGCTGGCCAGCACCTCCTCGATGACCTCCGCCGGGCAGGCCGGATCGCAGGCGACGCGGAGAAGGGCGAAGGTGGCGTGGTAGCGCGCGGCCCGGTGGCACTCCTCCTCCAGCCGCAGCTCGAAGTAGCCGTGGGGAAGGATGCGGCGGGGCGGTGCGCTTCCGCGACCCTCCACCATGATGATCACGCCGCCGAGGTGGAGGATGTCGCCCGGCGCCACCTCCACCGGCGAGCCCGCGGCCACCCGCTCCTGTCCGACGGTGGTGGGAAGGCCGCTCTCCAGATCCGCGATGCGGACCCGGGGCCCCATCGACAGCAAGGCATGGCGCGGCGCCACCGTGGCGTCGTCGATGACCAGGTCGCAAGCGGCATCGCGGCCGATGCTGACCTGGCCGGACTCCGGCAACTGGTGCGTGCTGAACCGGCCCTCGCCCGCCACGAACAGGCGCAAACGCCTGGGCTCGCTCCGCGCGCTCTCGCTTTGCGGCTTCGACAAAACAACAACCCCCGCCGCCATCCTAGGTCGGAAAACCTCGGGGGTTCAATCACTTCTGAAGTGTGACCCCGGGGGGTGGGGTGGGCCTTCTCACTACCCGTCCAGATCCTCGCTGGCGGAGGGCGTGACGCGAAGTTCCCCCTCGCCGGGTTGAAGCCACGACTCCACGTCCACCAGGGGGCCGCCCATCACCTCGCCGTCCCGGACCTCGGCCGCGTCCACATGGACGTGGACCCCGAGGCGCAGTCGGGAATCTGCTCCGGCGACCGACATGGGCGACAACAGCCTCCTGCCCAGGGCGATGGCGGCCTCGCGCTCCTTGCGGGCGGCCACCGAGTCCTCGGGCAGCGGCTTCACGCCCAGGAGGGCGCTGCCCGTCTGCAGATAGAGGGCATAGCCCGCGTCGAGCAGCTGCAACTCGGTCTCGTCGAGGAGCTGCACCAGGCTGGCGAGGAGGGACTCGTCCTCGTCGCCGGTGATGCGGAGATCGACGTTGATGGCCACGCCCTGGCGCCCCGAGCTGCCCGCGGTGCGCTTGCCCGCCACCGCGGCGCGCAGCGCTTCGGCGAAGGCGGAGACGTTGGGAAAGCGCCGGTTGGCCCGCTTCTCCAGGCAGCGCAACACCACCGCGTCGATCTCCGCGGACACCGGCGCCAGCGCGCTGGGCCGCGGCGGCGGCGCCTCCACGTGCAGCCGTTCCAGCTCCACCGCGTCCGAGGAGATGAACGGGTACCGGCCGGTGAGCAGCTGGTAGAGCAGGACCCCGAGCGCGTAGATGTCCACGCGCTGGTCCACCGCCTCGCCGCGGATCTGCTCCGGGGCCATGGCGTGAGGCGTGCCGATGCGTTGTCCGACCGCGGTGATGCCGCGCTCGCCGGGCGCGCTGCGCATCAGCTTGGCGATGCCGAAGTCGAGCAGCTTCACGCGCGGCGGGTCGCCGTCCCGGGCCACCGCCACGTTGCTGGCCTTGAGATCGCGGTGCACCACTCCCGCCGCGTGCGCCGCCGCGAGCGCGTCGCAGACCGGCTCCAGGTAGCCGAGCGCCTGCGCGGGCGTGAGGCGTCCTCGGCGCTCCACGATGCTCCCCAGGCTCGAGCCTTCGAGGAGCTCCATCACGAAGTAGGGCCGCTTGTCCTCGAGTTCGCCGAAGTCGTAGATGTCCACGATGTTCGGATGGCGGATGTGGTTGACCACGCGCGCCTCGCGAACGAATCGCTCCACCATTTCCGGCGAGCTGGCCAGCTGGCTGTGCAGCACCTTCACGGCCGCCCTGCGCGCGAGCACGCGGTGCTCCGCCGTGTAGACGGTGCCGCATCCGCCCGAGGCGATGCGCCCGAGGATCAAGTACTCGCCGGCGCGATCCCCCGGCGCCAGCTCGTCGGGATCGACCCAGTCTCCGCTCTTCCCGCGGGGCGGCTCGGCGGGCAGCGTGGGTGTGAACCTGTCCTTCACCGCAGCAAGTTTCCCACGGCGCGACGGTTTCTGGAAGGAAAGCGCACGCGTGTTACCTTGCCGCGGGATGCCGCCCGACCGATCCGGCCCGGAGTTGACGCTGCGGGCGGTGGGTTCCGGCCTGCTGGTGGGCGCGCTCCTCTGCGTGGCCAACCTCTACATGGGGCTGAAGACCGGCATCTGGGATGGCGGCCACGTCACCGCATCCATCCTCGCCTTCGCGCTGGTCTCCGGGCGGCTGTCCCGGCTGGAGAACAATACCGCGCAGACGGTAGCCGCGGCGGTGGCCGCGGTTCCGGCCGCGGCCGGCCTTCTCGGGTCGGTTCCCGCCTTGGAGCTCCTAGGGCGTCCCGTGCCAGGCTGGGGAATCGCGGTCTGGGGTTTCGTCCTGGCCATCCTCGGCATCCTCCTCGGCGCGGCGCTGCGGCGGCGGCTGCTGGAGGAGGAGAAGCTTCCGTTTCCCACCGCGGTGGCCACCGCCGAAGTGATCGAAGTGCTGCACCGCGACGCCCACGCCGCGCGCGAGCGCACCCGACCGCTCATCCAGGGAGCGATCGCCGGCGCCGTGCTCGGCTGGTTTCGCGACGGCCGCCCCTCCCTGATCCCGGGGACGCTTCCCATCCCCGGCGCGATCTCCGGCATTCCCATGGAGACGCTGGGAATCGGCATCAGCACCAGCCCGCTGCTCTACGGCGTGGGACTGGTGGTGGGAGTGCAGATCGCCTCGAGCATGCTGCTGGGCTCGGCGCTCGCCTGGGGCGTGCTGGCTCCGTGGCTGGTTCGCGGACCGCTCCGGCTGGCCGCGAACCAGGACGGCCTTTGGAGCTGGCTCTCCTGGCCCGGCACGGCGCTGCTGGTGGGAGCCGCGGTGGTTTCGCTGCTGCAGCAAATCGGTGCGTTTGCCGGCGCCCTGCGCGACTTGCGGGCGGCAGGAGATCACCGCTCCCGGGAGCGGCGCTGGGGCCTCTTGCTTGGCGCTGCGGCGGTGGCCGCCACCATCGTCGCAGGGCGGGCGATCTTCGGACTGCCCGTGTGGCACACCGCGCTCGCGCTGGTAGCCTTGGTGATCGGGGCTAGCGTCTGCGCACGCGCCGCGGGCCTCACCGACATCACGCCGCTGGGGCCCATGGGTCAGGCCACGCAGGCGGCCATGGGCGGGCTCTCGCCCGGCCAGCCGGCGCTCAACATCGCGGCAGGATCCGTCGTCGCGGGCGGAGCGACGCACACCAGCACGCTGCTCTGGTCGTTCGGCCCCGGCGCCCGATTTGGCGCCTCGCCGCGCAACCAGGTGGTCGCCGCCATCGTCGGATCGGCGCTCGGCGCACTGATCAGCGGGCCGGCCTATCGCCTCCTGGTGCGGGCCTACGGCATCGGCTCGCCGCGGCTGCCGGTGCCCACCGGCTTCCAGTGGAAAGCCATGGGCGAGGTAGTCGCGGGCGGTCTCGCGGCGCTCCCTGCCGGGGCGCTGCCGGCGGTGGTCATCGCCGGCGCGCTCGGGATCGTCCTTGCGCTGCTGGCCTCGACCCGCTTCGGCCAGCGCGTGCCGTCCCCCATGGCGATGGGGATCGGCATCCTGGTGCCCGTCGATTTCTGCATAGCCATCGTGATTGGCGCGCTGCTCCTGGCCGCCATCCGCCGCCTGCGCCGGGAGGGCCCAGTGATCGGCGCCGGGCTGATCGCGGGAGACGCCTCGGTGGGACTCCTGGCCGCGGTGCTCAGGTCGCTGGGAGCCCTGTAGCCGACAGGCCCTTGCGGATGCGGCCTTCCATGATGTTGGGGATGCGCGCCGCGCGCGCGGCGGCCTCGGCGAAGGCGCGCCGGGCCTGGTCCGGCCGCTGCCGGCGAAGC
>Ga0136846_1209732_pt1 | contig 12875 bp, 14 predicted proteins | sample HopSoiMetagenom2_FD_96841 | JGI IMG/M metagenome (GOLD analysis project Ga0136846, IMG submission 96841) | Grasslands soil microbial communities from Hopland, California, USA - 2 Assembly 2016 (version 4) | ecosystem: Environmental > Terrestrial > Soil > Grasslands | place: USA: Hopland...
CCTTCCGCTGGCAGGACTCGACGGGGATGGTCGACCTCGGCAGCCTCTTCGAGGGCAGGCCCACCCGGGCGGACGGGGTCTCGGGAGACGGCAGGGTGGTGGTCGGCTACCAGGAGACCCCCGAGAGCTTCCGCCGCGGGGTGCGGTGGGTCAACGGGCGTACGGAGCTGTTCGAGGGCCCCGCGGGGCCGGTGGGCATCGCGGCGGCCGCGAACATCGACGGTTCGATCGTGACCGGCGCCACGTGTGTCCCCGTCAAGTACTCCCCGTGGAAGTCGGTCGGGCTCCGCGGACAGGTCCGCTACGCGCCGGTGATCCTGGGCGATTCGGGCGCCTCCGACTTCTGCACCCCCTTCGGCTTCTGCCAGGGCTGGCTGAACCGATTCGAGGTGGCCGGGGGCCTGGCCTTCAGGTTCTGACGAGTCCCTCGACCGCCACCCATCCGGTCCGGATCGGGATGCGGGCCCGCTTTCGCGTTGCCTCGACGCCGATTTGGGCAGAGGATCGTCGCCCATGGGGGAGTTCGCAGTGAGCGAGTCCGCCTTCCTGCGTGCGCGCGAGGTGCTGCGGCGGCGGCGGGATGACTACGAGGCGGCGTACCGCGAATTCGCCTGGCCGCGGCTCGATACCTTCAACTGGGCGCTCGACTACTTCGAGCCGATGGCTCGCGACAACCCGCGCATCGCGTTGCGGGTCGTGGCCGACGACGGCACCGTCCGGACGCGCACCTTCTCGGAGATGAGCGAGAGGTCAAACCGTGTGGCCAACTCCCTCCGCCAGCAAGGCGTCCGCCGCGGAGACCGCATCCTCATCATGCTCGGCAACGTCCCCGAGCTCTGGGAGGTCACGCTCGCGGCCATGAAGCTGGGCGCCGTCTTCAGCCCCGCCACCGCCACCCTCACCGTCGAAGACCTGCAGGACCGCATCGACCGCGGCGGCATCCGGCACGTCATCGCCGGCGAGGGCGCCTCGAAGCTCGACGAGGTGAAGGGAAGCTATACGCGACTTGCCGTCGGCCCCTCACTCCCGGGCTGGATCCCTTGCCGCGCGGAGGGTGCGCCCGATTTCGAGCCGGATGGCCAGACCCGTGGCGACGATCCGCTCCTCCTCTACTTCACGTCCGGCACCACCGCCAAGCCGAAGATGGTGCTCCACACGCACGTCAGCTATCCGGTCGGCCACCTCTCCACGCTGTACTGGATCGGCCTGCGTGAAGACGACGTGCACTGGAACATCAGCTCCCCCGGCTGGGCCAAGCACGCCTGGAGCAGCTTCTTCGCCCCCTGGAACGCGGGCGCGACCATCTTCGTCTTCAACTACGCCCGCTTCGAGGCGAAGAGGGTCCTCGACGCGCTCGTAGCGCACGGCGTGACGACGCTCTGCGCGCCGCCGACGGTGTGGCGGATGCTCATCCTCGAGGACCTCCGCGCGTGGCGCCCCGCGCTGCGGGAGATCGTGGGCGCGGGGGAGCCACTGAACCCCGAGGTCATCGAGCGCGTGCGCGAGGCCTGGGGGATCACCATCCGGGACGGCTACGGACAGACGGAGACGACGGCGCAGTTCGGTAACTCGCCCGGGCAGCAGGTGAAGCCTGGATCGATGGGCCGGCCGCTGCCCGGCTACCGCGTGGGCCTCCTCGATGCCGACGGCAGGCTGGGCGAAGATGGCGAGATCGTCCTCGAGCTCGACCCACCTCCGGCGGGGCTGATGGCCGGCTACCTCGACGCGCCGATGCCAGTGGCCGAGGTCGACGGCCGCCGTTACTACCGCACCTCCGACGTGGCCTCACGCGACGCGGACGGCTACTACTGGTACGTGGGCCGCGCCGACGACGTGTTCAAGGCTTCCGACTATCGCATCAGCCCCTTCGAGCTCGAGAGCGCGCTCATCGAGCACGAGGCGGTGGCGGAGGCGGCGGTGGTGCCGAGCCCCGATGCCCTGCGTTTGGCCGTGCCCAAGGCGTTCGTGGTGCTCAAGGCCGGCTTCGAGCCGGGCCCGGAGACCGCCCGCTCGATCCTCGCCTTCTGCCGCGAGCGCCTCGCCCCCTACAAGCGCGTGCGCCGCGTCGAGTTCTGCGAGCTGCCGAAGACCATCTCCGGAAAGATCCGCCGCGTGCAGTTGCGCGTGGCCGAGCACCGCCCGGGGCGCACGAAAGCGCCCACCGAGTTCTGGGAAGAGGACTTCTGAGGTAAACCCCCCGGATTGCATGCCGCCGGGACCCGCGCGCGGTAAAAACCGGCCGCGTACGCAACCTTGAACGCGGTTCGAGCGTCTTAATCCAAGGACCCGAGGGGCCAGGGAGGCGGCATGTCGCTGTTCAAAAGATTGTTCGGAGACAACAACCCACCCAAGACGCGGATCCGGATCTGCGTCGAGTGCGGCATGCCCATCGCCGAGCACAAGGACTGGTGCTCGATCCTGCGCGGCCAGCGCGAGATGGAGGCGGCGAAGCACCAGAAGGCGTAGTCGCAGCGCGAGCCCGCCTGGTCCCTAGTGCTCGCCGTAGGTGGTGGTGAAGCCAACCACTATCCACCGTCCTTCGCGCTTCTCGACGTCAAAGCTCAGAGTCGGCGCGTAGCCGAGCTCGACGTGCTCGACGCCTCTCCGCTCCGGGGTCATTCGCAGGTCGCCGCCGTGCGTGCTCGATGGCCTTCGCGATTGGCACGAGATCCGGGCGGTTGTACCTGCGAGTCTCAAACCTGACCTTGTCCCTGGCAACGTCGTAGGTATCCACCGCACAGAGACTCGGGTTGTCCCAGGTATCGAGCGCCGAGAACCAGCAGTACGGCAGGGTCATCAACGCGCCCTGGGTCTGCAGCTCTCCAATCTGGGCGAACCCAGGCACCTCGTCATCCAACCCGAACGCACCATCCTGTTCGATGATCTCCCTGAGAGTTCCCATACCCTTTGGATCCCACTCACGCACGTCGTAGGCAACACCCAGGCCACCGGCGCATCCCGTTCCGGTGAACTTGGCGAGAAAGCGTGTCCGCCCGGACGGGCCTCGGTGGACGGGTAGAGATCGATGAGCGAGACCGGCGCCGAGTGCTCCGCCTCCTTCGTGGCGGATCCGACCAGTCGCCAACGTTCGTTACGATCGCCGTAACCGTCCTCCTCGGGAATGCCGAAGACGAAGAACGTCTGACGCGTGCGAATAGAGGTCTCGACAACCAAGACTGGCGGTACGTCGAGCACCTCGAAGCGGAAGCGGTTCTCATCCGGCCAGGCGAAGTTCACTTCTGCGCTCACCGCGTCAAGGGTCCGTAGCAACTCCGTTGCGCGTTCGTTCGCCGGGGGAGACTCACCTCCGGCGTTCAAAGCCCTCGTGACCATGGCTGCGGCGACGTCAAAGAGGCGTGACTCAAGCGGTTCTGAACGCGATTCCGTCTCCAGTCCATACGGAGGACCACATGGGTCCGGTGAGAGCTCGGCCGCTGCCCTCAGTAGCTGCCTGAAGGTCGATGCCGAGTCGTCCTGCTGTTCTGGAAAGGAGAAGGAGTGAGCAGGAGGGGTGAAGAGGAGGATGAGGAGAGTGCCGAACGCCCGCCACCACCAGCCACTCATCGAGCCGTCTCCCAGCGTCAGTAGTATCCCATCATGGCCAATTCTGAAACACGACCGCGCGGTCGAGCGATGTTGAAGGCCGGCGCATCAGTGCGGCGCCGGGCCGCGGGGGGTGGTCTCGGCGGTCCACCAGCCGCCCCCGAGGGCCTGGAACAGCGCCGCCGAGTCCGCAAAGCGATCGCTGATCGCGCGCGTCTCCTCCACGGAGGCCGTGACCTGCCGCCGTTGCGCCTCCAGCAACGCGAGCAGGCTGACGCCGCCGGCTTCGTACCGTGTGGAGGTGATGTCGTAGGCGGTCTTCGCCAGCGTCGCGGCCTCCGCTCGCTCGCGCAGCGTCCTCGCGTCGCCGTCCAGCGCCACCAGCGTGTCCGCCACGTCCTGCAGCCCGGAGAGGACGACCTCGCGGTAGGCCGCGCCGGCCTGATCGAAAGCGGCCAGGGCCGACCGCTTCTCGGCCTTGAGCTCGCCGCCGTGGAAGAGAGGCTGCGCGAGCGACGCCGCCAGCAGGGCGAAGGCCGCGGTGCCGCTGAGGAGCGGCGTCACCGCCACCGCGCCTCCCGTGCCGGAGAGGGTGATCCGCGGGTAGAAGTTCGCGGTAGCGACCCCAACGCGTGCGCTGGCCTCGTGGAGCAGCGCCTCCGCGGCCCGGATGTCCGGTCGCTGGCGGGCGAGATCCGAGGGCAGGCTCAGCGGCAGCTCGGCCGGAAGTCGAAGATCGGCGAGCCGGAGCTCCGGGAGCTCCACGGCGGCGGGTGGCTGACCGAGATAGACGGCCAGCCGGTGCCGAGCCCGCGCGAGGCGCGTGCGCAGCCCGGGAAGGGCCGCCCGCGTGTCCGTGAGCTCGCCTTGCTGCGTCACCACGTCGAGCCTGGCCACGGCGCCGAGCTGCTCGAGCCGCTCGACGATCTCGAGCTGGCGCGTCTGGAGAGTGACCGCCTCCTCGATCGCCTGGATCTGGCCGCGCAGCGACGCCTCTTCGATCGCGGCCGTGACCACGTTGCCCGCGAGCATCAAGCGAACCGACTCGAGCTCGAAGCGCTCGTAGTCGACGGCGGCCCGCAGTCCCTCCAGCTCGCGGCGGTTCCTTCCGAACAGGTCGAGCGTGTAGGACACGCTCACCGTCGCCATCGAGAGGGTGATCGGGAAGTCCGCGGACAGCGTCTTCGACTTGATGGCCTCGGACTGGACGCCGACGCTGTTGATCGCGGCGCCGGCGTCGATCTTCGGGTATTTGGTCGCGCCCCGCCGCGCTCCGAGCTCCTGCTCGGCCCGGACCAGCTTGGCTTGGGCCTGGGCCAGCCTCGGGCTGTCGCGCAGCGCCTGGCGGACCAGAGCGTCCAGCGCCGGACACTGGAACAAGGTCCACCACTCGGCGGGGATGTCACGGGCGCCCACGAACCGCTGCGCCTGCCCCGCCGGAACATCCGCGGAGACGGTCTCGTCCGGGACAGGTGAGGCCGGGTAGCGCTGGACGGTCGGGGCTTCCGGCGGATGGAAGTTGGGACCGACCGCGCAGCCCACGACCGGACCGCCGAGGCTCAGCACGAGCGCGGCCAAGGCCGACCGGCACCGGAGGCAACGGATTCGTTCGCGCAATCGAGTGTCCTCAGTCCAGCGTCTTGCGATAGGTGCGCACGGCGATGGTCATCACCACCACGGTGAAAACGAGCAGCGGCCACAGGTCCGGCCACAGGTCGGGATACGTGTTGCCTTTGAGCAGGATTCCGCGGACCAGGCGGTTGAAGTAGGTCATGGGCACCACCTTCCCCAGGGCCTGTGCCCAGGGCGGCATGCCGCGGTAGGGGAACATGAACCCCGACAGCAGCATTCCGGGCAGGAAGTAGAAGAACGTGAGCTGCATGGCCTGGAGCTGGTTCGAGGCGATCGAAGACAGCGTGATCCCGACGGTCAGGTTGGCGGCGACGAAAACGAGGATGACGACGTAGAGCGCGACCAGGCTCCCCACCACGGGGACACCGAACAGCCAGCGCGAGGCGACGAGGATGATGGTGGCCTGGATGAGGCCGATGAAGATGTAGGGCATGATCTTCCCCGTCATCACCTCCAGCGGGTTCACGGGCGTGGCGAGCAGGTTCTCCATCGTGCCGCGCTCGCGCTCGCGGGTCATGGCCAGCCCCGTCATCATCACCATGGTCATGGAGAGGATGACGCCCATCAGGCCGGGCACGATGTTGCGCTGCGTGATGCCTTCCGGGTTGTAGAGCTTGTGCATCCGTACCTCGAAGGCCGGGGCCCGCCCCGCCAGCGCGGAGAGCGGACCCTTGAGGTCCTTCGCCGCCACCGAGGACACGAGCTGCTGCACGGAGCCGGTCGCGGTGGCCGAGGCCGAGGGGTCGGTGGCGTCCGCCTCCAGCAGCAGCGCCGGCCGCTCGCCGCGCAGGAGCCGGTGGGTGAAGTCGGCGGGGATGTTCAGGACGAACTGGACCTCGCCCCGGGCGAGGGCGGCGCGGCCGGCCTCCTCGTCCGGCAGCTCGCCCTTGACGTCGAAATAGCCGGTCGTCCTCATGGCCGCGATGTAGCTGCGCGTGAACTCGCTGCGGTCCCCGGCAACGATCGCGATCGGGAGGTTCCTGGGGTCGGTGTTGATCGCGTAACCGAAGAGCAGGAGCTGCGCGATCGGGATGCCGAGGACCATCGCGAAAGTGATCCGTTCCCGGCGGAGCTGCACGAATTCCTTGAGGACGACGGCCCAGAAGCGCGCGAAGGACCAGCCCTTCATGGCCGGGCTCCGAAGTTGTCCTCGGAGCGGGCCATCAGGTGGATGAAGACGTCTTCGAGGCCGACCTCCGCGCGGGCGATCCGATAGCGGGTGCCGGCGGAGGCGCGGCGCAGCGTCGCATCGAGGGCGGCGCCGTCCTTGCCCGTCACGTGGAGGGCGGAGCCGAAGACGGCGGTCTGGTCGACGCCGGGCTGGCCCTGCAACGAGTGGACGAATGCCGTCAGGTCGTCTCCGACGACGGTCCAGGTCGTGAGCCCCTGCTGGGCGATGATCTCCGCCGTCGTCCCCTGCGCCATCAGCCGTCCGTAGGCGATGTAGGCGAGCTTGTGGCACCGCTCGGCCTCGTCCATGTAGTGCGTGCTGACCAGGACGGAGACACCGCGGGCGGCGAGCTGGTGCAGCTCGTCCCAGAAGTCGCGGCGCGCCTTGGGATCGACTCCCGCCGTCGGCTCGTCGAGCAGGAGCAGCTCGGGATCGTGGAGCATGCAGGCGGCCAGGGCCAGCCGCTGCTTCCAGCCGCCGGAGAGCGATCCGGCGAGCTGCGCCGCGCGCGAGACGAGGCCCAGGCCCTCGAGCGCCTGGTCCACGGCCTGGCGGCGGGCCGGCATCTCGTAGAGTCGCGCCACGAAATCCAGGTTCTCCCGGATGGACAGGTCTTCCCAGAACGAGAAGCGCTGGGTCATGTACCCGACGCGGCGCTTGATCTCGTCCTGCTGGCGCCGGATGTCGAAGCCGAGGCAGGTCCCCGATCCCGAGTCCGGCGTGAGCAGCCCGCACATCAAGCGAATGGTCGTGGTCTTGCCGCTGCCGTTCGGGCCCAGGAAGCCGAAGATCTCGCCGCGCGCCACCCGCAGGGAGACGTCGCTCACGACGTGCTTCGTCCAGAAGCTCTTGTTCAGGCCTCGCACATCGATCGAATACACGGGATCCGGCGACGCGCTCATTGCGGAACCACCTCGACCGGCTGTCCGGGGTGGAGGATCGGAGCGTCCTCGACTGCCGGACGCGCTTCGACCATGAACACGAGCTTGGCCCGCGTGTCGTTGCTGTAGATGATCGGAGGCGTGAACTCGGGCTCGGTCGAGACGTAGCTCACGGTGGCCGCGACCGCCTTCGCGCATCCGTCGCAGCGGACGGTCAGCTTGCGCCCGACCGGAACGAGGCCGAGCGACGGCTCGGGCACGAAGAACCGGACCTTGACGTTCGCCGGTGGGAGGATCCGCACCACCGGCGACCCCGCCGGCACCCATTCCCCCTCGCGGAAGAGCGTGTCCACGACGACGCCGGCTTGGGTGGCCGCGACGTGCTTCTGATCGAGCCGCCAGCGCGTCTGGTCCGCGGCCGCGCGGCTCGCCGCCACCTGGGAGGTCTGGGCCCGGATCTGCTCGGGGCGGGCGGACAGCTCCGCCACCTGGAGCTGGCCCCTGAGCTCGCGTACGCGCGCGGCGTCGACGTCATGCCTGGCCCGAGAGGCCTCGAGCTGCGTCCGGGAGATGCCCCCCGCTTCGAGCTGGGCCGTGTCGCGCGCGAGCTGCGAGGCGGACTGCTTCTCCGTCGCCATCGCCTGCTCGAGCTGCGCCCTCACCACTTCGACTTCGGCGCTGCGCTTCCCCGTTCCGAGGTCGGCGAGCTGGGCCTTGGCCGCGCTCAGCGCCTCGTCGGCCTGGGTGACGGCGGCGGTCTCCTGGTTCGCTTCCAGCTCGAAGAGCGGGGCCTTGGCCTCCACCGCCTGTCCTCGCGCCACGAACAGCCGCTCCAGACGGCCGGCCACGCCGGAGCCAACGTGCACGAACTCCGCCTCCACGTAACCTTGATACGTACCGGGGTCGTTCTTGGAGCAGCCGACCAACGCCGTGGCCCCGGCGATCATCAACGTCATGGCCGACGAATGTCTCGTCTTCATGTTCGAAGGGCCCTCTTCAGGAACGCGGGAAGCTCTCTCCGCCGCCGCTTGATGAAGGCGTCGAACCCCTTGGCCCCGAAACCGATCCCGGCCGCGATCAGCGGCCGCGCCGCGAACGGGTAGACGCAAGCAGCGGCCAGGGTCACGAAGAACTGCTCGGGCGTAGTACGGGCCATGCGCCCTTCCTTGATTCCCTCGCCGATCTGCGCCCGCAGCTTGCGGACGACGCGCCGTGCCTGCTCGGCCCTTCCCGACGAGTAGAACGCCCTCACCCTGTCGGGACTGCGCGCTGCCTCGCTCACCACGTACGTGACGAGGTATGGGTGACGCGACAGCCTGGTGAGGTAGGCGTCGACGAATCGGTCGATCTTCTCGTCGAGTGAGGCGTCAGACGCCATCATCTCCAGGACCCCCGGAACGAACGACGAGGCGACCCCGCGCCACACGGCCTCCGCCAGTTCCGCTTTCGTCCGGAAGTAGTAATGAAGGAGCGCCTTGTTGACCCCCGCCTCGTCCGCGATCTGCTGCATGCGCGCCCCGTCGGTGCCGTGCCGGACGAAGACGGCGTCGGCGGCCTCGAGGATGCGCGCCTTGGTGTCCTTGCCGGCTTGGCCAGACGGTTTAACCACCTGGCCAAGCCTGCCCAAGGCCGGTGGCGTCCCGGAAGTATCAGCCGCGTAAGTTACGCGGATGTTACCCGGTCGCCAGCCTGCCCATCAGCCAGTCGTAGCAGGCGTCGGGCATGTTGTGGATGGCGTACTTCATCAGGTACGAGAGCGGCCAGGGGAAGTGGACCACTCGCTGCTTCCGATCGATGCCGGCGAGGATCCGGCGCACGCCCGCTTCCGTCTCCATCAGGAACGGCTTGCCCTTCTCGTCTTCGGGGGCGCCTCCGTTCTTGATGAAGCCCGGGCAGACGGTGACGACGGAGACGCCGGTGCCCCGCAGGTCGACGCGCGTGGATTCGAGCAGCGTGGACAGCGCGGCCTTGCTCGCCGAGTAGGCGCCGGCGCCGGGCAGGCCGCGCCAGGCGGCCAGGCTCGAGATCCCGGCGATCGTTCCGCTGCGCGCCGTGATCATGTCGGGGAGCACCGCTTCCATCCAGTTCACGGCGCCGCCCACGTTGGTGGCGAGGACGTGGTGATAGGTGTCGGCGCGAAACCGCCGCGCGTTCACGGAGTCGCCCACGCCCGCGTTCAGGATGGCCCAGTCGAGGCCGCTCCAGCGCTCCCGGATCGCGGCGTAATGCCCTTTCACGGCGTCCTTGTCGGTGACGCTGCCGACCAGGGTCAGGCACTCCCCGCCCGCCTTCTCGACCTGGCGCGAGGTCTCCTGGAGCTGTTCGCTCCGGCGTCCGGTGATGGCGATGCGCCAACCGCGTGCCCCCAGTTGACGTGCCATCTCTCGCCCGAGGCCCGAGCTCGCGCCCGTGATCAGGACGCGCCTTCTAGGCTCCATGCGGCGAGGTGGTCCCCGGCCCCCGCCTCGACCAGCTCTTCACGGCGGCGCTCGGTACGAGCAACAGGCGTCGTGCCTTGGGCGGGATCCGCGTGCCGGCGACGATGTCCCAGACGCCGCTGGTGACTCCATAGCCCGTGCCGACGCCGTGGCGCGAGTGATGGTACAGATGGCGGCGGCGCAGGTACTGGAAATAGGACCACTGGAAGTTCCAGAAGTGCGTCCCGTGATGCACCCACTCCTCGGTCATGTAGCACAGGAGGACCGTCGCCACGAAGACGGGCGCCGTGTAGACGGGCAGCAGCAGGCTCGCCGGAACCGCCACCAGGGCGAACCAGAGCGTGTCCAGGTGACCGTTGACGTAGTTGCCGTCCCAGGGCCGCGCGTGATGGTCGGCGTGGCTGGCATCGAACAGGTAGTGCAGGGCGGGGGCCAGGAGCCAGCCGCGCTTCGGAAAGACGCCGTGCAGGATGTAGCGATGCGCCCAGTATTCGATCGGGATCCAGGCGAGGACGCCGAGGACGACGAACACGAGGGCGCCCAGCGCGTGGTGCGCACGGACGGCGGCCGCCAGCAGCACGAGGAACTGGACGGAGTAGACGACGGTGACCGGATAGAGGCGCCGCCGGGCCTTGTGATCCTCGGTCCGAAGATCGAATCCGGGTGCGAACTCGATCTCCGGGTACGGCCCCACCTCGGACTTGAGCAGCGTGTACATCGCATCCCTGGGCCGGCCCGCCCCACGACAGCCGGCAATCAACGGTGACGCACAGCATAACTGACATCACCGACCGAATGCTCGCCGGGCCCGGGCGGCCCCCTGGACGGCCAAGGCCAGGAGGCACGCCCCGTAGCCGGCGAACTTCAGCGCGGTGAGGACGCCGGCCAGCGCGGCCACCGCCGTGCTCTCGTTCGGGAACGTGGCCACCAGCACGCCGCAGGCCATGTTCTCGGCGTAGTCGAGGGCGAGCGTCACCCAGGGCAGCACGCTCAGCCGGCCACGGAGCCAGGCGCGAAAGCAAAGTGCGACGGTCAGCGGGAACAGCAGGTCGAACGTGGCGAGCAGCAGCGCGTACTGATGGCGGCCCGCGGGGCCGAGCAGGGCCAGGGCACGGTGGGCCCGCGCGGGGTCGGGCAGGGGCAGCATGTCGAGAATGCCCAGGCCGCCCGTGATCCGGCGGAAGTAGGGCACGGAGCCCGTGAAGTCGAAGCTGTTCTCGACGATGGCCGCTCCCACTGCGACGAGGGTCAGCCACCGGCGCCTCATGCGGCCTCCAGGCGCGCGATCGTCGCGGGCAGACCGGTGGCGATGGACGGGTAGCGCAGGGCGAACCCGGTCGAAAGCAATGCCGAAGGGTCGGTCGGCACGTCGCGCGCGAACGACGATGCCGACACCGAGCCGGCGATGAGGGAAGCCAGCCAACGCGGCACCGAGCGGGGAGCGGGCGCTCCCAGGAGCCGTGCTCCCGTCTCGAGCAGCTCGCGCTGCGTGGTGGGCGTCCCGTCGGTGACGATCCAGGGATGGGCGCGCAGCCGCGCGTCGTCGAGCGCGGCCAGGTGCACCATCGCCCGCGCGGCGTCCTCGACGTGGACGAGGGGCAGCCGGTTCGCGCCGGTGCCGACGATGGGCAGCCATCCCTTGGCGAGCCGCGGAAACACCGTCGACGCGAATGCCTTGCCCGGCCCGTACACGGTGGCCAGATGCACGGAGGCGAACGGAACTCCCGCCGTCCGCGCCTCGCCGCGCACGGCGTGTCCGATGCGCGCGAAGCCGGAGGGCCGCGCGGTGAAGGGCGAGAGGTGGCTGACCGGCCGCCCCTCGAAGTCGTCGGTACCGCTCACCACGACCAGCCGCGCGGCCGGCGGCATCGCCTGCAGCACCGCGCGCGTGACCCCGGCGCGGTACCGCGCGGCGCGGGTGAGCGCGGCCTCCGTCAGCCGCTTGGGCAGCTTCGGCTGGACGAGGTCCACGATGACCTTGGTGGGCGGGATCTCCGGCGGCGTCGTGACGTGCACACCGCGCCGAGCCAGGAGCTGCGCCTGCTCTTCCGTGCGCGCCCACGCGCCCACCGACAACCCGGCCTCCAGCGCCGCCTCGACGGTGGCGGAGCCCACGAAGCCCGAGGCGCCCAGGATGAACAGGTCAGTAAGCATTTGCTAACCTCGCAGTCAAAAAAAAGGCTCAGCAGGCGAGCATCTTGAAGACGAGCGTCTCGATCTGCGGCGCGGTGGCCACGGCCGGCCCCTTCCACTCCCCGAAGGCGTGCATGCGGGCGAACTGGCCCAGCAATCCCCAGAAGGCGGCCACGAGCAGCGTGCGATCGATCCTCTTCGACACCTCGGGGTCCTCGAAGAACTTCATCGTGATTCCCACGAGAGATTCGCGGCGGGCCAGGGGTGACATCCGCGGCCAGTAGCGGCGCAGCTCCTCGTTGACGAAGAGCAGGGCCTCCGGCGATTCGTCGAGCAGCGCGAGCACCCGGGTGATGACCCGCCCCAGCCGCGCGCGGAACGTGCCTCCCCCCGCAAGCGCGACCCTGGTCTCGCTGACGAGGCGGAGGTAGCACCTCTCGAACAGGTACAGGGCTAGGGCGTCCTTTCCTTCGAAGTATTTGAAGAGGACCGGGTTCGTGAACCCGGCTTCCGCGGCCACGGCGCGGATGCTCGATTCCCGGACGCCGTCGCGGGCGAAGAGCTTCAGGGCCGCCTCGAGCAGGGCCTGCTTCGAGGGAGGATCCTCGGGGTCGACATAGAAGGGCAGGCCAGTCACGAGAGTTAAGTTAGCAGACGCTAACCTAGGTGTCAAGTCACGGCCGGTACCGCACCACATCTCCCCGGCACGACACCGCCACCTGGCGGCCCCGCGCTCGTGGAAGACGCGATGGGCCGCGAAGCGGCGGCGCCAGGTTACTGGTGATGCAGGATGAGAACCGGACTGCCGGCATAGGCGGCCGGCCCCGCGGGCGGAGCCGCGCTGCAGCATCCCGCGAAGAGCACGTCCACGGTGTGGACGCCCGGGCGGACCTTCTTGAAGAAGGTGTGCGCCACCATGCGCGGGTTGTTGAGGTCGGTCTCCTCGGGATCCCAGACGAGCGGCGTGGCGATGTCCCCGGTCCCGTTCATGTGGCCGCTCATGGGGACGCCGTCGACGCGCACCTGGAAGATGATCGAGTTGTCCAGCGGATAGGCCTCGGTGCTGAAGTCCGCGAC
>Ga0136846_1224532_pt1 | contig 12874 bp, 12 predicted proteins | sample HopSoiMetagenom2_FD_96841 | JGI IMG/M metagenome (GOLD analysis project Ga0136846, IMG submission 96841) | Grasslands soil microbial communities from Hopland, California, USA - 2 Assembly 2016 (version 4) | ecosystem: Environmental > Terrestrial > Soil > Grasslands | place: USA: Hopland...
AGGCCGCAGCCGATCCCGAGGCGTTTGCATCGTTCAAGCGTCACCCAGAAGTCAGGGTAGTAATCGAAAACCTCGGGTGTGACGATGGTCGACGCAACCTCGAGCTTGCCATCGAGCAGACGCCTTCCTTTGCAAACATGCTGGATCGGTTCCGTGAGAACGATCAGATCGGCCTTCCGCGGATCTGCAGCTACGGCGTATACGGCGACTTCTCGCCGACGACGCTGCGTTACGTGAAGGTGGCGTCCGACCTGCTCACGTTGTTCGGGCCGCTCGAAACTGCACAGATGATCGAGATCGGTGGAGGTTACGGCGGGCAATGTCACGTCACGAGTGTCGGACTCGGTTTCTCGTCGTACACGCTCGTCGATCTCGATCCCGTGCTCGAGTTGCAGCGGGTCTATCTGCGCTCGCTCGGGATTCCCAGCGTCCGATTCGTCTCGCCTCGAGACATCGACTCGGGCGCGGAGTACGACCTCGTCGTCAGCAATTTCGCGTTCAGCGAATGCGTGCGACGCGTTCAGAAGTTCTACATCGAACGAGTGCTCAGACGGTCACGTCGCGGCTACGTCATGTGTAACTGGCTGCGACCTCGAACCTCCCTCACGAGACGGGAATTGCTTGAAGCGGTCCCGGGGTCACGATTCATAAGAGACAATGAGAGCGCACGTTCGGGCTCCGACATCCTCGTCTGGGGTTCCGCATAAAGTGCTCCTCTACGCGCGGCGAAGGAACAGTCCGTCGACCTGAAGGACCTCGCCGTTCCTCGAGTCGAGGAAGCTCGGCTCCGCAGCCAGTAGCTCGAACCCGCGTCGAGCGAGGTAATCGGTCACCTCGTCCTTGAGCGGGCCACCGGTGTACAGCGGAACGAGAGACAGCTCCACGTCGAGGACCTCGACCTGGCCCAGCGTTGCCTCCGCCCCGCGGAGCGCCTCCAGCTCGTATCCCTGCACGTCGAGCTTCAGGTAGATCCGGTCCGTGGCGTCGAAAAGCGCGCCGCGAAAGTCGTCGAGCGTCGCAACCTCGCACTCCTCGGTGCCGACATAGCGCACTCGCGGCTGGACTGCGACCGTGCGTTCCTCGAGCTCGAGCAGCGAAGAGCTCGCCCAGTTGGCGGAGACGTTGATGTGGGCCGTGCCGCGGTTCGCACCCACGGCGACGCGCACGCATTCCCAGCCGGGATCGGCGGCGCATGCCTCGCGAAGCTTCGTGAACGGCGTGGAGAGCGGCTCGAAGGAGATGATCCGGCCTGCGTGCCCGGACTCGCGCAGACGCTTTGCGAACAGTCCCTCGTTCGCGCCGACGTCGAGCACGACGTCGACGTTTGCATTCGCTGCGGCTCCCGCCCGGTCGAACACGCTACGAGAGCCCGAGGTCGCCCCAGTAGGGCGCGAGCCGTTCGGCTCGGTGGCGCTCCTCCCGGCGGAGGAAGAGCTCGTTCGGTACCAAGGAAGCGATATGGACGTAGCCGTTGGCCTCGAGATGCTCCCGGAGTGCGGCGTCCTTGCCGGTGTTGTCCTCGACGAGTATCGCGGTCGGCTGCCAGCGCGCCAGGTCGAAGCCCCGTAACGCCTCGAGCTCGTGGCCTTCGAGGTCGAGGACCGCGAAGTCGATCGCGCCTTCGTGGCCCTCGAGCAGCGTGTCGAGCGTCGTGACGTCCACCAGCTCGCCGTCACCATCGCCCGAGAGGCGGGAGTTCCACTCCACCTCGTCGCGCAGCAGCGACATGCGCGAGGGACTATCCGGCCCCGCAAGTGCCGCCGCGACGACACGGCTTCCGGTGCGCCGGGCTGCGCACGCCGCAGCCTTGTCGGCCAGCGGCTCGATGAGGAGCCCGTCCCAGCCGGCGCACTCGAAGAGATAACTGACGCTGAACGTGTAGCCGTCGTAGGCGCCTGCCTCGACGAAGAATCCGGCCTCGACGTCCCCGAGCAAATCCCAGAGGAGGGCGTCCTCGCCGTTCTGCAACCGCGCTTCCGGTCGAGGGCGCGAGCCACTCCCCGCGCCCGCGCGCTCCCAGCGGAGCACGGCCTCGGCCTCGCACGCGCGTCGCCGCCACTGGGTCAAGAGCTTGTGCGGGCGCAGCCGAGCGGGCCAGAGGGCGTGAGCGAGCTTCCAGCGCGCTCGGGCGACGGGGGAGGGGGTCTTGGCCAAGCGGCGCCAGTCTAGGCTTGCGCGATGCGGCTGGCTCTCACCCTGCTGGCGAAGAACGAGGCCGAGGTCGTCGATGCCAATCTCGCATTTCACCTCGCGGCCGGAGTCGACTTCGTCGTCGCGACCGACAACGGCTCGACGGACGGCACGGTCGAGATCCTCGAGGGCTATGCCGAGCGCGGCGTTCTCGAGCTCATCCACGAGCCGAGCACCGACTTCCGGCAGGGAGAGTGGGTCACTCGCATGGCGCGCCGCGCTGCCGAGAGGGGCGCGCACTGGGTGATCAACGCCGACGCGGACGAGTTCTGGTGGCCGCGTGCCGGCGACCTGAAAGAAGCGTTCGCACGACTGCCGAAGCGGTACGGCGTCGTGCACGGACTGTGGCGCCCTTTCGTGCCGCTTGTGGACGACGGCGGCTACTTCGCAGAGCGGATGACTCTGCGCCTTTCGATGCAGGCCGCGATCAACGACCCGACGAATCCGTTTCGTCCGGCCCGCAAGGCCTCGCACCGCGCGCACCGCGAGATCCGCGTCCGGGACGGCAACCACGACGTCGAAGGAACTCCGCTGGTCACGCTGCACGGCTGGTACCCATTCGAGGTGTTCCACCTTCCGCTCCGCACACGAGAGCAGGTGGAGCGCAAGTACACGGCCGGAGCGCACCGTGGCCTGCGCTTCGTCCCCGGCACAGAGCGGCTCGAGTCGGCCGCGGATCCCTTGTTCGTCGACGGCGCGGAGCTGCAGCGAGGTCGTGACGAGGGCGTGCTCGTCGAGGACACGCGGTTGCGGAGCGCCCTGCGGGCGCTCGCCGGCGTCGACCGGCTTCCTTCGCGGCCGTCATTCGGGAGCGGGCCGTTGCCGTTCGAGCGGCCGTCGGTCGTGGACGACGCCCTCTACGCAGTCGAAGCCGCGGTTGTCGGCCAGGCCGACGAGGTGCGAACCCGGCGCCAGGTCGACGATCTCGAGCGTCGCGTGCAGCAGCTCGAGTCGCTGAACAGCGTTCGCCTGGAAAGCCGCCTTCGCAGCCTGCTCGGTCGGCGCGGTTAGTGCGTGCCACCACCCGTCCGCTCAGGGTGACGCGCGCCATGCGAAAACGTGGCCGCGTACTTCGCCGTCCAGCCCGAGCTCCTCGACGGCGGCCATGACACCGGGCCAGCTCGCGTGGTAGTCATGAAAGGCGATCACTCCGGCCGGTGAGAGCTGCTGCTCCCAGACCGTGAACATCCGGATCGTCTCGTCGCGCTCGTGTGCTGCGTCGATGAAGACGAAGTCGACCGCGGGTGGGGGTGAGGTCGGCTCGGCTCCCGACTCGCGGAGGAAGCTGATCCGCTCTCGCACGTGCGCGGGCGCGAGGCGCGCATAGTGGTCGACGCCGATGCCGCGAGGCTTGATGTCGTACGTCCACACGCGGCGTTCGGCGTCGTCGAGCGCAAGCGCGATCGTCGTCGTGGCTGATGCCGTTCCGAGTTCTACGACCCGCCGCGCTCCACGCGCGAGCTCCAGCACGATGCTGAGATCACGCGTCTTCGTCATTGCGCGCAGCGTGAAGTCATCGCGGCGCCTTGACGCGAGTCGTCGCGCACGAGCGTAGAACAGCGCCACGCGCGGTGAGAGACCGTCGTTCCGTGCGACGAGCAAATCGCGAGCGAAGTTTCGCCAGCCGCGGTGGTGTCTCATCGGTCTCTCGAGCGCATCCCCGCGCGCAGGCCTGCCGCCTTTGCGAGCTCGTACACGATCGCGTACGGGATCCACCGGCGTTGACCGCTCCGCCAGAGCCAGCGCAGCTCGCCGAGCGCGTACCTGCGCATGGCCGCTCGAAGCGCGACGCGCGACGCATCACCCGCGACGTAGGACCGTGAAGCAGACGCGCCCGAGGCTCGAAACCGTCTGTACGCGCCCGCCACCGAGTACGCGTGCGAGTGTCGAACCACCGCGCGCGGCTCGTACGCGATTGCGTTCCCCGCGAGCAGCATCTGCCGCGACCAGACCTGATCCTCGCTCATCGTCACGTCGTCTTCGAATGGGTGCTCCTCCCACACGCTGCGCGGAATCGCCGAGTTGACGTTCGAGAACAGCGTCTGCTCGAAGCTCAGCTCCTCGACGCCGCCGGTTGCGCGCTGAAGCCGGGGTTCCGGCCCATACATGAAGTCGAGGAAAAAGCGCTCCGGCGGCGCGGCATCGTCGTGCGGCAGCTGCCGGCCGTACGCGCCGACGACGCCGTCGGCGTCCAGGGCCGAAACGAGGCTTGCAAGCCAGTGCCGGTCTGCGGCGATCGCATCCTGCACCGTGAAGACCAGCACCTCGCCGTGTGAGAGACGAGCCGCCAGATTCCGAGTCGCGCCGTGGACGAATTCCTCCGACGGAATCTCATGCACGGTTGCGCCGCGGTCGCGAGCGCGCGCGGCGCTGCCGTCGGTCGAGCCGGAGTCGACGATCACGACCTCGACGTCGTCGCCGACCTCCTGCGCAGCGATGGCTTCGAGGCAGCGCACAAAGTCGTCACCGCCGTTCTTGACGGGGATGAGGACGGAGATCACCGGGGCGTCGCGGCGACGACGAACTGGTACGCGAGCAAGGAAGGGCGTACGCGCGCGAGCGAGTGAGCGATGCGCTCGACCCCGGGCGTGCCGACGAGCGGGACCGGGGCCGTGACGTCGAACGCCAGGATCTCGTAGCCCGCGAGCTCGAGCGCCTCTTCGAGGGTCTTCTTCGTGAACAGGTGCGTATGAGTGCGATCGAGAATGCCACGCTCTGTGTAACGCCAGCGTCCGGCGAGGAGCCCGAATCGCATCGCCCAGTTGGCCACGTTGGGAGTCGTGAGGACGAGACGTCCGCCGCGGCGAAGAAACGGTCGGATGCGGCGTAGGAAGGCGACCGGATCGCGTAGGTGCTCGATCAGGTCTCCGCAGACGATCGCGTCGAACGATCCCTCTTCGAAAGGGAGCTCCATCGTCTCGACGTCGCCGATGTGCAACTCGTCGCAGAACTCGCGCGCCTGCGCCGCTGCTTCCTCGTCCAGCTCGATTCCGATCACGGTCGCCCCCTGCTCCGCGAACCGTTTCGAGAGGTAGCCGCCGGCACAGCCGACGTCGAGAACGCGCTCCGGGTGCCCCGCAAGCGCAAGGAGGCGCTCGTGACCCCCGTGCTCGCGTGTGTTGAGTGAGTAACGCGCGTCGCTCACGTGGCCGAGCGGCCGTTCGTGTGCGCGGTGCCTTTCTCGGTCCAGCGCAGCGTCAGCAAGCTGAGGAAGAAGGATCCGAGCACGACCTGGACTCCGAGGCCGAAGAGCGTGAATCCGAGCGCCGTCGCGTGGGCATGCCCGAGCCGGCCGAAGCCTCTCGTCGCCCAGTCGCCGAAGATGATCGCGATCACGGTTACGCCGGCGAGCAACAATGCGAAGCCGGCAATGAGACCGTGCTCGAGACGGATGCGTTTGTGCAACCGACCCAGCAGCGGGTCGTGCTCGTTGAGATGCACCAATGCATACGTTCGCGCGAACAGGCCGAGCTGGAGGACCTGCGCTCCGACGAGGACCGCGGTCATGCACGCGAGCATCGTGTGGATCTCCCACGTTCGCCCAAAGATGTCGACGGGCCCCGTCGCGAGCACGAGCGCTCCGGCGAGACCGAGCAGAAGCAGGATCGCGCCCGGTAGGAAGTACAACCAGCTGGGGCTGTACACGAGCATGAAGCGAGCGTGCCGCCACGCGTCGCCGAATCGATTCAGCTTCGACTCGCCCGTTCGCGGGAAGTAGTCGATCGGGATCTCGCTGACGCGCAGGTCCCGTCGGTACGCCTTGAACACCATCTCGGAGGCGAATTCCATTCCGGTCGAGTGGAGGTCGAGCACCGGCAGTGCGCGCCTCTTCACCGCCCGCATGCCGCAGTGCGCGTCGGAGACCTTCACGCCGAAGAACAGGTTGAGGAGACCGGTCAGGATCGGGTTGCCGACGCGCCGGTTCAGCCAGGGCATCGCGTCGCCGTGGATCTTGCCCTTGAACCGTGAGCCAAGGACCAGGTCGTCGCCCTGTTCGAGCCGGTCGACGAAAGGACCGAGCTCCTCGAGCGGATAGGTCTCGTCGGCGTCGCCCATGACGATGTACTCGCCGCGCGCACTTGCGAGACCCGCGAGATAGGCGCTGCCGTAGCCGCGACGCGTTTCTCGCACGACGGTCGCTCCGTGTTGCGCGGCGACGTCGGCGGAGCGGTCACTCGAGTCGTTGTCGACGACGATCACCTCGCCGTTTCGACCGGACTTCTCGATACCAGCCCACGCCTGGTCGACGACCGTGCCCACAGCCTCTTCCTCGTTGAGGCAGGGAATCACGACGGAGATCTGGATGTCTGACGACGCGCGCAACGACGTCAGTATGATCGCCGTCCGCGATGCTCTGGGCGCAGGCGACCGCAAGCCGCACGCGGGTGGCGCGAGCGGTGCGGCCGCTCGAGTCCCTCGTTGGCACGAGGCTCGGCGTTGCCGCTCTCGCGCTGGCCGCCGTCGTCGTCTACGCCTTCGAGAGCCTCGGCTGGCCGGTGCAGCCGGGTCGCGACCTCGGGGTGTACCTGCGCTACTACGCGCAGCTCGGTCCGGGCGGAACGCTCTTTCCGTGGTCGATGTTGACGCGCACACCCGTCACTCCAGTGATCGCAGGCGGCGTCCTCGCGCTTGGCGGTGGACTTCTGGTCGACGTCTTGATGGTGCTGCTGTTCGCCGGCTCGATCCTCGCGTGGAGCGCGGTCGCTTCCGTCGCCGGTGGTCGGCGCGCGGCGCTCTTCACCGCAATCGCATTGCTGCTCTACCCGGGCTACGGCGGCCTCTTCCACCAGCTCTCGAGTGATGCGGTCTTCGCGGCAGCGCTCGCCGGCTGGGCGTACCTGTTCGCGCGGGCCGTACGCTCCGGCGCAACGGTCGCCTACGCCCTGGCCGGGCTCGGAGCTGCGGTGCTCGCGTTGACGCGGCCGGCCAACGTCGCCTTCATCGCAGTCGCGCTCGGCATTCTGCTCTTCCCCGCTGCCTGGAGGGTGCGCGGTCTTCGCCTCGCCGCGTTCGCAGCAGCAGCGGTGGTGCCGCTCGTGTGCTGGGCCGCCGTGAACGACATCCGCTACGGGGACTTCACGGTTGCGCGGGGCGGGCAGTCGAGCTTGCCGTTCTTCCGGGCGTTCGTGACCGACAGGATCATCTCGCCGGAGAACGGCCCCGCTTCACGACGACTCGCAGCGGCCGTCGAACGCCACCTGCTCCCGGTCGAGCCCTACCGTTCCTACGGCATCGACCTGCACGAGTTCTTCGCTTCGGGCAGCGCGCGCATGGAAGAAGATCTGATCAGCCTCTCCGACCGCGTCTTCGGTTGGAACTCGAACTATTCCGTGCTCGGCCGTGCAGGGCGAGAAGCGGTGCGGCGTCATCCATGGGCTTTCACGCGCGGAGTCTCGACCTCTTTCTGGCAAGAGTTGAGCCAGCCTCTCTTTGTACGGTCCACGGACCAGAGCCCGACGCGTGGCCGCGGCCAGGGGCCGGGAGTTACGAAGGGCAAGGTGAAGGTCGACGGCCGCGACCTTCCGAAGCCCTCCGAGGGCGAGCCGATTCCCGCATCGCATCAGGGCGACTACGTCTCGACGCCCGACGGCCACGTGCGGGAGGTCTGGCGCTCGGCCGTCGACCACGGGATCGTCTTCGACGATCCGGTCGATCAACGCCGCTACGTGCGACTTGACGCACGCATCGGCGAGCTCGGTGGTCGACTACCGCGCCGCGGCCAGTACGACTGGCTCAACCTGCAGCTCAACCATGCCTCGAAGGCCTATCCGCGTCCGTGGATGTGGCTCCTGGTCGGACTGGTCGCCCTGCTCGTGCGGCGCCCGCGAGGCTGGCGGCTTCCCGTCGTTCTGACACTGGCCGGCCTGCTCGTCCTCCTGCTGACCGTCCTGAGCGTCTACGCCGTCCCGGAATACGCAGTGCCGGTGGTGCCTGCCTTCGTCGTGCTCGCAGCTGTCGGGCTTCTCGGGACTCGGGGCGGGCGGGACGATTACGGGACGTCGGGACCGCCTGGGTAGCATCACCGCGGATGGCGGAGCGAACGACACGCGCCCTCGGCGCGGCCCTGCGCTCTCGCCGCGAAGAGCGACGCGATCGTCCGGCCGACCAGTCGAAGGCTCCGGGGGCCGCCCACACGACGGTCATCGAAAGCTCACTGCCCAGCACCGGGGGCGAGCTGCGCGAGCTCTGGCGGGCGCGCGAGACCGCCCTGACGTTCGCGTGGCGCGACGTCAAGGTGCGCTACAAGCAGTCCCTGATCGGCATCGCCTGGGCGATCGTGCAGCCGCTGCTCACGATGGTCGTCTTCACGGTCATCTTCGGGAAGTTCGCGAACTTCCCCTCGCAGGGGCAGCACTACCAGATCTTCGTCTACGCAGGCCTGCTGCCCTGGCTTTTCTTCTCGTCGGCGCTGACGCAGATCTCGTCGAGCGTGCTCGCCAATCGCCAGCTCGTCCAGAAGGTCTACTTCCCGCGGCTGATCCTGCCCCTGTCGGGAGTGCTCGTTCCGACGATCGACTTCCTGTTCTCCTCGCTCGTGCTCGCCGGGCTGATGGTCTGGTACGGCGTCGGCGTCGGTTGGCACATCGTGCTCGGTCCGTTGTTCTTGTTCCTGATCGTCGTCACGGCGTGGGGCGTGGGCGCGGCGTTCGCGACCGTCACGGTCCGCTACCGCGACGTTCCGTACGTGATCCCCTTCATCGTCTCGATCTGGCTCTACCTCTCGCCGGTGATCTATCCCTCCGCAGCGCTGCCGGACAAGTGGAAGTGGCTGCTCTCGTTCAACCCGATCGTCGCCGGCGTCACCGGCTTTCGCTGGAGCGTGCTCGGGACGCCGCCGCCTTCCACCCTGGAGCTGGCGGCCGGGATTCCCGTGGCGGTTGCGCTGTTGATCGCCGGGTTCTCGATCTATCGGCGCTGGGAATCGCGCTTCGCGGACACGATCTGATGCCCGACACGATCGTTCATGCAGAGCACCTCGCTAAGCGCTATCGCATCGGCGAGTTCCGCGGCGGCTACGAGACGCTGCGCGACGCCCTCGCGCGAGGCACGCGCCGCCTCGTGCGTCTCGAGCATTCGCCGCACGAGGAGGACCTCTGGGCGCTCGAGGATGTCTCCTTCGACGTCAAGCAAGGCGAGGTCGTCGGCTTCATCGGGCGTAACGGCGCCGGCAAGTCGACCCTGTTGAAGATTCTCTGTCGCATCACGCCGCCGACGCGGGGCCGCGCCGAGATCCACGGGCGGGTCGGGAGCATCCTCGAGGTCGGCACCGGTTTTCACCCCGAGCTCACCGGCCGCGAGAACATCTATCTGAACGGCTCGATCCTCGGGATGACCCGGCGCGAGATCAATCGCAAGCTCGAGCAGATCGTGGAATTCAGCGGCGTCGAGAAGTTCATGGACACGCCCGTCAAGCGCTACTCGAGCGGGATGTACGTCCGGCTCGCTTTCGCCGTCGCCGCCCACCTCGACCCCGAGGTGCTGCTGATCGACGAAGTCCTGGCAGTGGGCGACTACGAGTTCCAGCAGCGCTGCATCGGCAGGATCGAGGACATCAGCCGGTCGGGAAGGACGGTGCTGTTCGTCTCGCACGACATGCAGGCTGTGTCGCGTCTCTGTCAGCGGGCGTACTGGCTCGAGGACGGGCGGGTCGCTGCGACCGGCCCCAGCCGAGAGGTCGTCGCCACCTACCTGCAGGCGATGTCCGGGTCCGGAGGCGAGCGTTCCTGGTCGCCGGGAGAGGCGCCCGAGACGGACTTCGTGAGGCTCGTCGCCGCGCGTGTCATCGGAGAGGACGGTCGAACGAGGGACACGGTCGACGTGCGCGAGCGCATCGGAATCGAGATGCGCTTCGTGCCGCTGAAGCCGGGCGCGCGCATGTTCCCCAAGATCAAGCTCACGAACCAGGAGGGCGAAGTCGTTTTCAACGCGCTCGACACCGACCCCCGCTGGCAGCAGCCGATCGGCGCGGAGGAGGTCGTCTCCACTGCCTGGATCCCCGGCAACCTGCTGAACGAAGGGCTCGTGAGCGTTGACGTCGGTGTCGCGTCGCTCGGGGCGCCGAAGCTGCTCCCGCGGATCAGTGTCCCGAACCTGTTGAGCTTCCACGTGCACGATCCCGGAGAAAGGGATTCCGCCAAGGGCGCTTTCACGGGACAGCTGCGCGGTGTCGTCCGCCCGTTGCTGGAGTGGACGACCGAGCGCGACTGACGGCCCTGCTTTCTCTCCCAACGTGGATCGTGTACGCGGCGGCGGCGACGCTCGCGGCCTACCTGCTCGTGGTGCTCGCCTTCGTCGTCGCGGGCCGGCGGGAAAGCGCGCGCGCGATCGCGGGATTCGTCCCCGATTGCGTCGTCCTGTTCACGAGGTTGCTTCGTGATGAGCGTCTGCCTCGAGCTCACAGGCTTCTCGTCGCTGCGCTGATTCCGTACCTGGCGCTGCCCTTCGACCTGGTGCCGGATTTCATCCCCGTCGCCGGACAGCTCGATGACGCAGTGCTCGTGGCGCTCGTGCTGCGGCGCGTGGCGAAGAGGAATCCCGGTCTCGTTCGGGAGCACTGGCCCGGGCCGCGCTCCTCGCTCGCGCTGGTTCTGCGGCTCGCCGGAACCTCAGTGAAGCGGGAGCTCGAAGAAGTCGACGCGATACGGCGATGACACGCCGCGCCTGTGCGTGAGGTCTGTTCGAGCGGAGGCGCCGGGGACTCGCCGTCGGTTACGTACGTTCTCCGAGCCGGCCCGACGGCGTCCGCCCGGGTCGCGGGCGCTTCGATCCCGCTGAGCGGGGATGCCGATAGTCGCCGTGGCTGAGGTGATGCTCGAGGAAGACGTACAACACGATGAACAGGTATCTGCTGCCCATCTCCTGCAGGCGAAGCTTCGACGTGCCGGTCTGCCGGTTCGTCCAGGAGATCGGAATGACTCCGTAGCTGTGGCCCCGCACGATCGCCTTCAGCGGGAGCTCGACCGTGAGGTTGAAGTGGTTCGAGAAAATCGGCTGGACTGTTTCGATCACCTCGCGCCGATACGCCTTGAAGGCGTTGGTCGTGTCGTTGTAGCCGTGGCGTAGCAGCACGCGGACGAAGAAGTTCGCCGCCCGGTTGAGCACGAACTTGAACCGCGGGTAGTCCCGCACGGATGCTCCGCGGACGAAGCGCGAGCCGAACGCGCAGTCGTAGCCCTCTTCGAGGAGCCGGTAGTAGCGCACGAGGTCGTCGGGTGCATCCGAACCGTCGGCCATCACGATCGCGACTGCATCGCCGGTGAATTCGTCGAGACCGGACCTCACGGCAAAACCGAACCCGCGCGGATAGTGCGAGCGGTGGTAGCGCACCCGCTCGTTGGCCGTCGCCAGTCCCTGCACGACTTCGGCAGTGCGATCGGTGCTCGCGTCGTCGACGACGATCACCTCGTAGTCGATGCCTTCGGCGGCGAGTGCCGAGACGAGACCGTGGACCGTCGGTCCGATCGCGTCCTCTTCGTCGAAAGCGGGGATCACCACCGAAAGCTTCACGCGGCCACGCTCCAGCTCTCCACGTTCTGCTCGTAGATCTCGCGCAGAATCTGCTCGATTCCGTACGTCATTCGCCACGCAGGGTAGTCGCGACGGAGGTCTGACAGGTCGCTGATCCACCAGCGGTGGTCGCCGATCCGCGGCGCCTCCGCGAGCTCCCATTCGAGCTCCCGCCCCGCGATTCGCTCGCACAGCGCGATCGCCTCCAGTATCGAGCAGTTCGACTCGCGCCCGCCGCCGATGTTGTACACGGCTGCAGGACGCGGGTTCTCGTGGAACGCCGCGAACGCACGAACGACGTCGGCGCTGTGGATGTTGTCGCGCACCTGCTTCCCGCCGTAGCCGAAGACGGTGTAGCGCTCGCCCGTCACGGTGCAGCGCATCAGATAGGAGAGGAAGCCGTGCAGCCGCGCGCCGGCGTGATTCGGTCCGGTGAGGCAGCCGCCACGGAAGCACGCGGTCGGCATGCCGAAGTAACGGCCGTACTCCTGCACGAGCACGTCGGCCGCCGCCTTCGACGCGCCGAAGAGGGAGTGCAGCGTGCCGTCGATCGACATGGAGGTCGGGATTCCGTCGAAGTACTCGTGATCCTCGGGCAGCTCGAGCCGCTTCTCGAGCTCGACGAGCGGAAGGTGATTCGGACGGTCCCCGTAGACCTTGTTCGTCGAGGTGAAGATGAAGGTCGCCTCGGGCTTGTGACGTCGCGTCGCTTCGAGCAGGTTCAGGGTGCCGTTCGCGTTGACCGTGAAGTCCGTGTGTGGCTCGGTCGCGGCCCAGTCGTGCGACGGCTGCGCCGCGGTGTGCACGACGAGGTCGAGGCTGCGGGCGTGCGCGGCGAAGAGGCGGTCGACGGCGTCGACGTCGCGAATCTCGAGCTCGAGCGATCGGAACGACTCCGGGTAGGCATCTTGGAGCCTTCTGGTCTGCGGTTTCGTCGAGGCTTCCGGGCCGAAGAAGTACGCCCGCATGTCGTTCTCGACCCCGATCACGTCGAAGCCGGCCTCGGCGAAAAAGGCCACGCACTCCGACCCGACGAGGCCGCCTGAGCCAGTCACGATCGCGAGCGGCACCTGAGTCCCGGAAGGTATCTCATGCCCCAGAGGGAACTCGCAGCCCGCACGCGGGTGTATGGCGGTCGGCGCGCACGACCAGCAGCAGCCCCGGACGCGAGCCACGC
>Ga0136846_1231456_pt1 | contig 12874 bp, 10 predicted proteins | sample HopSoiMetagenom2_FD_96841 | JGI IMG/M metagenome (GOLD analysis project Ga0136846, IMG submission 96841) | Grasslands soil microbial communities from Hopland, California, USA - 2 Assembly 2016 (version 4) | ecosystem: Environmental > Terrestrial > Soil > Grasslands | place: USA: Hopland...
ACACGCCGAGCATGTACAATCCGAACACGATGATCAGCACGCCTCCGATGCGGCTGATCCAGTCGCGTTGAGAATGCAGCAAGGCGCCGAGCGTGGTCGCCGTGGCCCCGAGCGCGAGGAAGATCAGCGTGAAGCCGAGCACGAACAGGAGCGAGTGAATCAGCGCTGCACGTCTCGATTTCTGAACATCCTCGAGGCTCAGTCCCGTGATGAACGTCACATAGCTTGGAATGAGCGGGAGAACGCAGGGTGACAGAAAGCTCAGCAACCCGGCGCTGAACGCGATCACGATGCCCAACGACGTGCCTTCCATGTCTTCTCCACTCGGGGAGCGCCGTTCTCGCCCGAGAGCTGGGCGATTCCTGCGCTGGTACTACGCCGTAAAGTATCGCCCATTCCGCCGCGAGCGACGCCCCCATGATGGGAGGCGCGGGCTAATCGCGCTACAGATCGATGCGCTCGCCTACGCGGACCTTCGACGCGCGATGGAGCTGGGCTTCACCCCAACGCTTTCCCGGCTCGTGAACGAGGACGGGTTCACGCTCCGTCGATGGTTCTGCGGCCTGCCCTCGGCGACGCCCTACTGCCAGGCGGGGATCTTTCACGGTGAGAACGGCGGAATTCCCGCGTTCCGCTTTTACGACAAGGCCGCAGGCCGAGTGGTCACGTGCAATGCGCCCGAAGGCGTGCAGTACATTCGGGACCGGATTCGCGCGCCGGGCGCGCTCGCGGACGGGTCGAGCTACGTGAACCTCCTCGATGGCGACGCGTCGACCGTCGCGTTCACGGTCGCGACGCGCGAGCGGATGTCGGTGTATCGCCGGCTCGGCGGAACGCGAATGGCGCTGCTCATTCTGCTGCACCCGCTGCGTGTGCTGCGCATGTTGTTTCAGGGTGTCGGAGAGTGGCTGCGCGAGGAGTGGGAGCGCGCGCGCGGCGAGTGGATGGGTCGCGTGACGCATGCGGAGGGCATCTTCCCGTTCCTCCGCATCTTCACGAACGTCGTCGTACGCGAGCTCCAGACGATCGCCATCCTGCTCGACGTGTATCTCGGCGTGCCGGTCATCTACAGCACGTTCATGCAGTACGACGAGCTCGCACATCATTTCGGGTCCACGAGCCGGTTCGCCCTGGCGGACTTGCGCCGGACGGATGCTCGCATTCGCGAGATTCAACGTATGGCGCAGGCGGCCGGCGGTCGCGGCTACGATCTGGTCGTCCTGAGCGATCATGGCATGACGCCGTCGGTGAGCTACCGCGTGCGATTCCGCGAATCGCTCGGCACGACGGTCCAGCGGATTCTCGATGGCGATGCATTCAGGACGGGCGAGCTGCCCATCCAGTCGCTCGCGAGCTTCGCGCAGACGAGCGAGTACGCGCCCGTCGGCCCGCGTGTGGTCGACTCCGTGGCGGATGTCACGCAATCCCGGTCGATCAAACGGTCGCTACGCCGGCTCGGGCAATGGGTCCGCTCGCGTTATGGCATTCGCGAGCTCGTGCTGCCCGAGAAGTACCGCGTGAGCGCGACGCATGGCGTGGTGGTGACCTACAGCTCGTGCCTCGCGCTCGTGTACTTCGCCGAAGACGACGCTCGCCTCACGCTCGAAGACATCGCGCAGACCGCACGGCGTGCGTCGCTCTACGATGCACTGCGCGAGCATCCGGGCATCGGACTCCTGGCGGCGCTGGACTCGCTCGGTGTGCACGTGCAGAGTCGAACCGGACGGGCGCGGATCGTCGATGGCACGGTGGAGGTGCTGGAGGGAGCGAACCCGCTCGAGCCGTACGGCGCGGACCCGTTGACGGTCCGGGCGGTCGAGGCACTCGTCAGGCAGCCCAATGCGGGCGACATCGTGCTGTTTGGTGCGTACGACGGCTACGAGATCGTGTCGTTCGACGACCAGATCGGCGCGCACGGGTCGGCGGGCGGCGACCAGGTGTGGCCCTTTCTGATCGCGCCCGATGCGTTAGGCGTTGCGAACGAGCAGATCGACAACGCGCGGGACATTCACCGCGTGATCATGACGCGGTACTCAAGTTCAAATCCGGCGGACTAGCGTTCCAGCTGCGCGAGTGGCGCGTCGAGCGCTTCGCGGAACGCCTCAGTCGTCAGGCGATCCGGCTCGGCTCCCTCCCCCGATCGACGCTGAACGCCCCGCACCACCGCCTCGACGGCGTCGAGTGGCGCGTCCGCCTCGGCTACCACGTCCACTTCCCACTTGCCGCGATCGACGCCCTTGAGCGTGAGCCTGTACCGCGCGGTGTGAATGGTGAACCGCGAGAGCGGCGCCTCGACAGGTTCGCGCTCATTCTCTGCGTCGGCGGCCCCAGGCTCGACGTCGGTCGCGTCAGGCTCGGCGACGTCAAGCTCGACGGCCTCCTCGTCGGCCACATCGATATCCCCAACTTCGATTTCGGCAATGTGGACGTCTACAACGTCGACCACCGCAGCCGCCTGTGGTTCATCCGCATCGTGGCGCGCCTGCTGGGCCGACACCACCTCCGCCGTCCCGTTGGCCGCGACCGTCATCCGGTCGGTCTCGGGCACACGCTTCCTGGGATCTTCGGCCACCACCGCGACCCCGGTCTCGACACCGCCCTGGCGGATTGGCGGAAAGAGATGAACCTCGACGACCTGCTCCGACGGCACTCGCTCCGCGATCGCTCGGAGAAACCGCTGCTGAGTCTCGGTCATCGCGCGACGGCCGCCGGGCGCGCGGACGCCGGCACGGCGCTCCGCCCATCGAGCTCGCGTTCGACGAAAAGCCGCAGAATGTGCATGAAGTCCTGAGCGTTGGTGACGACGCCGAATGCCTGGTGCGTTCCACGATCTTTCAACTTGCTCACGACGAATTCGGCGGAGTCGACGCAGATCGTCGGCATCTCGCGCAGCGTCCCATCGGGTTCCGTGACGAACGCCGGCAGCATGTTACCGGTCGCGATGGCGTGCAGCGCGGTCGCGATCATGACCGCCATGGTCGCCTTCGTCGTATGCGCCTTCATCGCGTCCTGCGCGACGGCGGTGTCGGTGTACACACCCGGCAACGGGCCGTCATCGCGGATCGACCCGCACAGCACGTAGGGGACCCTCTTCTGCACGCACGCGTGCATGATCCCATCCGTGATCACCCCGTTCTCGACCGCGCCTTCGATCGAGCCGGCGGCGCGCACCTTGTTGATCGCGCGCATGTGCAGTCCGTGCCCGCCAACCGTCGACTCTCCGCTTCCGGTCATCCCCAGCGTCGTGCCGAAGATCGAGGCCTCGATATCGTGGACCGCTACCGCGTTGCCCGCGAGCAGCGCGCTCACGAAACCATTTCTGATGAACCACACCATGTCGGCGCGCGCGCGCGAATGGACGAGTGCCGGACCCGTCACCCAGACGACGTAGCCACCGCGGTCACGCTGCTCGATCAGGAGTTGCGCGAGGTGCACGTAGTCGACCGGCTTCTCGCGCGACACCTCGCTCGCCATGAACTTGAACTCACCGTCGCTGTGGCTCCCGGCGGCTTCGGTGTGAACGAAGATGCCCTCGCTGCCATCCTCTTTCTTGCCCACGGCGATGAGATCGCCGGCGCGCACCCGGCGCATCTCCCTGACCCAGAGCTCGCCCGACTTGTCGATGACGAGTGCGGAGTCCATGCGCGGCTCGCGCGGAAGACGCCACGCGCCGGCAATTCGGACGTATGTTGGAAGGTTCGTCGTGGAGAAGAAATCTTCGGGCAGCACGCCGTCGGCTGGGGCCGGAACGAAGCGCGCGTCCGGCGCGCCCGTGAAACGCGGCGCGCTGAAGTCGGGATGAGGAATGGCAGTCACGGGGCGAAAGATGCCTGGGTGATGCGTGGGCGGCCAACCCCCTTTTTCGCCAACGTGTCAGGCATCGCGGGCGTTTACTCTAGGTCGACTTGGAGGATACCCATGCACACCGTTGGATGTCGCATTACGATCGCCGCGTGCTGTCTGGCCGTGATGGCGGCCGGGAACGCTGGTGCTCAACCCCGCCAACAGCGAGACACCGTTCTGGCCGCACGGCGTGACTCGCTGGAGCGTGAGCTCGAGAAGGTCGCGGTGATCGACCGGAAGTTGATGGTGCCGATGCGAGACGGCGCCAAAATGCAGTTCGATGTGTATCGCCCCAAGAACTCGAGCGGCCCGGTGCCGGCAATCTTCGTCCGGACACCGTACAACATGAACTACTGGGACGTGAGCCTCGGCGCCCCGGCTGACATGACGGCGCAGCTCGACGCGGTGAAGCGCGGCTATGCCTACGTTGGCGCGAACGAGCGCGGCCATTTCTTCTCCGAGGGCAACTACGACATCCTCGGCCCGCCGCTCACGGACGGCACGGATGAGATCCAGTGGATCTCCTCACAATCGTGGTCCAACGGGAAGGTCGGGCTGATCGGCTGCTCCTCCACGGCCGAGTGGCAGATGGCCGTCGCAGCACAGTCACCAAAGGGGCTCGCCACCATCATTCCCCAGGGCTTTGGCGCTGGCGTTGGCCGCGTGAAGCCGTACTACGAGCAGGGCAACTGGTACCGTGGTGGCGCGGTGCAGATGCTGTTCATCGACTGGCTCGCCGGCGAACAGAACCAGGTGCGTCCAATGCTCCCGGCGAACATGACACAGGAGCAGCTCGTCCAGGCAGCGAAGTCGTATGACCTCGGCGAGCGCTCGCCGCCGGTGGACTGGGCGAAGGCGTTCTGGCACCTGCCGATGAAGGACCTCATCAAGGCCACCGGCGGACCGAATGGCATCTTCGCCGACTCGATGCCCGTCGCCACGGGTGGCCGGATGATCCAGCGCGCGCCTAACGACCCAGCGTGGTACCGGGGCGGCCTGTTCCACGACGACATGAAGATCAACGTGCCGGGACTGTGGTTCATGTCGTGGTACGACGTGTCGGTGGGACCGAACCTCGCGACGTACAACTACGTTCGCCAAACGGCCGATCCCGCGATCGCGAATCAGCAGTACGCGGTCATTGCACCGACGCTCCACTGCTCCTACAAGCGGGCGACGGAGAACACGATCGTTGGCGAGCGCAGCGTCGGCGATGCGCGGCTGGATTACGACGCGCTCACCTACGGGTGGTTCGACTTCTTCCTCAAGGGAGAGAAGAACGGCCTGCTCGATACGCTGCCGAAGATCCGCTACTACACGATGGGCATGAACAAGTGGCAGACCACAGACACGTGGCCGCCACGAAACTCGGAGGGGATGACGTTCTACCTCTCGAGCGATGGTGGCGCCAACACGCGGAACGGTAATGGCACGCTGTCCCTCAAGCCGCCGACGAGTGACAAGCCCGACTCGTTCTCGTACGATCCGATGAAGCCGGTCATGTCGCACGGTGGAAACGTGTGCTGCCAGGCGAACGCGCTCTCGGGTGGCGCGCTCGATCAGTCGGAGATGGAGCTGAGGCCAGACATCCTCGTGTACACGACGGAACCGTTCAAGGAAGGCACGGAGCTGAGCGGTCCCATCGAGGCGACGATCTTTCTGTCATCGGACCGGAAGGACACGGATGTGACCGTGAAGATCATCGACGTCGGTCCGGACGGGAAAGCGTACAATCTGGATGAGACGATCCAGCGCGTTAGGTATCGCGAGGGCTACGACAAGCCACCGCAGTTCATGGAGGCAGGGAAGGTGTACAAGGTGGCCCTGCAGCCGATGACGACGAGCAACTACTTCGCGGCGGGGCATCGGATCCGGATCGAGGTGTCGAGCTCGAACTTCCCGCGCTTCGATCGCAACATGAACACCGGCGGAAACAACTTCGACGAGACGACCGGCGTGGTCGCGAAGAACACTATCCATCACTCGAAGCAGTATCCGTCGTCCATCAAAGTCACGGTGGTGAAGAAGAACCCGGCGGCGGACAACTGATTTATAGACGGACCTGAAACTAGAGCAAGCTGACCGGATCGCGATCGAGCGCGATCCGGAGCTGGCTCTTGTCCTTGGGGACGTCGAGCCGTTCGACGAGAAAGCGGCACGCCCGCGTGAGCAGAGCGGGATTGGTGCTCTTCAAAAGCAGATGCCACCGCCAGCGAGCTTTCACGCGCTCGATCGGACACGGTGCCGGACCGATCACCGAAATCTGATCGCCATAGGATGCGACAGCCCGTCGCAGCCGCTCGGATGCTCGCGCCGCCAGACCCTGCGTCTCGTTCTCTCGGAGGCCGGAGAACACCACGTTCGCGAGGCGCGTCACCGGCGGATAGACCGGCTCACGGCGCCCCTCCATCTCCTCCGTCACGAACCTCGTGTAGTCGTGCGCGACCGCGCACTGCACCGCGTGATGGTTCGGAACACGGGTCTGAATGAGCACGCGACCGCCCTTCGGTCCGCGCCCCGCTCGCCCGGCCACCTGGCTGAGAAGCTGAAAGCAGCGCTCCGACGAGCGGAAATCCGGCAGGTTGATGCCGACGTCCGCGTCGATCACGCCGACGAGCGTGACATTCGGGAAGTCGAGCCCCTTCGCGATCATCTGCGTGCCTAACAAGATGTCGACCTCACCGCGCCCCACACGGTCGAGAATATCGGCGTGCGCCCACTTCGCGGTCGTCGTATCCACGTCCATCCGCGCCACGCGCGCCGACGGATAGCGCTCCGTGAGCAGACGCTCCACCTGCTGCGTCCCCAGTCCGCGCCGACGCAGCGTGTCGCCTGCGCAACGTCGGCAGCGCGTCGACGGCTCCTCCTTGTACAGGCAGTAGTGGCAAACGAGCCGCTCGGGCGTGCGGTGGTACGTGAGTGAGATCGTGCAATTCGGGCACGTCGTCACATCGCCGCACTGGTTGCACTGCACGAACGACGCATACCCGCGCCGGTTGAGCAGCAGGATGCTCTGCTCGGAGCGCGTGAGCCGATCGGCTAGCGCGGTGGCGAGAGGGTCGCTCACCACCAGCGTGAACGGATCCGGCGGCGCCTGCGACTCGCGCCTCGGCGCCCGCCGCATGTTGACGATCTCGACCCCAGGCAGCTGCCCGCCGCCCACGCGCTCCGGTAACGACAGCCGACGGTATTTGCCCGCGGCTGCGTTCGTCCAGCTCTCGAGGCTCGGCGTCGCACTGCCTAACACGACGACCGCACCCTCGTTCCGCGCGCGAACGATCGCCACCTCGCGCGCATGGTACCGCGGCGCCTCAGCCTGCTTGTAACTCGACTCGTGCTCCTCGTCCACGATGATGGCGCCGAGGTTCGAGAGCGGGGCGAAGATGGCGGACCGCGCGCCGACGGCAATGCGCTTCTCACCGCGACGCAGCGCCAGCCACGCGTCGTATCGCTCGCCGTCACTGAGCGCCGAGTGCAGTACGGCGATCGCGTCGCCGAACACCTGTCGAAACCGGTCGACCGTCTGCGGCGTGAGCGCGATCTCGGGCACGAGCACGATGGCGGTTTGGCCTCGCTCGCGCACGACACGCTCCAGGAGCTCGATGTAGACGAGCGTCTTGCCGCTCCCCGTGATGCCATGCAGCAGGAACACTTCGCCCGGCGACCCGGTCGTCAGGGCATCGATCACGCCCTGCTGGTCGGAGGTGGGATGGTGGCGCCGGCCCGCAATCGGCGGCCGCGACGCGAACGGATCGCGCGCGACGACTTCGTCCTCCACGCGCACCAGGTTGCGTGCGACCAACCCCTTGAGGACCGACGGGGAGAAGCTGAGCTGCTCGAGCAGGTGCTCGACGGCCGAGCGGCCACCTAACGATTCGAGAAGCTCGAACAGCGCGCGCTGCTGCTTCGTCCGCGCGAAGATGCGGTCACGATGCATGAGCGACGAGAGCTCGTTCGCGATGACGGCGACCCGGCGCGTCTTCTGCGACGGAGTTGGGACGGCGGCACCGGTCAACGCCGCCGGCAGCGCACACCGCAGGACCACGCCGAGCGGAGCGACGTAGTATGACGCCATCCACCGACAGAGCTCGAGCATGGAAGCATCGATCGCCGGTTCGGCGTCAGGCACTTCGAGGATCGGCTTGTAGTCGCGCGTCGTATCGGTCGGCTCCGTGAAGCCGACGCAGATGCCGATCTCCTTCCGATTGCGGAACGGCACGACCACGCGCGTGCCCGGCACGACCGCATTCGCCAGACCGTCGGCGACTCGGTACGAGAACGTGGTGAACAGCGGGAGTGGAAGCGCGACCTCCGCCAGCACGTTACCCGCCGTTCGAGAATCTCCCATCCCGAAGTGTAACGCCCAGGCCAGGGGTGTCCGGCAGGGCAATCGCGCCGTTGGCGATGGACGCGCCGTCGAACGGATCGTCCGCGAGCAGCGCGGCGCCGTCGAGGTCCGCGTAATCGAGCAGCGGCGCCAGGTGCGCCGCCGCGGAGATACCAAGACTCGTTTCGACCATGCAGCCGGCCATCACGGACATGTCATGCGCGCGCGCGGCCGCAACGATGCGCATCGCTTCGCGCAGTCCCCCGCACTTCGCGAGCTTGAGATTCACGCCGTCCACCGCCCCGGCCAATCGTGGCACGTCCGACGCCACGATGCACGACTCGTCGGCAATGATCGGCAACGGCGACCGCTCACGTACGAAGCGAAGTCCCTCCACGTCGTGCGCGGCAACCGGCTGCTCGACGATCTCGACGTCGTAGTCGAGCAGGATGTCGATCATGTGGAGTGCATGCTTCGGCGTCCACGCGGCGTTCGCGTCGACGCGCAGGATCTTCTCCGGCGCCGCCGCGCGCACGCCCGCGATCGTGTCGGCGTCGCGTGGGCCACCGAGCTTCACCTTGAGCACCGGGTACGGCGCCGCATCGTCGAGGGCGCGGCGGAGTGCGTGGTCGTCGGCGGTGATCGGGATCGTGAAGCTCGACGGCGGGGCGTCCGCCGGGTCGAGGCCAAGCATGCGATAGAGCGGCACGCCAAGGCGTTTGGCGGCCAGGTCGTGAAGCGCGGCGCTCACGGCGGATTTCGCGGACGCGTTGAAGCGGATCGTCTTGTTCATCTCTCGCTCCACCGCTTCGAGCGACCACCCGTTCGCGCGCTCGACGACACCGGTCAGCGCGTCGAGCGCCGCGAGCACGGTATCAGTCGTTTCTCCATAGAATCGACTCGGCGCAGCTTCTCCCCAGCCTTCGGCGCCGTCGTGGTCGATGATGCGAACCCAGACGCGACGCCATTCGCTCGCGCCGCCCCGCGCGATCACGAACGGCGTTCGCGTGTGTACCGCGATGATCTCGTGCTCGAGCTTCATGTCGCTTCGGCGCGGCCGTTCACGCTGGCGTCGCTGCGCCGCCACCTCGCCGCGCGAACCAGGCAGATCGCAGCGCGTCGGACGGCCCGGTCGACATGAGATATCCGAGCAGTGCATCGGCCAGCGCCGACCCGGTCTGGTAGCGAGCGTCGGCCGGCTTCGCGAGACACCGCATGATGAGCGCTGACAGTTCCGCGGGGACGCGCGAGTCCACCGCGTCCGGGGCCGCCGCCGTCTCGTGGACGTGCTTGTACCCTACCGAGTACGAGTCGGCCCCGTCGAACGGTGGAAAGCCGAGGAGCATCTCGTAGAGCATGACGCCGACGGCGTAGATGTCGCTCCGGCCGTCGACCATCTTCCCCATCGCCTGTTCGGGCGACATGTAATGCGGCGTCCCCATGGCACGCCCGGTACCCGTTAGGCGGCCGTGGAACCGAGCCGTCGCGATGCCGAAGTCGGTGATCAGCGCGTGGCCGTCTTCGTCGAACAGCACGTTGTCCGGCTTGACGTCGCGATGCACGACGCCGCGGCGATGCGCGTAGTCGAGCGCGGTCGCGATCTGGGCACACACCGCCGCCGCCGGGCCGGCGGCGACCGTCCGCTCCTTCACGAGCACGTCCGCCAACGACCCGCCCGCCAGATACGGCATCACGATGAAGACGGCTTCCGCCGCCTCGGCGTAGTCGATGATCGTGCAGATGTGCGGATGAACGAGCTGGCTCGCCGCCTCGGCTTCGCGGCGGAATCGCTCGCGCATCTCCGCGTCGCGCGCGAGGTGGGCGTGCAGTACCTTGATCACGAGCGGTCGCTCGAGCAGCTGGTGCTCGGCGTAATAGACGTTCGCCATGCCGCCGCTGCCCAGCCGACGGATCACGCGATACCGGCTTCCCGTTAGGCGGCGGAGGGCGGACAGCTCTTCGTCGGGGCGCTCGCGCGGGACATCGCTGAGCTCCGGCAGCTCCGCGTTACAGCGCATGCACCGGACGGCGCGCGCTCGGTTCCAGGTTCCGCAGTCAGGACAGAACACGCGTCACGCTCCGAACTGCATTCGCACGAAATCATACGGCGGCCACGGGCCCGTACACTCGACGTGCATCTCGCGGAGCCGCTTCTGCTCCTCGCGGACGATGTCGTTGAACACGTCCCACCGCTCGCGCTCGATCAGGAACGACGCGCGCGCCGCGGGCCCGACTTCGGTCGCGTGGTTGCTGATCACGACCGACGCCACCGCATGGCGCCGCAGCAGCCGAAAACTCTCGTCCGCCGCATTGTCGAGCAGGTCGGCGTCGATGGACATGGCGGTCGTGTTCTCGGGCTCATCGCCGTAAGAAACCACGACGCGCGCCATCGCCCGATCGGCCACGAACGTGACCGCTTCCAGCAACGTGAAGTAGTGGAGCTCCAACCAGCGCATCAGCGAATCACGTGAGCGGAAAATGGACCCGAACGGCGCCGGCACGATCGTCTGGCGTGCGAACGCGCCTTCGACAACTCGCCGATACTCGGCGACGTGGGTCGGGGTGGCGGCGGGGGCGGCGTATGATGCATCGGCGACCAGCGCGCCGACGTCACGGAACGAGAGGACGGTCACGCCGCGCACGGGCGACGTCGCACCCGAGACGTCGAGCGAGATGATCCCATACAGCTCGAGCGCGCGCTGGGGCGCTGACGGCACGTCAGCTCTCCTGTCTGGCGTGAGGCCACTTCACTGCCTTCAACAGCTGGAATCCGAGCACGCGCTCGCGCGTGAGCTCCTTGAGTAACGCGCGCTCTCGTGCGACCGCGCCCCGCGCGGCCTTCCATCCGAGCTGGCGCCACGCGCGTCCAGCGATCTGCACCTTCTGCTGCCACGTCAGCCCCGGTTCGTCGTCCGACTCGGCGGCTGCCTTCGCACCCGCCTCGGTCCAGTCCTGTACCTGTATTTCCACGAGACCCGCCTCACGCATCATTTGCTTCCACTCGATCAGCAGGTGAGGGCGAAGCCCCAGCCGCTCGATGAGCATCTCGCGAGCGGACTCGCTCAGCTCCGAGCTCCACGTCAACTGCAACAGGACGACTGGGCACAATGGCTTGGTCACACGCGCCAGCTCGGCGACCGCGCGCGCCGCGTCGGCGGCGGACGATAGGAGGGGCTCGGCCAACGCCGCGTCGAACACGTTGCTCTCGTGGGGCAGGTCGTCGAGCGCCGCTTGTTGGTACGAGAGCGGCAGGGGGGACTTCAGCTCGCGAGCGCGCGCCTCGGCTCGCTCGATCCGCTCTTCACTGGGATCCACGCCGGTGATCGAAGCGCCGGTCTTGGCGGCCAACCATTCGCTCGTTTCGCCTTCGCCGGCGCCGGATACGATGATCTCTTTGCCCGGCTGCGCCTCGACGAGCTCCGAGACCTCCCGATAGAGCTCTTCGCCGGTAGCGCGCCATCGCCCAAGGACCATCGTCTGGACGAGCCGCAGTACGGCAGGGACCGGCGGCACGCGCGGCGGGGCTGACATGGCGGGGAAAGTATACGCGAGGGACCGGGGGACGGGGAACAGCCGGTAACACCCGGGAAGCGGGAGACGGAACGACAGCTGGCAGCTGGCTGCTCCTGCTAGCTGCTGGCTGACGCTGGCTGTTGGAGATGACCCTCCCGGGGGTCTCAAGTCTCCCGCTTCCCGCTTCCCTGCATGTCGCTACAGCAATGCCCGCATATGCCCCACCGACGCAGCCGCCATCCGCTCCGGGGCGTAACCTCCCTCGAGCGAGCTCACGACCCGACCCGCGCACCAGGCCTCCGCCCGCGCGACGAGGTCACGGGTCATCGCAACAAAATCCTCGATCTCGAGCGTGAAGCCACCAAGCGGATCCCCCGCAAGTGAATCGAAGCCCGCCGAGATAAGAATGATCTCAGGAATCCACCCGTCGGTCGCGGCGTCGATCGCGCGTGTCCAGGCTTCCACGTAGCGCGCTCGCGGCTGCGCCGCCGGCATCGGCACGTTCCAGACGGTTCGGTGAGGACCGCGATCCTCAGCAGCCCCAGTGCCCGGATACCAAGGCCACTGGTGCATGGACACGAACCTGATGTCCGCCTCACGCTCGACCAGCGCCTGCGTGCCGTTCCCGTGGTGAACGTCCCAGTCGACAATCAGCACGCGCGCGATGCCATGCCGCCGGCGTGCATAATGCGCCGCCAATGCGACGTTGCCGAAAAGACAAAACCCCATGCCGCGCGCTGCCAGCGCGTGATGGCCCGGTGGGCGAACCGCGCTGAAGCTCCGCACCGCGCGACCATCCAGCGCCATGTCCACCGCGTCGAGAACACAGCCGGCGGCCGCCGTCGCCGCGCCCCAGCTGCCCTCACTGATGACGGTGTCGGAATCGAGTCTACCGCCGCCTGCCGCAGCGATCCCCTCCACTCTCGTTATGTACGCACGGTCGTGCGTGATCGCCAACTCGTTCGGCGTCGCGTGTCTGCCCTCGAGATGCAGGAGTGCGTGAAACAGGTCGGGATCCTCGCGCAGCGCGCGCGGGATGGCTCTCAGCCGACCGACGTGCTCCGGGTGACCCCACCCGGTATCGTGGCGCCCACAGTCGGAATGCGAGATGTACGCGACGGTCATCGGGCACCTCGGAGTCGTCGCGACGTCCACTCGGCTAGGAGGGACGCCGCGATGAGAATGAACAGC
>Ga0136846_1237860_pt1 | contig 12873 bp, 25 predicted proteins | sample HopSoiMetagenom2_FD_96841 | JGI IMG/M metagenome (GOLD analysis project Ga0136846, IMG submission 96841) | Grasslands soil microbial communities from Hopland, California, USA - 2 Assembly 2016 (version 4) | ecosystem: Environmental > Terrestrial > Soil > Grasslands | place: USA: Hopland...
AAAAATGTCAAGAGGGTAAGAACGGATTGCGGGGCGCGGTCAGATGCAGGGCCGGAACCAGGGCGCGATAGACGTAAAAAAGCCCGCGCGGGGCGGGCAATGGGGCCAGACCAAGGAAACTCTGCTAATGCGACGCCGGTCCCCATTGCGCCGCGATCCATTCTTTGATGCCCGGGACGTTACCCACGACAAACGCTGCAACAAGTGCGCCACCCAGCACAATCAGCGCTTCCCGTGACAGTTCCGGCAATGTCGGCAACCAGCGACCTTTCATGTCAATCCCCGTACGACAGTTCGCCCACGGCAAAATCGCCTTTCCACCCCACGCCCGACGTATCCACGACAGGAGGATCGTAAGGTGACGTATCGTGATCCAGCCGCGTGAAAGCGCCGGTAGTCAGCGGCGCGGTATCGTGGGGCGGCACGACAACAGGCCCCGAAGGCAACCCTCTGTCATACCGCGCGAAGTCGCCCGCAGTCTTCGGTGCAGCAGGATTCAACACCGGCGACACACCGAGCACACCGGTGCCAGAAGGCGGGGCGTTGGCAGGCTTGTGCGCGTTGATCTTGTACGCGTACTTGACGACAAGGAACGCTCCCACAGCAGCAATTCCCGCCAATAACAGTTGTTCGCCTGTCGTCACAATTTCACCTCTTTTTGCGATCCGGATCGGCCGACGTGCCTTCAAGCATCGCGTCGATAAGAGTCTCGACGAGAGTCTCGCTGGCAGTTGCGCGCATGGCTAGCGATGCGGGCGTGTGTGTTTCTTTCTGTGCCATGTCGCGCGCCGCGTGCCATTCGGCCACAGCGTTCACGATCCGCTCGACGGTCACTGCTTTCATCGCGTCCCCGCCTTGAGCAGAAATACCCGCATCGTGCCGGACGACAGCGCGACGCCGTTAGTGGTGGTGTTGATCGTGTAGACCTTGGCCGTATCCGTCGCGGTCACGACGCATGAGAACGCCAGCCCAGTCGTGTCCACCGAATGCGACGCCACGCACGCGTCACCGAGGCGCGCGCCCGGCGCGGTAACGCTGGTCACGGTCGTCGCGGCAGACGTGACGCCCGAGGCCGCCGACGCGGACACGGAAGCCTTGCTGAGGATCTCGACGCGTGTGTCATTCGCGACGGCGGGAACTGCAAGGAGGGAAAGAACGGAAGTGGCGATAAGCGCGCCGACGCGGGACAAGAACGATTTCATCTTGGTGTACCTCTACGGTTAGAAAGGAGGGTCATCGGTTCAGTTGGGAAAACGCATTTATTCAGCCGGTCGACATCGCGACGTAGCCAGCGCAATTCTACCCGGATAGCCGCGATAGTGCATGCTGACGATATCGCGCCGATAAGCACGGATTGCATGATGGGGTCCATTGTCGAATATTCCTGTTCATTGCGGTTTGGTCAAAGATTGCGCGGTTCCGGTAACTTTCTCGTAAGTACGTAATCCTCCGAGTCCGAGCATTCCCAGCAGTATCGGCATCATTTGTGCAGTGTCAAGCGCGGGAAACACCACGGGATGCCCTGCGAGCGACGCAAGCCATTGCGCAAGCGGTCCGACGATTACCTGCACTGCGAACCCGCACCCACAAACCCATCCGACGAACGGGCGCCAGCCCGCGACAAAAACAGACGGGCTTGCTGCTTCCGTCCGGTTCGCGTCGAACTGCCCCTGGATGACAGTAAGCGCCATCGCGAGCTGCTGGCGCTCTTGCTCCGACTTGTCGGGAAAGAATCTCCCGATGACGGTGTTCGCGAGTTCTGCGACTGCACCGAATCCTGTGAGGTCCATACTTATTTCCCGGTTTTCGGACCGAACAGGCCAAACGCCCATCCGCCGATTGTTTCACCCGCTGAGGCGAGAATGCCGCCACTTGCGGAATTGAAGGCGGCCCCGAGGGTTCCTAGGACGCCCGCGCCCTGATATGCCGTGACGGATTCACCCTCGGCGTTGTGCTGGTTCTGGGTGATCACGTTATCCCCTGTGACGAGGCCCGCCCCGGCTTCAATCGTTTTCTTGGCGAGATACGCGCCCAACGCCAGAACGCCGACAGCGACAGCTGCGACGTAGATTGTCGGAACACCCGCGATGCGTTCTGGCACGACGTTTTTCATGCTAGCGCGATCCCTTGCCGGACGGCATCGTCCGACACCAGTAACGCGGCAACCGCACCATTCTCATGAGCGATGATGGCGCGCACGAGGGTGAACAGAGTGTCCGGATCGTCCAATGCGAGTCGCGCGGTCGTGGTCGTGCCGATACGTGACGCGACGGCGCGTTGATAAGCATCGGTATCGTTTTCGGTCGGCGGTGCCCATCTGGAGATAATGCCCTGCACGGTATCCAGCCCGTAGGAGGTCTGATACTTGCGCAGAATCTTCGCCATGGCGCGGATACCGTAGGGCATTGCGACGAATCGGAAGAACGCCGGGTCCGACTGATCGGCGGCAAGCCCCTGCCACGCCTCCGAGCTTTTGCGGATATTGCCCGGGTTGTTATTGCGCACGCCGCGCGCAACAGAAATTACTGTATTCACGGTTTCCTCCACAGTGTCGCCGACAGCGTCAGCAGTATCCGAAATGACTCTCGCGCCGCTTTCGGAGCGAGAGTACAGGTAGAGCGCAAGAGCGGCACCTAATCCCCCTCCTAGCGCGAGCGCGAACGTTTTCATCCGAAGAACAGAAAGGTAGTGTCACCCGACTGAGTGTTCGTCAGCCCGGTTTTGTTGGCAGTTACCAAACTGCCCGCCGAGTAGGCAAGAGTGAAGCCCTGTGCAGAACCGGACGAGTTGTTCACGTCGAGCACGGTATGGGTCCGGTTGCCGCTGGCGACATAGCGGCCCTCGAAATGCCCGTCGTGCGTGTTATCGGCACCGTTGTAAAAGCGTCCCTGAACGATGACGATTGCCAACTTTGTACCGGAAGGGATCGCGAGCGAGGCTTGCTGCTGGAGATTCCCGCCCGAAACACCCGTGACGGTCTGGAAGCCCAGGAGTTTGCCGGACGCAGATGGCAGGGAAATCGGTAGGTAGTTCGATGCGCCGACGCTACCGGTTTGGAAGTAGACCGAAGAATCGATAGTGACCGCTGAGTAAGATGCCGAACAGAGCGCGACCGCGCCGACCACGGCAAACCCGCCAGTGAACAGGATTTTGTCGATGTTACCGCCGCCGCCTGCCGTCACTTCGACACGCTGCACTTGTCCGGTGACAGGCAAGTAGAAGCCGCCGCCGCTGAATGTCACGCCGCGCACCTTGTACGCGCCCGAGGTCATGACGAGTACGTCGGCGAATGCACCGCCTGCGTTCGCCCCATTCGCTTCGAAGTGACAGTCGAGAAACTTCCACGAAAGAATGTCGCCCGCGCGCGCGTCGATAATGACGGCATTGCCGCCGTTTTGTTCGTAAACACTACCGTGCGAGCTGTTGGACGAACTGGCGCCGCCGCGCACGACAAGCCCGGCTGAAGCGTTGAACCATGTATAGCAGTCGAATTCGCGGCACGCCCACATGCCGTAAATCAGACGACTCGTGACGCTCGCGTCGGTGAAGTAGCATGAGCGCCACTCCCAGTTGACAATCACATCGGTGGTATACAGGTGGTGCGTTGACTTTCCGAAGTCAACATTGCGCCACCCTACGCGGCCCATGTCGGCGCCCGTCGCGGTACGTACGAGTTTCCCGCGCGTCACATCGTTGGCAAGCGTGAAATCTGAAAACTCGGGGATGCCGAACGATGCCGTCGTGAACTTGAGCAGATCACCGTCGCCCTTGATGGTCGTCACTTGTCGACCCGCGCCGGACAACTGCAACCCAGCAGGAACTTCGATGCCAGGGTCAATCCAGAGTGTGCCCGGCGGAATCTTGACGCGCACCGACGCGGCGGCGGCGGCAAGCAGCGCCGCGCTGTTTGCCGTGCGAACCGACGCGCCAGAATTGTTCATAACGCCGCCGTACTGCGTGACGGACACGCCGAGGTCGTCGAGTTCGGTCGTGTGAAGCGCGATTGTCGTGGCATGCGACGAAATCGACGCATCGTGCGAGTCGATCTTGGCTTGTAGGGTGCCGCCGCCCGTGACGCCGATGAGCGCGGCCCCGGCCGCGACAGCCAACTTGGTACGCTGCCATGCCGTGGGGCTTTGGGTCGATTTAGTCCACGTCATACCTGCCTCACCGAAACAGCGTTGATCGTGACCGCGCCGCCGCTGGCCTGATAGCCGTAGATCGCCGCAGTTGTCGCGATTGACAGAGTTTCGCCGGGCTCAAGCGGGATACCTGTAGCCGCCGCGACTGCGGCCGGTCCGATGCGCACCGTGACAGTATTGGTGCTGACGTTACCGATCAGAGCATAGGTGCGCAGCGCGTCCGCAGCGAGCAACAGGGTAGCGGCCGCGCTTACCGTCGCAACGTCGCCGCCGACGTTGAACGTATTTCCTGCCGCGACCGTGGCAGTAACGTTGACGTTAGCCGTCGCGCGACCGTCGAAGACGGACCCGAAGCCGGCCAGCACGATGACGGATTGTCCGGTCGTGCTCTCAAGCTCAATCTCGCGATAATAGCGGCGAAAGCCGACGCCCTCATACATCGGCACCTTTTCGCCCGCGTCGAATCGGACGGTCAAATCAGTGACCGGTGCTGTGATGACGTGCACGTAGTCACCGTCTACCCCGAAACGCTGAGGCACGCCTGCCGTGAGCGTTACGCGAATCGGTGTCATGCCGCGCTGACGCGGTGCTATCTCTGACGAATCGTTGAACATTGTTTCTCCTAGCGCGGCTGGTCCGCGCGGACTCCGAGAATCAAACTTTGCCGTGTTTGACGATGACGTATGCGGCGATACCGGCCAAAACGACCCATACCCCGTATTTCAAAAAGTTGTTGATCGCACCGGACGTTTCCGACTGTCGCGCCTCGTTGGCAAGCCCGTAGGCCTGCCCGATGCTGTCGCTGGCGACACTCTTCACCGATTGAAGTGCCGCGTCGGACGCGCCGCGAATGAGCGAGAGCGACTCGTGCGCGAGATCGAGCCCGCCCTTGACAGCGCCCTCGTCGACGGTCGATATCGACAGCGAACCGTTGATGTCGCCGCTGCCTGTGGTGACGTTACCGCCCACGGCCGCGCTGTCGCGCGCGATGCGGTTGTCTACCGTCGACGTGGTGGTGTCGATGGTGTTGCTGGTCGATGCCGTTGAAGATGACGAGTCGCCACCGAAGCTCATGATTTCACCTGTAGTTGTTGACGACCCGAGTAGCTGTCGCGCGTCGCGCCGGTAAGGGTCATTCCGGCACGTGCAGCGAGGCGTGCACGTGATTGGCTCAATACCCACGCCTCGCACGGGATGCCGTTTTCGCGCGCATGGTCAACGATCATGCGGGTGAACGCTGTCCCGTTGACGCCCTCCAGGGCCTCGATACATGCTGACCCGTCACGCATGCTGAGAATCGCGTAGGCCATGCCCTCGGGAAACTCGGCACACAGAACAGCCAGTTCGTCCGCCGTCACGCGGCACGCAACTTCGTGCACGGGCATGCCGTCGAAGCTAATGCGCATCGCCGACGCAATCTCTTGTGTCAGCGATGCGCAGCGAATCACCCGTATTTCCGCCATGCCCATACACCCAGAATGACAACGCCGACGATCAATATCGGTGTGAACGCGCCCGAAGTGACGTTCGGATTGCCGCCGATGTTGAGGGTTTTGTTGCCGGTGCCCGTCGACACGCCCGCTGCGCCGGAACGCGACGGACCGCTCGCGGCAGAGGCCTGAAGACCCCCGCCGCCGGTGAGAGAACCGAGGTTTGGCAGGGCCATGTCAAACCTCGTGCGCGATGAATATCGCAAGCGCGACAAACCCGCCGAGCAGAATAAGCTCTGTCGGGATCACTATGCCGGGCTGAGCCGTCTGCAACGGGGAGGTCGCAGGAACGGGCGATGTGTCGCCGACTGTGGCGCGACGCTGTTCCGCCTCGATTTTGGCGGATGCGACAGCGCCGGCCGCGTCGACGGCACGCCCCGCCACGTCACCGATTTGTGACGTGAGGGTATCGAGCCAATCAAACGCGCCGGCCATGTCAGTCTCCCAGTCCGCCCAGGTAATGCGTGTAGACCGTGTTGGTCAGCGCAGCACCTGTGGTGAACTGGATTCGCCAGTCGTCCAGACCGCGCACGTCGAACGGGTCGCCGCCGTAGCCGTGTTCGGTGCGGTCGATGACGTACCAGCCGGCCTGCGGGACACGGATGCCGTCGATTTGCTTGCGTTCGTTCAACGCGGCCGTGCGCTCAAATACCTTGTACGAATTCGCGAGAACGCGCAGGTTTTCAAGCGTCGAGGTACTGGGCTTGAAGAAAATGCGGTCCACGAATTGCGTTGTCACGCCACCGCGCGGTAGGTCGGACAAGTCGTATTCGGCAGCGCTGCTGTAGTCGCGGGTCGACTTGAGAATGTACGGGACGGTACCTGGACCGCCGGGGATTTGCTCCGAGGTCGTCGCATACATATCCATCGTCAGCGTGCCCGTGGGGCCGGAACTGGCCACGTCGACTTCGATTGAGAAATTGTTGATGACTTTGCCGGTATTCGGGTCAGTCGATCCGGTATTGATCGCGGTTTCCTCCTCGCCAGCCTTCGTGAGAATGCCGTATCGGTCGAACGGCAGGATCAGTGTGAATCCTGCAGACGACGACGCAGCGGCCGCGCGCCCGTCGAAGATGTTCATTGTGTTGCGGTCGGACCCGCTGAATCGCTGCGTGACCTTGTTGTTCAGCAGCACCCGAATCTCGCTCAAATCCGCAGGCGCGAATGCCGTGCCCGATCCGATGATTTGAACCTCGTGGAACCGTCTGCCGATAGGCAGGCGAAAAGTGGTGGTTTGCCCGGCCGTCACGCTTTGAGCGGCGGGCATGCGTTGATCGACACGTGGCATTTCTGCTCCAGTTGCTGATGGGTATCGCCGCGCGCCGATTAAGCGCCGAAGATGATGGCTTTGAGTTGCGGCACGCGGGCGGCAACAGCGACAGCGGCGAGGGCGATAGCGGCGGAAACCATGATGGATTTCATTTCACAGACCTTTCACAAGTTGTTGAGAAACGTTCATAACTCGAAGTAATGACAGAACGCGGGCAAATTCTATGCCGAGAACGCAATTACGCACAAGAACAATCAAAAGAGCTTGCCGCGCACAAGCGGTGTGAAGCGCCCCGTGCTGAAATATTCGCCCTGTTGCAGAGTGTGCGCGGTCGCCAAATCGTCCTTGTTCCACTCTTCCGCGTGCAACTTGGCGTCTTTTAACGACGTGGTGAACAAAAACAGCGAACTACACTGATCGCGCACAGTGCGCGATAACTGCGCGCCGCGTTGCGTCAGGTAATGCACGCGATGTCCCCAGTGACGACCGCGCGTCGCAGTGCGTGTCATCGCTTCGTCGTATTTGCCGACAGCATCGCCCGACTCGTCAATGAACCACGCACACTGCCGACTTTCCCAGAATGCGCGCAAAAACGCTTCCGGGTCCGATGTCTGGTAATCCGCGTTCCATGCAGGATCGCCCAGCGGATCGAGCACGCCGACTTTCACGCCCTGCGCGCGATATACCTGCGCGACGCGCTTCGCGAGGGATGTTTTGCCGCTCAGGGTCATTCCGAGAATCAGGACGTGCGCCATGACCACACCATTCCACAACTACGGCAAACGATGCGCGGGCCGCTTTGTCGCCAGTGATGCACGCATTTGTCGAGTATCATTTTTTCTCCCCTTCTACCGGCTTCGTCTGCACTTGCACTTCTAGCCCCTGCTTGCGCAATTTGCGGTTCACCCACCAAGTGACAATCGCGCCCTTGACTTTCTGATAGCGCGTCTGAGTCTTCGGCATCGCGAAGCGGGGCGCAATGTACGCACAAATGCAGAAAGTCAGCGCCGCGCCGGGCGGGATGTCTTTGACGCCCGAAGCGACAAAGTAATCACCGAACGCACCATGCATCATCGTGCGCTCGTCGAGCCCGACGGCCTTGTTTTGCATCGGTTCCCACTCTTCGCCGCCGATCATTCGCCCGCACATGAAAAGGAGTTCGGCGGCAGCGACACCGGCGGCGCGTGATTGCGCCTCTTGCGCCTGCTGCTGCTGCATTTGCATCGCCTGTGGCGACGGCGGTGCCGCGGGTCCTCCCAGCATTGAATTGCGCGCAGATGGCGCAGACGGTGCGGCACTCGCCGACGGCGACTTTCTGCCACGTTTTAACGCGAACGTGCCGCGCACGGTAATTGTCGGCTTTCCGTCCGCGCCTGCCACGTGAATGGCGGGGTCGAACAATGCGCCGCTTTTGTCCGTCTGCGCAGATTCTGTCGCTTGCTGCTCGCGCGCCGCTTGCGCGACGGCATGCTCTTGCACGTCCGGCATGCTTGTGGCAAGTGTGGTTGCAAGTTGCTCCACATCAGCACTAGACTCTCGTGCGTCAACGGGCGCGCTTTCCCCGGCGTTCTTCTCAAACATAAAAGCTCCATAAAAGGTAGTCGTTGCAATGGCGAAGTCTAAAGGGCAAATCAATTACGGACAACGCCTAAAGGCAATTCGACCCTTTGTCGACTTTGATTATGATTTGCGCAAACCGCTGTCAAGCGCGGCAAAAGCTCAAATTACTGCGTATTACGGCTATATCCAAAAGCTCACGGTACGTCAGCACCAAATTTACCGTTCGCGCGACCGCAAGAAGTTGCGCGCAGTGCAGCGGTTCGCGCAGCACGACCCGAACCGCTTTCAGCACTTGAAAGTCGCATTTGTCCCGAATGCTGGCGCGGAACGCATGCGCATCACAATCGCCAAAGATGGGACTGTGCGCGGCAAAACCGGCAAAATCGCACAAGTCGAAATTCCGCTAGACAAGATAGCGCTCGTAAAGGCGGACGAACAGGGCCGCGCGGCGCAATACGTCGAAAACGCCATCAACAACGCCCCGGGCGCCGCGCGCTATGTCGTGCAGGCCGGCGAATTCGAAGTGCCGACAGCGCACCTGCGTACGACGATCACACGCTATGTCGTCGACTTGATGTCCCGATATAGCTCGGACAATTTCGACAAAAACGACAAGAATTCCCACTTTTACGGCAATTGGATGTTCGGTATCACGGGCTACAATTTCACCGAACAGTCAGACATGGAAGCCTATCGCGCAGCAAAGCGAAGAGCGACCAAAACGCGGGCACGGGATCATGTCACACAAAACAGACGCGAAAAGCGAATCCGGGAAAACCCTCCCGGATTCTGGGTCAACGACACACTTCGACAAGCCAAGCGCGCACGTCCCCCTCAGCCCGACGGATGGCGACAAGTCAATCAACGACAGTATTACGAAGCCATCTACGCGAAAGGCTACAAGGAAGTCAAAGGGCGCAAACAGCGATAAGCGCGAGATTTGGGCGGCGGATTCAGAGACTGACCCATTCCTCGCGGGACGCGTCCCCAGGCCGTTCATATGGGGTGCGTACGACGGTGCGACGTTCCATTCCTGGCGCACAACCCGCGAATTCGTCGACTTCATCAAAGAGCGCGACTGCATTGTCTACGCGCACAACGGCGGCAAATTCGACTGGCATTTCCTGCTCGACGAGCTACAGCCATGGCAACCGCTCATGGTCATTAGCGGGCGGCTCGCGAAGTTCGTCATCGGCAAGGCCGAATTCCGCGATTCGTTCAACATCATGCCGATGGCCCTCGGGGCGGTGCAAAAGACGCACATCGATTACGACAAGTTCGAAGCCGACGTGCGCGAACAGCACATGCCTGAAATTCGCGACTACCTGCGCGACGATTGCGTCTATCTGCACGGCATGCTCATGGCGTTTATCGCGGAATTCGGTCTGCACTTGACGCAGGCCGGTGCCAGCGTGAAGGCGTGGGAACGCATCGCGAACGTTGAAGCGCCGGTGACATCGGCAGAGTTCTATGCCGAGATTGCGCAGTATTACTACGGCGGCCGGGTGCAGTGCTTCCGCGTCGGTGAGGTCACGGCACCATTCAAGATCGTTGACATCAATTCGGCATACCCATTCGGGATGATGAGCCACCATCCCTCAGGGAGCGGAATCGCGCTGTCGACGTGCCTACCGTCGACGGATGACGAAATTTCGCGCGCATTCGTTTCGCTGGTCGCCGAATCACATGGCGCTTTGCCCGTGCGCGCGGACGATGGTTCGCTTTTCTTCCCGGACGACGGCATCGTGCGCACGTTCCACGTCACCGGGTGGGAATACCTCGCTGCGCGCGACACGGGACATCTGCGCGGGGCGCAAGTCTTCGAGGTCCGCACGCTAATGGAAAAGATCGAGTTCGGTGCGTACCTGAATCACTTCTACGAAATGAAAACCACGTCGAAGCAGCAAGGCTACAAAGATGGCGCGTGGCACGACTTCGCGCAAAAGGCGCGGTACGAGTTCTCCAAGCGCTTCTTGAATTCGCTATACGGCAAGATGGGCGCGAACCCCGAGAACTACGAGGAATTCACAGTCGTAAAGCCGCAATTCATCGACGCGGCAGAACAGGAAGACGGCTACGGATTTGTGTGCGAATTGGGGAAGCTGGCGCTTGTCTCTAAGCCGCTCCCCGAGGAGCGCCAACGGTATTTCAATGTCGCCATTGCCGCCAGCATCACCGGATTCGTACGCGCGTACCTGTGGCGCGCAATCGTGTCCTGTCGCAAAGCCGGCGGCGAAGTGATGTATTGCGACACGGATTGCCTTTGGACGACGCAGACGGGCGATTTGTGGCTCCACCCCGAAGACCTTGGCGCGTGGGATGTCGAGGCCGAATGCGACTACGGTGCGATTGCCGGCAAAAAGCTCTACGCGGCACAAACGTGCAAAGTCGACAAAGAAACGGGCGAACGTGTCTGGAAGACCGCGAGCAAGGGCGTGCGCCTCAATCGCGACGAAATTGTGCAAGTCGCACAAGGACGCGAAATCGTGTATTCACCAACTAATCCCACCTTTTCGCTGAAAAGAGGAATACAATTCACACCGCGCACTATCCGTCGTACGCGCAACGACACTGCAAATGATGAGGTAAATGACCATGGCAACGAATAAGGTAGCAAACAAGCAAATTGTCGCAAACGCGCAGGGCGCGCAAAACCCGGACGGGTCCGCAAAGCTCGCAGTAGTCGGCACGCCCCCGCCGTCGCCGCTCGCGGTCGAAACGCTTGCCGCCGCGGCACCACATCCCGCACCGTCGAATGGCGGCTTCGTCCCGAAGATTGCGAAAATCCTGACACTGCCGCTCCTCAAAATGGTCGAAGGCGTCCCGGTTTACGTGAAATTCACCGGCCCGACATTCATCGGAAAGCGCATCAAGGAAGACGAGAGCAAGCAGTCCAAGGAACCGCCGGTCATGGCGAATGTGATCAACCTCCCGACTGGCGAACTCGTGCAAATCATGCTCGGATCGGTCCTGCAGGGCATCCTCGCCGACGAATACCCGAACGATGCCTATGTCGGCAAGGGGTTCGTTATCCACCTGACCGAAAAGAAGCGCGGACGTAACGGCGGGAATTACAACACCTACAAAGTCGCCGAACTGGAACTGTAAGAGTGCACGGGGCGCATGCCCCGTGCATTCCGCAACACCATGCACTGATGTTGCGCAATGCAAACTCTTACCACGATAGGGATAAGTCATGACCAAGAGATATTTCTGCCCCTCTTGCGGCAAACAGACAAATTCGACACGGTGCCCTCAATGCGGCAACGACACACAACAGGACGACACGGAGAACTTTCCGACACGCGACCCGAACCCTTACCGTTCGGACGTTGTGCGCAATGCGCTGACGCGTGCGGCCGCGAAGCAGTCACATCGTCGCTTTAGCGACAGTTCGATCACAGGCTTCGGGGGACTGCAATGAGATTCGCCGCCGAACGCTTCGGCAATACCGTCGGGCTTGTCATCTGCGACAAGCTAACCCCCTACAACATGACAGCGCGACAGGCCCGCGCTTTCGCGGTCAACCTGCTTACCGTGGCAGACGCGATTGAATACGCGCCTATCGTCACGACCGATCTCGCCCGTCAATGTCCGCTTCCGGTGCCCGCGCGCCGGAACGGTGACCGTATCTAACTTCAGGGAGAACCAACATGATCACCGTCGAAACCCCATCCGAACGCGAAATGTATGAGCGCTATGCAGATATCTGCGCATCCGACAACTGCGCGGCTATCGATATCCTCGATGCAGCATGGTTCCCGATCTATCAGGCCATGGTCAGCACGTTCAACTACGGTCAGACGCGGACCGCGCATCTGGCACGCGTCGAGTCGGACGTAATGTCCGGTCTCTTGAAAAGACGCCTCGGGCTGATCGGTCACTTGAACGAAGAGAACGACCAATTGTCACGCACCCTGCGGAATACGCTCAAGACGCCGCTGCCGACAATCGTGGTGCAAGACCCCGACGCGCTCTATCGGACGGCTAACCCGTTCCACTACTACGAAGACGACGACATCGACGCACGTCACGACATGCGCGGCATGGAATCAGGTGGCGCGACAGACTGTCGGCCCAATAGAAAGTAAGGTTTCGTCTGCAGGATCGTAATTCCCATGTGGAGACGGGAGGTCTATGGATAAACCTGCAGACGGAGCCTTCTGAACCCCTTGCCCGCCCTGCGCGGGCTTTTTTACGTCTATCGCGCCCTGGTTCCGGCCCTGCATCTGACCGCGCCCCGCAATCCGTTCTTACCCTCTTGACATTTTTCTATATGCATGCTCCTCGCACCTTGGTCCTCCCCTTATGCATTACATCTGTTACATATCTGCCCCTCCCGGGAAAGCAAGCATCGGCGCGGGTCACAGCCCTTGTCAAGCATCACCAAGTGGTCTAGACCAGTTAGTGC
>Ga0136846_1225721_pt1 | contig 12872 bp, 14 predicted proteins | sample HopSoiMetagenom2_FD_96841 | JGI IMG/M metagenome (GOLD analysis project Ga0136846, IMG submission 96841) | Grasslands soil microbial communities from Hopland, California, USA - 2 Assembly 2016 (version 4) | ecosystem: Environmental > Terrestrial > Soil > Grasslands | place: USA: Hopland...
CCCGACCGCTCGACGATCTTCGCGCAGAGCCACGTCGCGGCACACGCGGAGGCGGCTTGGCTGTTGTCGGCGGTGACGAGCTACGGCCAGCTCGGGCGCATGACGCAGTTCAAGGACAAGTCGGACCACCGCGAGTTCATCTCGGCCGGCCTCTTCACGTACCCGGTGCTGATGGCCGGCGACATCCTCCTGTACCAGACCGACCTGGTCCCGATCGGCGACGACCAGCGGCAGCATCTCGAGCTCGCGCGCGATGTCGCCGAGCGGTTCAACCAGCGCTTCGGCGAGACATTCCGTGTCCCCGGCGGGCGGTTCCCGGAGATCGGAGCGCGGATCATGGACCTGCAGGAGCCGCAACGGAAGATGTCGACGACGGGCGGCACGCCGCAGGGCACGGTGCTGATCGCAGATGCACCCGACGTCGTGCGCAAGAAGATCAAGAGCGCCGTGACCGACTCGGGCCGCGACGTCCGCCACGACCGCGAGGAGAAGCCGGGCGTCTCGAACCTGATCGAGATCATGTCGGTCGCGACCGGCGACTCGTTCGCGGACATTGAGTCCCACTACGACGGCGCCGGCTACGGGCCGTTCAAGTCGGACGTGGCCGATGCCGTCGTCGCGCTGCTCGACCCGATCCGGGAGCGCTACGAGGCGCTCCGTGCCGACGAGGCGTCGCTCCGGCGCCTGCTCTCGGTCGGCGCCGAGAAAGCGCGCGAGGCGTCCGCGCCGACGCTCGAGGCCATGTACGAGCGCATGGGGTTCACCAGGCCGTAACGCCGTCGACATGCGAGGGACTCCCCAAACGGCGCCCGGCGCGTTAGGTTCGCTGGGTCAACTCTTGGGGAGGAGCCGCATGACACGCATAGGGAGGTTGGGCGCCGTCGGCGCCCTTGTCCTCGCATGTCTCGTCGCCGCCGGGACCGCCACGGCCCGCGTCCAGGCCAACGGAGCCGGAGGAGCTTCGGTCGCCGCAGCCGCACCGGACTGTCACCTGAGCTCGGCGCGAGGCGACATCAAGCACGTCATCTACATCCAGTTCGACAACACGCATTTCCTCCGAGACAACCCGAATGTCCCGTCCGACCTCGAGCAGATGCCGCACCTGCTCAACTTCATCCGCGGCAACGGGACGCTGATGACGAACGACCACACGGCGCTGATCTCGCACACGGCGACCGGCATCCTCACGTCGCTGACCGGCGTGTATCCCGACCGGATGGGCCAGCCGGTGTCGAACAGCTTCCGCTACTTCCGCCCGGACGGCTCGACGCGCAGCGGCGTGTCGTTCGCGTACTGGACGGCGCCGCTGTTCGACCCGGCCGGGCCAACCGGTCAGACCGATTTCACCCCCGAGATGATCAACGAGCACGGAAAGATCGCTCCGGCACCTTGGGTCCCGTACACGCGCGCGGGCTGTGACGTCGGCGCGATCGGAACCGCAAACACCGTGCTCGAGAACACCGCGATCGACATCCCGACCGTCTTCGGCCCGAACTCGCCGGAGGCCGCGGAGGTCACGGCGAATCCCGCTCAGGCGTTTGCGGACTTCGTCGGCGTCGGCGTGCATTGCGCGCAAGGCTCGGCGCTGTGCTCCGCAGCGAACAACGGACGGCCCGACGTGCTGCCGGACGAGCCCGGCGGCTATGCCGGCTTCAACGCGCTGTTCGGCGCGAAGTCCGTCGACCCGGCGATTGGGTTCTCGCCGCCGACCGACCTCAACGGCGGCACGATCCAGGACGCGACGGGCCACGTCGGCTTCCCCGGCTTCGACGGGATGGAGGCGAAGGTCTCGCTGGCGTGGGTCGCGCAGATGCAGGAGCGCGGCGTACCCGTCACGTACGCGTACGTCTCGGACGCCCACGACGAGCACGGCACGTCGGGGAACATCCACTTCGCGTACGGGCCGGGTGAGGCCGGCTACGTCCAGCAGTTGAAGGAGTACGACAACGCGTTCGCGACGTTCTTCGACCGCCTCGCGGCCGACGGGATCAACAAGAGCAACACGCTCTTCGTGTTCACCGTCGACGAGGGCGACCACTTCGTCGGCGACGCACCCACTCCCGCCGATTGCGACGGAATCGTCGTCCCGTGCAACTACAACCGCGTCGGCGAGATCAACGCGAACCTCAGCGCGATGATCCGCACGCAGTTCCAAGACAACACGGCGTTCACCGTCCACTCGGATGACGCGCCGAACGTGTACATCACCGGCAACCCGAGCCAGACGGCCGCGGCGACGCGGAAGCTCGAGCGCGAGATGGCTCAGCTGAACTGGCTCAATCCGTACACCGGAACGGTGGAGAACAACATCATGGTCGCGCAGGCGGATCAGACCGAGATGAAGACGCTCCACATGGTGACCGCCGATCCGGCGCGGACGCCGACGTTCACGCCGTTCGCGGACCCCAACTGGTTCTTCTTCGCGTCCGGTACCCCGGCGACGTGTGCGACGCCGGCAGCGTGCGCGTCGATCCCGCCGCGTGGGCCGCAGAGCTTCGCGTGGAACCACGGCGACATCCAGCACGAGATCGCCACGACCTGGGTCGGGTACGTCGGGCCCGGTGTCAGGAACACCGGCGACTACGAGGGGTGGACGGATCACACCGACGTGCGTCCGACGATGCTGACGATGCTCGGCCTCAAGGACGACTACGAGACCGACGGCCGTGCAGTCGTCCAGCCGCTCTTCGATTGGGCGGTTCCGCAGACGCTGCGCGCACACCGCGAGACGCTCCTGCGCCTCGGCGACGTGTACAAGCAACTGACGGCGCCGTTCGGCACGTTCGGCATGGAGACGCTGACCGCGTCGACCCGTGCGCTGGCCAGCGGGAGCGCGGCGGACGACTCGACCTACACGTCGATCCAGGGCCAGATCGCGTCGCTGACGTCGCAGCGCGACGCGCTCGTGGCGCAGATCCGGTCGGGGCTTAACGCCGCGCAGTTCGACGGCAAGGCGCTGAACGAGCAGCAGGCGAAGGCCTGGATCAGCCAGGCGCAGAGCCTGATCGACCAGGCGACTGCTCTGGCAGGCTCCTAACCACGTCGACCTCGGAGGGCTCGAGCTCGCGCCAGTGGCCGGGCTCGAGCCCCTCCAGGGTCAATCCCGCATAGCGGCTGCGGTGGAGGTGCACCACCGGATGGCCGACCGCCTCGCACATCCGCCGGACCTGCCGATTGCGGCCCTCGTGGAGCGTCAGCTCGAGCCGCGACGGCCCGAGCCGGCGGACGTCTGCGGGCGCCGTCCGGCCGTCCTCGAGCTCGACGCCGGCGGCGAGGCGCACGATCGCCGCGTCGCTTGGCTCCCGCTCGACCTCGGCCTCGTAGACCTTCTCCACCCCGTAGCGCGGGTGCGCGAGCCGGTGCGCGAGCGGCCCGTCGTTCGTCAGCAGGAGCGCGCCGGTCGTGTCGACGTCGAGCCGGCCGACCGGGACGACACGCTCCGGCAGGTCGACGAGCTCGACCACGGTCGGCCGTCGCTGCGGGTCGCGCGCCGTCGTCACCGTTCCGCGCGGCTTGTGGAGCAGGACGTACGCGAGCCGTTGCGCCGCCACCTCCTCCCCGTCGACCTCGACGCGGTCGCCGCGCGCGACGAACGTGTTCAGCTGGCCCCGCTCGCCGTTGACGCGCACGCGTCCCGCCTTGATCAGCTCGTCCGCGGCGCGGCGAGACGCGATTCCGGCCCGTGCGAGGAATGCGTTCAGGCGCATCCGTGAGATATTCGCGCCGTGGCGCACTACATCTCCCTCATGCGTTGGACGACCCAGGGCCTCGCCGGCCTGCCGGGCTGGCGCGAGCGGGTCGAGGAGGGGTCGCGAACGATCGAGGAAGCAGGCGGAAAGCTCGTCGGGGTCTACGTGACGCTCGGCCGCTACGACGTCGTCGAGATCTTCGAAGCGCCCGACGACGAGGTCGCGGTCGAGATCCTGATGAAGCTCCAGCGCTACGGGGCCGAGCACTCCGAGACGCTCCGCGCGTTCACGCGCGAAGAAGCGGAGGGAATCGTCCGGCGGCTGTGAGCGGCTACACGTTCGGCTCGCTCGACGAGCTCGGCGACGGCTACGGGTTCCGCAAGGTGCGCAGCGCGCTCGGCGTGACGGCGTTCGGCGTGAACGCGATCGTGATGCCGCCGAGGTTCGAAGGCTTTCTCCACTTCCACGAGCGGCAGGACGAGCTCTACTTCGTCCACCGCGGCCGCGCCCGCTTCGAGGTCGGCGAGGAGACGCGCGAGGTCGGCGAGGGCGGCCTCGTCCACGTCGAGTCGACGGTGCCGCGGCGCTTCTCGAACGCAAGCGACACGGACGACCTGGTCGTGCTCGTGGTCGGCGGTAAGGACGGCTACGTCGAGCGCGACGGGCAACTCGTCGACCCCGAGCGGGATCTCGAGCGGCGCCGCTCGTTCGGGTCCTAGGTCGCGAGGCGGAAGCGCACCGAAGCGGCGAAGCGTGAAAGAGGGTCAGACGCTCTCGTGAGCGTCTGACCCTCTTCTCGCAACCGCCCCTCGCGGTCGCCGACGCGTAAACAGATCAAGTGTCAGACCCTCCGGGTCTGACACCTCTTCGGCGTAAGTAGGTGCCGTCGCCCTTTTGTGCGACGCGTGTGCGCAAGAAGCGGCGAAGCGTGAAAGAGGGTCAGGCGCTCTCGTGAGCGTCTGACCCTCTTCTCACCGTTGCCCTAGTCGCGAGACGCCTACGTGACAGGCGACGCCGACGGCATCGTCTGAGCTACCGGCTCCTCGCCGCCCTGGTCGAGCCGGAACGGCGGGTAGTCGTCGGTCATCAGCGCCACGTACGCGACGACGCGGAGGACCCAGCGGTTCAGCCCGATGATCAGGTCGAACAGGCCGCGCGGGTACCGCGTCGTGAACAGCAGCGCGATGCCGGCGATCAACGCGAGCAGGTCGATCAGCCCGGTCGGCCCGCTGATGTGCCACCCGTTCGAATGCTCCGCCATGTACGCGCCGCCGCCGCCGGCAAGGATCCCGGCGATCAACAACTGTGGCAACGCGAGCAGCCACTTGACGAAGATCAGGCCGCGGGACAGCTGCTCCGGGTAATCGACCGCGAGCCGCGCCGGATAGTCCGGCTCCTCGCCGAGTGAGAACGGCGGGTACCGGTCGGTCGAGATCGCTCCGAATGCGTACGCGTGCACTCGCCACGACCACCGCAGGACGCCGACGTTGAAGTCGAACATCCCGCGGGGATAGCGGCCGGTGAACAGGATCGCGAACCACGCGCAGATGCTCAGCACGATGAACGCGATCCAGAGGAACACCAGCACGATCACATGCGGGATCGCGAGGAACCACTTCACGAGCCAGAACCAGCGCTTGAGCGGCTCGTCGAGCCGCGCCGTAAGTCTTGCGGGATATGGATTCATGACTCCAGGGTTGCACGAACCCAAGCCGAAACCAACCGCAATTTCCCGCAGGTGCCGCCGGGCGGACTCGGAATCAGGCGCTGCGCTGGTCCGCGACGGCATGCAACCGCTCGCGGATCCGCTCGGTGTCGTCACCGAGGTCGTCGAGCCGCGGCAGCTGCGAGAGGCTCTCGAGCCCGAAGACGCGCTCGAAGAGCGGCGTCGTCTTGTACCGCACCGCGCCGCCGAGCCCGTCCTCACGGCCGGCTTCGGCGATCAAGCCTCGTTCGACGAGTCCCGCCACGGCCGAATCCGCGGCGACGCCCCGAATCCGCGCGACCTCCGGCCGCGAGCACGGCCCGAGATACGCGACGATCGCGAGCGTCTCCAGCGCCGCCTGCGAGAGGCCACGCTGCACGGGTCGCTCGAACAGCCGCGCACACGCGTCGGCCGCGTCGCGCGAGGCACGGAACGCCCAGCCACCCGCGACCTGCTCGAGCACGATCCCGCTCCGCCCCTCGGCGTAGCGCTCGCCGAGCAACGCGAGCGCGGTCTCCACCCGGTCGCGATCCTCCTCGGCCGCCGCACAGAGCTCCTCGAGCGACAGCGGCGAAGCCGCGACGACGAGCAGCGCCTCGAGCGTGCGCGCGAGCGCGTCGAGGGGATTGGCGACGACTAGGCGGAGTGGACGATCCACGCGGGGGTCCTTTCGCTCGCGGCTGCGCTTTCCTCCGACCGCGCGATGCGGATCGGCGCGAACGGCGCTGCCTGGTTGATCGTGATCTGGTTTGCGCGCCGCAGCTCGAGCAGCGCGAGGAACGCGACGGCCTGCTCGGCGCGCGAGAGCCCGTCCACCTCCTGGTCGAAATCGAAGACCGACCGCCGCTTCAGCAGCGCGCGGAACCGCTCGAGGAACTGTGCGACGGGCGGGAACCGGAGCTCCATGTGCGCGAGCGAGACGGCCGGCGGCGGAACCGCGAGCATCCGCAACACATCGCCGAGCTTTGCCGGATCCTGCTGCGCCAGCCGCCGCTCGAGCTGCGGCGCGAGCGGCGCCGGCCCGATGCGGAAGAACCGGTCGCGCTCGCCGGCGAGCCGCTCGACGAGCCACGCAGCCGCCTCCTTCATCCGGCGGTACTCGGCCAGCCGTCGCGCGAGCTCCTCCGCTGCCTCCTCCGGCTCGAGATCCGCCAGCTCCGCCTCCTCCTCGGGGAAGAGGCCGCGCGCCTTCAGCTCCAGCAGTGCCGCGACGAGGACGAGGAACTCGCCGCACGCCTCGAGATCGAGCTGCTCGCGCTCGGCGAGCCGCTCGACGAAGCGCAGGACGATCCCGGCGATGTCGACCTCGGCGAGGTCGAGCTCCTCTTTCAGGACGAGCGTCAGGAGCAGGTCGAACGGGCCTTCGAAGGCGTCCAGATCCAGCTCGAGCTCGCGCACGACCATGGGAGGCGAGACTAGCGGCCGGAACGGACGCGGCCCCTCGGCACGGCCATGGCCGGGCCTTTGGGCACAACGGGCGTCGCGCGCGGCCGATCCTGCGCCGATTCGCGCCGGATGAACTGCCACCAGATGAAGAATGCCGTCGAGAGGACGAACAGCACGATCGAGACGTACGCGTTCAGGCGGAGCGGCCCGTACTTGTGCGCCGGGTCGATCCGCAGGAGCTCCTCGAAGAACCGGCCGACGCAGTAGTACGAGACGTAGAGCGCGAACAGCGCGGGGCGCTTGATCCGGAACGCGCGGTCGACGGCGAGGAGGATCCCGACGCCGGCGAGGTCGTAGATGAACTCGTAGAGGAACGTCGGGTGGAAGTAGTGGTGGCCGAAGTAACCGGCAGGAACGTGCTGGTCGTCGATCTTCAGCTTCCACGGCAGCCGGGTCGGCTTGCCGAAGAGCTCCTGGTTGAACCAGTTCCCCCAGCGCCCGATCGCCTGCGCGAGCAGCAGCCCGGGCGCGACGGCGTCCATGAAGAGCCGCACGCTCTGGCCCGAGCGGTGGACGATCCACGCGCCCGCGACGACGCCGAGCCCGATCCCGCCCCAGACGCCGAGGCCGCCCTGCCAGACGGCGAACGGCCCCCACCACGTGTTCGGCACCTCGCTCCAGCTGGTGAGGTCGTGGTAGGCGCGCGCCCCGACGATCCCGAAGCCGACGCCCCAGACGGCGACCCGGAACACGAGATCCCAGTCGCCGCCCCAGCGGACCCAGCGGACGCCGGTCAGCGCGAGGCACGCCGCGATCGCGAGCAGCAGCATCAGCCCGTACATGTGGATCGTCAGCGGGCCGACGTGGATGACGCCCGTGTGCGGGGAGGAGATCGCGGCGACAAAGCCCATCGGCAGAGGATTCTGCCGACCGCCTGCGAGGCCTGCCTCTACAAGAGAATTCGGAGAGCGAGCGGCGAAGGACAACCGCTCGTGAGCAGGTCAATCGCGCGATGCAGGTCGATGTCGGTGCGCGCCGCGATCTCGGCCGCTTCCGAGGGGAGGTAGCCGGCCCGTTCGAGCGCCTCGGCCCGCCACGCCTCGATCACCGTCGCCTCGTCGAATTGTGTCTCCGCCGCAGTCATTTGCTCTCCGATCGGTACTTCGGCAGAGAGGGCCGATCGGTTGTCCCCTTACGGGGTGATCTGCGTTGCGTCACGTAGCGCCGCCCGGAGCGTCGGCTCCCCCTCGAGCCTGAACGTGATGCCGTTTCGCGCCCAGACGAGCGCGTTCCCGGCGTAGCGGGCCACCGTCTGCGGGCGCGGGTTGCGGCCGACGTACGTCAACACGTGCGGTCCGGCGATCCAGAGCGCGAACGAGCCGCCGACGTTCGTCGGCTGCACGTCGCCGGTCGTGTACTTCTTCGAAATCGCGAGCTGGTCGCCGCTGATCTCGATCAGGAGCACCGGCGGGGTCCGCGGCAGCAACGTGGCGAGCAGGTCGTCACGCGACCACCACCGGTTCGACGGCACGATCCGTCCCAGCTGCGCATGGAGCCCGGCGGCCTGCTCGGCATCTTCGCGCACCAGGACCTGGCCGAGCCCGGCGGTGAGCGACCTCTGCCTCGCCGGCGGCAGCGTCTCGACCCGCTGCACCTTCTCCGCGCCGAGGTGGAAGAAATCGAGGATCGCACTGCGCGCCTGCGGGACCGCGAACGCGATCGCGAGCGCAAAGAGCGGGATGGCAACGACGACCAACCGCCGCGCGTAGCGACGGCGGCGAATGCGCTCGCGTACGGCGTCCGCGAGCGGCGGTGTCGCCGGCACGTCGAGCTCTTCCCCGAGCAGGACGAGTGCGCGCTCGAGCTCAGCCATACGTCTCCCGCAGTCGCTCGAGCGCACGCGCGGTGCGCGACTTGATAGTGCCGCGCGGAACGTCGAGTACCTCCGCGGTTTCCTCCTCCGAGAGGCCGACGAAGTAGCGCAGCGCGACGACCGCGCGCTGGTCGTCCGGCAGCGTGTTGACGGCAGCGAGCAGCGTGTCGCGGCGCTCGGCGTCCATGAGTCCCGCCTCGGGGGACGGGGCCGCGCCCCCCGAGGGGTCTTCGGCGGCGGCGCGCAGCGCGACGTCGGCGCGGCGTCCGGCGGAACGGCGCCGGTTGTGCGCCTCGTTGGCGACGATGCGAAGCAGCCAGGGCCTGAACGGTGCACCTGCGCGGAAGCGGCCGAGCGCGCGCCACGCTTTGACGAACCCATCCTGCGCCGCGTCCTCCGCGTCGGCCGCGGAGCGCGTCAGAAGGTACGCCGTGCGAAATGCGATCCCCTCGTATGCGTGCACGAGCTCCGCGTACGCCTCCTCGTCGCCCCGGCGGGCGCGCTCGATCAGCAGGTGTTCGTCGAGTGGACGGCCCTCCACTTCGCAGGTCCTACACCGGGGACTAGGCTGGAGTTCCAGTGGCTCGCGCGGTGGGCATCAACCACGTCGCGCTCGAGGTCGGGGATCTCGGGGAGGCGCTCGCGTGGTGGGAACGGATCTTCGGCCCGCTCGAGCTACGCGGCCGCAGCGCCGGGATGGCGTTCATCGACCTCGGCGATCAGTTCGTCGCACTCGAGGGGAGCCGCAGGCAGGCGCCGGACGACGCGCGCCACTTCGGCCTCGTCGTGGACGACAAGGAAGCGGTGCGGGAACGCGCACGCGAAGTGGGCGAGACCGTCGGCCCGGCGGGCGGAAAGCTCCGCCTACGCGACCCGTGGGGAAACATCCTCGAGATCGTCGACTACCGCGACGTGCAGTTCACGAAGGCGCCCGAAATCGCGCGCGCCATGGGCATCGAGGCCGAGAAGTCCGAGCGCGCCCGGCGCGAGCTACGCGAGAAGGGTCTGGCGAAAAGGGTCAGACCCAGAGGGTCTGACCCCTAAAGAGGCGCGTAACGAGGTAAGGGGTCAGACCCTCCGGGTCTGACCCCTTGTCAAGGCGTAGACGCGCAAGTAACGCAACGTGCAAAACGAGGGTCAGACGCTCTCAGAGCGTCTGACCCTCTTCCGCTTTCGCACTTACGCGCCGACAAGCACGACCGCGCTGCGCGCGCCGATACTCACACGCACCGACCCGCCGCCTGTCGTGAACGTCGTGCTCGACAGCTGATCCTGCAACGTCGTCCCGCTCGGATACGCACCGCGCAGCGGCACCGTCGCGTCGGCGGTGCTCGCGCCCTTGTTCAGCACGACGACAACGGGCTTCGCCGCGCCGCCCGAGCGCAGGAATGCGTACACGTCACCGCGCGTCAGCAGTGTCGTGAATCCGCCGCCCCGCAGCGCCGGCAGATCGGCGCGAGCGCGACCGAGCTTCGTGTACCAGTCGAGGACGCCGAGATCGGGCGGTCCATACGTCGAGATATTGCCGCTCGCGTCCGACCAGGGATACGGCGCGCGGTTGAACGGGTCGTTCCCGGGCGCGTTGACCGCGACCTCGTCGCCGTACAAGGTCATCGGCGCGCCGACGTACGTGTACTGCAGCGTCGCCGCGAGTTTCTGCCGCTGGCGCGCCTCGTCGAGATTCCCGTTCGCCGCGAGCGTCGCGAGCGCGCGCTGCGTGTCGTGCGAGTCGATCAGCGAGAACGAGGACGCGAGCGCCTGCGCCGGATACTCCTCACGGAGCGCCGTGAGCGCATGATCGAGGCCGACCGGAGTCAGCGACGCGCCGGCGAACGCGAGCGCGTCTTCGCGGAAGCGGTAGTTCATTACACCGTCGAGCTCGTTGCCGAGCAGATACTCGGTCGCGTCGGCCGGCCCGGCCGTGATCTCGCCGATCAGCGGCGCGTCCGGGAACGCGCCCTTCACCGCGGTGCGGAACTGGCGCCACCACGAATGGTCGATCTCCTGCGCCGCGTCGAGCCGCCACCCGTCCGCGCCCGCCGCGAGCCAGTGCTTCGCGACCGCGTCGTTTCCGCCGAAGAAGAAGTCCTTGACGCCGGCGTTGTCGTGGTTGAACACGGGCAGCGTGTCGAGCCCGTTCCAGCCGGTGTAGTCAGACGCGCTGCACGGCGTCGAGCCCTGGATCTTGAACCAGCCGCGATACGGCGACGACGCGGATTCGCACGCGCCGTCACTCCCGTAGCGGTGGTAGCGGTCGAAGTAGAGGGAGTCGGACGACGCGTGATTGAAGACACCGTCCAGGATCAGGTGGATGCCGCGTTGCTTCGCGGCAGTCGCGAGTGAAGCGAACGCGGCGTTGCCGCCGAGCGCCGGGTCGACCGCGTAGTAGTCGTCGGTGTCGTAGCGATGGTTCGAGCGGGCGGCGAAGATCGGGTTGAGCCAGATCGCATCGACGCCGAGCGACTTCAGGTAGTCCAGCTTCTGCTGGACGCCCTGGAGGTCGCCGCCGAAGAAGTCGACGTTGAACGGCGGCGGCGACAGGACCGGCTCGTTCCACGTCGCGTGCGCCTGCGCGTGCTGGTCGCCGTAGAAGACGGGACAGCCGGTCGTCGCTCCCGGACGGCAGTAGTCGTTCGACGGGTCGCCGTCGCGGAAGCGGTCGGGGAAGATCGAGTACACGACGGCGCCCTGCAGCCACGACGGCGTTGTGTACCCGCGCGCGTACACAGTGAGCGTGTACGGGACGAGCTCCTGCCCGGTCGTGATTCCGGTGCCGCCCTTGAGCGTGTCCGCGTCGCCGTTGTCGCCGTACCAGTAGGCGCGGCGACCGACGCGGACGCGGAAGTCGTAGGGCACGGCGCCGGGCGACGCCGGTGTGGCGACCGTCGCTGCGTACAGCGCCCCTCTCTTTCGCATCGCGACGAACCGCTTGCCGAGGTGGAGCGCGACGCTCTTCGGCTTCGCGCCGGTCACGCGCAGCTTCAGCGTGACACGCGTGCCCGCAGCGACGGCGCCGAACGGCGCGCGGTACGCGGTGTCGAACGAGTTGTGGAGGAGCTTGATCGCGCCGTGCGCCGGCGCCGCGGTTGCAAAGAACAGCGCGAGCGCCAGCAGGACCTTCTTCGACCCCATCGGACAGCGAAGCCTAGTGACCGAGAGGCCCCTATTGCCGGATCAGCACAGGCGTGCCAAGCGGCAGCACCCGGGCGAGCCGCCGGATCACCGCGTTCCGCACGCGCACGCATCCGTGCGAGGCACTCTGGCCGAGCAGCCACGGCGCGTCCGTGCCGTGAATCGCGACGACGCCGTCGCCGCCGGCGAAGTGGAAGAACACGCGGGAATGCGCCGACAGGTTGAACGCGTACGGCCCGTAGCTCCCATTCGGGTCATGTGGCCTCAGCAGGTCCGTCACGAAGAACATCCCGGTCGGGGTCGGCGTGCTCGCCTTGCCGACGACCGTCTTCGTACGCAGGACGACATGGTCGCTCTTCCACAACACCAGCCGGTGCGCGCGCAACCGGACCTGGATCCGGTACGGGTTCTTCAGCAGGTGGACGGACTTCTTCGGGACCCACCCCGTGATCCCGTTCGGCCGTCGCGGCAGGAAGACGCGGACCCAGTCCTTCCGCTCCGTGTGCACGAGCAGCGCGCGCGGGGAGCCGATCGTGTCGCGGTTGCGCAGGAAGAGCGACGGCCGTTGCGGCCGCGGCGCGGAATAGACCGCGAGCCAGCTCTTGCGCGCATTCGCGACGTAGCTCGTCCCGTCGCCGCGCCATGGCTTGACGTGACCGGCGAGCGGGAGCGGCGCGACGTGCGCCGGCTTCTTCGCATGCGTGCCGCCGACCCGGTTCTGTCGTGGCGCCGGCGGCACCTTCGCGGTCGTCCCAGAGCGCGAAGGCGCGCCTGCTGCGGGCGCCGCCGTCGGCTTCGCCGGAGCGGCGCGATGCGCCGCGTCGTGCGTCCCGCCCGACGGCCGGGTCAGCAGGACGACGGCGATGATCAGGGCAGCCGCGCCGAGCAGCGCGGCATACCCGCCGATCAACCTGCGGCTGTACCGGCCCATCGTGGGGTCAAGCTAACCGGTTGCGTTCGGCTCGGCGTTCTGCGGTGTCGCCGCCGGTGCGGTTCCCCCGCCGCTGTCGCCGCTCGAATCCGTCGTGTCGGTCGTGTCCGTCGTATCCGTCGACGTCGTGTCCGTCGACGTCGAGCCGGTCGTCGA
>Ga0136846_1243937_pt1 | contig 12872 bp, 11 predicted proteins | sample HopSoiMetagenom2_FD_96841 | JGI IMG/M metagenome (GOLD analysis project Ga0136846, IMG submission 96841) | Grasslands soil microbial communities from Hopland, California, USA - 2 Assembly 2016 (version 4) | ecosystem: Environmental > Terrestrial > Soil > Grasslands | place: USA: Hopland...
CCTCGCGCTGCTGCGCCAACGCGACGGTGGTCCGCGGCATCTGCATGAGGCTCAGGATTCCTTCCTGCATGCGCGCGCCGCCGGCGGCGGTGAACAGGATGTAGGGGGCGTTGTCGGCGATTGCCGCACGCACACCCGCGACGAATGCCGCGCCGACCGCAATCCCCATCGATCCGCCCATGAATGCAAAATCCTGGACCCCGATGACGACCTTATGGCCGTCGAGCTTGCCGCGGGCATTCACCAAGGCGTCGCGCTCGCCGTTCGCGGCGCGGGCGCTCTTCAGCCGGTCCGTGTAGCGCTTCGTGTCGCGAAAGCGCAGCGGGTCTTCACGAACCTCGGGCGCCGGCAGAAGCTCATACGTCGCCGCGTCAAACAGTTGCTCGAAGCGCTTGGTGGGGCCGATGCGATCATGGAAGTTGCAGCGCGGGCAGACGCTGTAATTTTCTTCCCATTCCTTGACGAAGACCATCGTCCCGCACTTGTTGCACTTGTGCCAGAGGTTCTCGGCGGTTTGCCGTTTCGGCAGGAAAGGGATGCCGCTTCTTACTCGGCTCAACCAACTCATTGACTTTCTTGTCCTTCGCTCAGGCGGGCATTCGGGAGAGGCCCGCCGCAATTTCCATGATCGCACGCCTTGGATCGGGCGCGGCGGTAATGGGGCGACCGATCACCAGGACCGAAGCACCATCATCAAGCGCTTGGGCCGGGGTAACGACACGCTTCTGGTCGTCAACGTTCGCGCCAGCGGGGCGGATGCCTGGCACAACGAAGAAGCCGCCACTCCACGCGGCCTTCGCTTTGCCGACCTCCGCGCCGGAACAGACGATTCCGTCGACGCCAGAGTCACGGGCAACCCAGGCGAGGTGCTCGACCTGGTCGGCCGGCGAACGCTGGATGCCGAGGTCGCTCAGGTCGTTGGCGTCCAGACTGGTCAGCAGCGTCACTGCGACCACCTTCGTCGCGGGCGGCGCGGCACGCCTGGCGGCAAGAAGCATTTCATGGCCACCGGCCGCGTGAACGGTGAGGATCGCCGGCTCCAAGGGCGCAATAGCCTCGACCGCGTTGGCGACTGTGTTTGGAATGTCGTGGAACTTCAAATCGAGGAACACAGGCAGGCCGAGTGACTGTACGCGCCGGACACCTTCGGGGCCTTGCGCCGAGTAGAACTCGAGACCTAGCTTCACACCGCCGGCGTGGTCGCGGACCGCGCTCGCGATTTCGGTCGCGCGCTTTAGGTCGGGCGTGTCGATGGCGACAAAGATCGGGTTCACGCAAGCGGCTCCGTTTCCTCGGCCGCTGTTCCGTCCTGCGGACGTGCGGCAAGACGGTTGCGCTCCATCGCGTCGATGCGTCGGCGGTGCGACCAGATTCGCGCGCGCATTGCAAGCCAGGTTGGCAGGAAGCCGATCAGGAACGTGATCAGGAGCAGGACGGGGAGCTTGATATCCGCCTGGATATCGCTCCACAGGCTCAAGGTGACGTCGGACCAATTGCGGGTGGCGAACAGGACGACGACAACCGCGATCAGGACCCAGAAGAGGGTCTTCAGGAACTGCATGGCGGTGCGTTTAGGCGAGCCGTGCGTTCAACGCCAGCAGTAGCGGCGTTCGTCGCGCAAGAGAGTCGCCTTGTCGCAAGTATGCGGAGGAAGACGTTGAGGGCGAAGCCGCCGCCCGTCACAGCTACCCACAAGGGTGGGGAGAAGAGATTGTTGCAGAAGGCTCAGAAAATTGGGCTCGGCGCGTTCGTGCTGTTGATGGGCGCGTCGCTTCTGGCGATGCGTCCGCACCAGGCTTCAAGTTCGGCCGATCCGAATATTGCCGCGGCGCATATGAAACTGGCGTCCTTGTCGACGGCGTCGCGACAGGACGTCGATTACCGCCTCCTCGATGCACGACTGAAGCAGTTGATGGCCAAGCCGGCGATGGTCGGGCTTGCCGTCGGCGTGGTCGAGAACGGGCGTATCACGTTCCTTCAAGGCTATGGCGAAACGCTTGCCGGATCGGGCGACCCGGTAACCCCCGAAACGGTGTTTCGCTGGGCTTCCACTTCGAAGGGCGTCGCTGCGACGATGGTCACGAAGCTCGCCGAAGAGGGCAAGCTCGACCTCAACGCTCCGGTCGCCAACTATGCGCCGGACCTGAAGCTGCCGGCGGGAAATGAATATAAGGCGACTGTCGGCGACCTGCTGTCCCATCGGCTGGGGCTCTATCGCAACGCCTATGACAACAAGCTTGAGGAGGGGCAGGATCCGAGCTTTCTCCGCCAAAGCCTCTCGGAGTTGAGTGCTACCTGTCAGCCCGGCACCTGCTGGTCTTACCAGAATGTCGCTTATGACGCCTCAAGTGAGATGGTCTCGCGGCTGACCCGAATGCCGTATGAGAAGGCGGTCCAGCGTTATCTGTTCAACCCGATCGGCATGTCGAGCGGCAGCGTCTCAATGGCGGGTCTTCAATCGAACGCGAGCTGGGCGAGGCCGCACAGCGCCGGGCGACGGCCCGAGCCGATCGTGGACACCTACTACAGGGTTCCGGGAGCCGCGGGCATCAACAGCAACATCAAAGACATGGCGCTCTGGATGGAAGCGCAGATGGGCGAGATGCCCGACGTACTCGACGCCCGGGTGCTCGACACCATCCACGCGCCTTACGTGGTCACGCCCACCGAACGCGGTCGATTGCGCAAGTTCCTCGAGCGTGTTGGCACCGCCTGGTACGGATACGGTTGGCGCAGCTATGATTATGCTGGGCACCGAATCATCGGGCACCGCGGCGGCATCAGAGGCTACCGTTCATTCATCCTGTTCGACCCGCAGAAGAAGAGTGGAATCGTCGCGCTGTGGAATAGCGACACGTGGCAGCCGGGCGGCCTCGAATTCGAGGTGATGGACATGATCTACCACCTACCGTTCCGCGACTGGCTGGAACTCAACAAGGGCCGGCCGCAATCGATCGCCGCCGCCGACGCTGAGCCTGACAGCGGGGGGCCATCCTAGGACCGGCGAGCTTCCGCTTTCGTTTTCCTGATCTCGCGCTGCTGATCGCGGTGGGCCTTGTAGCGGCAGCCCATGCCAGCGATTGAAGTCGCCATTCCGATAACAACCGCCGGCAAGTGCCACCAAGGATCGCCGGCTTTGGGCCAAGCCACTGCACCAAGGAACAAGACGCTGCCGATCGAGATGAGGTAGCCCAGGCCCTTCCAATCGACTCCGTTGCCGGCGGGCGTTGTTACAGTTTCGTGACGCATCGGCTCAGGAACATCCAAGCAGCGCCGTTGGTTTCGCCGCCAAACAACAGGGAGTTTGAGCGTCATGGCCGAAACCAAGTCACAAGATGCGATCGCGTTGCTGAAAGCCGATCACCGCGCCGTCGAGGAGCTGTTCGAGAAGTTCCAGAAGGCGAGCGGCGACGGGCGCAAACAGTCGCTGGCGGAAAAGATCTGCCTCGAACTCTCCGTGCACGCGCAGATCGAAGAAGAGATTTTCTACCCGGCGTGCGAAGGCAAGGTCGAGGAAGACCTGCTGAAGGAAAGCTACGTCGAGCATGATGGCGCCAAGGTGCTGATCGCCGAGATCATCAATGGCGAGCCGAGCGACGAATTCTACGACGCGAAGGTCAAGGTGCTGCAGGAAGAGATCGAGCACCACGTCCAGGAAGAAGAGAAGCGCATGGAAGGCCTGTTCGCGCAGGCGCGCAAGGCTGGCCTCGACATGGACGCGCTTGGTGAGCAGCTCGCTGCGCGCAAGCAGGAGCTGACCGAAGAGTTCAAGGCGACGGGAATTCCAACCCCGACGCTCAGGACAATGGACGACGTCTCCGTCTGATCAGCGAAGCGCTGCGACCTGGGTGTCGCGGCCGTAGATGTCGTCAACGAAGCTGATGCGGCCGTTGTCGACCTGCGCCGTGAGATAAGTCACGTAGATCGGCACCGGGGTCGGCAACAACATATTCTGTTCCGGTTCGCGAGTGGCGGCCTCGGGGTCGCGGCCCATCAGCCAGCGGCCCAGGCGCTCGGCGTCCTGAAGGCGGATACAACCATGGCTCAGCGTGCGGTCGTCCGACGCGAACAGGTCCTTGTTGGGCGTGTCGTGGAGATAAAGGTCCGACCCGTTCGGGAAGGGGATCTTGATCCGGCCCATCGAGTTCATCGGCCCCGGCAGCTGGCGCACCCGTACCGTCTCACGACCGGCGGCGACCGCCCGCCAGTCGACCTTGGCCGGATCGAGCATCTCGCCGTCGTCGTTCATGACCTGGTAGCCGCGCGTCCTGATGTAGCCGAGCCCCTGGTCGAGGACGTTTTTGGCGATGATCGAGCGGACCATGTCGGCCGACACGTGCCAGTAGGGATTCAGCGTCGCATAATATATGGTGCTCGCGAGCATCGGCGTCTGTGTCGAGGGGTCGGCCTTGCCGACGATTACCTTCATCGAATCCGCGATCCGGCCGTCTTCGATCATGTAGAGGCGCGCGCCGGCCGTATCGACCATCACGTAGCGGCCCTGCGGCGGAACAGCGCGTGCCCGATCGAGGCTCGCCAGGACACGAGGGTCCAGCTCGCCGCCGTTGGACTGCATCGTTGCCCAGGCGGCATCGCGCAGCTGCGCGTAAAGGGGATTGACCTCGGAAACCTTCCGAATGTGTGCCGCGAGAGACGGCGCGGCGGCTGCTCGGGCAAGGATCGCAGCGGCTGAATCGCTTCGTGGCATGACCCACTTGTCGGCGTATGTCATGCCCGACGGCGGGGCATGAAGCGCTTCGACATACTGCACCCACGCCGTCGAGAGCAGTCGGTCGGCGGCCGCCGCCGCGGCGGGGTCGCCGGCCTGGGCCCGGGCAAGTAGCGCCTGCGCCTGCACAGCGATTGCCGGGCCGGATGGCAGCCCGTCTAGCGCAGCGCGCTGAAGCAAGCTGATGAACTGCTGAGCGGCGCCGTCCTTGACCCAAAGCGGAGCGCCGTGACGGGACACGTAAAAGGCCCCCACGGCTGAGCCGGTAGAGGGATCGAACGTGGCGCCCGGCATTTCGGGCGTCGTTGCCGCTTCGGCAGGCAAAGCAAGGATGGTCAGCGCCGCACAGGCGACGCCGGCAAAGAACCGGATTTTCACGTTAAAAGCCTTTTTGTTCAGCTCGTTAGTACGAAAACGAAGGATCGGCTCCTAAGTTCATATTGTTCTCGGATCGGGACAATCACGCCCCGATCATGATGGGCGTGCCGATATCGGTGACCGAATAGAGTTTCTTTGCGAAAGCGGACGGCAGGCGGATGCAACCGTGGCTGGCTGGATATCCGGGGTTGAAGCCCGCGTGCAGAGCGACCCCGTACTGGTCGATCCTCTGCATCCACGGCATCGGCGCGTCGTCGTACTTCTTCGAGCGATAGAAGGGCTTCTTGTCGAGGACCGAGAAGATGCCCGTTGGGCTGGGCTTCTCGTCTTTACCGCTCGAGATGGTTGAGACGGCGACCAGTGTGCTGCCGCGATAAAGATAGGCGAGCTGGTCGGAAAGGCTGACGATCAGTCGCTCCGACCCGGCCGATTCGGGCACGTCCCGCCACACGTACTGACCAGGTCGCAAGGACTTCGAACCAAACGCCTCGAGCATGTCAACCCGAGCCTGGCTCGCCGCGTCAGTGGCTTCCATTTTGGCTTCGTATGTTTCCAGCGCGAATGCTGGGGTAGGAGCAACGGACGTTGCAAGAACGCACGCGCCCGCAAGCGCAAAAGCGCAAGCTAGCTGCTTCATTTTACACCCAAAATTACTGTTGACTTTTGTCGCGAAAATGCTCCGGAGCCGAGTCGGGTTCCGCCGCAGCACTGTTGTTTTTTGTCCGGCGCCGGTCCTACCGCCCTGTACCCGGCCGGAAATCTCCTTGGGGCTTGCGCGAAAGGCCGCCGATTCGGCCGTTGGAGCCACATGCGATCAGCAGCGTTCAACGGCCGATGTCCGACCGCGAGCAAAGAGTGGAGCAAGAGAAGCGGAACTCACCGCTCTCCGACCGTGAAATCGAGGAGGCCGACGACCGCTCCAGCACAACCGCGAAGGTGGTGCATGAAGCTATACGGCTGGAAGGCAGCGAAGAGCTTGATCGACCTTCCTCGTCGATCGCATGGTCCGGCCTCGCCGCGGGCCTTACGATGGGATGCTCGATGCTCGGGCAGGGCCTGCTTCAGTCGCATTTGCCAGATGCCCCGTGGCGCGAGCTGGTGGCCAGCCTTGGTTACACCCTCGGATTCCTGTTCGTGACCATGGGCCGGCAACAGCTTTTCACCGAGACCACGCTCACGGCGATGCTGCCGGTGCTGCATCGAACCCACGGCCTCGCCGACGTTGCGCGTTACTGGTCCATCGTTTTCGTCGCCAACATCATCGGGACGTTGCTGTTCGCGGCGGCCACGTCGATACCGCACCTTTTTTCACCGGATGCGACGCAGGCCTTTACGCGGCTCGGCGTCAAGGCAGTCGAGCCGGGTTTCGCGATAATTTTGGTGAAGGCGGTGTTCGCAGGATGGCTGATCGCCCTGATGGTGTGGTTGTTGCCGGCGGCAGCTTCCGCGAAGTTTGTCGTCATTGTCGGCGTCACGTGGCTCATTTCAGTTGCCGAGTTCAGCCATGTCATCGCCGGCTCTGCCGAGGGCGCATTCGCAGCAATCCATGGCGCGATCGGTTGGCACAGCTACCTTGCGGGTTTCCTCCTGCCTGCCCTCATCGGTAATTCGATCGGAGGAGTCGTATTCGTCGCATTGCTGAATCACGCGCAGGTCAAGGCGGAGATTTAGCGGCTTTTCATTAGCGAGTTGTTAGGCAGGACCGGCCAAGCTGGCGCTGGAGACGTGCCGGATAGGGAAATGGGCGAGACCGCCTCAGCCACTACTTTTGTTGTCGGAGACCGGCTGCCCTGGCCGGATGATGGCCTTGCGTCCGAGTTCAAGGGGACGTTCGAAACTGGCGCCATCCATCACGGCGGTTCGCGGCGGGAATGCTCAATCCGTAAGATTTCCGCTCTCGGCGTCATGGTTGGAATCGATATTTCGCCGGCGCTTGGCGACCAGGTCGCGATCGAGCTCGGCACCGGCCAACGCTCGTCTGGGAAGGTCGCGTGGACAGGCCGCAGCGAGCTGGGCATTCGCTTCGATGATTCCGTGGACGTGGTGGCGCTGATCAATCGCAACCTCGTCAGCCAGCCCGCCGAACGGCGGGAGATGCCCCGGATCGAAATCCGATGTCCCTGTTACCTAAAGTGCGGTGGCAAGCTCATGCTTGCCGCGATCCGCAATATTTCTTCCAAAGGCGTGCAGCTGGAGAGCGACGAGCTGCCCGAGCCCGGCACTTATGTGACCGTGCTGGTGGAAGGACTGAACGTACCCGGCGGTGAAGTCGTCTGGCGGCGCGATCGGCTAGCAGGGATCGAGCTGATGGAAGAATTGAGTTGGTCCTCGATCGTGTCGTGGGTGAGGGTCGCCGTCCGCCAGACGTCGCCTGACTTGCTCAGCCAGCGCTGACGAAACTGTCGAGGACCTTCTTGCGGCCCGAATGCTCGAAGTCGATCTCGAGCTTGTTGCCCTCGATCGCGGCAATCGTGCCGTAACCGAACTTGCCGTGGAATACCCGCTGGCCGAGCGCGAGATCAGTACGCCCCTGGTTACCGAGGCTGACTGCGGACGCGCGCGCTTCGATGACCCGCTGCGGATCCGGATTGAAGCTGCCGCGCGCGGCCCGTTGCCAACCAGGGCCCCGGGTGCTGGCTCTCATCGATTGCGCGGAGCCGAGATGCGCAAACGGGTCGGCGCGCTCCGACCATTGAGCGCGCCAAAGGCTTTCGCCGCCGGTCATCGTGGTTTCCTGGTTGATGTGCGCGTCTGGTAATTCCGCGAGGAAGCGAGACGGAATGCTGCTGGTCCATTGGCCGTAGATGCGGCGGTTGGCGGCGTGGAAGATGGTAGCGCGGCGGCGCGCGCGCGTGATCGCGACGTAAGCGAGGCGGCGCTCCTCCTCGAGCGCGGCCAGGCCGCCCTCGTCCAACGCGCGCTGGGAGGGGAAGACGCCTTCCTCCCATCCGGCGAGATAGACCACATCAAACTCCAGGCCCTTGGCAGCATGGATGGTCATGATCGTGACACGTTCCCCTTGCCGTGCTTCGTCATTGTCCATCACCAGGCTGACATGTTCGAGGAACGCCTGCAGCGTTTCGTATTCCTCCATCGCGCGCGCGAGCTCCGCGAGGTTCTCAAGGCGGCCCGCCGCTTCGGCCGAGCGGTCGGCCTGCAGCATTGCGGTATAGCCGCTTTCGTCGAGCATGATCCGCGCGAGCTCTGGATGGGGAAGCTCCGCCGACATCTGCTTCCAGCGGGCGACGTCGGCGACGAAATTGCCGAGGCTGCGGCGAGCCTGCGGCGTCAGCTCGTCACTATCGAGGAGTGTTGCAGCAGCGAGCAGCAGCGGCTGCTGCGTGGCACGGGCATGCCGGTGAATGGTTGCGACGGCCTTGTCGCCGAGCCCGCGCTTGGGCGTGTTGACGATCCGCTCGAACGCCAGGTCGTCGGCCGGCGAGACGATCAGGCGAAGGTAAGCGATCGCGTCTCGGATTTCCGCACGTTCGTAGAAGCGGAAGCCGCCGATGATCTGGTAGGGCAGGCCGATCGCAATGAAGCGCTCTTCGAACTCACGGGTCTGGAACTGCGCGCGGACTAGGATCGAGATGTCGTCGAGCGAACCGCCGCGGCGCATGTGGGCCTCGGCTTCCTCGCCGACACGACGCGCTTCTTCCGGGCCGTCCCACACGCCGACGACGCGGACTTTCTCGCCGTCGCCGGCGTCGGTCCATAAGGTCTTGCCGAGCCGGCCCGCATTGTGGGCGATGAGGCCGTCGGCGGTAGCCAGGATGTGACTGGTCGAGCGGTAGTTCTGCTCCAGCCGGATGACCTTCGCGCCCGGGAAATCTTTTTCGAAACGGAGGATGTTGGCGACCTCGGCGCCGCGCCAGGAATAGATCGACTGGTCGTCATCGCCGACGCAGCACAGGTTCAGCCTGGGTTCAGCGAGCAGCTTCAGCCACTCATACTGCCCCTGGTTGGTGTCCTGATATTCATCGACGAGGATGTAGCGGAAGCGGTCGCGGTAGGACTCGAGGACGTCGGAATGCTTGCGGAAGATCACGAGCATGTGGAGCAGGAGGTCGCCAAAGTCGCAGGCGTTCAGAGTTCGCAGCCGACCCTGATACTGGGCGTAGAGGTCCGAGCCGCGGCCAGCCGCGAACGCTTCCGACTCGCCACGGTCGACCTCGTTCGGAGTCCAGCCCCGGTTCTTCCAGCGGTCGATGAGGCCCGCGAGCTGGCGCGCGGGCCAGCGCTTCTCGTCGAGATTGGCGGCGCTTATCAGCTGCTTGAGGACCCGCAGCTGATCATCGGTGTCGAGGATAGTGAAATTGGACTGCAGGCCGACCAGCTCCGCATGGCTGCGGAGCATGCGAGCGGCGACCGAATGAAAGGTGCCGAGCCAGGGCATGCCCTCGATCGCTCCGCCGCTGATCTTGCTGACCCGTTCCTTCATCTCGCGCGCGGCCTTGTTGGTGAAGGTGACGGCGAGGATCTGGCTTGGCCACGCCATCCGAGTCGCGATGAGATGCGCTAGTCGCGCGGTCAGTGCGGCGGTCTTTCCGGTGCCTGCACCCGCCAAAACCAGCACGGGGCCCTCGGTTGTCAAAACCGCCTCGCGCTGGGGCGGATTCAATCCCTGCAGGTAGGCAGGATCGGGGTGGAGTGCAGGGGATTCAGGCACTTGGCCGAAGTAGGGCTACGGGAACGAAACGGCAACCGAAGTGCCCGATTCGAAAAAGGTTCCAAACGTTGTTCCCGATATCCACGTTATCCACAGGCTTAATCCCAAATATTTCGCTTCCGCGACTCGATTCAGATGTGCATGGTGCTCATGTGATCGGGACGGCGGTCCCGGCCTCCTCTGAAGGGTCGGCAACGACACGGAAGAGAGCGGCAGGTGACCAAAGGTCCGATCTCCGCCGGCAGGCAATTGATGAGAGCTTCGGTTCTTGTCGGGGCCAGTCGGGAAGAGGCGCCGGAAGAGGCAGTCTTCCTGTCGCGCGACGCGGTTCCCGAGGTTTTTCGGAACTTTGGTGAGCAAAGCGGGACGCGGTAGAGATTGCTCCAAGAAGGGCCGCGGAACACAGGGTTGTTTTGATTGAGGCCACGGTTTCAATCAGGCCCCGCAGATTGAAGAGACAAGCGAACCTTCGGGAAGCGCAGTCTGGTAGGTCGGCAGGGCTTCTCGAAAGAGAGAGCGGTCAGGTGGGAAGCGACGCCTGAGCTGGTGAGCCAGGATCGAGAGCGGGTTTCATTGGGGCCTTCGGGTTTTAAGGGGACCAGGTTACGAACACCGGCATATCCTTCGCTCGGCGCAGTGGGGGCTGGCAGCAATGCCGGCCCCCATTTCTATTTGGGGCACCGCGAGCGCGATCGAGCCGGCTCGCTTCGAAGTGCTGACGCCAGGCGGCCCCGGCGCCCACGGCCTGAACCCTCTGCGCAAAGGCGTCCAAGCGCCTGTGCCCATTTGGGGCATGGGGACTTCTCTCTATTCATCCGCGGCCGCCTTTCAGTCACTCCCACAGCCATGGACGGGCGCAGCTTCAGCGCGGATCACCGCACAGAGAGCAGGCGCCCGTCCCCAAATCCCCCGCGGATACGAAATCACCGATGCGCGTTAGGGCGAGCAGGTGGCATCGGCATCATGCCGACGGAGCGTGGGGCACGATAGGAGTGTAACGTGATCCGCGCGATTGCTGCCCTGGCCCTGGCCTCCGCTTCGACCCAACTGACCGCAACCTCAACCACGCCCCTGGCCTCGACCTCCCCCTGGTGGGAGCGGGTGACGGTGTCCGTCACCGATGACGGCAAGGCCCAGGGCTGCAAATATGAATCGAGCCTCGGCGGCGGCAAGGCGAGCGACTGCTCGGTCACCGGCGACCAGGCGAGCGCGACCAAGGCGAGCAGCCCGTCGGGCCCGAAGGACAAGATCACCCGGATTACGTTCGAACGCCGCTTCACCCCCGCCGCGATGCCCGTCGCGCCGAAACTTGCGGCCGGCGACATGCTGCTGGGCGGCGCGATCATGGCGCTGGCGATCGACGGCAAGGGCTCGGTCGAGCGCTGCAAGGTCGTCTCGACCACCGGCTCGGTCACGCCGCAATACGGCTGCGACGAAGCCAGCGCCGAGCGGTTCGACGCCAGCGCCACCGACCCGCACCTCCGCGCCGCGGCGCGCGAGGGCTATATGACCATCCTGGTCTACGGGCACTCAGAACACGTGGTGTGATCATGCTTCGCTGATGCCGCTCGCCGGCATCAGCGGCCTCTGGAAGGTAACGAGGCCGGGTTCGCTCCGCTTGCATTACGCTCGGCGGATCAATCGACCACGATCTGGTCGCTCATCCCCATCTGCTTGTGGAAGAAGTGGCTGCAGTGCGCCTTGTAGACGCCGGCGCGGGGGATGAGGGTTACGCTCCTGGTCTCGCGGGGGCCGAGCTCCACTTCGCCTTCGGCCGCATCGCCGCTGAGGATGCGCGAGGCGCGGAAGAAGGTCTCTGCGGTGAAGTCGTGGCCGCTGCCGGAGCGGTTGACGAAGGTCAGGGTCACCGGACGCCCGGCGGCGAGGTGGATCGGGTTGGGCGAGAAGCCGAAGCTCCAGACCAGGACGGTCTGGCCGGCCGGCGCGGACCCGGAGACTGCCGGGGCCGATGTGGCAAGGGCGAGGGACAAAGCGGCGGCGGCGGCGATGCGCGACAGGGTCATGAATTACCTCCTGGTTTGCCGGTTGGTGGCCGACAGGCAGCTGCCGGTTCAGGATTTGCATGAATCCGGCCATCGCTGCCCGGTGAGCGCCGGCATCAGTGACCGCGGCAAGGGTCAGGATAATCACCGATAGGTCCCAAGCCGGGAGAAACATAATCATCAGTTAGAGCCGCTGGCTTCCCCTTTCGGCTCCTCGGCCCGGCTGCCTTCGTCCCGTTGGGCAGTCGGGCCTTACCTCAAACGCAATAGGCGCCAGCTTCTGGACTTGAATTTCTGCATGGGGCGTTATCCGGAGTTTCAGTAGAGCCTGGAGTTCTACAAGGGGCTCTGGCGTCCCGGCCCCTCCTTCCCCTTCTCCGGGGGCCGGGCCGCTTCCTCCCGCTGGATTGGTGAGCGCCGCAAGCGATGCGCGGAGCGACCGGTGCCCAAGAGTCTTAGAGCATCCCTTCTGGTCGGGTCTGTGGCCGTGACTTTGTGGAGCAAGTAACCAAATAGGTCACTTTTCACTTGACATCGTGACGCACCTTGGTTAAACGGTAGGCACAGTGAAGAATTGCGAGTCGGGCGGCGCTCCTGCGGGAGTGGCCGCCCGATTTCGTTTGGATCGAGGAGGGTGGCGTGGCGCGGAAGAAGGAGCTGACGCTGGTCGCTGCCGCAAAGCCGCAGCGCAAGAAGCCGGCGAAGCGGGACTGGTCGAAGGCGAAAGCGGTGAGGTTCCTCGGCGTGCTCGCCGACACCTGCAACGTCAGCGAAGCCTGCCGGCGCAGCCGGGTGCCGATGACCGTCGCCTATCGCCGCCGCAAGATGGACGCGGCGTTCCGCGCCGAATGGAACGAGATGATCGCGATCGGATACCAGCGGCTGGAAGCCGTGCTGCTCGAGCGCGCGTTCGACGGCACCGAGAAGGTGATCACGAAGCGCGACGGCTCCCAAGAGCGGATGCGCGAATATCCCAACCAGCTCGGCCTGATGCTGCTGAAGATGCATCGCGAGACCGCGATCGAGGCGGACAACGAGATGCCGCCCGAGGATGTCGACGAGATCCGCGAACGGCTCGTCAGGAAGCTGCAAC
>Ga0136846_1243943_pt1 | contig 12870 bp, 12 predicted proteins | sample HopSoiMetagenom2_FD_96841 | JGI IMG/M metagenome (GOLD analysis project Ga0136846, IMG submission 96841) | Grasslands soil microbial communities from Hopland, California, USA - 2 Assembly 2016 (version 4) | ecosystem: Environmental > Terrestrial > Soil > Grasslands | place: USA: Hopland...
AGACCTGCCCGGATGGTTCGGTGATCGAAGACACGGCGACCTGCCCGGCTCCGCCGCCGCCGCCGCCGCCGCCGGCACCGGCTCCCGAGCGCGGCTAAGCCACGGACCTGGTTCAAAAGGGGGAAGGGCGGCGTTCGCGCCGCCCTTTTTCTTTCGACGAACGGAGAGTGTTGCGGTTGACTGACGGCTCATCAGCCTTGAGGAGCGTCAATTCGAGTTATTGAGGAGTCATTATGCTGCATTTGGTTGCGTATGCTTTGCTGGCGGCCGCCGGGCCTGCCGCCGCGCCGGCACCGTCGCCGACTCCGGCGCCGGCCACCAAGCCGAAGAAGATTTGCCGGGTTGAGGAAGCAATCACGGGTTCGATTACGCCTAAGCGGATCTGCGTCACCGTGCCGCAGCAGACTCCGGCTCCATCGAAGCCCGCTCAGGACGCCGCCCGTGACAAGCAGCCGCAGGGCTCATCGACCAGCGGTACGAACAACTAAGCTGCTGCTCGCTGTTCCCCCGCCGGGGTAAGCACCAGCTGCCCGTCGCCTTCATCGACCCGGACGATTGATCCGTCCGGAATTTCGCCGGCAAGGATTTTGTCGGCGAGCGGATCCTGCAGATATTTCTGAACGGCCCGCTTCAGCGGGCGCGCGCCGTAGACTGGATCGTAGCCGACGCGGCCGAGCCACGCCCGCGCCGCATCTGTCAGTTCCAACTTGATCTTGCGGTCCTCGAGCAGCTTCAACAGTCGCGCCAGCTGGATATCGACGATCGGTCCCATGTGTCCCGCGCTCAGGCGATGGAACAGGATGACCTCGTCGAGGCGATTGAGGAATTCCGGCCGGAAATGGGTGCGGACGACCTCCATTACCTGCGGCTCGACTTTCTCGACCGGCTCATCCTCGCCGAGCGAGGCGAGATACTGTGATCCAAGGTTCGAGGTCAGGATGATGATCGTATTGGTGAAGTCCACGGTGCGGCCCTGGCCGTCCGTCAGTCGCCCGTCGTCGAGCACCTGCAGCAGCACATTGAAGACGTCGCCATGCGCCTTCTCGACCTCGTCGAAGAGGACCACCTGATAGGGCCGACGACGCACCGCTTCGGTCAGGACGCCGCCTTCCTCATAGCCGACATAGCCCGGCGGCGCGCCGATCAGCCGAGCGACGGCATGCTTCTCCATGAACTCGCTCATGTCGATGCGAACCATCGCGGAAGAATCGTCGAACAGGAATTCCGCGAGCGCCTTGGTCAGCTCGGTCTTGCCGACTCCCGTCGGGCCGAGGAACAGGAACGAGCCGAGCGGCCGGTTGGGATCCTGTAGCCCGGCGCGGGCCCGGCGGACCGCCGCTGACACCGCCTTCACGGCATCCTCCTGCCCGATCACGCGGGCGCCGATCAGGGCTTCCATCTGGAGCAGCTTCTCGCGTTCGCCCTCCATCATCCGCTCGACGGGGATGCCGGTCCACCGGCTGACGACACCGGCAATGTCCTGATCGGTGACCTCTTCGCGCAGCATCGCGCCTTTTGATGCGACCTGGGCGTCGGCCAGCTGTTTTTCCAGCTCGGGAATCCGCCCGTATTGAAGCTCGCCGGCCTTGGCGAGATCGCCGCTTCGCTGCGACTGCTCGAGTTCGAGGCGCGCTGCATCCAGCTGTTCCTTGATCTTGGCTTCGCCGGCGATTTTCTCTTTTTCCGCCTGCCAACGCTGGGTCAGCTCGGCGGACTGCTGCTCGAGGTTCGCAAGTTCTTCCTCGAGCTTGGCGAGGCGGTCCTTCGAACCCTTGTCCTGCTCCTTCTTGAGCGCTTCGCGCTCGATCTTGAGCTGGATGATCCGGCGGTCGAGATTCTCGATCTCTTCGGGCTTGGATTCGACCTCCATCCGAATCCGGCTTGCGGCCTCGTCCATCAGGTCGATCGCCTTGTCGGGCAGGAAGCGGTCGGTGATGTAGCGGTTGCTCAGCGTTGCCGCGGCAACGATTGCCGCGTCCGTAATTCTCACGCCATGGTGAAGCTCGTACTTCTCCTTGAGCCCGCGCAGGATCGAGATGGTGTCGGGCACGCTCGGCTCGCCGACGAACACCGGCTGGAAGCGTCGCTCCAGCGCCGCATCCTTCTCGATATATTTGCGATATTCGTCGAGCGTCGTCGCGCCGATGCAATGCAATTCGCCGCGCGCCAGCGCCGGCTTCAGCAGGTTGCCGGCGTCCATCGCGCCCTCGGCCTTTCCGGCACCTACCAGCGTGTGCATTTCATCGATGAACAGGATGATGTCGCCCTCGGCCTGCCTCACCTCGTCAAGCACGCCCTTCAGCCGCTCCTCGAATTCGCCGCGATATTTCGCGCCGGCGATCATCGAGCCCAGATCGAGCGCGAGCAGGCGCTTGTCCTTGATGCCGTCGGGCACGTCGCCGTTGGTGATGCGGAGCGCGAGGCCTTCCGCAATGGCTGTCTTGCCGACGCCCGGTTCGCCGATCAGCACCGGATTGTTCTTGGTTCGGCGCGCCAGTACCTGGATGGTGCGGCGGATTTCCTCGTCGCGCCCAATGACTGGGTCGAGCTTGCCTTCGCGGGCCGCCTCGGTGAGGTCGCGCGCATATTTCTTCAGCGCGTCGTAGCGATCTTCCGAAGATTGGGTGTCGGCAGTGCGACCGCCGCGTAGCTGCTCGATCGCGGCGTTCAGCTTTTGCGGCGTCACGCCCGCCTTGGCGAGCGCATCGCCGACTTCCGTACCCTTGGCGAGCGCCATCGCCAGCAGGATGCGTTCGACGGTGACGTAAGCGTCGCCTGCCTTCTTTGCGACCTGCTCGGCTTGGTCGAGAATGCGGATGGCGTCGCCGTCGATCGCCGGCGCCTGGCTGGCGCCGCTGCCGGTCACCGATGGGATTTTGGCGACCAGGGCATCAACTTCGCGCTTGGCGGCCTTGGCGTCACCACCGGCGGCCTGGATCAGGCCAGCGGCCATGCCCTCCTCGTCGTCGAGCAGCGCTTTCAGCAGATGGGCCGGCGCGATGCGCTGATGATGCTCGCGAACGGCAATCGTCTGCGCCGCCTGCAGGAACCCGCGCGCGCGGTCGGTCAGCTTTTCAAAGTCCATTCAATCTTACCCCTCGTCCTTGGGGCCGATATTGGTGTTGCGCATTAGCGACACAATGGGCGGTGCGTGCAACCGAAGCTAGTGCGGCCGGCCTCGCTCAGGCTTCGGCGGCACCTGCGGCGCGGGCGCCAGCGGGTCCTGCGGCGGCGCGACGGCCGGAGTCGGCGTTGGAGTCGACGGGAGGGGCTGGCCGACCGACGCCGAATCCTCTGGATGGACGATCGGCGGGCATTCCGCGGCAACCGCCGGGTCCATGTTCCAGCGGCGGAACTTGGTGCTGTCGACGTGGAATCGCATGTAAGCATAGAAGCCGAGCCCCGCGTGATAGGCTTCGCCATGCGACGAATGATCCACGCATAAAGTCCGCATCATCGTCTCGCGGGTAATCGGCCGAAGCGGCACCATGTCGATTGCCGAATAGAGCTTGTGGGCGCTCTCGGGGGCGCCGCCGGCGCAGACGTTGAGCATCGGGTTGCGATACACCGAGACGGGTTCGACCGGGCCCAGCGCCGGGATCACATAATCGCGGATGTAGCGGAGGGTCTGGACGATGTTCGGCCATTCCTCCGTCGGCGGGATTTCGAACGGCTGCGCGCCGCAATCCTTCCACGACGTCGCGGTGCGGAACAGCTGCCAGGTCGGGACGATGCCGCCAACCTGGGCACCGACGAGATAGTCGTTGAACGTCTTGACCTGCGCTGCTCGCCAGGAAGCAGCGATATACCAGCTGCGGTACCCGGGCTCGTCCTGCCCGGCCGTGATGTAAGCGGCGCCGGGATCCCACGCCGCTGCCGGAGCGGCCGGCGCTGGCGCCGGTGCGACCGGGACGCCTTGCGGCTGGGGCGGGGCCGCAACCTGCAGCAAAGCCAGAACGAACGCGCGCATTGCCGAACCATAGTCGCACGGGGCCGCTTGAAAAGCGCCGAACGGCGGGCGACATCGCAAATATGACTCAACCCATCGACGTCGACCTCCCCCACAACCTCGGCAAGGACGAGGCGCGGCGGCGCATCGCCAACAACATCCATAAGCTGAAGGAACATATCCCCGGCGGCGCGCAGGTGCAGTCGGGCTGGACTGGCGACCAGCTCAATCTCGACGTCGCCGCGATGGGGCAGAGCGTGGCGGCCACGATCGACGTGCACGACAAGTCGGTGCACCTGAAGGTGCTCCTGCCCGGCATGCTCGGCATGTTCGCCGGCGCGATCCAGGCGGGGCTGCAAAAGAAGGGCAGCGTCCTCCTGGAGGACCACAGCAAGTAATTCGTCATTGCGAGGAACGCAGCGACGCGGCAATCCCTTCTCGCGGCTGGATACCTTCGCTGCGCTCGCAATGACGGGAGGCTGAATGCGGCATTTCGCGGTGGTCGGTTCGGGGCCTGCGGGCTTCTACACGGCGGAGGCGCTCGAAAAGGCTTACGGCGAGCAGGCGCGGATCGACATTCTCGATCGCTACCCGGTGCCATACGGGCTGATCCGTTTCGGCGTCGCGCCCGACCATCAATCGCTGAAGGCCGTCAGCAACCGCTGCGACAAGGTCGCGGACAGCGCCGGCGTCGATTTCATTGGCAATGTTGCGGTCGGCCGGGATGTCTCGATTGCCGAGCTCCTCGAGCTGTACGATGCGGTCATTCTCGCACCGGCGCTCCGCATGACCGCAAGCTCGGGATTCCGGGCGAAAATCTACCCGGAGTCATAGGCTCCGCGGAGTTCGTCGGCTGGTATAACGGCCACCCCGATTTCGCCGACCTCGATCCCGCGCTCGGCGGGACCCATGCAGCAGTCATCGGCAACGGCAATGTCGCGCTCGATTGCGCCCGTATCCTGTCCAAGACGCGCCACGAGTTCGAAGGCTCGGACATCGTCGGCCACGCCCTCGACGCCCTCGACGGCTCAGCGATCCGTACGGTCACCATTCTTGGCCGGCGCGGGCCGCACCAGATCGCGATGACTCCAAAGGAGCTTGGCGAACTCGGCCACCTCGAGGCGGCGGTGCCGGTCATCGAAGCCGGCGATTTCCCACCGGTTGAGTCCGACGAGCCGCTCGAGCCGGGACTTCGCAAGTCGGTCGGGCTGTTGCGTGGCTTCGCCGACCTCCAGGCGGACAAGCCGAAGCGGATCGTCTTTGACTTTTTCGCGAAGCCCGTCGCTATCGAGGGCAACGGCAAGGCTGAACGGATCGTCGTCGAGAAAACGGTGCTTGATGACAGCGGCTCCGCCAGGGGGACGGGCGAGACCTACGAGGTCCCGGCGTCGCTGATTGTCAGCGCGATCGGTTACTCGACTTCGCCGATCCCCGATGTACCGTTCGAGGGCGGCAAGTTCGTCAATCAAGGCGGCCACATTGCCGACCGCCTCTACGCTGTCGGCTGGGCCCGCCGCGGGCCGAGCGGAACGATCGGAACCAACCGGCCCGACGGCTACGAAGTCGCCGACCAGGTCGCGGCTGCCATGCCCTCGGGGAGCGTGGGCAACCGGCCCGGCGCGGCTGGCCTCAAGGCGCTTTTGGAACAGCGCGGGATCATGCCAACCGATTATGACGACTGGCGCAAGATCGAGGAAACCGAGACAGGCCGCGCCCGGCCCGGCAGCCCGCGCGAAAAATTCGTCCGGGTCGAGGAATGGCTGCGCACCGTCGGGCGCTGATTGCCTCCTTGCGCTATCGGAAACCCCCATCTATCTAGCCGCGGCCTTGGCTCCCGCCGCGACCTCTTCGTCGCACTCGCGGGTTCCGGTCGGGGAGTAGCTCAGCCTGGTAGAGCACTGTCTTCGGGAGGCAGGGGCCGGAGGTTCGAATCCTCTCTCCCCGACCATCTGCCGCATGCCGGACGTCCGGGGACGTCCGCGCCGGATGATCTCGTGCGCGATCCCGGGGGATCGCCGCGGAACCGTCGCTAAGGCTTCGCTAACCGTCTTTGCACAGTAGGCATTTACCGTTGGCTTCTTAATTCTGGCCGATGGTGAGTAAGGTCCTGTTCGCGCGGGCGCGACCATTCAGCTCGTTGATCGCGCGGCTGACACTGCAGGCAATGTTGCTGTTCGCAGGCGCGATGCTCGCCGTTACGATCGCCGTCACCGCCGTCACGGATGTCCACCGGCTGCAATGGGTGCTCGGCGCCATGACGCCGCTGGGCTTGCTCCTCGTCGCACTTGCAACCCGAAAGGCGGCTGGCAGGATTACCCAGCCGTTGGCCCGGCTCGACGAGGCAGCGGGACGCCTGGCATCCGGCGAGCATGTCCGCGTTCGCGTTCGCGGCGAAGACGAGCTGGCGCGACTTGCCAGCAGCTTCAACGAGATGGCCGGCAAGATCGCCGAACGCGAGCAGCGCATCACCCAGCTCGCCTTCAACGACGTGCTGACCGGCCTGCCCAATCGAACAATGTTCCAGCAGCAGCTCGACCACGCCTTCCGGATCAGTGCCGGCAGCGGTGGCTTGTTCGCGCTGCACTGCCTTGATCTCGACCAGTTCAAGGCGATCAACGACACGCTCGGCCATCCAGCCGGCGACTCATTGCTCATCGAGGCCGCCCAACGCCTTCAACATGCAGCGCGCGGCCATTTCGTGGCCCGTCTCGGCGGCGACGAGTTCGTCGTCTTGCAGACGGTCGGCGAGGACCGGGACGCGATCGACCGCCTCGCCCGTGACATCCTCGGCGCGGTGGCGCGTCCGCTAACCCTCGACGGCAACGAAGTGGTGCCGTCGACAAGCATTGGCATCGCCATCGCGCCCCAGGACGGGGAGGAGAGCGGGACGCTGCTGCGAAGCGCCGACCTGGCGCTCTACCGGGCGAAGGAAGCGGGGCGCGGCACTTACGCCTTCTTCGAGGAGAGCCTCAATGAGCGCGCCCAGCAGCGGCGCCAGCTTGAGGCCGACCTGCGGCTGGCGCTGGAGCGAGGCGAGTTCGAACTCGTCTATCAGCCCCTGTTCGACCTGGAGCAAAATCGGATCTGCTCGTTCGAGGCCTTGCTGCGCTGGCGGCATCCGGAGCGTGGCGTGGTGCCGCCAGACGAATTCGTTTCCGTGGCCGAGGACACCGGCCTCATTCTTTCCATTGGTGCGTGGGTCATCCGCGAAGCCTGCGCGCAGGCCGTGCGATGGCCCGACCATGTTCGCGTCGCCGTCAACGTCTCGGCCGTGCAATTTCATCGCGGGCTGCTCGGCGAAACCATCCTTCACGCGCTGGCCGATAGCGGGCTGGTAGCCAACAGGCTCGAGGTAGAGATCACTGAGAGCATTTTTCTCGATGGCGGCGAGACCACGCTGCGTCTGCTCCATTCGCTACGTGCGCTCGGGGTTCGCATCGCGCTTGACGATTTTGGTATCGGCTATTCGTCGCTCAGTTATTTGCAGAGCTTCCCGTTCGACAAGTTGAAGATCGATCGCAGCTTCATCCAGAACCTGCTGACCCGTGACGGCGCTTCGGCCATCGTCCACGCCATCACCGAGCTTGCCAACGCCCTGGGCATCGAAACGACGGCCGAGGGCGTCGAGGAAACGGCGCAGCTCATGGAACTTCGCGCGCACGGCTGCTCATCGGTACAAGGCTATCTGTTCGCGGAGCCAATGATCGCAGCTGATGTCGACAGCCTGTTCGCGGAGCATGGCGGCGTCCTTCAGAACGTTGCCTGATTGCCGCTCCGCTCGAGGATGTCCCGATTGATCTGATCGATGCTGGTGCAGGCGGTCAGCGCCATCGCCACCCGCATTTCGGAATCGATCAGCTTCAGGACATGCGCAACGCCGGTCTCTCCCCGCGCGGCGAGGGCATAAGCCCAGGCGCGCCCCATCAGCACGAAATCAGCGCCGAGCGCGAGCATTCGGACAACGTCGAGGCCTGAGCGGATGCCGCCGTCGACCAAGACCGGCATGCGTCCGGCGACGGCGTCGGCGACCGCCGGCAACGCTCGCGCGCTCGACATGACGCCATCGAGCTGGCGGCCGCCGTGGTTGGAGACGACGACGCCGTCGACTCCGTTGTTGACAGCTTCGCGCGCGTCGTCGGGATCGAGGATGCCCTTGATGACGAGCGGCCCTTCCCATTGCGAGCGGAGCCAATCCACGTCCTTCCAGGTCACCGCAGCGTCGAAGTTGCGGCCAACCCAGTTCATGAGATCGGCGAGCACAGCGTTCGATCCGAGCAGCTTCTCGAGGTTGCCCATCGTCATCGGCCGACCGCGCACAGCCACGTCCCATGCCCAGTCGGGCCGCTGCGCAACCTGCCATGCGCGAGCACCCGGGCCGCGCATCGATCCCGATATGCCGGCCCGGAAATCGCGATACCGAGTTCCCGCTACCGGAAGGTCGACCGTCAGCAGCAACGCGCCGCAATTTGCCGCCTTGGCCCGCGCGATCATGTCGCTGACGAAGCCGCGGTCCTTGACGATGTACAGCTGGAACCACAGCGGCGCCGCGCGCGCGATCTCCTCGATCGAGCAGCCGCTCAGCGTCGATAGCGTGAACGGAACGCCCGCGGCGGCGGCCGCTCTCGCCGCCTGCACTTCGCCGCGCCGGGCGTAGAGGCCCGACAATCCGACCGGGCCCAAGCCAACAGGCAATTGCCAACTCTTCCCGAACAGCTTCGTTGATAAGTCGATCGACGAGACGTCGCGAAGCACGCGCTGCTTCAATGCGACGTTCTGCAAATCCTCGACGTTCCGACGAAGCGTCACCTCGTCGTAGGAACCGCCATCAAGATACTCGAACAGGAAATGCGGCAGCCGCGCCTTCGCCAGCGCGCGATAGTCGCCGATGCTTGCCGCCTGCTTCAACCTGTCACCTCGAGTGCAATTAGAGCTTGCGCCGGTTCCAGACGAGGATGGACGAAGCCGCGAAGTTCCACATCGTGCCGATGACGATTCCGGCGAAGGCCGCAAGCCACCATTGGTAATGATGATGGAAGGCGTAGGCGGCGATGCCAACATTGCCCACGAGGCCGACCGAGCAGACCGCATAGAAGGCGAGCAGGCCGCCAAGGAAACGCCAGCCGCGCTTGCGGGCGTCACGATAAGTCAGGATGTTGTTGAAGATGTAGTTGGTCGTCATCGCGACCGTCGTCGCCGTCAGCTGCGCAACCGTGAATCCCGCGAGGCCGGTGAAATAGACCGACGAGAAGGTGGCATAATGGATGACGAGACCCGTGCATCCGATGATGATGAACAAGAGGAGCCGCGGCGGAATGTAACGCCCCACGGTCTTGTCCAGCACAAGCACGAGATATTCCCATAGGACCGCTGCATCCAGCTTGCTCTCGCCGTGGACACGCGGGCGGAAGGTGTAAGGAAGCTCGGCATATCGAAGCGGCGGCCGAGAACTCGCAAACAGGTCGAGAAGGATCTTGTAGCCCTCACCCGACAACTGCCTGACGGTCCGCTCGAGCGCTTCACGAGTGATCATGAAGTAGCCGCTCATCGGATCGGACAGGTTTGCGCGAACCAGCTTCTGCGCGACCCACGTGGCGAAATTGCTCATCTTGGCGCGCAGGCTGTTCCATTCGCCAATGCCGCCGCCATCAACGTAGCGAGAGCCGACCGCCAGGTCGACGTTGCCGGTCCGCAGCTCCTCGAGCATCGGCTTCAAGACTTTTTCATCGTGCTGCAGGTCGGCGTCGATCACGGCGAGATATCGGGCAGGCGTCGCCATCATGCCCTCGATGACTGCCGTCGACAGCCCGCGTCGATTGATGCGCCGGATGACGCGTACGTCGTAGCCGGTGTCGGCAATGCTCATCGCGCGCTGGGCGGTGCCGTCGGTCGAATCGTCGTCGACCACGATCATTTCCCAGCGAACGCCGTCGAGCACTTTGACCAATCGCCGATGCAGTTCAGCGACATTGTCCACCTCGTTGAAGGTGGGCACGATCACCGCGAGTTCGATCGGCCGCCGTGCGGCGCGCCCGAGCGATTGCCGGCGGTCACTCTTCACGACGTCGTGCATCGCTAGGCACCTACCTCGGTCGGCGCTTGCCGCCACATATTGAACCTGGCGGCGACCAGGATCGCCACGACGCCGATGATGCCGGCATCGCCCGGCAGCCTGAATCGCCAGCTTCCCCAGCTGATCAGGCCCACGCCAGTGACGAATAGGGGCAGCAAATAAAGCCGAGCACAGCGCCGCCGAACCATCGGCATGCTGATCAGGGTCCAAATGAAGGCGAGCGAGAGCAAGATGACCGGAATGTTGCCGAACAGCAGCTGGCGCCAACCGTTAATCCTCAAGGGATAGATACCCCACATATAGGTGAACTTGCGTAGCGCGAGGTAGCTCGCGGTGGCCGGGTCTTCGCTGATCCACCCGAGCGTGCGCGCGCGAAGAAGCCGATCCTGCGCGACATAGGGCAAGCTCAGTTCCTTGGCCGACAGATATCCGGTGTCGCTCGCCTGCATCCATTTGCCGGGGCCGTACCAGGTCGTTCGCTTCGCCAGCTGGGCTGTATGCTCTCCGATCGAGGCGATCTTCGGGTTGAAACCGCCAGCCAGGGTTTCTCCACCGTTTGCGGACAACAAAACCGGACTGCCAAGCTCCCGGCTGACGTACACAGACCAAGGCAGTACCACCGCCGCAAACCCCGCGGCGATCATCGCGAAGCGGGCCGCGGACGTTCCGATACGCCGTGAATCGAGCAAGAGAATGAGCGCCAGTACGGGTAGGAACAGCTGGTACATTGGCCGGAAGTGCGCGGCGATACCCAGCGTCGCGCCGACGGCCGCCCACTGCCACCATCGGGTGTTGCGCGCTCCGTCGAAGCAGCGGGGCATGAATACGAGCGAGAGAAGGAAGACCGGGAGGGCCAGAGTCTCGCTGTACAGGGATGAGCTGTAAAAGATCTGGGCCGGCCAACAAGCGAAGGCGATGCCGGCAATCAAAGCTGCAAGCTCTGATCCGGTGGTTTTTTTGACGAGCACCGCGAGCAGTGGAGGTGCGGCGGCGGCGCCAAGCGCGACACAGCATTGCACGAACCACAAATTGTCCCAGATGCTTCTGAGGCCGGTGAGAACGAGGGGGAAAAGGATCGTCCGCCGACCCAATTCCATCGGGATGCCCGCAAGCATCTGGCCGCTTAGCGTCCAATATTCTTGCTCGTCGTAATCGAGAAGGTGGACGTCGGCGCGAAAGAAAAGCAGCCAGCCCGCAAGGAGCTGGATGGCCGCGGACAGCAGGAAGATCGCGGCGACTTTCCGCTGCCAGGACCAACCGGCGAGCGGCACTGAATCCGCCCACAAGCCCTTGAAGGCGCTTCGATTGTCGACCCCCGCGTTCACGCCCGTAGTCAGCACGGCACCACTTGCTCCGTCAAGCGATGACGGTCCGGCGTGTCTCGAATTGGTCCAGCGAGCTTTAGGCGCTCAGGAGGCGAAGCTCGGGTCGAGCCTGTGGGCCTTGCGCTTCAGCGCCGGCCAGGCGAGCAAATTGGCCGCAAGCGGTAAACCGACGGCGCCTTGCTGCGCGGTAATCTCCGGTGAGCCCTGGGGCGGATTGCTGATCTGGTCGCCGGCCGACAGCGCCATGATCTGCGCCTGGCACGCCCGTTCCAGGTAATAGAGCCGGATGAAGCATTCGCCGACATTCTTGCCGACCGCCAGCGTGCCGTGGTTGCGAAGGATCATCGCGTTCTTGGTGCCCAGGTCCGCGACCAGCCGTTCGCGCTCGTCAAGATCCACCGCAACGCCTTCATAATCGTGGAAGGCGACGTCGCCGCGGATCAGCATCGCGGTCTGGGTTAGCGGCAGGAGCCCTTCGTTATGCGCCGACACCGCCTGTCCCGCCGGGGTATGGAGGTGCATCACGGCGTGCGCATCGTCGCGCGCCATGTGGATCGCCGAATGGATGGTGAAGCCCGCGGGGTTGGTGACGAACGGCGTCGCCTGGACGGGATTGCCCTGGACGTCGACCTTGACCAGCGACGATGCGGTCACTTCCTCGAACATGAGATTGTAGGGATTGAGCAGGAAATGATGCTCGGGCCCCGGAATGCGCGCCGACAGGTGCGTGAAGATCAAATCGTCCCATCCGTAATGGGCCACCATCCGGTACGCGCAGGCGAGGTCGACGCGGATCGCCCATTCCTCCTCACTGACCTTGTCCTGCATCGGCGGGATGTGGACGGCGTCGAGCGGCTTCATCTCGTTCAGTCCGGCGTTGATGCTGTCGACCCGGTTCATGCCGCTTCCTCCTGGCGCTCCGGCAGCGACGCCGCAAATGCCTCCAGCTTGTTGGCATTGTCGTCGGCGCGCAGCAACGTCGGATAATCGTCGAGCGGCACATCGAAGCGCCGCGCATTGTACAGCTGCGGCACCAGGCAGATGTCGGCCGCCGTTGGCCCGTCGCCGAACATGAACGCGCCGGAGAGCGCTTTCGCCTGGGTTTCGAGCGCGGGCAGACCGGTGCTGATCCAGTGCCGATACCAGGCGTCAACCTCCTCCTGGGAATGGCCGAGATCGCTCTTCAGATATTTCAGCACCCGCAGATTGTTGAGCGGATGGATGTCGCAGGCGATCGAGAGCGCCATCGCGACCACATGGGCGCGCTCCGCCGCCATCGCCGGGATCAGCGGCCGATTGGGGTAGCGGATGTCGAGATAGTTGAGGATCGCAAGGCTCTGGGTGAGTTGATGGCCATCGATGACGAGCATCGGCACCAGGCCGAACGGGTTGACCGCGAGGTAGTCGGCGCTGTTCTGCGCGCCCTCGCGCAGGTCGACCTGCCGGCTTTCGTAATCGATACCCTTCAGATGGAGGGCAATGCGGACGCGGTAAGCGGCGGACGAGCGCCAATATTCGTAGAGGAT
>Ga0136846_1213590_pt1 | contig 12869 bp, 11 predicted proteins | sample HopSoiMetagenom2_FD_96841 | JGI IMG/M metagenome (GOLD analysis project Ga0136846, IMG submission 96841) | Grasslands soil microbial communities from Hopland, California, USA - 2 Assembly 2016 (version 4) | ecosystem: Environmental > Terrestrial > Soil > Grasslands | place: USA: Hopland...
ATGCTGGGCTACGGCCCCGGCAAGGGCGAGGGCAACTGGTCGCGCTTCGACCTGCCGGACTACAACGCCGCCTGGCGCCGCGTGAAGGACCTGCCCGACGGCGTCGAGCGCAGCGCCGCGATCGCGCAGGCGCAGAAGCTGCTGGTCGCCTGGATGCCGCTGAAGACGCACCTGCACCGCGTGCGCCTGGTGCTGGCGCAGCCATGGCTCGTGGGCTATCCGGCCAACCCGTTCGTCAACGGGTTCTGGCGGTTCCTCGATATCGAACCGGCGCGGCGACCTGCGGCGCCCTGACCCCGCGCCGAGGTCTCGCAGCCGGGGTCAGACACCGGCTTGTCGATGGCGGCATGGCAGTGCGCACGGGCCGGAGCCCGACCTCTATCGCGAGAGCCCGGCGCGCAAGCGACCGGTATCCCGACCCGGCTCCGGCTCGCCGTGGCTGCCCCGGCGACAATGCAGCGATGACCGACACCGAATCCCGCGCTCCGGTCGCGGCCGTCGCCCACCGCTGGATCGCCGTGCTCGTGCTCGGCTTCGCCTCCGGCCTGCCGCTGGCGCTGACGGGCCTGGCGATGCAGGCCTGGCTGACGATGGACGGCCTGGACCTGGCCGCGATCGGCTTCCTGACGCTGATCGGGATCCCCTACACGTTCAAGTTCCTGTGGGCGCCGCTGCTGGACCGGGTCGACCTGCCGCTGCTGGGACGGCGCCGTGGCTGGATCGTGCTCACGCAGGCGCTGCTGGCGTTCGCGCTGTTCGCGCTGGCCGACGTCGACCCGAAGCTGTCGCTGCCGCTGTTCTCGGCACTCGGCGTGCTCGTCGCGTTCCTCAGCGCGTCGCAGGACATCGTGGTCGACGCCTGGCGCGTGGACGTGCTGCCTCCGCGCGAGCGCGGCTTCGGCTCGTCGCTGTTCGTGATGGGCTACCGCCTCGCGATGATCCTGTCGGGCGGCGTCGCGCTGATGTGGACGGATACGGTGGACGGTATCGGCATGACGTGGCCGGCGGTCTACCGGCTGATGGCGGTGATCATGGCGGTGCTGGCGGTGGCGACGGCGCTGGCGCTGCCGCGCCTCGCGCAGCCGCCCGCGCGCGTGCATGACGCGTCGCGCGCGCCGGTGCGCCAGGACCTGGCGGGCTTCCTGGCGGTGCTGGCGGCCGTCGGGGCCGGCGTGTGGCTGACGCAGCGCTTCGGCGGGGCGATCGCCGGCGCGCTGCTGTCGCCCTGGTTCGGCCACGACGTCGCCAGGGGCTCGCTGCAGGCCAAGTGGATCGACCTGCTCGCACTGCTGCTGGGCCTGGCGGTGACGCTGCCGCTGGCCGGCTTCGCGGCGCGGCGCGCGAAGTTCCAGACGCTGCTGGCCGGACTGGACTCGTACTTCAGCCAGCCGCGCGCCTGGAGCTTCCTGGCGTTCATCGTGTTCTACAAGCTCACCGACGCGTTCCAGCTCTCCCTGCTGACACCGTTCCTGCTCAAGGGCATGGCGTTCGGCCCGGCGGAAGTGGGCGTCGTCAACAAGCTGATCGGCCTGCTGCTGACGGTGTTCGGCGCGCTGCTCGGCGGGCTCGTGATGCTGCGCTTGCGGCTCGTGTGGTCGCTGCTGGTGTTCGGCTTGCTGCAGATGTCCAGCAGCCTGGCGTTCTGGTGGCTGGCCGTCAACGGCAAGGGCGTGCTGCCGGGCTGGACGATCCCCGCGTTCGACTTCGGTTTCGTCAAGCTGCTGCATCCCACGCAGGTCGACGGCGGGCTGCTGATGGCGGTGGGCGCCGAGAACCTGGCCAGCGGCATGGGCACCGCGGCCTTCCTCGCCTTCCTCATGAGCCTGACCAACAGCCGCTTCAGCGCCACGCAGTTCGCGCTGCTGTCGGCGTTCCAGTCGGTGGGCCGGGTGTGGATCGGGCCGCTGGCCGGGGTGCTGGCCGAGGCCATCGGCTGGCCGAGCTTCTTCCTTGTCGCCGTGGCGATGGGCGTGCCCTCGCTGATGCTGCTGAGGCTGCTGTGGCGGCCGATCGACGCGCTGGATGCGCGCGCTGCGCGTCCCGGCCCTTGAAACCGGGCGGATCGCATGCAAGTGCAGATCCGCCATTTTCCGGAAAACGACGTCCTTGACCCCGGCTGCCACCCCCGACCCCGCCGACCCGGCCCGCCGCCGCCTGTTGGCCGCGGGCGCCTTGCTGGCGCAGCCCGGCGCCGCCGCGCTGGCCCAGGCGCCGCCGCGCGAGGGCGTCCAGGTGGGGCCGCGATCGAGCTTCGAGTCGCTGGTGCCGGCCGCGCAGATCGAGGCCGAGGCCGCGCGCGGCTACCGCGAGATGATCGCGCAGGCCCGCGCCGCCCGCCGCCTGGCGCCGCCGGAGCACGTGCAGCTGCGACGGCTGGTGATGATCTCGACCCGCCTGCGGCCGTTCGCGGGCATGTGGAACCCGCGCGCGATCGCGTGGCAGTGGGAAGTCAACCTGATCAATTCGCCGCAGGTCAACGCGTTCTGCATGCCAGGGGGCAAGATCGCCTTCTATTGGGGCATCCTGGCCCGGCTGCAGCTGACCGACGACGAGGTCGCGATGGTGATGGGCCACGAGATGACCCACGCGCTGCGCGAGCACGGGCGCTCGCAGATCGGCAAGCAGGTGGCGACGCAGGGCACGATCGCGTTGCTCGCCGGCCTGTTCGGGTGGAGCAACGCCAGCCGCCAGGCGGCCAACGTGGGCGGCCACCTGCTCTCGCTCAAGTACAGCCGCGACGACGAGACCGAGGCCGACCTGATCGGCCTGGAGCTCGCTGCCCGCGCGGGCTACGACCCACGGTCGGCGCTGTCGTTGTGGCGAAAGATGGAGGAGGCGAGCAAGGGCGCACCGCCGGCGTTCCTGTCGGACCACCCCTCCAACCCCGATCGACTGCACACCATCGCGGCCAACATCCCGCGCGTGCAGGGCCTGTTCGAACGCGCCCCGAAACCGGAGCAGCGCTTCGGTCCGCCACTGGCCGGGTGACCAGGAACGGCCGATTTTCCGGCAGGGATTGCGGATCGCATCGTCCAAGTCGGTGGACCTGACGGCGTGTGGCCGCCGCCTCGATGCATGCACCCAAGCGGCGCACACGCCGTGTCCGGCGACGTTTCCTGCTCGGCATTAGGGGGGCGGCGCCGGGGGAGGAATGAGCGTTGCCCATGTCGGCCGTGACCTGGGTGCTCTGGCGCTCGCGGGTCCGATAAATCCTGTCGCATGGGGCGGCGGACCAAACCTTTCGGAGTAGCACCAATGACTTCCCAACATGACCAATCCGGCCGCGAGAAGCAGCAAAGCCAAGCTGGCGCCAGCGGCCAGCAGGGCGGCCAGACAAGCGGCGGCCGTGGCTTCGCCGGCATGGATCGCGAGCGCCAGCGCGAGATCGCCAGCCAGGGTGGCCGTGCGGCACACGCCAGCGGCAACGCCCACCAGTTCACGTCGGAAGAAGCCCGCGCCGCCGGCTCGAAGCGCCACGCGAACGCCGCGATGCGCGCCGCGCAGGCCGCGCAGTCCAACAAGGGCAGCGATTCGTCGGTCAACTGAGTGGTTCGTCGGCCTGCATCGGGGCGGGCCGGTCGACCCGGTTTGCTGCAAACGCTACAGCAAAGCGCGGGCTCGCCCGCGCTTTTCTCTTTTGGGCGGCCGCCCTGGCCATCCCGGTTTCTGCGAAGTTTCGTAAAGCCGGCGCCCCATCTCGGGGCCTCGCGATTGATCGCACGCCGTAACCGGCCGTGCTTATGATCGAGCGATGCACATCGCCCTGATCGCGCACGACGCCAAGAAGGACCTCATGGTCGCCCTCGCGCGCGACTTCGTCCCGTTCCTCTCCCAATGCCACGTGATGGCCACCGGCACCACCGGCTCGCGCCTGATCGTCGAGGCCGGCCTCGAGGTGGAACGCCTGCTCAGCGGCCCGCTGGGCGGCGACCTGCAGATCGGCGCGCGCCTGGCCGAGGGCCGCGTCGACGCCGTGATCTTCCTGCGCGACCCGATGACCCCGCAGCCCCACGAGCCCGACATCAACGCGCTGGTGCGCGCCTGCGACGTGCACGACGTCGTCTGCGCCACTAACGAATCGACCGCGCGCCATGTGCTGCGCGCACTTTCGGAAGAACTGGACGCCGCTCAGAAGCGGTAGCCCAGGCCCACGGTCAGCTGCGGGATCGCCTTGAACTTGTGCACGGCGTCCTGGAAGTCGCGGTTCTCCTGCGCCAGGTCGGCCGATCCCTGCTGGTCGAGCGCGAGCTCGCTGGCCAGCGCGGGCGACGCCTTCAGCGGCGTGGCCTTGGCGGTGCCGATCGAGGCGCCCAGGTCGAAGTTGAACGACAGGCCCGGCGAGCTCTGGTGGTGGCCCCAGCCCAGTCCCACGTAGGGCGTGGCCTTGGGGAACGACAGGTCCGACGTCACGTAGTACAGCGACGATGGCGCGTCGTACTGCGTGCCGCCGAGGGAGATCTTGCCGTCGTGCGACGAGGCCGTCATCGTGGCCTTGGCCGTGTTGAACGTGGCGCCGGCGCTGAGGCGGAAGCCGCCGCCCGCGACGAACCAGTCGCCCAGCAGCGCGCCGCGGTTGTAGTCGATGTTTCCCTTGAAGTCGTTGTCGGACGTCGTGCCGCTGTAGGCGTGGTGGGCGATGCTGCCGAAGTCGGCGCGCACGGCGAACGAGTCGTTGATCGGCTGGGCGATGCCCACCAACGCATACGGAAAGCCGGTGGCGGCGTAGGGCTCGACCGCGGCGGCCGGGCGCACGGCGGCCAGGGCCAGGGTCGCGAACGCCAGGGCGGGGAGGCGGGGGCGGGCGGTGCGATGGGTCATCGGGGGCCTTGTCGTGGGAGGGGAAACCGCGAGCGTACGGCGGTTCGTGCGGGGCCGAAGGCCAGAAAAAGTCGGGCCAGGCGTCGCCTTTCCCGGGAGATCCCGGGGCGCGCCGGGCTTGGGCCACAATCGTCGCAGCGAAACCGCCTGCCCGACGGTGTCGCGCGGCAACCGGAGTGTCCGGGCGTACGTCGGCATTCGCCGGGAGGAATCGATGGCCCTGTTCCAGACCGTCCTGCGCATCGCGCGATCCGCCGCGCCCGCGGCCCTGGCGGCCCTGGTGGCGGGGTGCGGCGGCAGCGGTGGCGGCGACGACAGCATCAACGGAAGCGGCGGCGGCGGCACGCAGTTCATCGACGCGAACCACTACTCCGCGGCCGCCGGGGCGTCGCTGTCCACGCCCAGCGAGGCCACCGGCGTCACGCACCGCACGCTGACGCTGGGCGCCAGCACGATCGCCTACACCGCCACCGCGGGCCACCTGAGCGCGCTCGACGCCAGCCAGGCGCCCGAGGCCTCTGTCTTCTACGTCGCCTACACGGCGGACGGCGCCGCCGCCGCCACCCGGCCCGTCACGTTCTTCTTCAACGGCGGTCCGGGTTCGGCGAGCATCTGGCTGCACCTGGGCTCGTTCGCGCCGCGGCGCCTGTCGACGGGCGTCCCGGCCACGACGCAGGCCGTGCCGTTCCCGTACGTCGACAACGCCGAGAGCCTGATCGACACCAGCGACCTCGTCTTCGTCGATGCGGTGGGCACCGGCCTGTCCGAGGCGATCTCGCCCAGGACCAACCAGGATTTCTGGGGCGTGGACAAGGATGCCGCCGTGCTGCGCGATTTCATCCAGCGCTGGCTCGCCGTCAACGGCCGCAGTGCGTCGCCGCTGTTCGTGTTCGGCGAGTCGTACGGCAGCACGCGCGTGCCGGTGCTGGCGCGCCTGCTCGAGACCGCGGGGCAGCGCGTGCACGGCGTCGTGGAGCTATCGTCCATCGTCGACTACAACAGCAACTGCTCGGTCTCGGGCGGCACGCCCACCATCAACTGCGCCGGCTTCCTCCCCAGCTATGCCGCCGTGGGCGACTGGTGGCACGTGGCGTCGAGCGGCACGTCGGACCTCGACGCCGACATCGCCGCCGTGCGCAGCTACGCCGATGCCACCTACCGGCCCGACGCGGATGCGTGGCTCGCGAACGGCACGCTGCCGCCGGCCGACCACATCGCCGCGCTGGTGGCCTTCACCGGCCTGGGCGCGGGCACGTGGCAGCAGCGCTTCGACATGGACTTCGACACCTTCCGCCACCACCTGATCTCCAACACGACGCTGGGCGTGTACGACGGCCGCATGTCCGCGCTGGTGGGCACGCCGCTGGCCGCGGACGACGACCCGTCCAACAGCTTCGTCGAGCCGGGCTTCCAGTCGGAGATCCGCACGCTGCTGCCCGAGCTCGGCTACACGAACCCGAGCACCTACGTGCTGTCCAGCAACGCGATCGCCAGCTGGGACTTCTCGCATGCAGGCCGTGCGCTGCCCGACGTCGTGCCCGACCTCGGCGCGGCGCTGGCCCTCGATCCCCAGATGAAGGTCCTTTTCCTCGGCGGCGAGCACGACCTCATCACGCCGTTCCACCAGACGGAGCTGGACGTCGCGCGCCTGGGCGCCGGCGCCCCGGTGGCGTTGCACTTCCATCCGGGCGGCCACATGACCTACCTCGACGACGGCTCGCGTCCGTTGATGAAGGCCGAACTGGCCGCGTTCTACGCCTCGGCCACGGGAGCCCGATGATGCGCATCGCCCTGTTCACCTCGATGCTGGCGCTGGCCACCGCGGCCACCGCCGCGCCCTTGCGCGATCCCGCCCAACCGCCGTCGGCCGTGCGCCAGGCCGCGCAGGCCCAGAACCGCGTGCGGCCGGCCTCCGTCGGCGCCACGCTGGATGCCGAAGCGCAAGCGCACCTGCGCGCCAGCTTCGACGCCGCCGACGTCGCGCATCGCGGCACGCTCTCGCGCGACGAGGCCCGCGCCGGCGGCTTCGGCTGGATCGCCAACCACTTCGACGCGATCGACACCGGCCACGCCGGCCGCGTCAGCTTCGACGACGTCCGGCGCTACCTGAAGACGCGCGACGCGAACGCCGCCACGCGCTGATTCGGGCCGGCTCAGGAGCGCACGTAGGCGTAGCCGGCATGCTGGCGCCGGATGAGTTCGACCACGCCGGACGGCACGATGCCGACACCCGGCGCGAGGTCGGCCTGCTCGAGGTGGTAGCCGCGCATCGAGTTCTGGCACGCATAGACGTGCACGCCCTTCTTCTGCGCCTCGGCGATCCTGTCGGCCACCGGCGAGTCCTTCCTCAGCATCGCGATGCCCGGGCCGTAGACCACCAGCTCGATGTCGGCCGAGTCGGCGCCCAGGCCCTCGATGGCGTTGCCGATGTTTCCCAGCGTGAGGTTCCATCGCTTCGTGTCGTCGTCGCTGACGGCGAAGATCGCATGTTCCTTGCCGTCGGCAGTTGTGGCCGCGGCGGTGGCCGGCGCGGGTCCGGCGGCGCCGGCGAGGCCGGCGGCTGTCGCGAGCAGGGTGGCGGCCAGGAAGCGGGTGGCGGGACGGCGGAGCGTCATGGGTTCTCCGTAAGCAAGGTGGTCGGACATACCCTCAGTTTGCCGCCTTTGCAAGACAGGACATCTCACTTCCCCCTAACTTGGCTGTAATATCGTTCAGTCAAGGGCACACCCGTGCGAGAGCCGGGGTCGCAAAGCCACCGACCCTCCGTAGGCTGGGAGGGCAGCGGGGCTGCCACCGGGCGCGGTCGTCGCGTCCGGCCGCCGTGAGCCGCAGAACCGCCGGAGTGCGGAGGCTCGCCGACCGCGATCCCGCGCCATGCGCGCGCGCCCTGCGTCAGGGAGAGGGAGTTGGCGGCATTGCACATCATCCGGGTCGAAGGCGTCGTGCGCGCGAGCGTCCGTCCGCGGGCGCACGCATCCCCGCGCGGGAGGCGGCCATGACGTTGGTGGAGCGCTGGAAGCGCTGGCTGGCCCAGGGCGCGCCGCCGGAGTCGGCCGCGCTGCCGGCGCACTCGTTCGAGGACGACCTCACGGGCCTGGTCAGCCGGCGCGTGATGCACGACACGCTGGTCGCCGCGCTGCAGGACGAGGTGCCCGGCGCGGTCGTCAGCTTCGACATCGACAACTTCAAGTACTACAACGACCGCCACGGGCACCGGGTCGGCGACGACCTGCTGCGGCTGGTGGCCGCGCGGCTGCGCGAGACGCTGCCCGGCGCGGGCTGCCTGGCGCGCGTCGGCGGCGACCAGTTCATGGCCTTCCTGCCCGAGCGCGACCTCGCCGCGGCCCGGCGTGAGGCGCAGGCGAGCCTCGACCGGATGCGCGAGCCCGTCGTGCTGGTGGCCAGCGCCGAGATCGTCACGCTGTCCGCGGGCGTGGCCACGCTGGACGCGCAGTCCGCGCGCGCGGTCGACGCCGTCTGGCGCGCCTGCGACGCCGCGCTGCACGCGGCCAAGGCGCGCGGTCGCGACCGCGTCGTCGCGTTCGACGACGACACGCGCCGCGTCGTCGCGTCGCGGCGCGACCCGATGTCCACGGTGGCCGAGCTGCAGCAGCGCAACCGCGCCCTGCGCGAGGAGGCGCGCACCGACGCGCTCACCGGCCTGCGCAACCGCCTCGCGCTCGACGAGCTGCTGCATGCGGTGGCGGGCGAGGGCGATCGCCGCGTCCAGCGCGCCGCGGTCGCCTTCATCGACGTCGACCACTTCGGCAACTTCAACCACACCCACGGCGACGCCGCCGGCGACGACGCGCTGCGCACGGTGGCGCACGCGATCCGCGCCGTGGCGCGCGAGGCCGACCTCGTGTTCCGCAAGGGCGGCGAGGAGTTCGTGGTGGTCCTGCCCGACGCCGACGGCCACGCCGCGTCGGCCGCCGCGGAACGCATCCGCGGCGCCGTCGAGGCGCTCGCGCTGGCCCACGCGGCCTCGCCGGTGGCCGGCGTCGTCACGGTGACCATCGGCGTGGCCAGCGGGCCGTCCGGCGCCACCCTGCGCCAGCTCCTCGAGGCCGCCGCCGAACGGACGATGGCGGCCAAGGTGGCCGAGCTGCGCAACCGCGTGCACGCGGTGCGGCTGCCCGACGTCACCGGGCCGGTCGAGGCATCTCAGCCGCGATAGAAGTACGGGTCCAGCACGCTGACCGCCGTGATCGAGTCGATCGGCAGGTTGTTGTTGCGCGCGGTCTCGCGGATCGCCTCGGGATTCGGGGCGTCGTAGATGCAGAACGTCTTCTTCTGGTCGTCGGTGACATAGGAGTGCACCCAGGTCACGCCGCTCCTGGCGTTGCTCGCGACGACCGTCATGCAGACGTCGGCGCCCTGGTTGTCGACGGGGATGTGCAGGCCTTCGGGAAACGTGCGTTCGACGAGGTAGCGAGGCATGGCGGACTCCTGGTTCGTTGCAGCCGATGTTCGACCGTGCGACGCAGCGTAGGCCTGCGCCGCCCCGGGCGCAACGGCGCCATTGCCCAGATTGACCGGACCGTCTGCCCATTTTCGAGCTCGTGGGCCGACCTCGCCGCGGCCCGCACCGATTCGAGCGTCCTTCGGCGTGCCGCCCGGCCGGCCGAGGCGGATCGAACGACCCGCCTACGGAGCGATGCCCGCGCGCGCCGCTGCCGCCGCCGCTTCGGCGCGCGAATTGACCCCCAGCTTGACGAACGCCGCGGCGACGTGGTGGTCGACCGTGCGCACCGATCGGCACAGCCGCTCGGCGATCTCGGAGTTGCGCAGGCCGGCGCACAGCAGCGCCAGCACCTCGCGCTCGCGCTCCGTGAGCTGGTGCGGATTGACCTGCGTCGACGGGCGCGCGCCGCGCGGCACGCCGCGAACACCGGCGGCGCGCAGCGTCCTGCGCAGCCGGTCCGCGGCCGCGTGCGCGCCGAGTTCGTCCAGCCGCACCAGCGCCTCGAGCCGCGCCGCGTCGTCGCCATCGGCCAGCGCCAGCGCCTGCTCGTAGGGCGCGCCAAGCGCGGCCCACGCCTGCGCGGCCTCGCGCCATCGGCCCTGAAGCAGCAGCGCGTGCGGCGGCGCGCAAGGCACGGGAGCCGGCTCGGAGATGCCTGCCCGCCGGCGCCAGACGGCGAGCTCGCCGGCATACCACGGGTGCGCGTGGCGCTGCGCCTGCGCCAGCGCATCGCGGGCCTCGTCGGCGGCGGCGGCCAGGTCGCCGCGCAGCCATGCGGCCTCGGCGCGCGCGCAGCGCACCGGCGCCATGCGCTGCAGCGTGCCGCTGCCGAGCGCCAGCGCGAGCGCCTCGTCCAGCGTGCGCGCGGCCTCGGGCTCGCCGCGGCGCGCTTGCAGCCGTCCGAGCGCGACCAGGGCCATCACTCGACTGGTGGTGGGGTGGGCCGGTTGCTGGGCGACGTCGAGCGCATGCTCGCGGGCGTCGTCCCACTGGCCGAGGTGCAGTTCGCACAGCGCGAGCCATGCGACGCCATAGTGGCGATAGAAGTCGATCTCGTGCCGGTGCGAGAAGGCGATGGTCGCCTTCAGGTGCTCGCGCGCCTCGCGCAGCCGCCACACTTCGCCGGAGCCCGAACCGAGGTTGCTGTAGGTGTTGGCAGCCACGCCGTGCAGGCCGTTCGCCAGGGCGAGCTCCAGCGCGCGCGCCAGGTGCGCGCAGCCGGCCTCGTAGTCGAGGAACAGCGTCGCGGTGCCGAGCGTGCCGGTGGCCTCGGCGAGGATCTCGCGTTCGTCGAACTGAGTGGCCAGCGCGATCGCCTTCCCGGCCCAGGCGACCGACTCGAGGCAATCGCGATTGAGCATGCGCAGTTGTGCCTCGACGCGGTACGCGCGCGCCAGCTCGGGGCATGGCGGCAGCGCCTCGAGCAGCCCGATGGCGCGCTGGCTGGCGGCGTCCGCCTCGGCGTTGCGCAGCGCCAGCACGAGCGCGAGCGCCAGGCCGCTGAGGTTGGCGGCCTCGGCGCGCGGGTCGGGATGCGCGCGATGCCATTCGGAAAGCCGGCCGTGCGCGTCGATCGCCTCGTCGAGCCGGCTCGTCAGCCGGCATTCGCGGGCGTACGCGGCCAGCCATCCGGCCCTCGCCGCGCGGCCGTCGCCGTGCGCGAGGGCCGTGCCGTAGTGCGCCGCGGCTTCGGCATGCGCGCCGCGCTGCAGGGCCTGGCGCGCGGCCTCGGGCGCGAGCGCCGCGACCGCGCGCGCGTCGCCGGCGCGCACGGCGTGATGCACGCGCCGAGCGAGGGGGATGTCGGCGCTGGCGAGCGCGCGCAGCACGCCGGCGTGCAGCGCACGGGCCATCGGTGGCGACAGCGAGGCCTCGATCGCGACGCGCGCCAGCTCGTGCCGAAACGCATAGGCGCCGTCGACCGCGACGAGCAGGCCCGAGTTCAGGCAATCGTCGAGCGTCGCGGCATCCGGTGCCTGCAGCGTGTCGATGAGCGCCGCCTCGATGCGGGTGGGCACCGTCGACGCGAGCCGCACGACGGCCTGCGCGGCGGGCGTGAGCCGCGCGAAGCGTGCGAGCACCAGGTCCTGCACGCCACGCGGCACGCCGTCGGTGCCGTGGCGCAGCACTTCGCTGACGAACAGCGGGTTGCCATGCGTGAGCGCGTGCAAGCCGTCGGATGTGCGCATCGCGGCATGCGCCAACGCGGCGACGGCCGTCGCCGACAGCCGCGCCAGTGGCAGGCGCGTCACCAGGCTGGCGGGCAGCTCGCCAAGCAGCCGGCGCAGCGGATGCGCGGCCGACACCTCGTCGTCGCGCCAGGACATCACCAGCAGGCAGGGCACGCGATCGATCCGGCGGCCGAGGAACTTCAGGAGGTCCAGCGTGGCGTCGTCGGCCCAGTGCAGGTCCTCGAAGATCGCCAGTACCGGTCCGCGGCTGCGCTGCAGCGCCGCCAGCACCGCATCGAACAGCTCCGAGCGCGCATGCCCGGGCCGCAGCAGGTCGCGCCAGGCGACGTCGGCGTCGCGCGCGATGTCATGCAGTGGCGCGAGCGGATGCGGCGTCTCGAGGGCATCGCAGGCGCCCCACCAGAGCGCGGCGCCGCCGCGGCGTGCGGCCATCGCCTTCAGCAAGCTCGTCTTGCCGATGCCTGCCTCGCCGCTGACCAGCACGAGGTGGCCGCCGCCCTGGCGCACCGACTCGAGCTGGCGGTCGAACGTCAGCAGGGCCGCGTCGCGCTCGACCAGTTCCATGGCGTCACGCCGGTGGCAGGCGGTCGAGCGCCGCCATCACGGCGTCCAGATCGGCGGGCGCCACGTCCAGGCCGAAGCCGTCGGCCAGCACGTCGGCGAACTCCGCGCGGGTGTGCAGGTCGCGTTCGACCGGGGCGGCGTGCTCCGGCTGGAATGCCGACAGCCGGCGGTTGAACAGGCGCAGCCGGCCGCCCTCGATCGCGCGGCCCACCAGCAGGTTGGCCCCCAGCATCGACTTCGGCCACGTGGCCACGAACCAGTTGCCCATCTCGCAGTCGATGGGGTGCGGCACGCTGGGCTGCAGCTGGTAGCAGTCCTTCCAGCCCGCGAGCTCGCGCTGCTGCAGCAGGAGCTCGTCGCCGACCTCCACCAGGCGGTACAGGCCGCTGCCGGCGGCCTGCGTGTCGCGGCTCGCGAGCGCCAGCGGCGCGGTGGGCGCGAGGATGCCGCAGCCGACATCGACGAGGAGCTCGGCCCCATCGAGCACGACCCGCGTGGCCAGGTGCGTGCGCGCCGTGACGACGTCCGCCGGCACGCCCGAGCGGATGCGCGCCTCCATCGCGTGCGCGTCGAAGCCGATGGCGGTGAGCGCGCTGCGCATCAGCGTGTTCTGCTCGAAGCAGTAGCCGCCGCGGCGCTGGCGCACCATCTTCGCCTGCAAGCCGTCGAGGTCGAGCCGCGGCACGCGACGCGCCAGCACCTCGATGTTCTCGAACGGCACGGCGCTCGCGTGCAGGGCCACCAGGCGGTCCAGGCTGGCGCGCGTGGGCGCCGGCGTACCCGCGAAGCCGATCCGGCGCAGGTAGCCGTCGAGGTCGAATCCGCTCCCG
>Ga0136846_1225691_pt1 | contig 12867 bp, 13 predicted proteins | sample HopSoiMetagenom2_FD_96841 | JGI IMG/M metagenome (GOLD analysis project Ga0136846, IMG submission 96841) | Grasslands soil microbial communities from Hopland, California, USA - 2 Assembly 2016 (version 4) | ecosystem: Environmental > Terrestrial > Soil > Grasslands | place: USA: Hopland...
CAGCGTCCCGCCGGTGCCGAGCCCGGCGACGACTGCGTCGACCCGGTCGAGGTCGCGCACGATCTCCGCACCGGTCCCCTCGTAGTGCGCGCGCGGGTTCCCCTCGTTCGCGTACTGGAAGAGCATCGCGTAGCGGTCGTCGCGCTCGGCGATCTCCTGCGCCATGCGTACGGCGCCGTTCGAGCCGAGCTCGCCGGGCGACTCGATGATCGTCGCGCCGTACAGCTCGAGCAACGTGCGCCGCTCGGGCGTCGCGTTCGACGGCATCACGCGGGTCAGCTTCAGCCCCTTGAGCTTCGCGACGAGCGCGAGCGAGATGCCGGTGTTGCCGCTCGTCGGCTCGAGCAGCTCCTGTCCCGGCTGCAGGTCGGCCTCCTCGACCATCTTCAGCGCGACGCGGTCCTTGACCGATCCCGTCGGATTCTGGCCCTCGAGCTTCGCGTAGATCGTGCGGCCCGCCGGCGAGAGCCTCGACAGCTCGACGAGCGGCGTGTTGCCGATCAGATCCAGTAGCGAACTGCCTACCACGCTTCCCTCGGGCTCCCGAGCCGCCGCGGGGCGTGCGAGGCCGGATGGGATGGTGTGATCAGCACGGCCCCGCAAGGCCTCGTGCGGTCAGCGGGGCGTGGCGGTCGCAGAGGACCGCTTCGCCGTCGGGGAGCGATCGCCCATCGGGGACGCGAAAGAGCCGCCGGCCATCGCCGGGAGCAGGATCACGGTCGACGAGTCGCGCACCGGCGTGTCGAGCCCGTCGCGCGTGCGCACGTCCTCGCCGTCGACGTAGACGTTCACGAACGAGCGGATCTCGCCGTCGCCGTAGACGCGCGAGCCGAGTGCGGGGATGCGCAGAGTCAGATCCTCGAGGAGCTCGCGGACCGTCCCGCCGGACGCTTCGACCTCGCGCGCGCCGCCGGCCTCCTCGCGGAGCACCGGGGGAACCCTGACGAGGCTCATGCGGCGTAGACGTGGCGGAGACGACTGATCATCGACTGCAGAACTCGACGTAGTCGATGTACTCGGTGATGCTCGGGTGGTCGCCGCAGACCGGGCAGTCCGCGCGCCGCTCGATCTTCACCTCGTTGAACTCCGTCGAGAGCGCGTCGAAGAGGAGCAGCCGGCCGACGAGCGGGTCGCCGATCCCGGCCGCGAGCTTGATCGCCTCGTTCGTCTGCAGCGAGCCGATGATGCCGGGCAGCACGCCCAGCACGCCGCCCTCGGCACACGACGGTGCGAGCTCGGGCGGCGGCGGCTCGGGGAAGAGGCAGCGGTAGCACGGTCCCTCGTGGGGGTTGAAGACGGTGACCTGGCCCTCGAAGCGGTAGATCGAGCCGTGCACCACCGGGATGCCGCGCCACACGGACGCGTCGTTCACGAGGTAGCGCGTCGGGAAGTTGTCCGCGCCGTCGACGATCAGGTCCCAGCGGTCGTCGAGGATGCGGTCGATGTTCTCCGACGTGAGCCGCTCGCGATAGGTGACGACGTCGACATCGGGGTTGAGCGCCTCGATCGCGCGCTTCGCGGAGTCGACCTTCGGCGTGCCGAGCGTGTCGAGCGAGTGGGCGATCTGGCGCTGGAGGTTCGTCTCGTCGACGATGTCCGCGTCGATGATCCCCAGCGTGCCCACGCCCGCCGCCGCGAGGTAGAGCGAGGCGGGGGAGCCGAGGCCACCTGCGCCGATCAGCAGGATGCGCGAGTCGAGCAGCTTCAGCTGGCCCTCCTCGCCGATCTCCGGGATCAGCAGATGGCGCGAGTAGCGGGTGCGCTTCTCCGGGGAGAGCGTGCGCGGCATCGTGATCTCGAGCCCGTTGCGCTTCCAGTCGGTGAAGCCGCCGGCGAGCGAGTGAACGTCCCCGTAGCCGAGCTCTTCGAGCGTCTTCGCCGCGAACGCGGAGCGCGCGGCGGAGGCGCAGTAGAGGACGACGGAGGTCGCCTTGTCGGGCGCGACACCCTCGATGCGCGACTCGAGGAAGCCGCGCGGGATGTGGACGGCGCCGGGCAGGTGTCCCTCCTGCCACTCGTCCGCCTCACGGACGTCGATCCAGACGGCGCCTTCGAGGCTCTGGGCCGAGGCGGCGTCGATCTCGTCGATCTCTGACTTGGTCTGCTGCAGCAGCTCGCGATAGCTAGGCATGACTGTTCAAACGGTAGCGGGAAACGATGTATTTCCAGCTACCTTCGGCGGAGAGATGTCGCCGGGAAATCGGGTCAGGGCGATCGTGGTCGCGGCCGCGCTGGTGGCCGCGGGGATCGTGGTCGGGGTCGTCTACGCGACACGCCAGGATCCGCCGCAGCCCAAGGCCCAGTGCCCGGACGGCGCGAAGCCGCTGGTCGTCCCCGGAACGAGCACCGCCGACGTCGCCGCGGTGCGCGCTGCCTTCGACCGGCCGCCACGGGAGCGGGCGCAGACGCTCGAGCTGCTCGCCCAGCGCGCGCCCAAGGACCCAGTCGTCCAGTTCAACTACGCGACCGCGCTCTTCTGCGCCGGCTTCGTCGCCGACGCCGACCAGGCGTACAGGTCGGCGAAGAAGATCGGCCGGGACACGTTCTACGAGGTTCAGGCGGACGTGATCCTCCACCCGCAGTTCTTCAAGGGCGGGTACCCGCCGTTCGAGTCGACGTCGACCGACCCGCTGCTCGTCCGCGGCGCGATGCTGCAGCGGCAGGGGCATCAGCACTCGGCGGAGCGCGCCTTCGCCCGTGCGGCGCAGCTGCACCCGGACGACGACGAGGCGCAGGTCGCAGCGGCTGTCGGGCGGTTCGACATGGACGACCTCTCGGCGTCCTTCTCCCGGCTCGGCCCGCTCGTCCTGCGCTTCCCCCACAGCCAATCGGTCAGGTTCCACCTCGGGCTGTTGCTCGCGTGGACGGGACAACGTGACAAAGCGATCACCGAGTTCCGGCTCGCACGTGCAATAGCCCCGAAAACGGCCCTCGGGAAGAACGCGGCTACCTTTTTGGGGGGTCTTGTGCCAAGTGGGACTAACAACACCCCCAAATGAGCCATACGGCCTATGGCATCCGTCCGCCTCTCCTGCGACAGTTCCGCATCCAACAGGGAATCGCTCCGGCTGACGAGGGGGGCCAGTGAGCAAGGAAGAGGTCGTCTCAGGGCAAGTGGGCTTCGACGAAGTGGTCGAGGTCGAGCTCGAGGTCGTCGAGGTCGAGGCCGAGGCCGACGAGGAGCAGACGCCGCTCGACGCGGATGACGCGTCGGTCGACTTCTATGCGGCGCAGATCGAGGAGACGGAGGAGCCGGCCGAGTCCGAGTTCTCCGCGGACTCGCTGCAGCTGTTCCTCAAGGACGTCGGCAAGGTCGAGCTGCTGACCGCCGCGCAGGAGGTCGAGCTCGCGAAGCGCATCGAGCGCGGCGACCACCGCGCGAAGCAGGAGATGGTGGAGGTGAACCTTCGCCTCGTGGTCTCGATCGCGAAGCGCTACCGGAATCAGGGCCTCCCGTTCTTGGATCTGATCCAGGAGGGGACGATCGGGCTCGTGCGCGCCGCCGAGAAGTTCGACTGGCGCAAGGGCTACAAGTTCTCGACGTACGCGACGTGGTGGATCCGCCAGGCGGTTGCGCGCGCGCTCGCGGACAAGGCGCGGACGATCCGCATGCCGGTCCACGTCGTCGAGAAGCTGAACAAGATCATGCGCACGGAGCGGAAGCTGCGCGCCGAGCGCGGGCGTGAGCCGACGAACGAGGAGATCGCGGCCGAGCTCGAGATGACCATCGAAGAGGTGGAGTCGATCCGCCGCACGTCGCAGACGCCGGTCTCGCTCGAGAAGCCGGTCGGCGACGAGGAGGAGTCGGAGTTCGGGCAGTTCATCGAGGACGAGCACACGCCGCTCCCCGACGAGGCCGCCGACACCTCCTTCCGCGCCGAGGCGCTCGGGCGGTGCCTCGGGATGCTCAGCTACCGCGAGCGCCGCGTGCTGGAGCTTCGTTACGGGCTGAACGGCGAGCAGCCGCGCACCCTCGACGAGGTCGGCCGCGCGTTCCAGGTGACACGCGAGCGCATCCGTCAGATCGAGAACCAGGGGCTGAAGAAGCTCCGGGCGCTCGCCGAATCGCAGAAGCTGCGCGACGTTGCTTAGCTGGTAATCGTGTTTTGAGGCCGTGCACCGCGGGTGACAACACCCGCGGTGTCGGTCTTGGAGCACTTCACGCGCGGGCTCGGCGAGTCGACCCGCACGAACGGGCTTGCGTACGGCTACTCGGTCGTGATCACGACCACGTTCGGCGTCGTCCACGCCCTCGACGGCGGGCCGACGGTCTGGGAGTCGCTGTTCTTCGGGCTCGGCACGAGCGTGACGTTCTCCGTCCTCGCGGCAGTCGTCACCCGCGGCTTCCGACAGCGCGTCGAGCGCGAGGCGCCGGTGGTGCTCTCGCTCGCTGCTGCGCTGTCGGTGCTCTCGATCTGCGCGTCGTTCGGCGCTGCCGTGCTCGTCGCGTGGGGACTCGGCGAGACGCTCGCGTGGTTCGTCGCGCCGCTCGTCGCCTCGGCCGTGTACCTCGTCGTCAGCGGCGTCGAGACCATGCTGGCACGCGGCCTGCACGCGCTCGCCGGCACGGACGACGTCGAACGACGCTAGCTCGAACGAGAACGAGCTCGAACCAGAACTAGCTCGAACCAGAACTAACTCGAACGAGAACTAGCTCGAACGAGAATGCTCGAACGACAACTCGATTGCGGCGCCTCGTGAGAGCCACCGGCGGGCATCCCACGCGCGGAGCCGTCATCATCGCGCGTCCAACGGCCTCGCACCAGGCGTGTGGACGAAACGTTGCACACTTGTGACGGTGCCTGGCACCGACCGAAGCGGGTAGGCTCGCGCGCGATGCCCGAGCAGTGGTTCGACGAGCTGGCGGAGTTCCTTCGCATCCCGTCCATGAGCGCCGACCCGGCGCATGCGGAGGACGTGAAGCGCGCGGGCGAGTGGGTGTGCGCGCGCATCGGCGAGGCGGGCGGGGAGTGCGAGCTCGTCGACTGGCACGGACAGCCGCTCGCGATCGGCGAGGTTCGCGCCTCGACCGACGCCGACGGCGCGCCGACCGTCCTCTGCTACGGCCACTTCGACGTGCAGCCGCCCGACCCGCTCGAGCTCTGGGAGAGCGACCCGTTCGAGCCCGAGGTGCGCGGCGACTACCTCTACGCGCGCGGCGCCGTCGACGACAAGGGCCAGCTCTACATGCTGCTTGCCGCCGCGCGCGAGCTCGCGCAGGCCGGGACGCTTCCCGTCAACGTCCGTTTCTGCTGCGACGGCGAGGAAGAGACCGGCGGGCACTCGATCGTCGAGTTCCTCGAGCAGGACGAGCGCGGCGCGGACGCGGCGATCATCTTCGACAGCGGCATGATCCGCCGCGACCTGCCGGCGTTCAACGTCGCGACGCGCGGGATCGCCTACTTCCACGTCACGCTGCGCACCGGCGACCGCGACCTGCACTCCGGGATGTACGGCGGCGCCGCGCTCAATGCGGCGCACGCGCTGATCAAGGCGCTCGGCGGCCTGATCGCGCACGACGGCACCCTCGCCGACGAGTTGCGCGTCGGAAGGGCCGAGCCGACCGACGAGGAGCTCGCCGGCTGGCGCGCACTGCCTGCCGGCGCGGACGAGCTCGCCGACCAGGGTGCGCGGCCGAAGGACGGGCGCGCGTCCGACGACTTCTACCTGCGCACGTTCGCCGAGCCCGCGATCGACGTCAACGGCATCGCGACGGGCTCGCCCGTGCTGCAGAAGACGGTGCTTCCGGTGCAGGCCGTCGCGAACGTCTCGATGCGGCTCGCGCCCGGGCAGAGCGTCGACGAGGTCGCGCCCGTGGTCGAGCGTCTCCTGCGCGAGGCGGCACCCGACGGCGCCGAGCTCGACGTCGAGCTCTGGTCGGCGGCGCCGCCCGGTCTCGTCCCGCCGGGGTCGAAAGCGATCCAGCTCGGGCTCGACGCGTTCGAGCAGGTGCTGGGCGTGCGGCCCGCGCTGATCCGTAGCGGCGGCACGCTGCCGATCGTGCCGGCGCTCGCCGACAAGGGGATCGCGACGGTGATCACGGGCTTCGGCTTGCCCGACTCGAACATCCACTCGCCGAACGAGCGTCTCGTCGCGAGGTACGTCCCGCTCGGCATCGCCGCGGCACGCGAGCTCTTCCTCGCGTATCGCGAGCTTTGATCGATCTCCACAGCCACGTGCTGCCGGGCCTCGACGACGGGGCAGACGACATCGAGGAGGCGGTCGAGATCTGCCGCGCCGCGGCGGCGGACGGGATCGAGGTGCTCGCCGGAACGCCGCACGTCCGCTACGACCACCCGACGACGGCGCAGCAGATGGAGAGCGCGCTCGCGGCGCTGCGCGACGCTGCCGGCGAGATCGTGCAGCTCGTCGGCGGCGGAGAGCTCGACTACGGCGAGCTCGACCGGCCGGAGGACGAGCTGCGGCGGTACGCGCTCGCCGGCAACCCGGACTGCCTGCTCGTCGAGACCCCTTACAGAGGCTGGCCTCTGGAGTTGCCCGAGCGGATCTACCGGCTGCGCACCCTCGGCATCGTGCCGGTGCTCGCGCATCCGGAGCGGAACGCGGAGGTGCAGCAGCGGCCCGAGCTGCTGGCGCCGCTCGTCGCGGGTGGAACGCTCGTGCAGCTGACCGCGTCGTCGGTCGACGGGCGCGGCGGTAAGCGCGCACAGGCCTGCGTGCGCACGCTGCTCGAACGCAACCTCGCGCACCTGATCGCGAGCGACGCGCACGCGCCCGCGGTGCGCGCGATCGGAATGAGCAGCGCGGCCGCCGCCGTCGGCGACGAGCCGCTCGCGCGCTGGCTGACGGTGCATGTGCCGCGCGCGATCGTCGAGCGCGAGCCGATGCCGCCGCGGCCGCATCGAATGCGGCCGCGGCGGCGGCTCTTCGGGGGGCGAAGCTGACTAGGTCGTCTTGGTCTCGACCTCGCCCGGCTCGTGCTCGCCCACGTGCGTGGCCGGGGTCGCCTCGACCTGCGCGAGCGTCGCGGAGCGCGGCGCGCGGACGCGGACGGTGATGCGGTCGCCGGCCTTCAGCTGGGCCGGATCGATCACGGTCGGCACCTTGCCCTGCCAGAGCAGGAAGATCGTGCCGTCGCTGTAGCTGAACGCCTGATCGACAGGTGCGCCGAGCATCGTGCGCAGCCCGCGCCAGTTGCCGCTCACCACGTGCAGCGCGACGTGGCCGCCGGACTGGGGGCCGGCGACGGTGCCGACGTAGAGGAACAGCGCACGCGCGGGATGCCCGCCGTTCGCACCGTGGTCGCCGATCGTGGCGAGCGGCGTCGCGAGCAGCTCGGCGAGCGAAGCGCCGCCGTGCGCACGGACGTTGACCGTGACGTTGTCGCCGGGGTGCAGCTCCGCGGCCGAGCCGACGTGCGGGACGCCTTGCGAGTACACGAGGACCTCGCTGCGCGAGCCGAGCGTGAACGACTCGGTCTGCGCCTGGCCGATCAGCGCCTTCAGCGCGGCGTGGTTGCCGCCCTCGACCGTCACTGCGACCGAGGTCTGGCTCGCGGATCCGACCTCGCCGCGGAACTGGTAGAGCCGACCCTTGCCGCCGCCGAGCGCCGTCGCCGCAACGACGGCACACACGAGCGTGGAGAGCCCGAAGGTGATGATGAGACGATGCTTCATGGGTGTCGTGCCTCCTGGGAATGCCGTTGACAGGCCTCACCATCCCCGCGGAGCGGCAGCTGACGGTTCAGCGCTCGTAAGGCGTTCGCAAAACCGCGCGGCTACCCCCGCAACCTGGCCCGAGAAAACCAGGTTGCAGCGTCTTCAGGGCGCGGACCGCTCACCACGGCGGCGGGTTGTGCACCCAGCGGCCCGCGACCATCGTCGCGACGACCTGCGCGTCGAGGTCCTCCCACGGGTCGCGGTCGAGCACGACGAGATCGGCAGCGCGGCCGGGGAGGAGCGTGCCGCGCGTGCGCTCCTCGTGCGCGAGCCACGCCGGCGCGATGCACGTTGCATGGAACGCCGCGTCGACGGTGAGCGTCTGCTCCTCGTGCCACGCGGGCCGCTCGTCGATCGTGCGGTGAACGCCCGCGCGCACTCCGGCGAGCGGATCGAGCTCCTCGATCGGCGCATCGCTGCCGTTCGCGACCACGGCACCCGTCGAGAGCAGCGAGCGGAACGCGTACGCGCCGTCGGTCTTGCCCGCCCAGTAGCGGTCCGCCATGTCGCGGTCCGACGGCGCGTGGGAGAACTGAACGGAGCACGCGACGCCGAGCTCTGCGAAGCGGGGGAGATCCTCCGGCGCGAGCAGCTGGCAGTGCTCGACCCGCGGCCGCAGCCCCTTCGATGCCCAGAGGCCACGCGTCTGCCCGAATGCGTCGAGCGCCTCTCGGTTCGCACGGTCGCCGATCGCGTGCACGGCGACGGGGAAGCCGGCCGCGGCGCCGCGCCGCACGATCTCGGCGAGCTCGTCGCCGCTCGTGATCTGCACGCCACTGCCGTCGAGCATCCACGCCGTCTGCGAGCCGAGCGTGCCGTCCATGAAGACCTTCAGGTAGCCCAGCCGCAGCATCGGCCCGCCGAGGCCGGAACGTAGCCCGACCGAGACCGCGTCGTCGAGCTTCTCCGCCGGGATCGACTGCCAGACGCGCAGCGTCAGCTGGCCGCGCTCCTCGAGTTGCTGCCAGAGGCGTAGCGCGCCGAGCCAGCCGTCCTTGTCGTGCACCGCCGTGACGCCGCGCGAGTTCGCGAGCCTCACGCCGGCGCGCATCGCCTCGAGGTACTCGTCGTCCGGCCACACCATGTAGCGCGCCTTGAACCGCCACGCCGACTCCTCGCGCAGGACGCCGGTCGGCTCGCCCGATGCGTCGCGCTCGACGACGCCGCCGTGCACCTCCAGGTCGCCGCCCGCAAGCGCCAGTGCCGCCGAGTTGAGCCAGAGCGAGTGGTAGTCCTTCGCGATCAGCGCGGCGGGCATGTCGCCCGTGACGGCGTCGAGATCCTGCCGCGTCGGCTCGCGCTGCGGCTCCCAGTCCGCGCTGCGCCAGCCGTAGCCGCGCAGCCAGCGCCCCGGCTGCGGGCGCGGCGCCTCGCGCAGCCGCGCGAGCGCGCCGTCGAGCGACGCGCAGCCGTCGAGGTCGATCTCGCTCTGAGCCATCGCCCACGTCGCGAAGTGGACGTGCGCGTCGGAGAAGCCCGGCAGAACGACGCGCCCGCCGAGGTCGACCACCTCCGGCGATGCGAGCGCCGTCTCGTGCACGCCGACGCCGCCGGCGACGAGCGGCCCGGCGACGGCAAGCGCGCGCTGCGTCGGCACCTGCGGGTCGAGCGTGCGGATCAGGCCGTTTGCGAGGATCACGGTTCGGCCAGAATCTACGCGTGTTCGACCACGTGGGAATTCGTGTGAGCGACTTCGACGCCGCCCGACGCTTCTACACGCTCGCCCTCGGCGACCCGACGAGCGAGGACCAGTCGTTCACCGAGTGGCGCGAGTTCGGGATCGCGCGCGCCTCCGCCGACAAGCCGCCGACGCGGCGCCTGCACGTCGCCTTCCGCGCGCACGACCGCGCCGAGGTCGACCGCTGGTGGGAGCGGATGACGGCCGCCGGTTACCGCAGCGACGGCGAGCCCGGCGAGCGGCCCCAGTACTCCGAGTCCTACTACGGCGCGTTCGTGCTCGACCCCGACGGGAACAGCACCGAGTCGGTGCATCACGACACGAGCGACCCGGAGCGGGCGCTCATCGACCATCTCTGGCTGCGGACCGCCAGCACCGCCGACGCGAAGCGCTTCTACGAGACGATCGCGCCGACGGTCGGGATCTCCCTCGACCACGCGAAGCCGGACTTCGTGCACTTCAGGGACGGCATCGGGTCGTTCTCGTTCGTGACCGGCGACGAGCCGACCGAGCACGTCCACCTCGCCTTCGGCGTGGACGGCCGCGACCCCGTCGACGCCTTCCACGCGGCTGCAACCGGGGCCGGTCATCCGGACAACGGCGCGCCCGGCGAGCGTCCCGTGTACCACCCCGGCTACTACGGCGCGTTCGTGCTCGACCCCGACGGCCACAACGTCGAGGCCGTCTTCCACGACCGCCCGAACTAGACTTCGCCTCCGTGAGCGCTCTCGACCCGCTGACCGAGGAACAGCGCGAGATCCGCGAGCTCGTCCGCACGATCGCGCGTGAGCGGATTGCGCCGCGCGCCGCCGAGATCGACAAGAGCGCCGAGTTCCCGTGGGACGTCGTCGAGCTCTTCCGCGAGAACGACCTCTTCGGGATCATGTACGACGAGGAGTACGGCGGGATCGGCGAGAGCTCGCTGATGACGCTCGTGACGATCGAGGAGCTGTCCAAGGTCTGCGCGACGAGCGGGCTGATCATCGCGGTGCAGGAGCTCGGGTCGCTCGGGATCAAGCTCGCCGGGACCGAGGAGCAGAAACAGCGGTTCCTGCCGAGACTCGCCACCGGCGAGTGGCTCGCCGCGTACGCGCTCACCGAGCCCGGCTCGGGCTCCGACAGCGCCGCCATGCGCACGACCGCGCGCCGCGACGGCGACGAGTACGTGCTGAACGGCGGCAAGCGCTTCATCACGAACGCCGGCGTCGCCCACCTGTACGTCGTCTTCGCGAAGACCGATCCGGACCAGGAGCACGGCGGCATCTCGGCGTTCGTCGTCGAAGCGGACACACCCGGCTTCGAGGTCGGGCGCATCGAGCCGAAGATGGGGATCAAGGGCTCGACGACCGGCGAGATCTTCTTCAACGACGTGCGCATCCCCGCGTCCAACCTGCTCGACGCGGAAGGCGAGGGATTCAAGGTTGCGATGCGCATCCTCGACCGCTCGCGCCCCGGCATCGGCGCGCAGGGGCTCGGCCTTGCGCAGGGCGCGACCGACTACGCGCTCGAGTACGCCCGCTCGCGCGAGACGATGGGCAAGCCGATCGCGCAGCACCAGCTGATCGCTGGGATGCTCGCGGACATGGAGACCAAGTGCGAGGTTGCGCGCGGGCTGCTCTACAAGGTCGGCCGCATGATCGACGAGGACGAGACCGGGCCCGAGCTGACGAAGCTGTCGGCGATGGCGAAGCTCTACTGCACGGATGTCGCGATGGACGTGACGACCGACGCAGTCCAGGTGCTCGGCGGCTACGGCTACATCCAGGAGTATCCCGTCGAGCGGATGATGCGCGACGCCAAGATCACGCAGATCTACGAGGGCACGAACCAGATCCAGCGGCTCGTCATCGCCCGCGAGATGCTGAAGGAGAACCGGGCCTTCCTGCTTGCAGGCGTTGGCTGATCCGCAGCTCTTCGATCCGTCTGCGCACGAGCCGCTGACAGATCGCGTGTGGGACCCGGCGTTCGCGGCCGACGCGGTCGACGCGATCGTCGCCGACGCGGAGGCGGGCCTCCGGGGCAGCACGTGGCCGGTGCACCCGCTCGAGTACGACCCCGGCGACACGGAGGAGGACTTGCGCGACGCAGCGACGCTCTATCTCGGCTCGTCCGGGATGGTCTGGGCGCTGCGAATGCTCGGTTCGCGTCTCGACTTCCCGTCGCTCGCGGACGACGCGCTGCGGCGCTACCGCGTGAGCCCTGACTTCGGCGCGGCCTGGCCGGGGCTCTACCTCGGAGAGGCGGGGATCCTGCTCGTCATGCAGCGCGTCGGCTCCGGCGACGCCGACGCCGAGCGGCTGCGAGAGCTCGTCGCCGGCAACGAGCGCAACCCGACGTGGGAGCTGTTCTGGGGCTCTCCGGGCACGATGGTCGCGGCCCGCGAGGCGGGGCTCGACGCGGAGCGCGAGCGGTCGGGCGAGCTGCTGCTCGAGCAGTGGGACGAGGACGGGCTCTGGACGCAGGAGATCAACGGCAAGTCGGGGCAGTACCTCGGGCCTGCGCACGGCTTCGCCGGCAACGTGCACGCGCTGCGAGGGCTCGTCGACGACGACGAGCTGCGCCGCCGAATCGAGCCGCCGCTGCGGCGGAACGCGGTCCGCGACGGCGACCTCGTCAACTGGCCGCCGACCGTCGGCGACGCGTGCACGCGGACGCAGTGGTGCCACGGCGCGCCTGGCTTGGTGATCACGCTCGGCGACCTGATGCCGCGGGACCTGCTGCTGGGCGGCGCCGAGCTCACGTGGCATGCGGGCCCGCTCGCCAAAGGCCCGGGGCTCTGCCACGGCACCGCCGGAAACGGCTACGCGTTCCTGCGCGTCTACGCGCTGACCGGTGACGAGCTCTGGCTCGACCGCGCGCGCCGGTTTGCGATGCACGCGCTCGAGCAGGTCGAGCGGAGGCGCTCGCAGTACGGGCACGGCCGCTTCTCGCTGTTCACCGGCGACGTCGGCGCCGCGCTGTTCGCGCGCGCGTGCGTCGACGGCGACCCGCGGTTCCCGACCATGGACGTCTGGTGAGCCCGCAGCACGACGTCACGCTCAGCTCGGCCGACCGCGTCCTCTTCCCGGAGGACGGGATCACGAAGGGCGACCTCTACGCGTACTACGACGCGGTCGCGGACGTGCTCGTGCCGCATCTCGAGGACCGGCCGTTCACGATGAAGCGCTGGCGCGAAGGACTGCCCGGCGGCTCGTTCTTCCAGAAGCAGGCGCCGAAGGGCATGCCCGACTGGATCCGGACCGCCGAGTTCCGCACGTGGCCCCGCGGGAGCAAGGGCGAGTCGCGGCTCGTCGACTTCCCACTCGTCAACTCGCGCGAGGCGGTGCTCTGGATGGTGCAGATGCACTGCATCGACATGAACGCCTGGTATTCGCGTGTCGACAAGCCCGACCGGCCGGACTAGGTGCTCTTCGACCTCGACCCGCCCGAGGAGGAGGACGCGTTCGCGCTCTGCATCCGCGTCACGCACTACCTGCGCGACGCGCTCGGCGAGCTCGACCTCGAGTCGTA
>Ga0136846_1212071_pt1 | contig 12866 bp, 14 predicted proteins | sample HopSoiMetagenom2_FD_96841 | JGI IMG/M metagenome (GOLD analysis project Ga0136846, IMG submission 96841) | Grasslands soil microbial communities from Hopland, California, USA - 2 Assembly 2016 (version 4) | ecosystem: Environmental > Terrestrial > Soil > Grasslands | place: USA: Hopland...
CCCATGCAGTTCGGACGCAGCTACGAGGAGTTCGAGGTCGGGGCGACGTACAAGCACTGGCCCGGCAAGACGGTGACCGAGTACGACGACCACCTGTTCTGCCTGCTCACCATGAACCACCACCCGCTGCACCTCGACGCCCACTACGCGGAGGAGACGACCCAGTTCGCCAGGAACGTCGTGGTGGGCAACTACGTCTACTCGATCCTGCTCGGAATGTCGGTGCCCGACGTCTCCGGCAAGGCGATCGCGAACCTGGAGATCGAGTCGCTGCGCCACGTCGCGCCGACCTTCCACGGCGACACGCTGTACGGCGAGACGACCGTCCTGGACAAGTGGGAGTCGACTTCCAAGGACGACCGCGGCGTCGTGCACGTGGAGACGATCGGCTACAACCAGGACGGCAAGGTCGTCTGCATCTTCCGTCGCAAGGTGATGGTCCCGAAGCAGAACTACCTCGACGCCCGGGGCGGTGAGCAGCCCGGCCGGCCGGTGCCGCAGGCGGACAAGAGCTGGCCCGGACCGGAGGCGGCCGCGGAGTAGCGCTCAGGAGGCTGATGGCGGGGGTGTGCTGACCGGTCGGTCGACCGGCTCGGTGGCCGGGGCGGTCACCTCTCCTGCGGGGGCGAACGCGCGCGCCAGCGGCAGCATGGCCAGGATCAGCACCATCGGCACCGCGAAGCCCACCCGCAGCGAGCCGGCTCCGACCAGTCCGGTGAGGACCGCGCCGAGCAGACCGCCGACGTAGTTGAACTGGTTGAACCGCGCGATCACCGCGTCCACCCGGGCCTGCTCGCCGCCGGCGATCCGGGCCGCCGCCGAGAAGCTCAACGGCGCGATCACCGACACTCCTGCGCCCAGCAGCGTGAACCCGAGCACGGCCACCGGCCACGTCTGCGAGGTGACCACGATCAGCAGCGCCAGCGAGGCGACCACCGCGCCGGTGCGCAGGACGGGCACGGCGCCGTACCGCGACACGAGTGAGTCACCCGCCAGCCTCAGCACCAGGCTGGCCACGAGGTAGGGCAGCGTGGCGAGTGCCACCAGCTCCTGGGGCGCATCGACCACGTCGTCGAGGAAGGTCGGTCCCCACGTCTGGGCAGCGGTGTCGACCATGTAGAAGAGCACCATCCCCAGTCCGACCAGCATGATCGGCCGCCACGGCACCTGGAGGTGCTCGGCCTCGGCCAGGGCCTCGCCGTGCTCGCGGGGCAGGTAGGGGGCGAACAGCGCGGCCAGCGGGACCAGTGCGACCAGCCCCGCGGTCCAGAGTGGGGCGTGCGCGGAGGCGAGTGCATAGGTGGCCCCGACGATGCCGCCGAAGGTCCAGGCGCCGTGGAACGACGGCAGGATCGGCCGGCCGTAGCGATGCTCGATCGCGACCGCCTGCATGTTGCTGGTCGCGTCGACCATGCCCAGCCCCACGCCGTAGACGGCCAGGGCGGCGACGAAGACCCCGACGTCAGGGGCGGCTGCGACCACAGGGACCGCGACCGCGATCGTGAGCAGCCCGGCGCGCAGGGTGCGGGCGCTGTCGCTCCGGCGCGCCACCAGCTCGGAGACCACCGACCCGGCCCCGGCCAGCAGCACGATCATCAGGAGCACCAGCGAGAGCTCGACGTCGGACAGGTCCCACCGGTCCGAGAAGCGCGGCAGCCGCGTGGTCAGGCTGATGAAGACCAGGCCCTGGGTGGCGAACGCGAGGGCGGCGGCCCGTCGAGCCGCTCGGTTGCTGGCCGAGGGGGTGGTCTGCATGGCCCGATCGTGCCAGTGACTGCACCTTGGCGCGTGAGGGAGGATCTTCCGGGCCATTCTGGGGCCCTGTCCGGCGCACGGCCGGCGTTCGGAGAGGTGACGAATGGCACGCACGGGACACCAGCTGCGGGTCCGCACGGCCAAGGCGACGGCCGATCGGAGCGGCGGCTCCAGCGTCAAGGTAGCCACGGAGAAGAAGTCCGGCTTCGGTGACCGGCTGCGCTACATGTTCGACAACTCGATGTCGTCGGGTACGCCGGCCCTGATCGCCTGGCTGACCGCGGCGACGCTGCTCCTGATCGTGGTGTTCGCGTTCATCCTCGCCATCACGGGGGTGCACCAGGAGGGCGACCACCGAGGCTTCTTCCCCGACCTGTTCTACAACCTGTTGCACGCGCTCGACCCCGGCACCGTGGGCGGTGACACCGGCACCTGGAGCTGGAAGCTCGCGATGCTGGCGCTCACCCTGGGCGGCCTGTTCATCGTGAGCGCGCTGATCGGTGTGCTGGCCACCGGCATCGACAGCAAGCTGGCCGACCTGCGCCGGGGCCGCTCGATCGTCCTCGAGAAGGACCACACGGTGATCCTGGGCTGGTCGGAGTCGATCTTCACGATCATCTCCGAGCTGACGCTGGCCAACGAGAGCCGCAAGGACCCGGTTGTCGTGATCCTGGCCGACCGCGACAAGGTCGACATGGAGGACGAGCTGAAGGTCAAGGTCCCCGACCGCCGCGGCACCCGGATCATCTGCCGCTCGGGTTCGCCGATGGACCTCGACGACCTGCGGCTGAGCAGCCACGACACCGCCCGCTCGGTGATCCTGCTGGCCCCGGACTCCGACGACCCGGACTCCGAGGTCATCAAGACCCTGCTGGCGCTCACCCACGGCGGAGAGGACGGGCCGCGCATCGTGGCCGAGATCCAGGACCCGAGCAACCTCGAGGCCGCGGCCCTGGTCGGCAAAGGACGGACCACCCTGCTCGACATCCGCGAGACCGTGGCCAAGCTGGTGGTGCAGACCTCGCGGCAGTCCGGCGCCGCGGCCGTCTACACCGAGCTGTTCGACTACTCCGGGGACGAGTTCTACTTCTTCGAGGACCACGGGATCGCCGGGTCGACGTACGCCGAGGCGCAGCTCGCGTTCGACGCCGCGTCGGTCGTGGGCATCATCACTGACGGGGCCTCCAAGCTGAACCCGCCGCCGGACACCACCATCACGGCGGACCAGACGCTCATCGTGGTCGTCGAGGACGACTCGGCGCTCGAGGGGCAGTCGCGGTCGATGACCGAGCCCGCGCTCAACAAGCTCGGCGAGGCGACCGCCTCCGACACCCGGCCCACCCAGGCGCTGGTGATCGGCTGGAACCAGCGCGCACCGATCGTGCTGCGCGAGCTCGACCGCTACGCTCCGCCCGGCTCGGCGCTGACGGTGGTGGCGGCGTACGGGGAGCCGGTGGTGCCGGCGTTCCAGAACCTCGCGGTCACCGTGGTCAAGGCGTCCTCCACCAACCGCGCCGTGCTCGAGGAGCACGTGGGCGCCGGCCTCGACCAGATCATCGTGCTCTGCTACGACGACGACCTCGACGTGCAGACCGCCGACTCGCGCACCCTGGTCACGCTGCTCCACGTTCGCGACATCCTCGGCAGGCTCGGCTCGCAGACCCCGGTGGTCAGCGAGATGATCGATGACCGCAACCGGGTGCTGGCGTCCGTCGCGGACGTCGACGACATCGTGGTGAGCGGCGAGATAGTGTCGCTGCTGGTCACCCAGCTCTCCGAGGACGGGCGGCTCGAGGCGGTGTTCAAGGAGCTGCTCGGCGCCGAGGGGAGCGAGATCTACCTGCGGCCCGCCGAGTGGTACGTCGAGCCGGGCGAGGACGTGTCGTGGTCCACCGTCGTCGCGGGTGCGGCCCGGCGGAGCGAGACGGCGATCGGGCTCAAGTCGGCGCTGCTGGCGGACCCCGGGCTGAAGTTCGGGGTGGTCGTGAACCCGCCGAAGTCGCAGACCTACACGATCGGGCCCGGCGACGCCGTGGTGGTGCTGGCCGAGGACTAGTGGTTGCCGCCGGAGGTGCGTCGGGGGTGCGGGACACCCGACGAACCTCCGGCGGTGACCACTAGTGCCCTAGCCTCCTCGGGTGGGCGACGTCTGGCTGGTGCGGCACGGCGCCACCGAGTGGAGCGAGGCGGGGCGGCACACGTCCACCACCGACCTGCCGCTGACGCCGGCCGGTGAGGACGCCGCCCGGGCCGTCGCGGCCAAGTTGCGTGGCCACGACTTCGCGCTGGTGCTGACCTCGCCTCTGGTGCGAGCCCGGCGTACGGCCGAGCTCGCCGGCTTCGCGTCGGCCGAGGTCGACGACGACCTGCGCGAGTGGGACTACGGCGACTACGAGGGCCTCACCACCGACGAGATCCGGGAGACGGTGCCGGGTTGGAGGGTGTTCTCGGATCCGTGCCCGGGCGGCGAGACGTCGGAGCAGGTCGGAGGCCGGCTGGACCGGGTGGTGGCACGGTGCCGCGCCGCCGAGGGCGACTCGCTGCTGTTCGGTCACGGCCACGCCCTGCGGGTGCTGACCGCCCGCTGGCTGGCCCTGCCGGTGACCGACGGCCGGCTGTTCGTGCTCGAGACCGCCACGGTCTCCGTGCTCGGCCACGAGCGCGAGTCTCCGGCGCTCCTGCGCTGGAACTCTTGACCTGCCTCCAGCCTGTCCTCGACGGTTGGGCATGGCTCTCTCGGTGGGCTGCCCCCGCTGCTCGACGCCGGTCGCGGAGTCCGGCGGCTCCTGGTCGTGCCCCGACCACGGGATCGTCGAGCCGCTGCGGCGTCCTGCGGAGGCGTCCTACGACACGTTCGTGGAGCACCTGGGCGCCACCGCCCGCTTCCCGACGTACCTGCCGTGGCCGCTCAGCCCGGGCTGGCGGGTCACCGACTTCGCCGGGGTCGGAACCGAGGGCCGCGGCCGCGCGGCGATGACCTGCGTGTCCGGCACCTCCACCCTGGACGGCCCGGTGGACGTGCTCGTGATCAACGAGGAGCCCGGCACCGGCCTGGGCGCCCGCATCGCCGGCACCTGGCACGACGACCCCGGCAGCGAGGTGGGCGATGGCCCGCCCAGCGTGCGGGTCCGGGTCGACTCCCAGGCCGTTCCGCTCTGGCCGGTCTCAACCTCGGCAGTGGTCGGTGAGTGGGACCGCTCCGTGATGGCCGGCGAGGCCGACGGCCGCTGGCTCTGGCTGGTGCTCCGCCCCGCCTCGGCGGTGCTGCTGCTCCGCGACGACTGGATCCTGCGCGACGTGTCCGGTCTCGGCCCGCCACTGGTCGAGCTGCCGTTCGGGGGTCCTGCGCCGGCCTGGTGACGCGGCCCTAGGGTGCTGAGGTGCGCATCGACCTCCACACCCACACGCGGGCCAGCGACGGCACGCAGACACCGGAGGAGCTCGTGCGCGCGGCCGAGCTGGCGGGGCTGGACGTCCTGGGGCTGACCGACCACGACGCCACAGCGGGATGGACCGAGGCCGCCCGCACCGCCGAGGAGGTCGGCATCACGCTGGTCCGAGGGGTGGAGATCAGCACCAAGCACCTGGGGCGCGGCGCTCACCTGCTTGCCTACCTCCTGGACCCGACCTACCCGCCTCTGGTCGAGCAGCTGCGGAAGGTCCTGGACGGCCGGAGCAGCCGGGTGCCGGCGATGCTGGACCGGCTGCGCAACCTCGGGGTCGAGGTCGACATCTCCGACGTACGCCGGGCCGCGGACGGAACGGCCGCGACCGGGCGGCCGCACGTCGCGGACGCGCTGGTGACGCTCGGCGTGGTGCCGGACCGGAGCACGGCCTTCGACCGGTACCTCAAGCCGGGCCGGCCGGCGTACGTCAACCGCTACGCGCCGCCACTGGTCGAGATGGTCCGGTTGGTCGGCGAGGCCGGGGGAGCCAGCGTGCTCGCTCATCCGTGGGGCCGGCACGGGCCGGAGTCGATGACCGAGGAGTCGATCACGGAGCTGGCCGGCTTGGGGCTGGCCGGCCTGGAGGTCGACCACCAGGACCACACACCGGCCGAGCGGGAGCGGCTCCGGGCCATCGCCGGGCGGCTCGACCTCGTCGTCACCGGCTCCAGCGACCACCACGGGGCCGGCAAGCTCGACCACGAGCTCGGTTGTCACACGACCGCGCCGGCCCAGTACGCGCGGCTGCTGGCCCGCGCCGCGGCCGCCTCAGCGCGGTCGGGACGCCCGACCCCCCAAGTGATCCGATGACCCGCTACGCCATCGACGCGCCCACGCTGCTGCACCTCGTGACGGAACAGCTGCCGGTGGACCCGGCTCACCAGCTCGTGGCACCGAACGGCATCCGCTCCGCGGCCCTGACCCTCCTGCTGGGCCTGGTCCGCACCGGCCGGCTCACCGAGAAGGAGGCTCGAGACCTGCACACCCGGCTCACCGAGCTGAAGATCCGCACGCTCGGCGACCGGGTGTCTCGCTGGACGTCGTTCCAGATCGCCCGGGAGCAGGGCTGGCACACGACCTACGACGCGGAGTACCTCGCGGTCGCGAGACTGCAGGCCGACGCCTTCGTCACCGTGGACGAGGCGATGGCCGCGAGGGCGCAGGGGATCGTGCCGACCGAGCGGGTCCAGGCGCTACTTGCGCCCCACTGACTGGAACCGCTGCAGGAGACTGTTGGGGACCAGCCGCGAGGCCGTGGCGATCGCCTTGTACTGCGGCGACGGGATCGAGAAGACCTTGCCCTTGTCGAAGTCGGCCAGGGCGGTCGCGACCAGCCTGTCTGCGTCCAGCCACAGGAAGCTGGGGGCCGAGCCGCGGGAGACGTCCATCCGCTCGTGGAACTCGGTCTTGGTGAACCCGGGGCACAGCGCCATCACCCTGACACCCCGGGGCTTGTACTCATTGGCCGCCCACTCCGAGAAGCTGTTGACCCAGGCCTTGGCCGCGCTGTAGGAGCCGCGCGGCAGGAACGCCGCCACGCTGGAGACGTTGATGATGCCGCCCTGACCCCGCTCGGACATGGCCCGGAGGGCCGCGTGCGTGAGGCGCAGCACGGCGACGACCAGCACCTCGAGCATCGCGGTCTCGGCGTCGGCCGAGTTGTCCAGGAACCGACCCTTGAGCCCGAACCCCGCGTTGTTGACCAGCAGGTCGACCGGGCGGGTGCTGTCCAGGAGCCTGGCTTCGACCCGGGCGAGCGAGTCACGGTCGGTCAGATCGGCGGGGAGCACCTCGACCTCGACGCCGTGGTCGGCGCGGATCGAAGCGGCGGTCGTCTCCAGCCGTTCCGCGTCGCGGGCGACCAGGACCAGGTCGTATCCGCGGGCCGCGAGCTGCTGGGCGAACGAGTGACCGATGCCCGCCGTCGGGCCGGTCACGAGCGCGGTCTTGGACATGGGCAGGAGTCTGACAGGTGGGTGCATCACGCGAGCGAGCTCGTCCGGCATGATGGGACCGTCATGAGCAACCGCCGTACGACCGTGCTCGCGATCGCCAACCAGAAGGGTGGCGTCGCCAAGACGACGACCGTGGCATCAATCGGGGCGGCCCTGGCCGAGCTCGGGCAGCGGGTGCTGCTCGTCGACCTCGACCCGCAGGCCTGCCTGACCTTCTCGCTCGGCATCGATCCCGAGGACCTGGAGCTGTCGGTCCACCACGTCTTCACCAAGGGGATCCCGGCTACTGAGGCGATCATCACCACCGAGGACGGCGTCGACCTCCTGCCGGCCACCATCGAGCTGGCCCGGGCGGAGGCCGACCTGCTCACCCGCACGGGCCGCGAGCACGTGCTCCGGACCGTGGTCGAGGACCTGGCCGAGCAGGGCGAGATCTACGACTGGATCCTCCTGGACTGCCCGCCGTCGCTCGGCGTACTCACCGTCGCCGCGCTCACCGCGGCCGAGGGCGTGCTGATCCCGCTCCAGTGCGAGACGCTCTCGCACCGCGGCGTGGGCCAGCTGCTCGACACGGTGCACGACGTACGCCGGTTCACCAACCGCGACCTCACGATCTGGGGGGTGCTGCCCACGCTCTACGACGGCCGCACCAACCACGCCCGGGCAGTGCTCGACACCATCGCCGACACCTACGAGCTCGAGGTCCTCGAGCCGCCGATCCCCAAGACCATCAAGTTCGCGGAGGCCCCGGCCGCCGGCCGTTCGATCCTGGCCACGAGCCGGACCAGCAAGGGCGCCCAGGCCTACCGCGAGGTGGCCGCCAACCTGTCGGCTCGCGCCGCGTCCTGAGGCCATGGTCAGCCATCGGGCAGAGCCTCCGCGCCGTCACGCGGCGCCGCCCGGACGCCGCCGCGCTGAGAAGGCCCGTCCCCGCTACGGCCGGCTCGCTGTCCTCGGCGCCTCGCTGAGCGTCACGGGGGTCGCGATGCTGGGTGGCGTCGGTGTCCTCCCGTCCGTGGCCAGCGACTCGGGCGACCAAGCCGACGTCGGACGGGCGCTGGCCGGCGCCACGACGCCGCCCTCGGCCGACGCGTCAACGGCGGCGACCCCGGCCGCCGCGAGCACCGGAAGCAGTGCCGACAAGGCCGCCAAGCAGCAGGCCACCACGCCCACGTCGACGCCCACCGCCACACCCACCGCGCCCGCTGACCCGGCGGTCCCCGCCGACTCCGGCGAAGGCAAGCGCATCGTCTTCGACCAGAGCGACCAGCGGGTCTGGCTGGTCGACGACGACGACCACGTCGAGCGGACCTACCTGGTCTCGGGCAGCCTCTACGACAACCTCTTCCCGGGCACCTATGCGGTCTACTCCAAGTCAATCCAGGCGTGGGGCGTCGACGACTCGGGGACCATGAAGTACTTCGTACGGTTCACCGAGGGCACCAACGGCGCCGCCATCGGCTTCCACGACATCCCCCTCGAGGACGGTCAGCTCGTGCAGACGGCGTCCGAGCTCGGCACGCCGCAGTCGCACGGCTGCATCCGCCAGCTGCGGCCGGACGCCATCGCGCTCTGGGACTTCGCCCCGGTCGGCACCGAGGTCGACGTCACGGCCTGACCGTGCGGGACGGGAACGCCGCGTCGAGCGAGGCTCGGGCCAGCGCCGACAGGTCGGCCTCGGAGAGGCGGCAGGCCTCGGCCAGGGCCAGGTAGTTGTCGGCCACGTAGCCGCCGAAGTAGGCCGGGTCGTCGGAGTTGACCGTCACCCGGACACCGGCGTCGAGCAGGCGCGGCAGCGGGTGCTCGGCCAGGTCGGGCACGATCTTGAGCCGGACGTTGGACAGCGGGCACATGGTCAGCGGGGTGCCGTCGGCCGCGAGCCGCCGCACCAGTGCCGGGTCCTCGACGCACCGGACGCCGTGGTCGACCCGATGGACGCCCAGCACGTCGATCGCCTCCCAGATGTACGACGGCGGCCCCTCCTCGCCCGCGTGCGCGACCTTGTGGAGGCCCAGCTCGTCCGCCGCCTCGAACGCCGCGGCGTACAGGCGGGGCGGGTGGCCGGCCTCGGTGGAGTCCAGCCCGACCCCGGCGACGACCCCGCGGTGCGGCTCGAGCGACTCGACCATCTCCCGTGCCGCCTCGGGACCGCGGTGGCGCACGGCACAGGCGATCAGCGCCACCTGGGGTCCGCCGGCCGCGGCGCTCTCGTCGGCGGCGCGGGACAGGCCATCCAGCACCTCGGCCAGCGCGATGCCGCGGGACGTGTGCTCCTGCGGGTCGAAGAACACCTCCGCGCGCACCACGCCGTCGGCCCGCGACCGGGCGAGGTACGCCGCCGCCAGGTCGTGGAAGTCGTCCGCGGTGCGCAGCACCGCCATGCAGCCGTAGTAGAGGTCCAGGAACGACTGCAGGTCGACGAAGTCGTGGGCCCGGCGCAGCGCCGCGACATCGGCGTACGGCAGCGTCAGGCCGTTGCGCGCGGCCAGCGCGAAGGCGAGCTCCGGCTCGAGCGTGCCCTCCAGGTGGAGGTGCAGCTCGGCCTTGGGGAGAGCGACGACGAACGCGCGGTCCATCGCGTCAGGCTAGTGACCCTGCGCGTGTGCCGGGCCTGGGCTCAGGCGGTCGCGGCCGTGTGGCCGCCGCCGGAGCCCGACCCGGAACGCCGGCGGCGCCGCCGCCGGTTGCCGGAGCCGGAGCCCTCGGGCTTGTCGGCCGACGGCGAGCCGTCGGCCGAGGCAGCTGCCTCGACCTTCTCCCCGCTGCGGGTACGGGTCCGGTTGCGGTTGCGCTGCGGCCGGTCCCCGCGCGGGCGCTCGGTGCGCTCCGGACGCTCCTCGCGCGGCTTGGCCGGTGCGGGCTCGACGATCCGGCCCTTGGTGCCCTTCGGGATGCCCTGGTCGTGGAAGAGGTGCTCGGAGGTCGAGTAGGTCTCCTGCGGCTCGTCGAAGGGCAGCTCGAGCGTCTTGTTGATCATCTTCCAGCGGTGCAGGTCCGCCCAGTCCACGAAGGTGATGGCGATGCCCGACGCCCCGGCGCGGCCCGTGCGACCGATGCGGTGCACGTAGTTCTTGTCGTCCTCGGGGCAGCTGTAGTTGATGACGTGCGTGACGCCCTGGACATCGATGCCACGGGCGGCCACGTCGGTGGCCACGAGCACCTGCAGCTTGTCCTCGCGGAACCTGGTCAGCGCCTTCTCGCGGGCCACCTGGGCCATGTCGCCGTGCAGTGCCGACGTCTTGAAGCCGCGCTCCTGCAGGTCGTCGGCGACCCGTTGGGCCTGCCTCTTGGTGCGGGTGAAGACGATCATCTTGCCGGCGTCCTCGGCCTGCAGGATCCGTCCGATCATCTCGGGCTTGTCGAGGTCGTGCGCGAGGTAGATGAACTGCGCGGTCGCCGGGACCATGGTGGTGTCGTAGGAGGACTCCGCGCGGATGTTCATCGGGTGCCGCATGTGCCGGCGGGCCAGCGTGACGATCGCCGAGGGCATGGTGGCCGAGAACAGCATCGTCTGCCGGGTCTCGGGCGTCTTCGAAAGCAGCTTCTCCACGTCGGGGAGGAAGCCGAGGTCGAGCATCTCGTCTGCCTCGTCGAGCACCACGGCGTGGACGTGCGACAGGTCGAGCGCGCGGCGGTCGGCCAGGTCGATCAGCCGGCCGGGTGTCCCGACGACGACGTCGACGCCCTCCTTGAGGGTGTCCAGCTGCGTGTCGTAGCCCACGCCGCCGTAGACGGTCAGGACACGCAGGCCGACGTCCTTGCCGGCCAGGGCGAGGTCGCCGGAGACCTGCAGCGCGAGCTCACGGGTCGGGGCCACGATCAGGGCCTGCGGCTTGCCCTGGGGCATCTCGACGTAGGCAGGGTCGCTCGGCGCGACGCTGCGCTGCAGGACCGGGATGCCGAAGGCGAGGGTCTTGCCGGTGCCGGTGCGGGCCTGGCCGATCAGGTCGGTGCCCAGCAGGGCGACCGACAGGGTCATCTCCTGGATGGCGAAGGGGGTGGTGATGCCGGCGCGCTCGAGCGCGTCGCAAATCTCGGGGAGCACCCCGAGCTCTCTGAACGTGGTCAGGGTTCTGTCGCTTTCGTGTGTGGTTGTGGTCAGCCGTCCGGTGAGTCCGGAACCAGGAACTGTCAGTTCGGTGCGGCGGACCAAGTCACACATGTCTGCCGCGCACATGCTCGAAAGGCCATCGGACGACGGCCTCTACCAGCATCAATGGTATCGGTAGGGTGCGCGCGTGGCTGCATCTCCGCCCGACGAGAGTCCCTTGGTCTTCGAGGACCCGGCCTACCGTGACGCCGTCGTCGACCTGCTCGGCGCCGTGTCGTACGGCGAGATCTCGGCCTTCGAGCGGCTGGCCGAGGACGCCCGGATGGCTCCCACGTTGGAGGACAAGGTCGCGATCGCGACCATGGCCAGCGGGGAGTTCGGCAAGGTGGCCGCACTGCACGAGCGGATCCGGAGGCTGGGCGCCGACCCGTTCGCGGCCATGGCGCCGTTCCGGGACCCGATCGACCTCTTCCACGAGCACACGGCGCCGTCGGACTGGTTCGAGAGCCTGATCAAGGCCTTCGTCGGCGACGGCCTGGCCGACGACTTCTACCGCGAGATCGCGGCGTTCCTCGACACCGAGACGCGTGACCTGGTGGTGGCCTCGCTCGACGACGAGGGCCATGCGGCGTTCGTCGTCGACCGGGTGCGCGCTGCCATCGCCGCCGATCCGCGACTGGCCGGCCGGCTGGCCCTGTGGGGGCGGCGGCTGATGGGTGAGGCCCTCATCCAGGCCCAGCGAGTGGCCGCCGAGCGGGACGCACTTTCGGCGCTGCTGGCCGGTGGGGTCGACCGGCCCGGGCTCGACCTGGCCGCGATCGGCCGGATGTTCACCCGGATCACCGAGCGGCACGCGGCCAGGATGGCGGAGCTGGGGCTCGCCTCCTGAGCCCGGACGGTGCTCGGTCAGCCCCGGCGGGCGGGGCGGCCGAGCACGCTCGCGGAGCCGACCACGAGGATCGCGGCCACCGCGACCTGCCAGATGTGGCGCCACCAGTCCAGCCCGGCGGTGGAGCCGCGGAAGTCGAACACGTCGACGTAGAGCCAGTTGCCCAGGAGCACCCCTCCGACGCCGCACAGGACCGTGCCCCACAGCGGGATGTGGCGGTCGCCGGGCGCGACCCACTTGCCCAACGTCCCGATGATGGCGCCGCCGATGAGCGCCCAGAGGATGGTGCCGATCATGGTGGTGGTGCTCCTGTCCCGACGGGGCGATCCGGCCTGCAGGCGGTCAGCTCCGGAAGCCGACCATCCCCGCGACGCCGGTACCGATCTCGACGTACGCCACCTTGGCGCCGGGTACGACGACCCTGCGGCCCTTGCTGTCGGTGAGCGCGATCACGCCCGTCTCGCTGGTCAGCGCGTCGCTGACCAGCTTCTCGATGTCCTCGACGGACCCGTCCACCTCCAGGACCAGCTCGCGCTGGGCCTGCTGGACGCCGATCTTGATCTCCACGGTCGTTCCTCCTGAGAAAAGTCTGCGTTGGTAGCGGTCGGTCAGTGCTCGCCAGACGCCGGTTCATCGGTCCGGGGGTATCCCCGGATCCCCCGCCAGGCCAGTCCTGCGACGAGCGCCGCCGCGTCGGGCCGCTCGATGCCGCCGGCCTCGGTCAGCCAGAACCGCGCGCTGACCTGGGCCATTCCCACCAGGGAGACCGC
>Ga0136846_1209943_pt1 | contig 12865 bp, 5 predicted proteins | sample HopSoiMetagenom2_FD_96841 | JGI IMG/M metagenome (GOLD analysis project Ga0136846, IMG submission 96841) | Grasslands soil microbial communities from Hopland, California, USA - 2 Assembly 2016 (version 4) | ecosystem: Environmental > Terrestrial > Soil > Grasslands | place: USA: Hopland...
AGCTCGCCCGGTTGGAGGGCGGCCGGGTGGTGGTGCCGGCGGTGAAGATCTCGGACCGTCCGCGGTTCCCCTGGCGCGGACTCATGATCGACGTCTCGCGTCGCTGGCAGCCGATGGAGGTCGTCAAGCGGAACCTGGACGGCATGGCTGCGGTCAAGCTCAACGTCTTCCACTGGCACCTCAGCGAGGACCAGGGCTTCCGCATCGAGAGCAAGGTCTTCCCGAAGCTGCAGGGGATGGGCTCCGACGGCAAGTACTTCACGCAGGACCAGGCGCGGGAGGTGATCGCCTACGCGCGAGAGCGCGGCATCCGCGTGGTGCCGGAGTTCGACCTGCCCGGCCATTCCACGAGCTGGCTGGTCGGTTACCCGGAGCTGGGCACGGTGCCGGGGCCGTTCCAGATCGTCCGCGAGTGGGGGATCTTCGACAACGTGCTCGACCCCTCCAAGGAAGAGGTCTACACCTTCCTGGACAGGTTCTTCGGCGAGATGGCGGGACTCTTCCCCGACGCCTACATGCACATCGGCGGCGACGAGGTCACGCCGCGGCAGTGGAACGCGAGCCCCACCGTGCAGGACTTCATCTACCGCAAGAACCTCGACGGCGCTCACGGCATCCAGGCCTACTTCAACCAGCGCGTGAACGAGATCTTCACGCGCCACGACAAGCGCATGGTCGGCTGGGACGAGATCCTGAGCCCGGAGCTGCCGAAGAACATCGTCGTGCACTCCTGGCGGGGCGCGAAGTCCCTGGCCGACGCCGCCCGCCTCGGCTACGACGGGATCCTGTCCAACGGCTACTACATCGACCTGCTCCATCCCGCGTCCGAGCACTACGTGGCCGATCCCATACCCGCGGACAGCACGCTCACGGCGGACGAGCGCAAGCACATCCTGGGCGGAGAGGCGACGATGTGGAGCGAGTTCACGAGCCCGGAGACGATCGACTCCCGCATCTGGCCGCGCACGGCCGCCATCGCGGAGCGCCTGTGGTCGCCGGCGGAGGTCCGCGACGTCACGGACATGTACCGGCGGCTGGAAGTGGAGAGCGTCCGCCTGGACGCGCTCGGCCTGAAGCATCTGTCGAGCTACGAGCCGATGCTGGCCGCGCTCACCGGGGGCAAGCCGACCGCCTCCATGCGCGTGCTCGCCGATCTGGTGACGCCGGTGCAGGGCTACCGGCGCGGGGGTCAGCGGGTCTACACGTCGGCCACGCCGCTCAACCGCCTCGTCGATACCGCGCGCGCGGACAGCCTGGCCATCCGCACCGTCACCGCCGACGTCGAGCGGTACCTGACGAGCGCGACCGCTGCGCGCGACGATGCCGCCTTGCGCCGCACGCTCACGACCTGGCGCGACAACCATGCCGTGTTGGAGCCGATTCTCACCGCGTCCGAGCTGGGCCAGGAGGCGCGACCGCTCTCGCGCGACCTCGCCGCCCTCGGCCGTCTCGGCCTGGAGGCGCTGGACTCGATCCAGTCCGGCCGCCAGGCCCCCGCCGCCTGGGCGGAGGGCGCTCGCGCCGTCCTCGAGAAGGCCGGGCACCCGAAGGCGGAGGTGGAGCTGGCGGTGGTGCCGGTGGTGTCGAAGCTGGTCCTGGCCGCCTCGCAGCTCGACCTGCTCAAGACGATGTCGCCCGCGGACTGGAGCCGCAAGCTGGACGAGCAGCTGCGCCCGGCGGCGAGGAATCGAGAGGAGTAGGTCGGCGGGCCGCGCCCCGTCGCCTCGGCTTCGCGCGGAGAGGGTCTCGGGCTGTCCGCCACGATCTGCGGCGATGGGCTCTCGCCACTGCCGCCGCGGTGGAGGAAGCCCCCACCGACGGTTCCATGTTCCGCGAGATCGCGACCGACGCGCGCGAGGGTGATGGGCGCTGGCCTTGGCGTCAAGGGGCGGTCGTTCGGCAGCATGAGCACGTCAGCCGACCTTCCGCAGTGCCGCGGAGCTTGTCTAGCCGTTGCGTCTTCCTCGACGCCTCTATCGGGTTTTCCAGTTGTCGGCGGCTCGGCCTCAGGTTAGCGCGCGTGCATTCCGTCGTTACTCCGTGTGGTTTCCTCCCGTCGTTCCGGAACGAAAATGTGTCTGGGCTGACACGTCGGTCGAGGCCGGCTGCTCCCGAAGAGCCGCGGCGCCGCCATCACGCCGAATAGGCCCGAAGTACACGTCGGCCTCGTAACCGTTATGCGCGCGACAGCGCAACTCGATGTTGTGGGCCGTGGCGTGGCCGCCAACGCCGTACGGAACAAGGTGATGGAGCTCCACCAGGGCGCGCTCATCGCACCGGCGGCCCGCGGGACTGACGAAGCGGCAGCGGCCAGCGTCGCGGACGAAGACCACCCGTCTGACCTCCGCCGGGACATGCCTCGAGTCCCTCTCCCCAGTTGAGGCCGGGACGGCGTTGCCGTTCTCGCAGCGCGCCCGCGTCGTCGCTCCGTACTCCCGCTTGACCGCCGCCTCGATCAGCAGATCGATGGCGCGCTCGACGATCTCGGCCGGATCGCCGGTCGGCACCGCGTGGCGGAGGAGGTCCTGGGCGTATCGAAGCTTGTCGCACAGACGGCCACTGGCGGTGAACCGGACGAGGTAGCGATCGGAGGCGAGCGGCTCGACGAGCGGCCGCGGTCGCTCCGGGCCGGCGCGCCCCGCGGCATGCGGGCTCCCGACACTGTCACAACTCACCGAAGCGGGAGCTCCTGGAGGGGGAGCCTCGGCCGGAAGGATGCGCGGAGCCGATAGCGTGCTCGCCGCCGGAAGCATGCTCCGCACCGGAAGCGTCCCCGCAGCCTCTCCTCGCTCGCCTCGTACGGCGGTGGGCTCGGGCTCGGCGCCGGTCGCGCCGGCCAAGGGCAGAGGCATCGGCACAGCCGCGGAGGACATGGTCACGGCCGCGTGGCTATAGGGCAGCTTCCGGATCGACGCGGGTACGTCGGGCCGCGGAAACCTGCGCGCCAGCATCTCTTGGACCTGACGCTTGCTCTTGCCGACGGCTTCTGTGAAGAGGTCCGTCTGGTTGTCTCGCGTGAGGCAAGGCGCGACGAGCCGGATCGTCGTGAGGTTGATGCGACCGGAGGCCAAGAGGGCAAGGACCGCCGGATACCGGCGCGCGACCTTGGCCGCCTTCATCCGGTCGTAGGCCTCGTGTTCGGAGAGGCGCAGGACCTCGGTGCAATACGTGAAGAGGGACGAGAACCCCGCGCGCTCGTGGAGGCGCCGCGCGTGGAGCTCGGCCAGGTGGGCGACGAGGGACGCGGTCGCCTCGCGCTCGCCCTTCGCCAGGCGGGCGACTTCGGCCACGAGTGCCTCGTCGGAGAGATCGGGCCGTGGCCCGCACGTGAGTGTCAGTGTGAGTCTCATACATTGACAGTGTAGCGATCGACGTGTCGAGATAGGTTCTGAAAAGTGGCAGCGCTCTTATTTGTGAAGCGACACATATTGGAATGTGCTTGGTCGGCGAACGATCGCGGCCGCCCTGGCCAGGAGGTCCATCGCTGATGGCACGAGACAAGCGTGCAGCGGCGGCGATCAGCCCTCCGCCCGCCCATCCAGCCGGTCCACCGCGACCGCATACGCGCCGATCCCGACCGCGCGGCTGGCCCCCAGCCGCGACACCCCGACCGGCACCCGCTTGTGCGGATCGAAAGCCACGGTGCGGCCGCTCCCCGGCACCGCCAGCTCCTGGGTCTCACTGCGCAGGAAGGCCTCGCGCTGGGACGCGTCCTCCAGGTCGAAGACGCGCAGGTGGGTGCGCCGGATGTCGCGCCCGCCGCAGCGGATCCGCCCGTTCATCTCCGACACGACTGCCGGCAGGAACAACGAAGCGGCGCCGGTGAGCCCGCCGCCGAGCACGACCGGGCAGTCCACGAGGGTGACCACCTGGGCCAGCGCGTCGCCCACGAGCTCGCCCAGCCGGCGGAAGGCCTCCCGGGCCGCGGCCGCCGCCGGGGAGGCGGCGCCCTGCGCGATGGCGAAGATCGCCTGCGGCTCCGGGCTCGACCGTGGATCGATACCCACCCGCCGCGCGTACTCCTCGCGCACGGCGCGGATGCTCACCGCGTCCTCCACGCAGGACGACGGGTCGAGCTTGTTCCGCAAGGCCCACACCTCGGCCGCGGCCGCGTTGTCCCCGGTGTGGAGGCGGCCGTCGTGCACGATGCCGCCCCCGAAGCCGGTGCCGAGCGTGGCCCCGAAGAGGCTGCGGTAGCGGCGGGCGCTGCCCGCCTCCGCGAGCAGCCGGTTCACGTCGGGGAGGAACCCGGCCAGCGCCTCTCCATAGGCGAAGAGGTCGCCGTCGTTGTTGATCAGCACCGGCACCCCGAATCGGTCCTCGAGCATGGGGCCGAGCGCGACCGGCTGCTCGAACGCAGGCAGGTTGTGGGTGTTGCCGACGATCCCGGCCGGGGAGTCGGCGCGACCGGGGAAGGCGAAGCTGATGGCGGCGGGGGCGGCGCCGCAACGCGCCGCGACCTCCTCGAAGCCGGTCACGATGGTGGCGAGGGACGCCGTCAGGTCGTGGGCGCGGGAGGGGAGCGTGAACGGCTCGCCCGCCTCGCGCGCGCCGCGCATGGCCGAGAAGACGAAGTTCGTGCCTCCGGCGTCGAGGGTGAGGACGAGCCGGCCATCCTCCTGGAGGGCGCTCACCTCTCAGCTCGGCCGCGCTCCTCCCTGCAGGAGCCGCCGGGCGAGGACGACCGCGCCCAGCGGCGGATCCGCCACCTGCGCGACGGGACCGAGCTCCGTCTGCACGGCCGCCAGCAGCTCCTTGCGCAGCACGGCGCGCAGGAGGAGGCCGCCCCCGAGGGCGAGCGGCGGCTTCGAGAGCTTCAGGAGGCGGGCGATCGTGTCCACGTGCACGGCCAGCTCGCGGGCGGCCTGGGCGATGACCTCGATGGCGGCGGCGTCGTTGCGTCCGGCCAGGTCGAGCACGACCGTGGCCAGCGCCGCGATGTCGGCGGCGGACGTGGTCGGGGCGTGGACGTGGCGGATCAACGCCGTCGGCTCCGCCAGCGACCAGTGGCGGAGGACGGCCTTGAGCAGGGCCGCCGCCTCCGCGCGTCCGTCCGCCGTTTGCGTGGCCCGCTGGAGGGCGAGCCGCGCGATGTGGTAGCCGCTGCCCTCGTCGCCGATGAGCGGACCCCAGCCGCCCACTCGGGCCGACCGGCCCTCCGCCGTGCGTCCGAGGCACACCGAACCCGTGCCGCTGATGAGCGCGATGCCCCAGCCCGCGGGAGTGCCGCCCGCGAGCACGAGCTCGGAGTCGTTGACCACCATGAGGCGCGGAGCCAGCGCCTGCTCCCGGAGCCAGCGGGAGATCTGGGCCTCGTCGTCCGCCGAGTCCACTCCCGACAATCCGAGGCAGGCGCTCGCGATTCCGGCCGCGGCCCACCGAGCGCCGGCGCCGGCGGAGGGGACGGCGGCCTGCGCGCCGCGCACCTGGGCCAGCGCGCCGTCCACCGCCGTGGCGATGGCCTGGCAGGAGCGCTCGAGGCCGACGTTGTGCAGGTTGCTGCTCGGCCCCAGCCCACGGGCGAGCACCCCGCCCTGCAGGTCCGTGATGAGGGCCTGGGTGTTGGTGCCGCCGCCGTCCACGGCGAGGACGTATTGGGGCGCGGTCACGACGGCCACTGCCGGCGCAGGCGCGAGGGCGCGAGCGCGATCACCGCGGGCCGTCGGCGGCCGGAGCCGCGGGCGATCGGCGTCCTCGGGCACCGATGGAGCCTCTTGGCCATTCCACCTCCTTGGGTTCTGAACTTCCCTCGCGGATCCGGTAGCGGTGCCGCGGCCGCACGCCCCCGACGACCTGCTTCTCGCCGGTGGCGGGCCACGTCACCTCGACCCGCTCCACCGTCCCTGCCGTGCCGAGCCCGATCTCCTGCCGGAGGGGCGATGCGCCGAAGCTGCCGCCGCTGCCGACCGTCCGGAAGATGGACCGGCGTCCCTGCGCCCCGTCCACGACGACTTCGATGCGGGCGCCGACCGCCCGCCGGTTCGAGCGCGCGCCTTCGAGCTCGAGGCCGAGCCAGGCCCCGGCGGGCCCGGGGTTCTCGAACAGCGTGCTCCGCGCCTTGTCGGCGAGGAAGGCGCCGCCCATCTCCTCGAACACGTCGAGGTCGCCGTCGTTGTCGACGTCGCCGAAGCACACCGCGTGGCCCTTCTGCAGGTGGCCGAAGTTGCCGGCGGTGGTGACGTCCTGGAACACGCGGCCCTCCGCGTTGCGGAACATCCGGTTCGGCACCAGCATCCCGAGATCGGGCGTGCCCGTGCCCGCGTAGAAGTCGAGCCAGCCGTCCCCGTCGAGGTCGCCGAAGTTCAGGCCCATCGCCGGCACCACGCGGTCGAGGTGCATGGCATGGGTGACGTCGCGGAACGTCCCGTGCTCGTTGTGGTAGAGCCGTCCCGTCTCGCCGTCGTTCGGGAGGTGGAGGTAGTCGGCGGCGACGTCCTCCACTGTCGGCAGCCCGTCCGTGCTCCGGCGGCCGTAGCCGGCCACGAAGAGGTCGAGCCAGCCGTCGTTGTCGTAGTCGAAGAAGAAGGTGCTGAAGCTGGCCCGCGGGGCCGTCACCCCGGCGGCGGCGGCCACCTCCGTGAAGCGCCATCCCGCGGCGGGACCGCCGGGCGCGGGTCCGTCGTTGTGGAAGAGGAGGTTGTCGCCGCCGAACACGGAGACGTAGATGTCGGGCCGGCCGTCGTTGTCGTAGTCGCCGCTCACCACGCCCTTGACGAACCCGGTGAAGTCGACGCCCGCCTGGTGGGCGACGTTCGTGAACGTGCCGTCGCCGTCGTTGTGGTAGAGCTCGCAAGGGTGCGTGTCGCCCGGCGTGGACTCGTTGCCGACGAAGAGGTCGAGCTTCCCATCCCCGTCGTAGTCGAGCCAGGTGGCGGTCTGGGTGGGCGCGAAGCGCAGCAGCCCCGCCGCGCGCGTGACGTCCACGAACGTTCCGTCGCCCGCGTTGCGCAGCAGGGAGAGCGGGAAACGCCCCTGTGCCCCGAGCCAGCCTCCGCGCAGCACGAGGACGTCGAGGAGGCCGTCGTTGTCGAAGTCGGCCTGCAGCAGGTTGAGGCCGCCCGTCTCTCCGGTGAGGCCGGCCTCGTCCGTGCGGTCCTGGAAGGTGCCGTCGCCCCGGTTGTGGAGGAGCCGGAGCTGGTCGTGGAAGCCGATCGAGGAGACCATCAGGTCGAGGCGGCCGTCCCCGTCGAAGTCGTCGAGGATGGCGCCGCCGGAGAGCGCGAAGAGGTCCAGGCCAGCCTCCTCCGCCACGTTCTCGAAGCGCGGCAGCGGGTACTCGGAGGCGAAGGCGGCCGCCGGGATGCGCTCCCGCTCCGGCACGCCGGCGGGCCAGGTGCCGAGCGTCATGTGCGCGATGTTGAGGAGCCATCGTGCGCGCAGGTTCGCGGGGTCGCGGGCCAGGACCTGCCCGAGGGCCTGGACCGCTCGCGTGGATCCTTCCCGCCGCTGGTGGATGCCGCCGCCGCGGATCGGGGCCAGGCAGGCGTCGCGGCTGCTGGCGAGGTGGCAGTTCTGGTCTTCGGCCATGCGCATGTCGGCTACCGCCTCCAGCATCAAGGCCGAGGTCTGGTAGCGCGGCCAACCGGCGGGATCTGCCGCACGCGCGTCGCGCTCGAGCGCCTGCAGCGCCTGCAGCGCCTCGTCCACGCGCCCGGCGTTGATGAGCTCCACGACGAGCGATCCGCGCAGGCGGAGGCGCTCGGCGGGGTCCAGGTCGGGTGTGATCTGCCGGGACAGGAGGTCGGCGCGCCGGTCGTTGACGACCAGCGAGAGCGCCATGGGGTCCACGAGGGCGGCGCTCTGTTCGAGGAGGGCGGCCATTTCGCGGGTGCCGGCCGCGACATGCGAGGTCGACCCGGCCTCGGCCGCGGCCAGGCCGGCCACGGCCAGCAATCCGGCGAGGGCGGCGGCAAAGGCGTCGCCGCGCGCGCGCCGATCCGCGGCGCCGCCCTGTTCCTTCCGAAGCGACTCTGCTTCAGGCATGATCGGCTTGACCAAGGAGTCTATGGATGCGCCGCTGCCCTGACAAGACGATCGCTCGTATCGGTGCCGCCGCACTGGGCCTGGGTGCCGTGCTCGCGGTGGCGGAGCGGCCGGTGGCCGCCCAGGCCCCTCGCGACCTGCCCACCTTCCCCTCGCAGGTCGAGCTGATCACCGTGGACGCGGTCGTGCTCGACTCCTCCGGGAAGCCCGTTCCCGACCTCACGAAAGAGGACTTCGTGGTCACCGAGGACGGCCGGCCCCAGGAGATCGCGAGCTTCGAGTCGTTCGTCCTGGAGGCGCCCGACGTGCCGCCGCCCCCGACCGCGGTGGCGAGCAACGAGACGGCAGGGCGCGCCAGCAACGGCCGGGCGTTCGCGATCCTGGTGGATGACGTGCGGATCGCACCCGACCACACCGAGATGGTCCGGACCGCCATCGCCTCCTTCCTGGAGCGCGGCGTGCGCAACGGCGACCTCGTCAGCCTGCGCACCACCAGCGGCGACGTCTCCTGGACGGCGCGCATCCCGGAGGGTACGGAGGATCTTCTGGCCGTGCTCGGCCGCATCAAGGGCCGAGACGTCCCCCTGCAGTCGATCGACAGCATGTCGGAGTACGAGGCCTTCCAGATCGCGAACCGCGAGGACTCACCGGCCATGAGCGCGGAGGGGCTGGCCGTCCCCGCCAGTGGCGCCGGCGGCCGCACCCCTGCCGCGCCGACGGCGCAGACAGACGTTCCCGGGACCGGGCTCGGTGCGACCAAGGAGCGCGTGAAGAATCGCTGGCTCACCGCGCTGCTTTGCATCCCTGCCAACTGCGACGGGCTGGTCCGGGCCCGCGCCATGGAGATCGACGCCAAGCGAAGGACGCGCACCGGCCTCACCCTCGCCGCCGTCCAGCGCGAGCTGGCCGCGCTCGCCCTCGACCGCGGCCGTAAGTCGCTCCTGCTCCTCTCGGACGGCTTCCTCGAGGATTTCGGGACGGAGCTGCGGGAGGCCGCCGCCGCCTCACGCGAGGCCAACACCGCGATCTACTTTCTCGACCTGCGGGGCCTGATCGGGAAGCCGGGCTTCGGGACGGCCAAGGACGCCGGCGGCTTCGGGCTGCCCGCGCCGCTCGAGCAGGCGGGGATGCGCTTCGAGGACAGCGTGCTGAATTCGGGAGGGGCAGAGACGCTCGCGGACGCCACGGGCGGCTTCTCCGTCCGCCATACGAATGACCTCGTCGGCGGCATGGAGCGGATCGCGCGCGAGTCGCGCGTCTTCTACCTCCTCGGGTTCTATCCGCCGCCCGGGAAGACGGCGCGCGAGTGGCGCAACCTCCAGGTTTCCGTCCGCCGGCCCGGTCTGAAGGTCCGCGCCCGCCGCGGGTACACGCTGCAGACGGAGATGGACGCCCCCCGGGTCGAGAAGAAGGGGAAGCCGGCCGGACCCGATCCCGTCGTCGCCCGGGCGCTGGAGGCGGCGGGGGACGTGGCCGGTATCCCGATGCGCGCCATGGCCTACGTCCTGGAGCCGCGGTCCGCGGAGCGCGTGCACGTGCTGGTGGCGGCCGAGCTCGACGCGAGCCGCCTCTCCCTCGAGCGCAAGGCGGACGGCGAGGTCGGACGCGTCGAGGTCAGCGTCGTCGCGGTGAGCCGCGACAGCGGGCGCGGCTTCCGGCACGACGACGTCTCCGAGGTGCGCGTCCCCGCCGGCGAGACGCCCGGCTGGCGCGCGCTCGTCCGCGAGTTCGAGCTGCCTCCCGGGGTCGGCCAGGCCCGCGTCGTCGTCCGCGACGTGGCCAGCGGCGCGATGGGCTCGGTGACGCAGCGGTTCGAGGTGCCCGGGCCGGGCGTGCTCCGCCTTTCCACGCCCATCCTCACCGACCGCGTCGAGCCCGCCCCCGACCCGCACGGCGTGCCCCGGCCCGCGCTGGCCGTCCATCGCGTCTTCGCGCCGGGCGGCGGCCTCTACGTCCAGTTCGAGGTCTTCGGTGCCGCCCGCAAGCAGGGCAGCCCGCGTGTGGAGGCGGGCCTCGAGCTCTGGACGGCGGACGGCCACCTCGCGCGCCGGGTGGATCCGTCGCTGATCGCCGCCGACGCCGGTGGCCGCGTGGTGCGCGAGATGGGCCTGTCGCTCGAAGGGATGGGAGAGGGGCCCTACGACCTCGTCCTCGACGTGCACGACGAGGTGAGCGGGGCGCGGCTCAAGCACCGGGAGACCTTCCGCCTGGCGCGTGAGGTGGCCTCCAAATAGGAAGGGCCCCTCCAGGATTGCTAGAGGGGCCCTCGGATCTGCCCAACGGATTCGCTAGACGGGCCAGCGGCCCCGTGACGGAACGTCGGCCTGACGCGGCGCTCCAGTGCCTCGCCTCGTCAGGCCGACTTCAGAAGATGAACTTGATGCCGAACTGCGCCTGACGCGGGTCGCGCGTCGCTTGCGCCTGTCCGAAGTTGTTCGGCACCGAGGAGCCGGTGATGCTCGTGGCCGTCGCCGGATCGCCGGTGTTGTAGGTGACGGCCGACGGGTTGTAGTTCACGTTGACGCCCTGGCCGCCGGTGCCGATGAAGTTCACTCGGTTGAAGACGTTGAACACCTCGAACCGGAGCTGGGCCTTCACCGTCTTGCCGAGCTTGATGTTCTTGTAGAGCGAGAGGTCCACCTGGAACGCGCTCGGGCCTTCGCAGATGCCACGGCCGGCGTCGCCGATCGTGCCGAGCTGGTACCCGGTCAGGGTGAAGGCGGCCGGGTTGAGGATCTGCTCCTTGGGTGAGCCCGACGGCGCCTTGCAGGAGACGCCGGGGACGCGCAGCGGCCGCTGGTTGTTGCTGTAGCCCGTGCCCGAAGGCCCGCCGTTGAGGCCGTTCAGTCCGCCCGTCGTGTAGACGGACAGGGCCTGTCCGGAGGCGGCGGTGACGATGCTCGCGACCTCCCAATCGCCGAAGACGTTCCTCGTGAAGCTGGACTTGCTGTTCTCCAGCGAGGGCAGGACGAGCACGAGGCTCGCGTTGCCGATGTGCCGGCGGTCGGTGCGGGTCGGGCCCCAATCCAGGCCGGTGTTGCCGAGGTCCTCCACGGCGTTGGAGGCGTCGATGCCGCCCGAGTCGTCGAGCGGGATGTTGCCGAGCGACTTCGACCACGTGTACGAAGCCTGGAACTGCGACCCGCGGCCGAAGCGGCTCACGAGCTGGCTCTGCAGCGAGTGGTACGTCGTCTTGCCGTCGTGGCCCCAGATCACGATGTTGCCGTTGCCGAAGACACCGAAGGGACGCACGGTGGCGGCCAGCCCGCTGTCGCCACCGGCGCGCAGGAAGTCGAGCCGGTCGTTGACCCCGTTGTGGTTGATGTCGCCGCTCGCGACCTGGTTGGCGTCGTAGAACTGGAGCTGGTTGAGTCCCCGCGTCCCGACGTAGCTCAGCTCCAGGGTCGTGTTGCGAACGATTTCCTTCTCGACCGTTGCGTTCCACTGCCAGGTGTTGGGGATCACCGCGCGCGGATCACGTCCGCTCGTCGGTGCGCCCGAGCTGATGGAGAAGCAGCCGTCGCAGGGCTCCACGCTCGTGTCGAGCTTGCGGATGCCGCTCTGGGTCTTGCCGAAGGGCGGGTTGTTCGGGAAGCTCAGGCCACCGCTGAGCCGCTCACGCAGGAAGAAGCGACCGAGGCCGACGCGCACGGCGGTCTTGCCGTTCCCGGAGACGTCCCAGGCCACGCCGATGCGTGGGGCGATGGCGTCGTACTTCTGGTCCTGCAGCGAGCGGTTCGGGCCGGCCACGCCGCCCTTGAACCCGGCCTGCTGGCAGGGGTTCTCGCCCGGCACCTCGAGCAGCCCGTTGCAGGGGTCGTTGCCGAGGGACGGGTTGAACAGCGACGGCACGAAGCTCGTCTGCTTGTTGTCGTTCGCGTAGTAGTTGAAGAGCAGCGAGTAGCGGATCCCGTAGTCCACGGTGACGCGGGGGGCCGCCTTCCAGGAGTCCTGGGCGTAGAACTCGAGGTCCTGCCACCGCGTGGGCACCTGGCGGAAGCCGGAGGGCTCCGAGAAGCCGAAGGTCATGTCCTTGAGCAGGAAGTCGGACAGGATGTTGCCGGTGGTGGAGCCCCATCCGTTCAGGCCCGACGAGCCCCAGAACGCGGAGTTCTGCGCGGACCCGTTGCCGTTGGAGTCCTCGTTCTTCGCGTTCGTGCTGCCGAGCACGCCCGCCTTGAAGAAGTGCTTGCCGAAGACCGCGGAGTAGTCGTCCTTGAGGATGAACAGGTCCTGGTTGTTGCGGAAGGGCGCCTCGTTCCACAGCGTCCCGTAGCCCTGGCCTCCCCAGAAGACGGGGTGGCCCGTCTGATCACCGTACTCCTTGCTGGCCAGTGGATACACGGGCGGGATGGCGGCCAGGATCTGGTCGTTCAGGCCGGGGTTCGTGCCCGCCCGGTTGATGATGATCTTGTTGCCGGAGTAGGAGAACGTGATGCTGTTGGTGGCCTTGGAGCCGACGTTGTGGTTGAGCTGGGTCATGAACGACTTGCCGGGCTGGTCCCAGTCGGAGTCCACGGCCGGGAAGGAGTCGTCGCCCCAGAGGTTCGAGTTCACGTTGGGCGAGTTGTTCGTCCACGAGTCCTGCGTGTAGCGCACCATCAGGCGCGTGCTGTTGGTGATGCTCCAGTCGAGGCGGACGTTCTCCTGGCGCCAGCGAATGGGGCTGTTGAGCGAGTCCACCCAGTTGTTGCAGCTCCCCGCCGCGGGCGTGGTGTTCGGGAGCGGGTAGAGCTGCAGGTAGAGCAGGCCGCCCTTGCTGAGGCGGTCGGCGGGGATCCGGTTGCCGGGGAAGGGAAGCCCGGTGAGGGGATCGGTCGGGGTGGGGTTCGTGCAGCCGGCGATGGCGGGGCCGCTGAAATCGCCCGCGCGCTCGGCCGCG
>Ga0136846_1220378_pt1 | contig 12863 bp, 8 predicted proteins | sample HopSoiMetagenom2_FD_96841 | JGI IMG/M metagenome (GOLD analysis project Ga0136846, IMG submission 96841) | Grasslands soil microbial communities from Hopland, California, USA - 2 Assembly 2016 (version 4) | ecosystem: Environmental > Terrestrial > Soil > Grasslands | place: USA: Hopland...
CCTCCCCGGACGTTTGCTCCGTCCGAACACGCTGTCGCGTCAACGCAAGGATGGCCCATGGAAGAGCGTTCGCCTGCCCATTCGCCCGTCTCTTTTGCATCCGGCTACGCCGACGCTCCCGCCCCATTGCTCGTCTGCTTCTCCCATCTTCGCTGGGACTTCGTCTGGCAGCGCCCGCAGCATCTGTTGAGCCGCGCCGCCAAGCATTATCGCGTGCTGCAGATCGAGGAGCCGCTCTTCGAGAAGGGCGCGCGGCCGCGCATGGACGTGTCGAAACGTCCCGGCGGCATCACCATCGCGACGCCGGTCTTGCCCGAGGGCTTGAGCGAGCGCGACGTGACCGCGTGGCAGCGCCGGCTGATCGACCGCCTTCTCGCCCGCGAGCCTGAATCGCCGCGCATCCTTTGGTACTACACGCCGATGGCGATGGCATTCACCAGCCATCTCGAGTGCGATCTCTGCGTCTACGACAACATGGATGAGCTGTCCGCCTTCCGCGGCGCATCGCAGGAGATGATCGACAACGAGGCCGAGCTGTTCCGGCGCGCCGACGTCGTCTTCACCGGCGGCATGAGCCTCTACGAGGCGAAGCGGAACCGGCACGCCAACGTGCACGGCTTCCCGTCCTCGATCGACTTCGACCATTTCGCGAAGGCGCGTCGCAACCGCGATCCCGAGCCCGCCGACCAGGCGCCGATCCCTCACCCGCGGCTCGGCTTCTTCGGCGTCGTCGACGAGCGCATGGACATCGATCTCGTCGCCGGCGTCGCCGATCTGAGGCCCGACTGGCACCTCGTCATGATCGGACCCGTGGTGAAGATCGACCCTGCGACCCTGCCGCAGCGCGCCAACATCCACTGGCTCGGCGGCAAGAGCTATTCGGATCTGCCGCGCTACCTCTCTGGCTGGGACGTCGGCTTCATGCCGTTCGCGCTGAACGAGTCGACGCGCTTCATCAGCCCGACGAAGACCCCCGAGTTCCTCGCCGCCGGCGTGCCGGTGGTCTCGACGCCGATCACCGACGTCGTGCGCCCCTACGGCGAGAAGGGATTGGTCGAGATCGCCAAGACGCCGCTCGAGGCGGTGCGCAAGGCCGAGGCGCTGCTCGAGCGTCCGCGGCAGCCCTGGCTGTCGCGGGTGGATCGGCACCTTGCCGCCGGCTCCTGGGACAAGACCTGGGCGGCGATGCACAAGCTGATGCTCGAAGGCCTCGGAGAGGCCGCGCGCCCGGCCGCGTCCGCGCCGTCTTATCTTACGGCGGCGGAGTAGGTCCCGTGTACGATTGGCTGATCGTCGGCGCCGGCTTTGCCGGTAGCGTGCTCGCGGAACGTCTCGCGAGCCAGCGCAACGAGCGCGTCCTCGTCATCGACCGCCGGCCGCATATCGGCGGCAACGCCTACGACCGCTACGACGATGCCGGCCTGCTGATCCACCAGTACGGGCCGCACATCTTCCATACCAATTCGAAGCAGATCCTCGACCATCTCTCGCAGTTCACGGATTGGCGGCCCTACGAGCATCGCGTCCTGGCGGAGGTCGACCGGCAGCTCGTGCCGATCCCGATCAACCTCGACACCGTGAACAAGCTCTACGGGCTGAACCTCACCTCGGACGAGCTCGAGGGCTGGTTCGCCTCGCGCGCCGAACAGGTCGCCGAGATCAAGACCTCGGAGGATGTCGTCGTCTCGAAGGTGGGCCGCGAGCTCTATGAGAAGTTCTTTCGCGGCTACACCCGCAAGCAATGGGGGCTTGACCCCTCGGAGCTCGACAAGTCGGTGACGGCGCGCGTGCCGACCCGCACCAATCGCGACGATCGCTATTTCGGCGACGAATACCAGTTCATGCCGAAGCACGGCTACACGCGGATGTTCGAGCGCATGCTCGACCACCCCAACATCAACATCATGGTGCAGACCGACTACGCCGACGTGAAGGACCTGGTGCCTCATCGCCGGGTCATCTTCACCGGGCCGATCGACGAGTTCTTCGGCTTCCGCTTCGGCAAGCTGCCCTACCGCTCGCTGCGCTTCCGCCACGTCATGCTCGACAAGGAATGGCACCAGCCGGTCGCGGTCGTGAACTACCCGCAGACCCACGATTACACCCGGGTGACCGAGTACAAGCACCTGACCGGCCAGCAGCACCCGAAGACGGCGCTGACTTATGAGTTTCCCTCGGCGGTCGGAGACCCGTACTACCCGATCCCGAAGCCTGAGAACCAGGAGCTGTTCAAGAAGTACGAGCGCCTCGGGCTCGCGACCCCGAACGTGTGGTTCGTCGGGCGGCTTGCGACCTATCGCTACTACAACATGGATCAGATCGTCGGCCAGGCGCTCGCCACCTTCCGCCGCATCAACGAGGCGCTGCCGGCGGACGCGGAAACCTCGCCCGCCCGCGTGATGAAGTCCGCCGCGGCACTTGCGTCCTGACCGTGCGCGCTTCCGCGACGGCCGAGAAGCCGGCGCTCGCGCGGGGCGGAATGCAAAGGCAAGCGCTCCCGAAACGATCGCAGCTCGGGCGCCTGCGCGACCCCGACGCGTTCTGGTGGGCAGCCGGCATCGAGGACACCTTCATCACCGAGCCCTGGCACCTCACCGGCCGGACGCTCGATGAATACGAGCTCACCGGGCACTACGATCGCTGGGCGGAGGATCTTGCGCTGATCGCCGAGCTCGGCGTTTCGGCCGCCCGCTACGGGGTGCCGTGGCACCGCATCCAGCCGGCGCCCGATCGCTGGGACTGGGATTTCGCCGACCGGACCATCGGCCGGCTCCTCGACCTGGGCGTCGAGCCGATCGTCGACCTCGTCCACTACGGCCTGCCGCGATGGATCGACGGCGCCTTCGCGAATCCAGCCTATCCCGAGCTCGTCGCGGACTATGCCGGCCGCGTCGCCGAGCGCTTCCGGGGCCGTGTCTTCTGGTACACGCCGCTGAACGAGCCGCGCATCACCGCCTGGTATTGCGGCAAGCTCGGCTGGTGGCCGCCTTTCCGGCGCGGCTGGTGCGGATTCGTCTCGGTCATGATGGCGGTTTGCCGCGGCATCGTGCGAACCGTCGAAACGCTCGGCGCCGTCGATCCCGAGATCGTCGCGGCCCATGTCGACGCAACCGACCTTTTCGAAGCCGCCGATCCGGCCCTCGAGGACGAGGCGCAGCGGCGCCAGGAGGTCGTGTTCCTGGCTCTCGACCTCGTCAGCGGGCGCCTTGCCGCGGGTCATCCGCTTTATGATTGGCTGATCGGCAACGGAGCCGCGGAGGCCGACCTCGCCTGGTTTCGCGAGCACGCGATCGACCTGCCCGTCGTCGGCATGAACCTCTACCCCATGTTCACCCAGAAGCGGCTCCTGCGCGACGCGGCCGGGCGGCTGCGGATCCGGATGCCCTATGGGTCGGGCGACCTCGTATCGCGGCTCGGCCGGCTCTACTTCGAACGCTACGGCGCGCCGCTCTTCGTGTCCGAGACGGCGTCGGTCGGCTCGCTCGCCCGCCGGCGCGCCTGGCTCGACGCCTCTGTCGCGGCCACCCACGCGCTGCGCCAGGAGGGCGTTCCGGTCTTCGGCTACACCTGGTGGCCGCTCTTCGCCCTCGTCGCCTGGGCCTACCGCCAGGGCCGACGGCCGCCGGCGGCCTACCTCCTGCAGATGGGCCTGTGGGACGTCGACCCGGCGCCTGCCGCCGCCCTGGCGCGGGTTCGAACGCCCCTCGTCGACGCCTATCGCGATCTCGTTGCCGGCGGGAGCGACTCGGTCGGTCGCCTCGCAACGGGGGAACCTCGCTTTGCCGAACATGGTTAGAGAGACTCGGGGCACAATGGATTGCGCGATGTTTCGCAGCTTCTTCCTCGCGGGCTTCGAGGGCTCGACGGGGTATAACCGCCACGGTCGGTGGTTCGATCAGGTGGCGGCGACCGGGCACGACAGAACGGTCGAGCGTGATTATCGCGACCTCGCGGCGCTCGGCATCCACGCCGCCCGCGAGACCGTGCGCTGGCCGCTCGTCGACCACGGCGGCCGCTACGATTTCTCCAGTCTTGCACCCTTCGTCGAGGCGGCGCGCCGGAACAGGGTCGAGGTCATCTGGGATCTCTTCCACTACGGCTATCCGCGCGACGTCGACCTCTGGAGCGACCGGTTTCCGGAGCGGTTCGCGGATTATTGTGCCGCGGTCGCCCGCTACATCGCTCGCGAAAGTCGCGGCACGCTCTATTTCACACCGGTGAACGAGCCGTCCTTCATGGCCTATGCGGGCGGAGAGAAGGGGCTGTTCGCGCCGCACGGCGAGGAGCGCGGCTGGGAGCTCAAGATCGCGCTCGTCCGCGCCGCCATCGCCGGCATCGACGCCATCCGCTCGGTCTGTCCTGATGCCCGAATCGTCAACGTCGACCCGCTCTGCCGCGTCGCCTGCCCGGAGGGCCGGCCTGAGCTCGCCGACGAGGCGCGCGACTTCAACGAGCGGCTCGTCTTCCAGGCCTGGGACATGCTCGCGGGCCGGCTCATGCCCGAGCTCGGCGGCTCGCGCGATCACCTCGATATCGTCGGCATCAACTATTATTGGACGAACCAGTGGGAGTGGCGCATCCCGCTCGTCGACGGCAAGATCCCGCCGCTTGCCGAGGACGACCGGCGCCGCCTGCCGCTGCGCGACCTCGTGCGCTCGGTCTTCGAGCGCTACCGGAGCGAGATCATCATCAGCGAGACGAGCCATATCGGCGACATGCGCGGCGCCTGGCTCGGCGAGGTCGCCGTCGAGGCGGAGGCCCTGCTGCTCGAGGGCGTGCCGCTGCGCGGCGTCTGCGTCTATCCGATCCTCGGCATGCCCGAGTGGCACGATCCGGACATCTGGACGCCGATGGGCCTATGGGATCCGGTCTGCCACCGCGAGCCGTGCGGCGACCGCCTCGTCTGCCAGCCGATGCTCGATGCCTTGCACGCGGCGCGCTATCTCGACGCGCTCGCGGCCGGATACCGCCAGGTGGCGGCCGAGTAGCGCTACGCCGCGGCCTCCGCGCCGCGCCCCGTTTCCTCGACCCGAGCCTCCCGCGATTCCGCCACGAGCTCGACAAGACGGTCGAGCAGCATGGTCGCGGTCGGGTCGGCCATCGGCGCGTCCCGGAACAGCCGGAAGGTCGACGCCGCCATGCGGCCGCGGCCGTAGGAGCGCTCGACTCCGAGCGCCACCGGCTTGTGGATCCAGCCGACGACGAGACCGCCGAATACCCGGGCCTGGAAATCGAGCAGATTGCAGCCCGAGATGACGTAGTCCGGGATGACCCGGTCGAAGCTCTCGTCGAGGAGCGGCCCACCGGGCAGCGCGGCGAAATGATCGGCTCGCCTGAGCCACGCGAACGAGGATGCCCAGTCGCCCATCCAGGGGGACCCGGCGCGGGCGCGGATCTTCACGTTCTGCCAATGCGGGAAGAACGGGTGGAGCGCGCCCTCGGCCTCGGGCAGGAGCAGCAGCCGCGCGCCGGCGCGCACATGGCCGGCGATCGCCTCGTTGTGGGTGTTCGACACGACGATAGTCGCATCCTCCATCCGCCGCGCGACGTCGTAGCCCAGCGCCCGGAGGCGGGCGAGGATCTTGCGGTTTGGCGACCAGACCCGTTCGCCGCTATGCCGCGGCCCGGTGCGGGCCGGATGCACCGCCATGTCGAGATGGTTGTGCGCAATGAGCCGGCCATTTGAGCCGCGCAACTCGACATGCGCCCGGCGCATTCCCGCCTCGGCCATGGCCGGCACGCGAAGCTCGATCGCGCCGAGATCGAGCACCGCCGGCGCCTCGAGGCGCGGCAGGCTGAACTTTTTTTCGTCGTCGCCGAGGCGGATCGACAGCTGTGCGCCCTCGATCGCGGCGCCGGCGCCGTGCGCGACGGCGATCTCGAACCGGGCCGTGTCTCCGGACCAGTACGACAGCCGATCCCACTTCGGCACGATCACCGTGTCGGAATTCACGATGTGGAACAGCTCGTGGAAGACGCGCGGATTGCGGCGCATGTCGAGGAGCCCGTTCGACTCCCAGTGGCAGTCGTGCAGCTCGGTAATGACATAGCCGGCGAGCTGCGGCTTCCGCCGCATCGCCTCGATCTGATATTTGAGGGCCCGGAACTGCTGCCATTGCGCCGCGCTGACGAAGCGCCGCAGATCGCCGAAGACACGGTCGAGGCTCCAGTCCGTGAAGCGGTTCTCGACGCCGTGGGCGTACATGACGCCGTCGCCCCAATCGTGGCCGGTCTCGAACCACCAGGGCTCCGCGCCCCCCTGGTCCTGGAGGTCCTTCGGGTAGGGCAGGCCCCAATTGCCGAACTCCGAGCACATCAGCGGCTCGTCGCCCCTGACCACCGCGTCCGGCGCGTAGAGCCACGGCGCGCGGTCCGCGAGGCCGTCGACGAACTTGTCCCAGGCGGCGCGATGGTCGGGGATCGCGGCGTAGAAATGGTAGTCGGCGATGTCCGACTCGACGTGGAAGCTCGGCGCCAGCGGCGAATTGTCGACCACGAGCCGGGTCGGATCGTAGCCCTTGAGCCAGGCGAAGGTCTGCTTCAGCCACTCGCGGTGGTCGGCGTCGTGGACGAGGTCGACGCCCCAGTTCTCGTTGATGATCGTCCAGATGATGATCGACGGATGGTTGCCGTCCCGGTCGACGATGCCCTTGAGGAGCCTCTCCTTGCGGCCGCGGGAGCGCTCGGTCGCCATGCCGCCGTTCGGCAGCTCGGTCCAGATCAACATGCCGATCCGGTCGGCGACCTCGTAGTAGCGCGGGTCCGCCGCCTTGATGTGGCAGCGCAGGCAGTTGAGGCCGAGCTCCTTCGCCTTGCGGAACTGGTCTTCGAGGAATTCCACCGACGGCACGGTGCAGATCGTGTCCGGATAGTAGTCCTGGTCGAGGGCACCCCTGAGATAGAGCGGTTCGCCGTTGAGGTAGAGCTTGCCGTCGCGGGTCTCGATGGTGCGAAAGCCGAAGCGCTCCTCGATGGCGTCGAGCGAGGCCCCGCGCCGCAGCATCTCGATCCGTACCCGATAGAGGTTCGGCTCCGCCGGCGACCAGGACCGGACCTCGCCGACCCGGAATTCAAACGGCATGCGTGCGGCGCCGGGCATCGCCGTCACGGTGAAGACGAGGAGCGAGGCGTCGGCCGGGTCGAGCACCTCGATCCTGAGGTCCGTCGCCTCCGCGAGCGGGCTCGCGAAAACAGCCACCCCGGCGACCTCGCCGGTCTCGCGCTTCGGCACGATGCGAGCCTGCTTCACGTGATCGGGGATGCGGCGCTCGATATGGACCGGCTGCCAGATGCCCGAGAGCGGCCCGTACCAGCTCTGCTTGCCGAACGGGATTTCGGCGAAGGGCGAATCGGGGAATTCGGCCGGGTTGTCGGTCGGGCTGTCGACCCTGACCTTGATCTCGTTCTCGCCCGGCCGCAGGTGCTGCGTCACGTCGAAGGAGAACGGCAGGAACCCGCCCTCGTTCGCTCCGACGAGCGCGCCGTTCACCCAGACCCTGGAATTGTGGAACACCGCCCCGAAGCGCAGCCAGACGTGATCGGTGAGCCACTCGGCCGGGATGTCGACGAGCCGCCGGTAGATGCCGATGCCGGCCCGCATGCGTAGATCCGCGAACTGCGCCTGCCAGGGCGCCGGCACGTTGATGGCGCGCACCGATGCCGGCCCGGACGGGCGATCGTCGGAGACGTGCAGGAACTCCCAGGTTCCATCGAGGCTGAGACGGGAGGCGGGCATCACAGGTCCTTCGGGGCGTCCCCTCGATGGCGCCCCAGGCGCCGAACGCAGGTCACTGCCGATGTTTTCGGGCAAGCCGGCGCAACCCGGTGGCCGCGAATCGCGCGCGACCATACACGCGTCGGCGCAGATGTGCTCGGGGGCGAAGCCACCGGCCCGCCCCCAGGCATGCAGGGCGCGAATGTCGGCGCCGAGCCGGCATGGATTCTGATCCGGCTTCCTGAACTGCCCATGAAAGCCTCGCGCCGGCGGGCGGAACCGGCGGTTTTGCTGCCGCGTTGCCTGTCTAATCAGCACGCCGCTCGGCGCCCGAGAACCGGAACGAGAGAGTTATGCCCAGGATTGTCGAATCCGATGCGCAGGCCCGACAGGGGCCGAGCGGCCGTCCCGTCCTCATGGTGCTGATCGGCGCCTTCGCGCTGATCGGTCTCTACCTCTTCTCGATGCTGTTCTGGGCCGGCTCGACCTCGCCCGACAGCACCAGCCAGGATGCCTCGCGCACGGCGGTCACGGGGTCGCCGGCGGGCTCCGCCAACCCGACAGCCCGGACGCCACCGGCGAATCCCGCCTATCCGTTGCGCAGCGACATGACGACGGGCTCGACGACGCCATCCGGCACGACGGACAATTCCCTGCATCAACCCAAGAAAGAGTAGCCCGGCCCTTATCCCGGTCGGAAAAAGGGCGGCCTGGCCGCCCTTTTCGTTGTGGAGGGCGGCTCTGCCGTCCGGGTTTCCGCACCGAAGCGCCGCTAGATTGCCGGTGGCGGCGATCGGACGAAGCGGGGCAGACCGATGCGTAAGGTTCTCGTCCGGCTCGTCCTGGCAGCCGGCCTTCTCGGCCCGGCGGCTGCCTTCGGCCAAGCCAACCCGCCGACGCAGGCGCCGGCGAGCGCGCCGGCTAAGCCCGATGCTGCGCCGCTCGAGGTCTCGGTCGAGACGAAGGCGCTGCGGGGCAAGCTCGATGCCTTCAAGCTCGAGCTCGACCAGAAGGACGCGGCGCTCTCCGGGCGCGACCTCGCCGATGCCGACCTGCAGCGGCTGCGCCAGGAGGTCGACCCGATCTGGCAGAGCCTGCGCGAGGTCGTCGACGAGCTTCAACCGCGGCTTGACGCCGCCCGCGCCCGCCTCGAGCAGCTCGGCGCGCGACCGAAGGAGGAGGCGGCCCAGCCGAGCGCCGACGTCCAGCGCGAGCGCGCCGAGCGGGAAGCGGCCGTCGTCGAGATCGACGAGACCCAGCGGCTTGCCCGCGCCCTCCTCGTCCAGGCGGAGCAGATCGGGACACAGATCAGCGACCGGCGCCGCTCGGCCTTCGCCCGCGCGCTGATGCAGCGTTCGTCCGGCATCCTCAGCCCCGACCTGTGGTCGGCGGTCTACCGCTCGCTGCCGCGCGACAGGGCGGCCCTCGGGCTCTTGCTCGACAGCTGGTACGAGCGCATCCGGCGCAACGCGACGCCCGGCGTCCTCCTCATCGTCGGGCTCGCCATCGGGCTTGCGGTCGCGCTCTACGCCGGCCGGCGCTACATCGCGCCGCGCCTCATCCACCGCGATCCAGCCGCAGAGCCGACCCGCATGAACCGGCTCCTCGCCGCGCTTGGCGTGCTCGCCGTCGGCGCGCTCCCGGCGGCCGGCGGAAGCTATCTCGTCTATACGGTGCTCGACGCGACCGGGCTGATGCTGCCGCGGGTCGAGCGCTTCGTCGCCGCCTTCTTGGGCGGGCTTGCCTTTGTGGCGTTCACCCGCGCGCTCGCCGAAGCGATCCTCGCACCGGGCCGGCCGAGCTGGCGTCTTGTCGCGCTCGGCGATCGCCCGGCGGAGCGCACGTCGAGCTTTGTGCTCGCGATCTCCGTCGTCATTGCGGTCGGCAAGGTGCTCGAGGCCTTGAACCAGGCGATCGCCGCCGCGTTGCCGCTGTCGGTCGCGACTAAGGGGATATTCGCGCTTCTCGCCGCGCTCACGCTCGCCGAGCTCCTGCGCCGCTTCGCCACGACCGGCAGCGAGGAAGAGGAGTGCTTCGGCCCCTATCTCCCGACCGAGACCGATGTCGGCTGGCCGGTGCGGGTCCTCGGCTGGAGCGCCGTTGCGGCGGTGATCGCGAGCGTGCTCTTGGGCTATGTCGCCTTTGCGACCTTCCTCGTCGATCAGCTGGTCTGGATCGGGCTCATCTTGGCGACGCTGCTCGTCGCGGTGGCGTTCGGCGACGAGTTCACGACCGGCGCGCTTGGCGGCGAGACCCGGATCGCCACCATTCTCCAGGCCAACACCGGCCTGCGCCGGCGCTCCCTCCAGCAGATCGCGCTCCTTACCAACGGCATCGGCCGGATCGTCCTCATCATCGCGGCGGTCATGCTGGCGCTCGCACCCTGGGGCGTCGATTCGGCCGATCTCCTGAGCTCGGTGCGGGCGGCGTTCTTCGGCTTCAGGGTCGGCGAGGTCACGATCTCGCTCGCCACCGTCGCCCTCGCGCTCCTGATCTTCGCCATCGGCTTTGCGGTCACGCGCATCGTCCAGGGCTGGCTCGACACCACCTTCCTGCCGGCAACCGACCTCGATGCCGGCCTGCGCAACTCGATCCGCACCGCCTTCGGCTATCTCGGCTTCTTCGTCGCGGCGGCGCTCGCCTTCTCCTATCTCGGCCTCAGCCTCGACCGGATCGCGATCGTCGCCGGCGCGCTCTCGGTCGGCATCGGCTTCGGCCTGCAGTCGATCGTCAACAACTTCGTCTCAGGGCTGATCCTGTTGTGGGAGCGGCCGATCCGCGTCGGCGACCTCGTCGTCGTCGGCGACGGCGAGGGCCATGTGCGGCGCATCAGCGTGCGCTCGACCGAGATCGAGACCTTCGACCGCTCGACCCTGATCGTGCCGAACTCGAACCTGATCTCGGGCGTCGTCAAGAACCGCGTCCGCACTGATCGCACCGGGCGTGTGACGATCTCGGTCAACGTGCTGCGCAACCAGGACCCGGTGCGCGCCGCCGAGCTCCTCGCCCGCTGCGCCGACGTCCATCCTGACGTGCTCAAGGACCCGCCGCCCCGCGTCGTGTTCAAGAAGATCGGCGACACCTGGCTCGAGTTCGAGCTCGTCGCCTACGTCTCGGACGTGAACCTGCAGCAGAGCGTGCAGAGCGACCTCAACTTCGCGCTGTTCAGCTGCCTCAACGACGCGAAGATCATGCCGCCGCTCGGCCCCGGCGTGACGGCGGTCCAGGGATTGGAGCCGGTGCGCGAGGCGCTCGACCACATCGCCGACGCCATTGCGAAGGCGCCGCGCCCGGCCGGGGCCGCATAAAGCATGATCCCGAAAAGTGGCTACCGGTTTTCGGAAAAGATCATGCCGTAGGTCACGCTGCGACGGGGTCGCAGCGAAAGCCCTCGCCCCACGGCGCGATGCGGCCCGCCGAGGGCGAGGGGAAATGCGCCGTGCAGCACAGGGTGCCGGTGTCGCAGAACCGCTCCAGGAAGGCGCGGCGGGTCCGGGCTGCGAGATCGCGGTCGAAGTCGAACCGCATCGACAGCTCGGGATAGCGCGCCTGCAGCGGCGAGTGGATCAAATCGCCCGTGATCACGGCCTCCTCGGCGGTCCTGCCGACCAGCACCGAGAAATGTCCCGGCGTGTGCCCGGGCGTCGGCAGCAGGCGGACGTAGTCGCCGACGGCATGATCGCTCTGCACCACCTCGGCGCGCTTCGCGGCGACGATCGGCAGCACGCTGTCGGCGATGGCAGGCACCGCCTCCTTCTCATGCTGCGCCGTCCAGTGCGCGAGCTCGGTGTCCGAGAACAGGTAGCGCGCGTTCGGGAACGTCGGCACCCAGCGCCCCTCCTCGAGGCGCGTGTTCCACCCGACGTGGTCCGCATGCAGATGCGTGCACATGACGACGTCGATGTCCGCGGCCGAGAGGCCGTGCGCCGCGAGCCCGCGCATGAAGGTGTCGTCGCGCTTCATGTGCCAGTTCGGCCGCGTCGCCCGGTTCTTGTCGTTGCCGATGCAGCTGTCGACGAGCACGGTATGGTCCGGCGTGCGCAGGATGTAGGATTGGAAGCAGAGGATGAGGCGCCCCGTCCCCGGCTCGAGCGCGCGCGGCTCCAGCCAGGCGCGGTTCTCCTCGAGCCGTTCCGGCGTGAGACCCGGCAGGAAATCGAGCACCGGCAGAAACGGGCTCTCCTGCTCGACGATTCGATGGATCGTGATCTCGCCGAGGCTGAAGGTGGTTGTCATCTGCGCTTCCGGTCCAGGCATGAGGATGGCCCGGATATCGGCCGCACGCCAGTCAGGACGCCTCGCTGCCTTCGTGCGCGGCGCCTGCCGATCAGGCCTCGCAGAGCTCGCCGAAGGCGTTGCGCCGCGCCCGCTCGATCACGTCTTGCGAGCGGCGCGTGAACTCGGCGCCGGCAAGCCCGGGCTCGATCGCGTCGAGATAATCGACCGTGATGATGCCGGAGCGCTTGTAGGGCTGGTCGGGCGACCAGAAATGGCCGGAGTTGAGGGCGACGGGCAGCACCCTGGCGTCGAGCTTCGCGTACAGGATCTCGATGCCGCGCTTGAACTCGATCTTCTCCGAGACGCTGCGCCGGGTGCCTTCCGGGAAGATCAGCACCGAGCGTCCGGCGGCGAGCGCGGCGCGGCTCTCCTCGACCATCTTGCGCACCGCCTTGGTGCCGCTGTCGCGGTCGATCAGAATCATCGGCGCGTTGCGCAGGAACCAGGCGAAGATCGGGATCGTCAGGAGCTCACGCTTGGCGATGATCGCGACATCCGGAAACAGCGCCAGGAACGCAAGCGTCTCCCAGGTGGATTGATGATTCGCGACGATGAGGCAGGGCTCGGACGGGATGTTCTCCTGGCCGAGCTCGACATAGGTCAGGCCGACGCACCATCCAAGAAGCCGCAGCGTGCCGCGCGCCCAGGCCCGCGCGGTGCGCCGCACGGCCCGCTCCGGCTTGCCGCAAAGCGCAAGCACGAGCGCCGCCGGGGCGAACAGCCCCGTCCAGACGACGAGCACGACGTCGAACAGCCGCGAGCGGATGCGCTCCCGCCCAGGGTGGCGCGAACGCGGCGCGCCCGACGCGATCACCGACGCGCCTTGCGGGCCGCATAGCGCGCGTCGCGCGCGGCCTTGAGCTCGACCTCG
>Ga0136846_1231033_pt1 | contig 12863 bp, 8 predicted proteins | sample HopSoiMetagenom2_FD_96841 | JGI IMG/M metagenome (GOLD analysis project Ga0136846, IMG submission 96841) | Grasslands soil microbial communities from Hopland, California, USA - 2 Assembly 2016 (version 4) | ecosystem: Environmental > Terrestrial > Soil > Grasslands | place: USA: Hopland...
AGGTCACGCCGAGCGCCCGCGCCTGTCGGCACCCGTTTCGACCCAGAGAGTGCTCGCTGGCCCCGCCCGGATCTCGACACCTCCGCGACGCGAACGCCCCGCCCGGGCGCGCCTAACAAGCTGGTGTGGCGCGCGCTCAGTGGAAGGGGACGCGCCCGGCGGGCGCTGCGCGCCCGTGCCGCTGGCTCCCGACGGTCAGGCCCTAGCGCGGCAGGAGGCGGGGTGTCGAGTCTCGGCACCCCGCCGACAAGACAGCGATGCTGACCGTAAAGCCGTCAGCAGCCAGCAGCGCAGCCTCAGTCCAGCAACTCGGGCGGAACCTTGCCGCCGTTCTCGGCGAGCTTTCGCATCACCTGCTTGTGCAGCCAGATGTTCATCGGCGCGGTGTCGTTCAGGTCGCCGGTGTAGCCGAGCTCGCGGGCGAGTGCGCGCCGCTCAGCGAGGCTGTTGTCGATGCCGACGAGCGACATGAGGTCCACGATCGACTCGCGCCAGTTCACCTTGTGCCCAGTCTTCGCCGCCTTCCCATCGAGCATCGCCGCGACGTCGACGGTGGGCATGGTGGCGGCCGGCGTCGATGGCGCCGCGGCCGGTGGCGCAGCGGGAGCAGTGGACGACCCGCCCGCTACAATGCCGGCGGAGGGTGGGCCGGCCGGCGTCGCTGGCGTGGCGTCGTGGTGGCCGAAAATGCTCTCTTTCAGCTTGTCGAAGATGCCCATGGGATACCTCTCGCTGCATGGTCGTCAGGGCACCGTTGCCGTCGCCGACAGCGGTGGGGGATGCGCCGCTCAGGGGCAACGTCAGGCCCCACGGCACAGAGCAGCCTCCCGCGAATGCAGTGCCAGCTGCATGCAACCAGCAGAGCTCGGATCGTCGCCTGCCGCCCGTCGTGCTAAGCGGCGGGCTCGCGCTGCGGCGTGGGCAGGTGCATTCGTTTCACGAGCGTCTCGAACTTCGGGTGACCGCGCATGGGGTCGAGAATCGGATTCACGTTCAGGTAGGCGACCCACCCGCGCCGTGCGTCCACCGCCTTCTCCGTCCAGTCCAACGCCCGATCGTACTCGGCGAGTCCGATGAAAATCGTCGCGAATGCCACGGGGGAGACGTACTCCGTTGCCGCCCTCGTCTCGAGCTCGGCAAGAATCGCCCGAGCCTCCGCGTCCTGGCCCATTCGCCCGAGTACATAGGCGAGCGTCGCGCGCGAGTAGGTCCCCGAATCGGGCATCGCCACGGTCTCACGCAGCACCCGCAACGCCTCGTCCAGCTGGCCTTCCAGCGCCAGCGTTAGGCCGAGGATCCGGTACGTCTCCTCGGCGTTGGGGTTCATGGCGATCGCGCGCTCGAGATGGTAACGTGCCTGGTCGTACCGGCGGGCGTAGCAGTAGTTGATGCCAAGCGTCCGACGGGCCGATACCGATCCCGGGTCGAGCTCGACCGCCGTGTGGCCCTCCACGAGCGACTCGCCCATCGCGCCCTTCGTCGAGAGCAGGAACGCGTACCATTGGTGTGCCGTTGCATAACGCGGATCGAGCTCGATCGAGCGGCGGAACTCGTATTCCGCTCCCTCCCAGTCCCAATCGTAGATGAAGAGCACCCATGCGAGCGATGCGTGCGCTTCGGCGAGCGAGTCATCGAGCTCGATGGCCTTGAGAGCGTAGGCCTTCGCCTTCTCGAACCCTTCGCGGACAGGAACGGCACGGTAGTCCACGTGCAGGGCCCAAGAATCGGCGAGGCCCGTATACGCGAGCGCATAACGCGGGTCCTCGGCGATCGCCTGTTCGAAGTATCGGATGCCGGCGGCGACGCCCTCCTGATTGCGCCGATTCCACTCGTACCGTCCCTTCAGGTAGAGGCTGTACGCGCGTGCGTTCTCTGTCTGCCGTCGTCGCGCCGGCGGCGAGACATCGGCGAACGATCTCGCTCGTAGCGTGTTCACGATCGTCTGTGAGATCTCGTCCTGGATGGCGAACGCGTCATCCATTCGCCGGTCGTAGCGCTGCGACCAGATGAGATGACCGTCATCCGTGGACGTGAGCTGGGCGGTGATCCGCAGCTGATTGCCCGAGCGCCGCACGGTCCCTTCGAGCACCACCGGACAGTCCAGCAGGGCACCGATGGCTCGCACGTCCTGCGGCTTGCCCTTGAGCGCGAACACCGACGTGCGCGACGCGACGCGAATGCCTTCCACCTTCGCGAGCGCGTCGATCAGCTCGTCGGTGATGCCGTCGCTCAGATACTCGTTGTCGGGGTCGGGGCTCGCGTTCACGAACGGCAGCACAGCGATGTTACGTGTCGCGCCGGTGAAGACTCGACCTCGCGGTCGTGACTCGGCTTCCATCGCGCTGACGAACGAGCACGCCGACCCGAAGCGCGCGGCCGGGTCTTTCGCCATGGCCAGCGCGATCGCGTCGTCCACGGCCGCGGGAATCTCCGGGTGCAGCGCGCGCACGCGAGTCGGCGTCTCCGTCACCTGGCGGACCATGATCGCGCGCGTGTCGCCACGGAATGGCGGAGCGCCCGTGAGCATCTCGTACACGACGCAGGCAAGTGCATAGATGTCGGCGCGGCCATCGATGACGTTGCCGCCGCTCGCCTGTTCGGGACTCATGTACTCCGGCGTGCCGATCGCGAGGCCGGCCGCCGTCACCTGATCCTCTGCGCCCTCGCCAAACACCACGCGGGCAACACCGAAGTCAGCCAGAAGTGCGTGACCGTCGGCGAACAGAATGTTCTCGGGTTTCACATCGCGGTGAACGAAGCCGGCACGATGCGCGTAGTCGAGGGCGGTGGCCAACTCGTGCGCGATCCGCAGCGCGTCGCGAACGGGCAGCGTGCCCTCGCGCTGCAGGCGCTCGCGCAATGAGCCACCCGGCATGTACGACGACACGTAGTAGAGCAGCCCACCCGCGTCCCCTGAATCGATGAGTGGAACGAGATGCGGGTGCGACAGCCGCGCCGCGATGCCGATCTCCCTCAGGAAGCGCTCGGCGCCTAACGTGGCGGCGAGCTCCGGGCGCAGCACCTTGATCGCGACCTGCCGACTGTGCTTCGCCTCCTCGGCCAGGTAGACCGTGGCCATGCCGCCGCGCCCGATCTCGCGGTCGAGCGTGTACCGATCCGCGAGGAGGGTGCGGGCCGTGACGTAGTCGTCGACGCTCGAGACCCGCGCCGGCGTGATGCTGGACATACGCCGAGTATAGACCCAAGAACGTGGCCGAGGAAGGCGGCCTTGCACGAGTCGGTACTATGACCGATCATCGGCCGCAACGCGAAGAGGACCCGTCATGACCGCTGGGACCGTAACTCTCGACGACGAAACACGTTCGGCGTCGCATGGCCGCTGGTGGCAGCTCCTTGTCGGCGTGCTGTGCATGTCGATGATCGCCAACCTCCAGTACGGGTGGACGCTGTTCGTCACCCCGATCAGCGCCAAGCACGGGTGGGGGCGTGCGGCGATCCAGGTTGCGTTCACGCTGTTCGTCCTGACCGAGACGTGGCTCGTGCCGATCGAGGGCTACCTGGTCGATCGCTTCGGTCCCCGCATCGTCGTCGTCTCCGCGTCACTCTTTGTCGGGATCGCGTGGGTCATGAATGCCTACGCGACCTCGCTTCCGGCGCTATACCTCGCGGCGGTGATTGGCGGGATCGGTGCCGGCGCGGTGTATGGGACCTGCGTCGGCAACGCGCTCAAGTGGTTTCCCGATCGACGGGGGCTCGCGGCGGGACTCACGAGCATGGGGTTCGGCGCGGGCTCAGCGCTGACGATCGTGCCCATCTCGGCAACGATCAAAGCGCATGGATACGAGCATGCCTTTCTCGTGTTCGGGATCGGGCAGGGGCTCACGGTGTTCGTGCTCGGCTGGTTTCTGCGACAGCCTCCGGAGCGATTCGCGCGCGTGGCTGCCGCGCTTGGCGCTCGACGCAGCGCCGTTCCCGATCGCACGCCCGTGGAGATGGCGCGCTCTCCAGCGTTCTGGGTGATGTACGTGATGTTCGTGCTCATGGCGGCGGGTGGCTTGATGGCGACCGCGCAGCTCGCACCCATCGCGCATGACTTCAAGGTGGCCGACGTCCCGGTGTCGATCCTCGGCCTCACCCTCCCGGCGCTGACGTTCGCGCTCTCGATCGACCGCGTTTTGAACGGCGTCACGCGGCCTGTCTGTGGTTGGATCTCGGATCGCATCGGCCGCGAGAACACGATGTTTCTCGCCTTCGCTCTCGAGGGGTGCGGCATTCTCCTGCTCGGAAGCATGGGCGCGAGCCCGGTGATGTTCGTGCTGCTGTCGGCGCTCGTGTTCTTCGCGTGGGGTGAGATCTACAGCCTGTTCCCTGCCACCTGCGCCGACACGTTCGGCGCGAAGTTCGCGAGCGCGAACGCGGGCCTGCTGTATACGGCGAAGGGCACTGCGGCACTGCTCGTCCCGCTGACGAGCGTGATCGCCGGGTCGGGCGGCGGGTGGCGCACCGTGTTCCTGGCGGCGAGCGTGTCGAACTTCCTCGCCGCGGCGATGGCGTTGTTCGTCCTCAAGCCGCTCCGTGCGCACATGCGAGCCGCGGGCTCGGCGCTCACGGCGTCGGTCGTCGCCCCGAGCATGAAGGAAGCGAAGTGAAGGTCGCAATCGTTGGAGCCGGCGCGATCGGCGGATACGTCGGCGGGCTGCTGTCCGCTGCCGGGGAGGACGTAACGTTCATCGCGCGCGGCGCGAACCTCGACGCGATTCGGCAGCGCGGGATGCAGGTGGTGCTCGAGGACGGAACTGAAGTCGCTGCCGGCAACGCGACGGCGTGCGAGCACCCGAGCGAGGCCGGACTGCAGGACGTCGTGTACCTGACCGTGAAAGCACATCAGGTGACGCCGATCGCTCCCGAGCTGCATCACCTGTGTCACGAGAGCACGAGCATCGTGACGATGCAGAATGGGATCCCATGGTGGTACTTCCAGCGGCTCGGCGGTCCGTACGACGGCCGGCCGGTGAAGGCCGCGGATCCCGACGGCTCAATCGCGCGGTCGATCGACCCGGCACGCATTATCGGATCGGTCGTCTATCCGGCGGCGAACCTGGTAGCGCCTGGGGTCGTGCACGTGGTGGAAGGCAAGCGGTTCACGTTAGGCGAGCCGGATGGCACGGAGACGCCGCGCATCCAGGCGATCTCGTCGAGTCTGACGAAGGCGGGGCTCAAGGCGCCGATCACGAACGACATCCGCAGCGAGATCTGGCTCAAGCTGTGGGGCAACCTGTCGTTCAACCCGATCAGCGCGCTGACGGGAGCGACGCTCGTCGATCTCGTGACGTATCCGCTCACGCGCGAGCTGTGCATCGCCATGATGCGCGAGGCCGAGCAGATCGCCAACGCGCTCGGCGTGACGTTCCGGGTGGGCATTGACCGCCGCATCGCCGGCGCCGAGAAGGTGGGCGCGCACAAGACGTCGATGCTGCAGGACCTCGAGCAGGGTAAGCCACTCGAGCTCGATGCCCTCGTGGGCTCCGTCGTAGAGCTGGGCCGCATGACGAATACGCCAACACCGCACATCGACGCGGTGTATGCGTGTACGAGCCTGCTGTCGAAGACGGCGTTGGCGCAAGGCAACCGTCTCGCCGTTGCGCATGCGTGATGGTCGGACCACATGAGCATCCAGATCCATTGAACTCGCGGATTCAACGGAAAAAGCTGATCAAACGGATGTGCCTTTCCCACACCGCGATTCCATAGTTTATCCCTTTGATCAGCAATTTCCGGCAGTTTCCGCGTGTTACCTGTATCTGGATGCCTGGGTAGCCATCAACTCCAGCTAGTAGACAGAGCAATGACTGATTCGGTATCGACGATCGCGAAGCTTCTCGAAGCCGGTGCCGGCGACCACCCCGCCATCAGCGCGCCCGGGGGCGTGTCGCTTACGTATGACGCGCTGCGGTCGCTCGTGGCTGCTACGGTCAGGAGCCTTCGGGCGCGTGGCATCAAGCCTAACGATCGCGTCGCCTACGTGCTCGACAACGGGCCCGAGGCTGCCACGACGTTCCTGAGCGTTGCCGCTGGCGCTACCGCCGCGCCACTCAATCCGGCGTACCGCGCGGACGAGTACGAGTTCTACCTCACGGACCTCGGCGCGAAGCTGCTCATCGTCGCGCAGGGAAAGGACTCGCCATCCGTGGATGTCGCCACGAAGCTCGGCGTGCCGATCGCGCGGCTTGTGGCGCACCCTGAACGTGGCGCGGGAACGTTCTCGCTCGAGTTCGACGGCAAGCGCAGTGCATCGTCTTCGGCGAGCGCGGACTTCGCCAATCCCGACGACGTCGCGCTCGTGCTGCACACATCGGGAACGACGTCGCGGCCCAAGATCGTACCGCTCACGCAGCGGAACGTGTGCGCGTCGGCGAGGAACGTGAGACAGACGCTCCAGCTCACGCCCGACGACCGCAACCTGTCGATCATGCCGCTCTTCCACATCCACGGGCTGATCGCGTCGCTACTCGCGCCGCTGTCCGCAGGTGCCGAGGTGTGCTGCTCGCCGGGCTTCAACGCGCTCAAGGTCTTCGGATGGATGGCCGAAGTGAAGCCGACGTGGTACACCGCCGTGCCGACGATGCATCAGGCGATTCTCTCGCGCGCGTCGAAGAACGCGGACGTGGTGGCCGGGAGCCGGCTGCGGTTCATCAGGTCGTCGTCGTCGGCTCTTCCGCCGACGGTCATCGCAGAGCTCGAGCGCGTGTTCCGGGCGCCGGTAGTGGAGGCGTATGGCATGACGGAAGCGGCGCACCAGATGGCGAGCAATCCGCTGCCGCCGCGTGCGCGCAAGCCCGGCACCGTGGGGCCTAACGCGGGACCGGAGGTGCGCATCGTCGACGACCGCTGGAACACGCTACCGGCAGGCGTAACCGGTGAGATCGTGATCCGCGGCGAGAACGTCACGCGCGGCTACGAGAACAATCCCGCGGCGAACGAGACGGCTTTCTTCGATGGCTGGTTCCGGACGGGCGATCAGGGCACCATGGACGCCGACGGCTACGTCTCGATCACCGGGCGGCTCAAGGAGATCATCAACCGCGGCGGCGAGAAGATTTCACCGCGCGAGGTGGACGAGATCATCATGGAGCACCCGGCGGTTCATCAGTGCGTGACGTTCGGGATGCCTCACGAGATGCTCGGCGAGGAGGTGGCGGCGGCGATCGTGCTCAAGGAAGGCATCGCGTGCGACGATCGCGAGCTCCGGCAGTTCGCGTCCGTGCGTCTGGCGGACTTCAAGGTGCCGAAGAAGATCCTGATCCTGAAGGAGATTCCCGTCGGCGCGACGGGGAAGCTGCAGCGGATCGGTCTCGCGCAGAAGCTCGGGCTCGGGTGAGTCGCTGCCGCCTAACGTGAATGCGGCGATGACGGATCCGGCACGGCGCGGAAGGCCGCGCCGGATTCGTCGGTCATTGCCATCTGCTCCTGCCGCTCGCGGTTCACCAGCAGCCGGAACACATCCGGCCGGCTGTAGTGGCCGCCGACGTCCAATTGCCATCGCGGGCCGGTGACCTTGTCGGGGTCGATCTCGCCGTAGACAATCTCCTGCACGCCATGACATGGACCCGTCACGAACTTCCCATCGGGGTCCACAATGGCGCTGTCGCCAGGGTTCACCCAGCCGTCATCGTCGGGCTCGATCAGTGCCTTGAACGCCAACCGGTCGGGCACGTCCGCGATCCGGACCGCGTTCCCGCATGCGACGACGTACACGCGCCCTTCCTTTGCGACGTGGCGCAGCGTCGAGATCCACGGCTCGCCGCGATCCCACGTGGGCGTGGCAAGCACGTCGAGTCCTCCGCAGTACAGCGCGTGGCGCGCGAGCGGCATGTAGTTCTCCCAACAGATCAACGCGCCGAGCCGGCCCAGGGCCGTGTCGTACGTGCGGAACGTCGAGCCGTCGCCCATGGCGTGCACCAATCGCTCCCCGGACGTGGGAACGAGCTTGCGACGCGTGCCGAGGAGATGGCCATCGGCATCGATGAACAGGACGGAGTTGAAGAGCGACGTGTTGCTGGCTTCACGGTTTCGCTCGTTCACCCCGATGACGACGAACATCCGCGCGTCGCGCGCGGCACGACAAAGACGTTCCGTGGTCTCGTCTGGCACTGACACGGCTTGCCGAAGCAGCTCCACGTAAAGCGCGCGGAGCCCATGCGTGTCACCCGAGGGGATGAACCAAACCCACATTGGGTAGCCCGGGATGAAGGCTTCGGGGAACACGATGAGTCTGGCGCCACGGGCCGATGCCTCGTGGATCGCACCGATCGCCCGCTCGACGGTAGCCTCACGGTCGAGGAATATTGGGCTGAGCTGAGCGGCAGCGACCAGCATCTGGAATAGGGAATCGGGAATCGGGAAGAGAGGGAACCGGGAACAGGGAACCGGGGTCCACGAACCGGTCTGTGTTTCAATCTCTATCGGGCGACCAGCAACTCGTCCAGTATTTTGGCGACCCGCTCGTCGATTCCCGATTCCCGATTCCCGATTCCCGATTCCCCGATGGCTTTTTTCGCCGCCTTCGGCGCCAGCGCAACCGGCGACCGGCTCGCTCGGATGCAGCGCTCGCCGCAGTACAGCAACGGCAAGTTCCAGAACCCGGTCCCGACGGCACTGAGCACGCCAGGTGGGTTATGGTCTTCGCTCAAGCGTCAGCTCTCGAGCAAGGAACAGCGTGTCCCGCCAGGGCCGCTCCCGGTCGTCTCGCGTACGCCCGCCGATTTCTCTACGCCGCCCGCGAGCGGCCTCCGCGCGACGTGGTTTGGCCACGCCAGCACGTTGATCGAGATCGACGGGCACCGGATCCTCGTGGATCCGGTATGGGGTGAACGCATCTCTCCGTCGCAGGCGTTCGGCCCCAAGCGGTTTCATCCGACGCCAATGGCGCTTCATGTGATGCCGAGGCTCGACGCGATCGTGCTCACGCACGACCATTACGATCACCTCGACATGTACTCCATCGGCACACTCGTGCGAAGCGTCACGCAGGAGAAGGTGCCGTTCATCATGCCGCTCGGTGTCGGCGCCCACCTCGAGAAGTGGGACGTGCCGGCGTCGCGCATCGTCGAGCTCGACTGGTGGGAGTCCGTGCGGGTGGGAGCGTTGACCATTGCCGCCGGCTCCGCGCGCCACTTCTCCGGTCGCGGCCTAACGAATGGAAGCCGGACGCTGTGGGCGTCCTGGTCGATCATCGGGCCAACGCATCGCGTCTTTCACAGTGGCGACACCGGGCCGTTCGACGCCATCGCCGAGAATGGGCGGCGCTACGGACCGTTCGATCTCGCGTTCATCAAGATCGGCGCGTACGACGACACCTGGCCCGACATTCATCTCACCCCCGAACAAGCGGTGCGGGCGTGCACGCTCGTTCAGGGGAAGGTGTTGTTCCCCATTCACTGGGGAACGTTCAACCTGGCGTTCCACCGGTGGGATGAACCGGCGGATCGTGTAGTCGCCGCCGCGCAGTCAGCGGGCGTGTCGCTCGTGATGCCGAAGCTCGGTCAGTCGATCGAACCGTCGTCGCCACCACCGGTCGACCCGTGGTGGCGTACGGTCACAGCTCGTTAGGCCGTCCGGAGGGCCGCGCCCGCCGGCACGGCCTGCTACGGTCGCCGTGTGAACACGACGTCGCCGTCCAGCGCATGGAGAACGAGCGACGGCGCGTTCGCACTGGCGCGACCTCCGGTGAGCGTGACGGGGAAAGGACCATCGGCGGACCAGTCGTACGCGCGCCAGTCGCCAGGTCCTGCCGCGGCGAACATCGTCGTGCCGATCACGTTCCGGGTTCCGGGCAGCGTATACGTCAGCGCTCCGTCCTTCCAGCCCACACCATACAGCAAGCTGTCACGTTCGAATTTGAGCCGCAGCACCGATAACTGCTCGTTGCGGTCGCTCCCCGCCGTGGTGCCGAGCAGCTGCACACTCTTGAGACGACCGCCCGCGCGCGTCAGGCCTGACCACTCCGCGGCGAGCTCACGTCGAAGCTCGGCCGGCACCGCCTCGCCGAGGCCCAGGTCGGCGCGTCCGGCTTTGAGGCCTTCGATCAACCGCAGCGCGTTGCGCCCGGCGAGCCCACGAGCGCCCGATCCGGCCGTGTCGCCGCGCGTCAACCAGTCGACGGCGCGTTGACTCGCCGGAGTCACCACGAGTGACCTCGCGAGCGTGGTCACCAGCATTGTTCCGCCCGAGGGAGATTCGTATTCGCCGGCGAGCGAATCGTCGGCGATCTCGCCGCGGGCCGCAAGCAATGGCAGCGGGCTCGGCGAGCCACGCGAAACCATGACGGCTCCGTTCAGCAGCGTTTCCGTGATGGACCGTCCGCGATACCCCGCGTTCGTGAGTGCAATCATGATGCGCCCAGACGGCGGATAGAGGCGCATTTCACTGTGATACGCGCCGTAGTCGCCACCATGGAACACGACGCGGGGCACGCCAGACGAATCGGCGCGCACGAACCACCCGAAACCGTACCCGTAGCCCGTGCCGAGCGACGCGTGAATCGTGAACAGCTTCGCGCGCGCTGCCGTCGAGAGAACGACGCCTTTGTCGATGGCGCGGACCCATCGAAAAAGGTCCGACGCGGTCATCACGACACCGCGTCCGAGCCGAAGCCAACTCGCGGGGCGGTCGGCCATCGTGAACGCTTCGCTTTCGTCGCCGGTGCTCCAGGCCATTCTCTCGCGGAGCGCTCGCGGCTCCCACCCAACGTACGTGTTTCGCATCGCCAGCGGCTCGAGAAAGCGCTGCTGAACGAAGGAGTCCCAGGCGAGTCCACTCACACGCTCGACGACCGCCGCCAGCAAGAGATAGTTCGCGTTCTGATAGTCGAACTGCGATCCGGGCTGGTGTGCCAGCCTGCGCTGCAGAATGCCGTGCACCACCTGATCGCGTCCCTGGACGAGCCAGTCGCGCCGCACCGGGTCCCAACCGTAGAACCCGAGGCCGGAGGTATGGGAGAGCAGCTGGCCGAGGGTAATCGCGCGCTTGTCCGGCGGAACGTTATCGAAGAACGACGGCAACGTGTCGCTCGTCCGCAGTCGCCCCTCGTCCTCGAGCGCCATGATGGCCGTCGCGATGAACTGCTTTTCCATCGACGCGATGTAGAACAGCGTAGTCGTGTCGTTAGGTACGTGCCGCGCCGGGTCGCGCCATCCCGACGCGTGGTGCAACAGCACGTCGTCGCCGACAGCAACCAGCAGCACTCCCGATACTCCCAGCGCCTCGGCCCGCTCGGCATAGTCGGCGAGAGCGCGTCGAACGGAGTCCATGGGGAGCGGCACGGGGTTCTGTGCCGCCAGCGCCGTGGCTTCGATCACCGTGAATGCCACTAGCGCCGCGAGCCAACGTACGACGGAGGTCATGCCCGAAGATCAGGGAACTCACTAACGCAGTTCTTGAACGATCTAAACCCCGACGAGAGTGTCATTCCGAGCGGAGCGAGGAATCGCCGTCGTCCCGACCGAGGGGTTGGCCTCTCTACCCCTCGACTTCGCTCGGGGCAGGCTGGGAGGACGGCGATTCATCGACTCGCTGCCGCTCGCTCGGAATGACGGCTTGCTCGTGTGCGAGGCTGCTCAAGCCTGCTCGCGAGTGACGGCGCACGCGACGCGGCGAAACCGGGCGGGCGTTGACCCGGTTTCCCGATGGAGCAGTCGCGTGAGATGCGACTGGTCGGCGAAGCCACACTCCAGCGCGATTTGCGCGATCGGCTCTGCGGTCATCGCCAGGCGGCGCATGGCCAACCGAAGGCGGCTCTGCAACATGAACGAGCCGATCGACTGCGTGTAGTGGCGGCGAAAGACGCGGGCGAGGTACACGGGATGAACGGCAGCGTCGGCAGCAAGTGACGTTAGGCTGAGCGGGTGCGTACACCCCGCCGCTGCCGCGTCCGCGATCCGACTCAGCCATCCCGGTCGTTTCGCAGTCTTCCAACCGGGCTGCGGCCGCTGCTGGCGTGCGACCTCGAACGCCACCTCTTCGGCCAGCACCTGTCGTTCGGGCGCGGCCGCGCGGAACGCCGCGTACAGCTCGAGCAGCGGCACGACCACGCGCGCGAGGCCGGGTTGTGGGCCGGCCCGTTCCAGTGCGTCGAACGCGCCGCATTCGCTGGCGCATTCGAGGATGAATGACCGCGCCCCGCGACTCGAGTAGCGGTTGGAATGCGGCGCGTCGGCCGGTTTCACGAGCACCGACATCGCGCCGCATTCGTGTGTGTGGCTCGCGCCGAAGTCCTCGAGAAAGCCGCCCTGGAGCACCAGCGTGACGGCGGGATACGCGTGCCGATGTCTCCCGATTCGAGTATCCGGGCCGTGCGACGTCTCCGTGAGGCGAATGCCACGGAGCTTCGCCGTCTGGTCCGTCACACCATGGGTGACCGGCGCGATGCCGTACACGATCGTTCTCCGGCGACGCTAGCGGTCGCCGTGGAATGTCTTGGCGGTCGCGGGTGGCGGGACCGGCGGCTTCCAGCGGCCCGACTCGTAGTCCATCCACCGCATGAACAGGGAGTCCGAGAAGTTGGCCATGATCTCCTTGCCCTCGGGCAGCTTCCGCACGTTTTCCACCAGCACGCTCGAGTATCCGGCGGTTGCGGCCCTAACGAGTCCGAGCACGCCGTCGTACGCGGCACGATAGGTGGGGGCGGAGAACGTGACCGTCTCGTTCGCGTATTTGATCCCCGGAACGCCGGCGAGCGACGCGAGCGACGCCGGGGGAACTGCATGCAGCCCGGCCTCGAGCGGCTCCGCGACCTTCATGACTTTCGCCTTCGCGAGATTCCGCACCGCGCGCGACGCCTTCTCCTTCATCTCCGCGTGCACAGAGTCCACGTTCCGCAGCTCGACCGTCGAGGAGCTCGTGGC
>Ga0136846_1227479_pt1 | contig 12861 bp, 10 predicted proteins | sample HopSoiMetagenom2_FD_96841 | JGI IMG/M metagenome (GOLD analysis project Ga0136846, IMG submission 96841) | Grasslands soil microbial communities from Hopland, California, USA - 2 Assembly 2016 (version 4) | ecosystem: Environmental > Terrestrial > Soil > Grasslands | place: USA: Hopland...
GGTGGCCGCGTCGACGATGAGCAACCAGTTCGCGCCGACCGCCGCGACGGCGATACCGCCGAGGGCGAAGCCGGACAGCACGGCGACCTGACCGATTGCCCGGAGCAACGACCTGCCGGTCGGGAAGAGGTCCGCCGGCAACAGGTGCGCGAGACTGGCGGCGCGTGCGCCGGCGAAGATCGGCGCCACGATCCCGGTCACGAGTAATAACCCGAGCAATCCGCCCACGGGCATCCCGGGCACCACCATCAACCCGATGCAAGCCGCACTGACCAGATCGCATCCGACCAGCACCCGGCGCGTGGGAAAGCGATCCGCGACCGACGACAGCAGTACGCCGCCCAGCGCATAGGGCAAGAACGAACACACGAGGACCAGCGCCGACAACAACGGCGAACCGGTCCGCTCGAAGACCAGGATCGAGAGTGCGACCTGCGCGCCCACCGTCCCGACCATCGAGACCGTGTGCGCGGCAAATACCGCCCGCATCCCGGACACTCGCAGCACGGCCAGGTAACCGCTCCTCGGCGAAGAGTTGCTGGAAGGAAAGGGACGACTGTCCTGCGCTCCGATAGGACGCCTTGCGCTACGGGCGCGCGGCAGGCGGTGATTCGACCTCACGCGATGAGGATGCATGCCGACGACCGGCACGGCGTAGAGTTTTGGTTGTGGCCGAAAGTTCCTGCCAATGACGGTGTTGCGGTTCACCCAGGGAGACGCATTGCGGTGCCGGTTCGGGGCGTCGCCGCTGTGGGAGACGATGTCGGCGGTGCGCGTACTGAACGGGTCCCGGCACCGGCCGCTGTACCGCGACTGGGTCGAAGCTCGTCGAGAGGCCGCAAGCCGACTCGACCTGCGTGGGTTGAAGGCGCTGCAGCCGCGGGTCGGCTTCACACCGGACTTCCTGACTCCACCGCCCAAAGCCTCCCGCGCGAAGTTCGCGACCGAGATCGCCCGAGTGCGGAGTACGCCGCTCGACCGCGTGCGCACCGAGCTGATCCGGTCCCGCGACGAGCTCGACAACCCGGCAGCGCCGGCGATCGACACGATGCTGCAGGACCTGGCCGGCACCCGCGAGCGGCTCGCGGACGAGATCGAGAGCGCGTGGGAAACCCTCATCAAGCCCGACTGGCCGCTGATCGGTCGCGTACTCGAGGACGACATCGCCTACCGCGGTCAGCAGCTCACCGACGGCGGTCTCGCCGGCCTCTTCGACGACCTGCACCCCACGCTCACCTGGGAGGACGACCGCCTGATCGCGACCCGCTACCGATCCGAGGACCGCGACCTCGCCGGGCAAGGGCTGCTGCTCGTCCCGGGTGTCTTCGCTTGGCCGTACCTCGTGATCGTCGCCGATCCGGCGTACCACCCGACGCTCGTCTACCCGGCTCGTGGCGCAGCCCGCCTGTGGTCCGACGCCCCGGCTCCCCCGGACCCTCTGGCTCGCCTCCTCGGTCGTACCCGCGCCACTCTGCTCGTCGCTCTCGACCCGCCGGCAACGACCAGTGCACTCGCCGGTCAGTACGGCCTCGCCCTCGCCACAGTCGCCGAGCACCTCGCTGCCTTGTACGACGCAGGTCTTGCGACTCGGCGTCGTACCGGGCACCAGGTCCACTACCGCCGTACCGAAGTGGGACAGGCCGTCGTCGACGCTTCCGTCGGATAAGCGCCCCGCAGCGTGAGAATGCTGACGTGAACAAGCCGACGAAGGCTCCACCGCACAGCACTCGCCACACCCGGCGCTGGCCGGCCACCGTCGCGGTGGTTGCGGTGCTGGTCCTGCAGCTGCTCGTGCCGACGCAGATCAATGCCCTCCCGAGGTGGTTGATGCCAGCCCTCGGCGGACTGCTCCTGATCCCGTTGGTGTGGATGAACCCGTTCCACCTCCGCCGCGACGAACCGTGGTTGCGCTGGGTCGAGCTGATCCTCGTCGGGGTCCTGGTTCTGGTCAACGCGTTCTACCTGGCGGGGATGATCTTCTTCCTCAACCACGGCGACGCCAACGACGGCCGCGTGCTGGTGAAGGGCGCCGTACTGATCTGGGCGACGAACGTGGTCGCGTTCGCGGTCTGGTACTGGGAGATCGATCGCGGGGGGCCGTTCGCGCGCGCACCTGAGCACGAACGCGAGACGGAGCGCGCCGACCTGCTGTTCCCGCAGATGACCGTCGACCTGCCCGGGTGGCAGCACTGGCTGCCGGGGTTCACCGACTACCTGTTCGTCTCGTTCACCGCTGCGACCGCCTTCAGCCCGACCGACACGCTGCCGTTGACCGCGCGGACCAAGATGCTGATGGGCATCCAGTCGGGAATCGCGTTGCTCACCGTGGCGGTGATCGCCGCCCGCGCGGTGAACGTCCTCTGAGAATCCCCCTCGACAGCCGTGTAATGGGCATGAGACTGTTATGCCCATGTACAGCGCGAAATCGGTGGGACTGGGGTTCGCGGTCTTCTCGGCGATCACCTTCGGCGGGTCCGGGCCGTTCGCCAAGGCCCTGATCGGCGCCGGTTTCACGCCTGAGCAGGCGGCCTGGCTGCGGATTCTGGGTGCGGCCGCGCTGCTCGTCCCGCTCGTACTGGTGTTCCGCGGCGGGGCCGGGCTCCGCGCGGCGCGGGCGTCCTGGAAAGCTCTCGTGCTGTACGGCCTGACCGGGATCGCCGGGTGTCAGACGCTGTTCTTCATCGCGGCCAGCCGGCTCCCGGTCGGAGTCGCGCTGATGCTGGAGTTCTCCGGGCCGATCCTGGTGGTCGCGTGGCTCAAGTTCGGGCAGAAGGCCGCCGTACCGCGGTCCGCCGCGATCGGCGTGAGCATCGCGCTGGTCGGCCTCGCCACCGTTGCGGAGATCTGGTCCGGGTTGCGGATCGACGCCATCGGCCTGATCGCCGGACTCGGTGCCGCCGCGTGCCAGGCGACGTACTTCATCCTGATCGACAAGCTGACCGGCGCCGCGGATCCCTTGGTGATGACTGCGGCGGGCAGCGTGGTCGGCGCCGTCGTACTCACGCTGATCGCCGGACCGTGGGGCATCCCGTGGCACTCGCTGGTCCAGACGATCGCGATCGGCGATCGGCATGCGCCCGGTTGGGTGCTGGCCGGCTGGCTGATCGTGGTCAGCACGGTCGTCGCCTACCTGGCCGGTGCTGCCGCGGTGCAGCGGCTCTCGGCAGCGATCGGCGGTGCGGTCGCGTACGTCGAGGTGGTCGCGGCGAGCATCTTCGCGTTGATCCTGCTCGGCGAGACGCTCCGGACCAACCAGATCATCGGCGGCGTGATCGTCCTGGCGGGTGCGTTCGTGGCCCAGTCGTCCGTCGGAAAGGTCGCCCCTCCGGAGATCCCCGACTCCGACACCCCGCGCTCCGACGTACTCGACCGTGCCGGCATCTGATCACCGCCTCTTACCGACCAGCTGACCCGTCTCGGAGGTCAACCCCACCGTCGGTGGGTTGACCCCCGAGGCGGTCAGGCCGGTCATCGGGTCAGCGGAGCGAGTCGACGAGCTCGCGCGGTAGGCCGTGGGTGTCGTGGAGGTACTCGTAGTCGGTGTCGTCGAGCGACTTGTGGAAACGCTCGTGGCTGAGCACCTTGCGGCCGCGGTCGAGCAGGTTGCTGAACCGGATCTCCTCGTCGATCAGGATCCGCCGGATCAGCGTCACCGTCTCGCCCTGGTGGAAGTGGTTCAGCGTGTGTTCGAACAGCTCGATCGGCAGGTCGGACAACGAGCGCGAGTCGTCGTCGCGCCACAGGATCGTGAGCATCCGGCGGATCAGCCGGCGCAGCACGTACCCCCGACCGGTGTTCGACGGGTGCACGCCATCCCCGACGATCACGATGCTGGATCGCAGGTGGTCGATGACGATCCGCTGGGACCGTTCGTCGAGCTTCCACAGCTTCGGGATGATCCGCATCCACGGCTCGAACAGCGACGTCTCGTACACCGACTGCTTGCCCTCCAGCAGCATCGTGAGCCGCTCCAGACCGAGACCGGTGTCGATGTTCTGCTGCTGCAGCGGCTCGAGCGAGCCGTCGCCGAGGCGGCGGTAGCGCATCATCACGTGGTTCCAGACCTCCACCCAGCGGTCGTCCGTGGTCGGCGTACCCTCCGGCTCTCCGCCGCCGGTCCAGACGAAGATCTCCGAGTCCGGGCCGCACGGACCGGTCGGGCCGTTCGACCACCAGTTGTCGTCGGTGGTCAGCTCGATCGGCAGTCCGAGCTCTTGCCAGGTCCGTAGTGACTCCTCGTCCAGCGGCACCTGGTCGTCACCGCCGAACACCGTCACGTACAACCGCCGCGGATCCAGGCCGAAGCGCGTCGTTAGTAGCTCGTAACCCCACTCGAGGGTCTGTCTGCTGCCGTAATCCCCGAGTGACCACGAGCCGAGCATCTCGAACACGGTCAGGTGGGTCGGGTCGCCCACTTCGTCGAGATCGGTGGTGCGCAGGCATCGCTGGATACCCACGAGTCGCCGTCCCAGCGGATGTGGTTCGCCTTCCAGGTACGGCGTGAGCGGATGCATCCCCGAGGTCGTGAACAGCACCGGATCACCCAGGCGCGGGATGAGCGTGGACCCGGTCGTCGGGACGTGCTCGTGCTCGATGAAGAAGTCGATGAAGGTCCTGCTGATGGTTCCAGTGGTCGTCATGGTTCTGGTGTCCTTTGTCAGTTCGGACCGGAACCAGACCACCGGGCGACGAAACAACAACACCGGCGAACCGTTTCCGGTCGCCGGTGGGAGGTCGAAGAGGTCAGGCAGCGGCAGCCGGAGAGCGAGAAGCTCGTACGGCTGCGGCAAGTCGGACCATCCGGTGCATGTCGGCCAGGGTACACGAACCCACGGGCCGCCTGTCCAGCACGTTCTGTCGGTCGTTGGTCGCGCGACGTTGGCGGCTGTCGGCTGCGGCCCGTCGGCTGCCGGCCGCGCGTTCCGTCAGCCGTCGTCGTGCGCAGGAAACTCAGACGTCGAGGAGGTCGCGGAGGACGGCGCCGGAGTGGGACCAGGACCAGGCCTCCTCAGTCCACTGCCGTCCGGCGGCACCCATCGCCGCGGCTCGCTCCGGGTCGGTGAGCAGCTCGGCGATCCGGACACCGACGGCGATCGGGTTGTACGGATCGACGAGGTAGCCGGTCTCACCGTGCCGCACGGCGTCGGGCGCGCCGCCTGAGTCCCCCACCACGACCGGCTTGCCTGTCGCCGACGCTTCCAGCGTGACGATTCCCAGGGCTTCCGGCTCGAGGCCGAAGCGCCGGGTCCGGCACGGTATGGCGAAGACATCCGCAGCGTCGACGTACGGCGGGATGTCGGCCCAAGGGACTGCCCCGGTGAAGACCACCGACTCGGACACCTCAGCGGCCAGGTCCTCCAGCCGTTCGCGATCGGGACCGCCTCCGACAATCAGGAGCTTCGCTGACGGCACAGCAGCCAGTACGTGGGGCCAGGCACGGATCAACGTGTCCTGGCCCTTGCGCGGAATCAGCCGGGAGATGCAGGCAACGATCGGAGCCCCTTCCAGCCCGAGCCCCTTGCGAACCTGCTCTCCCCCGCAGCCTGGGTAGAAGCGGTTGGTGTCGACGCCCGGGGTCAGGCGGCGGATCCGTTCGACCGCTCGGGCCGAGAGGGCCGGCGCGATCTGGTCCGCGCACCACGACGACACCGTCGTGACCGTGTCGGCCGCGTCGCCGATCCGCCGCAGCGCCTGCCGGGCACCGGGTACGCCGGCCCACCAGGTCTCGTGCCCGTGCGTCATCGCGACGATCCGTCGGGCGCCCGCCCTACGCAGCGCCGGTCCCATCAAGCCGAGCGGCGCGGCCGCGCCGAACAACACCCGGTCGGCTCCGTACTCGCGCATCAACTGCACGGCGCGCTTCCTGATCCGGGCCGTCGGCAACAACATCGCCGTCCGGTCCCGGATCACCGGGAAGGGCAGCGTCGCGTCGTACGCCGTGTCGCCCGGCTCCCGGGACGTGTAGACCACGACGTCCGGCAACTCGTCGCACAACGACCGGACGAACGTCTCGATCCCGCCCTGGCGCGGCGGGAAGTCGTTGGTGACGACGAGAACCGTCATCGCCTGACCAGGGGTGGAACGGTCGATCCGTTGTCCCTCGCCCACGCCCGGCCCATCGCGATCCGCTCCGGAGCGGTGGGATGCGTGGCGAACATCCAGTACCGCCAGTGACTCGGGTCCAGGCCGGAGATGTTCGTCACGGCCAGGTCGTGCTGCATGGCGACGAAGTCCCGCGGGTCGTTCGTCAGCCGCAGCGAGTGGTAGTCGGCCCGGGCCTCGATCTTGCGGCTCACCAGGTTCTGCACCGGACTCGCGAGGATCGCCCCGGCGGCGATCATCGCCACCACCAGCGCGGCCTGGCGCGGATCACTCATCCGGGCGCCGAGCAACAATCGCAGCAACGTCACTCCGAAGGCCGCTCCGAGAACGCCGATCAGCGTGCCGTGCAGTACGTCGTTCTCCGCGGCGTGGCCCAACTCATGAGCGACCACCAGCCGGATCTGCGCCGGCGGGGTGTTCTTCAACAGCGTGTCATAGACGACCAGCCGGCGGGTCGAGCCGAAGCCCGAAACGTAAGCATTCACAGCGGTGGTCCGCTTCGACGCGTCCGCGACCAGGACGTCCTTGACCGGTACGGCGTCCTCGGCGGCAAGTCGGAGGAACTCGGTGCGAAGCTGACCGGCCGGCATCGAGGTGAAGTCGTTGAACCGGGGCTCGACGAGCACCGGATACGCGAACGACACCCCCAGCACCAGCAACGCCGTCACGATTGCACCAGGCAACCACCAGCCGTGACGCCAGCGTTTCGCGAGCGCCATCAAGAGGATGACGATCGCCGCAATGCCGAGTGAGGTGAGCGCCCAGTTCACACCGCGGTCCCGGACCCACAGCCACCAGTCCGCCACGGACAGCCCGTACTTCCGGCTGACCCGCTCGGCCATGACATCCGTCGGGACGGTCAGCAGGTTCGCGATCAGGGCAATCGCGCCAACCAGAATCGCGACCCGGACGAACCACGGCCGGATGCGCAGTCCGTCGTACAGCCTGCGACCTAGCGGGCTGAAACCGATCACCAGCGGGACCGCGATCGAGACGATCCAAGAAGTCGTCGACCAGGGCAGGATCTCGTGCCGGAACGCGTTCTGCCGAGCGATCTCCGCCGTACTGAAATCCAGCGCGGCATCCGGCTTCGGCAGGTCGATCAGGTGCCACGGAGTCGTGACGGCGATCGTGAAGACGAGCGCGACCGCCAGTACGCCGGCGGCCACCCGGGGTGCCCAGCGCGCGCCCGGATCAGGCACCGGCGAGCCTCTCGAGGTACTTCTGCCACTCGCCGACGAACTCGGCCTCTGTCATCCCCAGCACCGACTTGAACGCGTCGGCCAGCCCGGTCGGGCTCTTCGACGCGTGCACGGTGCGGTAGAACTTCACCAGCTTGTCCTGACCCTCCCGCTCCGAGATCAGCCGGCACGCCAGCCAAGCCGACTCGTAGGCCTGAGGCAGCTCGGTCGCCGACGCCGCGAACGCCTCCGGGCCCGGTAACGTGGCCGGCACCTTCCCGGCTCGCACCGACTTGAACAGCTCCTTCGCCGCCGACTCGTCCTGCACGGGGACAGCGGTGAACGCGACATAGTCGGCGAAGCCCTCGGCCAGCCACAGCGGCACCGGCGAGGCGGTCGCGGTGGAAGCGACATGGGTCGTCTCGTGGGTCAGCACGATCCGGCGGCCCTGCTTACCGAGCTCCTCGAAAAGCTTGGGGTTGGCAACGATCCGCACCGGAGCACCGACGGTCGGAGTGTCCAGCTCGGCCATCGTGACGGCCGCGATCTGGGTGTAGGTGTTCGGCTGGGCGCCGAGGATGCCCTCCATCTGCGCCTGCTTGGCCGGCAGGTAGACGACCACCTTCTGCCGCCAGCCCGTGCCCCACACCTTGGTCCCCGACTCGACCGCCTTGTCCGCGACGGAGACGTAGCTCCTCGCTTCCGCCTCCGAGTCCAGGCTGATCACCAGGCTGTGCTTGCCCTGGGCCACAGCGACCGGACCGAGCGCCCAGACCGGCCGCCGCTGGCCGGCAACGAACCGCTCGGAGAACGAGGAGGCGTACGTCGTCCCGTCGCGAGTGACGAACGTCACTGGGAGCGTCTCGCGGGCCGGCTTCACGTCGTACCCGGCCAGCTGCCACGAGACCTCGACCTGGGCCAGCCAGGACTGCGTGCCTCCGAGCTGTGCCTGGCGATCCGGCGTGAGTGCGGCGGTGTCGTCGCTCACGTAGCGCAGCTGGAACGTGCCGAGCTGCAGAGCGCTGAGGTTGGCGAAGATGGTCCGTGCGCTGGCCCGGAACTCGGCTGCTTTCGGGTCGATGGTGTCCAGGAACTCGCTGCGCTTGTCGTTCTCGACCGCGTCGGCCATCTTCTGCAGGACGGCTTCGCCCGCGACGGCGCGCTTGACACCAGCGGCCGCTTCGTCCGGCGTGGTCGAAGTGGCCGGCGGGTGGGCGCTGGTGGCGTTGGGATCCGCCGGCGCGTCCGCGATCTGCCGAAGTCCGGCGTACCCGGCTCCGGCGACCAGGCAGACGGCCAGGCCGAGGGCGACCTTCTTGACGATCGGCGCGACGGGTGGCGGCTTGTGTCCACCTTCAGACTTGGCCTGATCCGGCTCCGAGCGGTGATCGGTCGGGTGCGGTGGGTCGGAAGGTGGCGGAGTCACCGGCAGCGGCACCGTGTCGTCCTGTTCGTCGATCACCTCGGCCCCTCGCTGCTCACCTGCCCCAGTCAGGCGGGACAACCGGCCTCCTCCGACAGTACGGCATCACCGTGAAAAGACTCGGCTCCGGGGAGGGGTCCCCGGAGCCGCAGAGTACGTCAAAGCTCGCAGGTCAGCCCGGGCGGACAGCGGTGTTGAAGGGCATCTCGTCGAGCGAGGCGATCCGGACGGCCGTGCCCGGACGCGGCGCGTGCACGATCCGGCCGTTGCCGAGGTAGATGGCCACGTGGCTGATCGGGCTGTAGTAGAACACCAGGTCGCCCGGCATCAGGTCGGACTTGCTGACCCGCCGCCCCTCTCCGGCCTGCGCCTTCGACGAGTGCGACAAGGAGACACCGGCCTTACCCCAGGCATACATCGTCAGGCCGGAGCAGTCGAACGAGTCCGGACCGTCGGCGCCCCACACGTACGGGTCGCCCATCTGGGCCAGGGCCGCGTTCACCGCGACGCTGGCGCGACCGCTGGCCGGCACCTTGGGGATGTCCTCACTGGTGCGCTCGCCGTCGCGGGACGGGCGCTGCTTGACCGCGTCCTCGGTCTCCTTGCGGTTCTCGTCCTCGAGCCGCTTGCGCTCGTCGGCGCTGAGCTTGTCGACCACCTTCTGCGCGGCGTCGAGGTTGCCCTGCACCTGGCCGACCAGGGCCTTCTGCTTCGCCTGCACGGCCTGCAGCGCGGCAAGCTCGGTCTGCTCGCTCGCCTGCAGGTCGGTGAGCTTGCCCTGCGCGATCTGGAAACGCCGGAGGGCCGAGTTCTGCTGGCCGGCGAAGGCCTGGGCGGTGGACGCCTGGCTGAGGAACTGGTCCGGGTTCGTCGAGAGCAGCAACTGGGCGGTCGTGGAGATACCGGAGGTCTGGTAGCCGGCGACCGCGAGACCGCCGATCTGCCGCTTCACCGCGTCGACCTGCGCCTCCTGCTTGGCGATACCGGCCTGCAGGGCCTTCACCCGGGCGCTCGAGGCGCTGATCTGCCCACGGAGGTCGTTCGCCGACTCGCCGGCGACCTCGGCCTGGTGCTGCAGCTCGGCGACCTGCTTCTTCGCCTGGTCCAGCGTCGGCTTGGGGTCGGCGTCAGCCGCTCCCTGGATCAGGATCACGCCGGCAGCGACAGCAGTGCTGGTGATGGCGGCGAGGGCGATTCCCTTGGTGCGGTTGATGCGTCCGATGGACACAGCCCGGTCGGTCCCTTCCTCTAGCTACGCCGTCCCCGTCAACCAGGCTCACCGCGGACACGGTCCGCACGATGCGCCGGTTACTCCCTCGGCAGGTGCTGCCCGGCCGGTCTGATCAACCGACACCCTGAGGCAACGAGAGGTAACAGTAGTGACCGTTTCGTGACCGGTGCAATTCGCCCCCCTGGTTTGATCCAAAATTAACGAAGGACCGCACCACGCGAGCGACCGTTTCTCCTTCCCCGTCAGGCGTTTCGCCGCGACGGTCCTGACATGAGTGGGCAACTACCTACTGTGTGTGGTGGCTGACCGGCGGTTGGGCGCCTGATCAGCCGGTTTGTTCTTTCGGGGTCCCGTCCGGTTCGATGCTGTTCACGGCGTGGACCAGGCGCAGCGGCGGGACCAGACCGGATTCGGCCAGCGCGTCCAGCGCCGCCTTCTCGTCGTCATCGATCCGCAAGCTGCCGGACCGCTCGGCAGAGAAGCCGAGCACCACCGTGACCACGCAGTCCTGACAGCCCGGGCCCTTCATCACACAAGCGTCGCAGTCGATCAGCACAACATCCTCCAAGGTGGGGAAGCACCCGGACTTGCATCCGGCTGAGAAGGACGCTAGAGAAGCCCACCGACAATTTCCCGCTGATCTCCCACCGGCGGTTGGAGATCAGGTACGGGCGATGCGGGCGATCAGGCTCGTCGCGGACAGCGAGCGGGCACCAAGCTTGATGATGCTCTCGGCAACTTCGCGGTCGGTCGAGACGACCACGACCGGCCGCCCCGGCGGCTCGGCCCGGACCAGCTGCCGGATCACCTCGTCGGCGATCACTCCGGGCGGACTGAACCGCACTCTCACCCCGCGTGGTGAATTCAGTTGCACCGGCCCGGAAAGCTCGGCCCCGTCGAAGACGACCGTGACCTCGATACGGCGTTGCGCCACCAACGCGCCCAACGCGGTCACCAAACGCTGACGTTGCGAGTTCAGCGGCGAGTTCGGCCAAGCGGTCTTGGTCACGTTGTAGCCGTCGATGATCAGATGCACCTGCGGCAACGCCAGCAGTTCGTCGAACAACGCCGGGTCGTCCTCCGGCGCCGTACGCCCGATGGGAGCAGCCTCGGGCTCCGAGCCGGCCACTGTGTCGGCCGGGCGGAGCTCTCCCCCGGGCGGCAACGCCAGCTCCCGGCGCAGGCCACTCGCTGCCTCGAGCAACGTGTCGAGCAGCAGCCGGGTCCGCGTCGAGGCGAGCTCCCTTTCCTGTCCCGCCGTACGTCGGGCCGCGTGCTCGACCGCTTCGAGCTCGGTGATCCGGGCGCGGAGTTTGCGCAGGTCACGATCGACTTCGGCGCGGGCGGCCTCGACGCGTTCGTCGGCCGTATCGGCCTCGATGGTGCGTTGCTCCAGCTCGCTCTGCAGACCGCTGATCCGCTGCCGGGCCTCGTTGAGCTTGCGCCGGAGCGTGACGTTTTCCGCCTTGAGCTCGTTGACCTGTTCACGCAGCCGCTCGCGGACCTGACGGGTTTCGGTGCGGGCCTGGTCCAGTTGGTCGGCGAGCCGGTTGATGGCGTCCTCGTCGGCGCGGGCGCTCTCCACCGGGACCTGGGCGGCCGCGGCGACCTGCTGCTCCCAATCGTCCGGGCGCAGCAGGTAGGCGAGGGCGGCGACCTCGACCGGGTCCGCGGCCGGCACCGGAACGCCGTCGGCCACGGCATCGCCCAGCTCCGGGTGCTCACGACGTACCTCGAACGCCGCGAGCCGGCGGAAATGCTCGTCGGTCTCCAGGATCGGGCCGAGCACCGACGCGGAGAGCTTGGCTCGTTTGGCCGGCGCGAAGCTGGCGAACCGGCGCAGCGGAGCCGGGATGTCGGTTGCGGGAAGCTGGCCGAGGGCGTGCGCGGCAAGGGTCAGGACGCGTTGCCGGACCGGTTCAGGCAAAGACGTAGCAGCGGAGCTCGCGGCGGTGCCTGCCTCAGTCACCGGTCCGCAGTCCGGCCGGCACGACGGGCAGGTACCAGTTGCCGGCCCAGTGATGCAGACCACAGCGAGCGGGCAGCCGGCCCGGTTTCGCGGTGATCGCCTGTGTACGCATACAGAGAGCCTAGTCGACTACCAGGCGTGTCACCTGCGGAATTGTCGGTGGCGGCTCTTAGCGTCGTGGCCATGACCAGCCCTGTGCGCCCGCCGGCCCCGGACACGCTGCCGATCCGTGGTGTCCAGCACAGCTTCGACGACCTGGGTACGCCGCTGCACGCGGTCACGTTCTGCGTGGTCGACCTGGAGACGACGGGCAACCCACCGGGCGAGGGCGGCATCACCGAGATCGGCGCGGTCAAGGTGCGGGCCGGCGAAGTGATCGGTGAGTTCCAGACGCTGGTGAACCCGTCTGAGTCGATTCCGCCGTTCATCGCCGTACTGACCGGCATCACCAACCTGATGGTTGCCTCGTCACCGCGGATCGAGTCGGTGCTGCCCGCGTTCCTGGAGTTCGCCCAAGGCTGTGTGATGGTCGCGCACAACGCGCCGTTCGACATGGGCTTCCTCAAGCACGAGACGCAGGTGCACGGGTACGACTGGCCCGACTTCGCGGTCGTCGACACCGCGTTGCTCGCGCGCCGGGTGATCACCCCCGACGAGGCGCCGAACTGCAAGCTCGGGACGCTGGCCAAGCTGTTCCGGGCCACCACCACGCCGAACCACCGCGCCCTGTCCGACGCCCGCGCGACCGTCGACGTGCTGCACGGGTTGTTCGAGCGGGTCGGTTCGTTGGGCGTGCAAACGTTGGAGGACCTGCAGACCTTCTCGGCCCGGGTCGCGCCGGCCGTGCGGGCCAAGCGCCATCTGGCCGAGACGTTGCCACACGCACCGGGTGTGTACCTGTTCACCGACGACCGCGGCGAGGTGCTGTATGTCGGGAAGTCCAAGGACCTGCGCA